>Ga0163163_10000202_pt1 | contig 61701 bp, 55 predicted proteins | sample S65metaG_FD_119766 | JGI IMG/M metagenome (GOLD analysis project Ga0163163, IMG submission 119766) | Switchgrass rhizosphere microbial communities from Kellogg Biological Station, Michigan, USA - S6-5 metaG | ecosystem: Host-associated > Plants > Roots > Rhizosphere > Soil | place: USA...
AAAAACCCGACAGTACAGGCCCTAACAAAGGCCGAATTGAATATTTATTTATATTTGTCCAAATACCCTTATACTATTTTTTATGAAAATGAAAAGCCTACTGCTCAACCTGGTTACACTTGTTCTGCTTACGTTGTTTGCAGCAAGTTGTGGTAAGCTTGGAAAGTCCAACAAGGGCTTACCCAACGATGGTCAGCTACATGGCGTTGCACCCGGGCAAAAGTACAATTTGCCTAAACCTCCGGGTATGGTGTACGTTCCACAGGGTACTTTCCATATGGGACCAAGCGATGAAGACATCAACTATGCCTTCACCTCCCGTAATAAGCAAATTTCCATCAATGGTTTCTGGATGGATGCAACGGAGATTACTAACAACGAATATCGTCAATTCACCAACTGGGTACGCGACTCAATCGCAGGTGCTCTGATGGGATATAAAGGCAAGGATGGTAACAGCCTTGACTGGACGAAGATCAAAGCGATCAAATGGAGCGATCCAAAAACTGTTGAGCAGATCGATGCTATGATTGTTTCACCCGACAATCGAATCTTTGGAAAGAAAGAGATTGATGTAAACAAACTGATTTACCATTCTGAAACTTTCGACTTCAAAGAATCCGCAAAGAGAGAGAACTCAAACAAACCCCGATCTGCATTCAAAGTAACAAAAGACATCCCCGTTTATCCTGACACGTTAGTATGGGTAAGAGACTTCTCTTATTCTTACAACGAGCCGATGTCAAAAAGATATTTTTCTCACCCTTCATTTGGCAACTATCCTGTAGTAGGTGTAAACTGGAAACAGGCTAGTGCTTTTTGCGAATGGAGAACACATTATCTCAACTCATTTCTTGAATCAAAGAAAAGAGCTATGGAATCAGATTTCCGTCTGCCTACTGAAGCAGAATGGGAATATGCTGCAAGAGGTGGTCGTTCACAGGCTCCTTATCCCTGGGGTGGTTATTACCTGAGGAATAAGAAAGGTTGTTTGCTTGCGAATTTCAAGCCCGGTCGTGGTAACTATCCTGAAGATGGTGGTTTCTATACAGTGCGTGCAGATGCATACTGGCCTAACGACTTCGGTCTTTACAACATGGCAGGTAACGTGGCCGAGTGGACTTCTTCACTGTATTATGAAGGTTCATATAACTTTCAACATGACATGAATCCGGATATCCGTTGGAATGCTAAAGAAAGTGATCCTCCCCGTATGAAACGTAAAGTGATTCGTGGTGGTAGCTGGAAAGATGTAGGTTACTTCCTTCAGACCAGTGCTCGTAGCTACGAGTACCAGGATACTGCAAAAGCATATATCGGATTCCGCTGTGTGATTGATTTGCCGGCTCAAAGTGGTCGCAAATAAAGATGAAATTGAATAGAAGAGAGAGGCTGTTATGAGGCGATATACCAAAACTTCCTGAACTAGCGTTCTACTAAATCTTATTGTAAATAATCCATGCTTTGTGAAGTGAAAACTGCACAAAGCATGGTTTTCCCTGAAACCGTATAAACTATTAATTCTTAAATCCAAAAACTCAATTATCATGGCAGGTACATCAAAATCTACTGAGAAACTCGTAAACGTGATTGTGTGTGTGGGTGCAGCAGTAGTAATCTTTGGCGCATGGGCAAAAATCTTGCACAAATCATTCGCCGACATTATGCTTACTGTTGGTCTCTTGACTGAGGCGACCATCTTCCTCATCTATGCATTTCTTCCGCCTCCCGGCCAGGAAATGGCAAAGCTCGCAGAAGCACTTCCGAAGATGACTTCGAGTGGTAATCCTGCCTTGCAAAGCATGGATAAAATGTTGCAGGAAGCTGAAATCACTCCCGCTAACATGAAACGTCTGAGTGAATCATTCAACAAGTTGGGTAAAACTGTTGATGACATGTCTGACGTCGCTGACATGGCAAAAGCCACTGGCGATTATACTGCAAAAACGAAGGAAGCTGCTGCTGCCCTCGGTACAATGAAAGACGCTTACATGGGTGCTACTGCAACCATCAAGCATTTCAATGATGCTGCAGACAGTACTAAGCAATTCCACGATCAGGTGAACACACTCACCAAGAACCTGTCATCATTAAATACGATTTACGAACTGGAACTCCAGGATACAAACAATCATCTGAAAGCCATGAATAGCTTCTATGGTAACCTCGTACAAGCTTCTCAAACTATGCAGGGAAGTGTTGACGACGCCAAGAAGACACAGGAGCAGATTGCACTGTTGGCCCGCAACCTTGGTAACTTGAACCAGGTTTATGGTAACATGCTGTCTGCAATGCAGGGCAGATAATAAGCGCGTAGGTAATTGAACTATGGAGAACCTTAAATTGTAAATCTTAAATCCTAACGAATCATGTCTTTACCTAAAGAGCCGCGGCAGAAGATGATTAATATGATGTATTTGGTGCTGACAGCATTGTTGGCGCTGAACGTATCAGCAGAAATTATCAATGCCTTCAAAACGGTAGATAACAGTCTGGTTAAATCAAACAGCACGTTAACCTCTACCAGCAGCGGCATATACAAAGCACTACAAGATGCCAGGAACGATCCAAAAAATGCTGCTAAAGCAAATATTTGGGCGCCTAAGGCAGATAAAATAGCGGCACTCTCAAAACAGATGTCCGACTATATTGATAATCTCAAACTCACACTGAAAAAGGAAGCTGGTTATGCCCCTGAAAAAGGCGATACCACGTACAAGTACGACAACCTCGATGCTCCTTCACGTTTGTTCGATACACAGGGTGAAGGTGAAAAGCTGAGGGCTGCGTTGGAAAAGTATAAGAAAGATGTACTTGCCGATCCTGAACTTGCAAAGGAATTTGCAAACAAGATCACCATCAACACGGCAGTACCTGTGTCTGAGTCAGGAAATACAAACCAAACCTGGACAACGGCATATTTTCACATGACGCCCACCATTGCGGCGCTCACCATGCTGAGCAAGTTTCAGAATGACGTGAAAAACACCGAATACCAGATGGCTAACTACTGCCTCAGTCAAATTAGCTCCGTAGCACTCATTCTTGACAAATTTGAGCCGCTTGTAAGTACAAACTCTACTTACCTGATGCCAGGTGAAGAACTTGAAGTGCAAGCTGGTGTGGGAGCATTCAACGCCGCTGCAAAACCAGTGATCACGATTGACGGAAGGAATATTCCCGTAAATGAGCACGGTGTAGCTGAAACCAAATTCGCCGCCGGCGGATCAGGTTCACACGCTTTCACAGTGAATATTTCTTATGTGGATCCCGGCACCGGAGAAAATAAGACCATCACCAAAAAAGTTGACTATACTGTGGGCCAGGCTTCTGGTGTTGCGGTAATGGCCGACAAGATGAACGTTCTTTATATTGGTGTAGATAACCCCCTTACCATCACTGCAGGTGCAGGTAGTGAAAAAGTATCAGCCAGCCTTACCGGTGGAAGCATTTCCCACGGTTCTGGCAACCACTTTATCGCTAAACCAGGCGCAGGTTCTGGTGGTGAACAAACCATTACCGTTATGGTTGAAGGAAAACCCGCAGGTAAAGTATCTTTCCGCGTGAAAAACCTTCCTCCTGCAACAGGTTATGTAGGTACATCAGGCGGTGGCTTGATTCCTTCAGCAACCTTCAAGGCAATGGGTGGTGTTAGGGCGGTATTGGAAAACTCAGAATTCCAGGCTGATTATGAAGTATTGAGCTACACAATCGCTGGTATGGGTCCAGAATTCCCTGACTATATTGCACAACAGAACAATGGCGCACGCTGGGCTGGCAATGCAGCTGCATTGGTAAACAAGCTGAAACCCGGTTCTGGCGCGTATATTGATAACATTAAAGCAAGAGGTCCTGACGGAAGGGTGATCACTTTGAAGCCTTTGTCGTTCATCCTCAGATAATAAAAACCTGGAAAGGATCGTTTAAACGAATAGTAAACATTTAACCATGAAATTGAGATTTGCGAAATACGCCTTGTTCCTGGCAGCTTTCCTGACAGTGGCTATGGTGGTGGACGCTCAAACAAAGAAGCCCGCTACCCGCAGCAAGACTACGCGGACAACGAAGACCACTGGCAAGAAATCAACTACCAAGAAAACGGCCAAGCCGCCTCCCACTGTGAAGGCTACAGCTAAGGACACGTTGGTAGCGCCTCCAGCGCAAGCCATGCTGAAGCTGGATACCATCAGGAAATCATTGCGTAACGACAACGCAATTGAAAGAAACCTGGTGAAGGATCGCACCCCGCTGGCGTATGAGCATATCCGTGAGGATGATGCCGTGTATCGTCAAAGGGTGTGGAGACAAATTGACATCCGCGAGAAAATGAACCTTGCATTCAAGTATAAGGCAGATGAGGACAACGGTAACCAGCGATTCATCAGCATCCTGCTGAACGCTTTGAGAAGTGGTGAAGTAACCGCTTTCAACGCCAGCGTGGATGACCGCTTCACGGTTCCGATGAGTATGAATGAAATTGCCACTATGCTTTCCGGTAAGGCTGATACCATGCAGATCCCTGACTGGGTGAAAGACCCCACCGGTGCTAAAGGTATCATGAAAGACTCTGTGGTTGTTCAGGAATTCAACCCCGATGACATTACTAAGTTCAGGATCAAAGAAGAGTGGGTGTTTGACAAAGAATCATCACGCATGTACGCCAGGATCCTCGGTATCGCTCCAATTAAGGACGCGGTTGACCAGGTAACCGGTAAAGTGCTGGGTGAAACACCAATCTTCTGGGTTTACTATCCCGATTTACGTCCCGTACTGGCCAGGTATGAAGTTTACAATGGAAAGAACTTTGGTGCGAGAATGAGCTGGGAAGAACTGTTCGAAAGCCGTTTCTTCAGTAGCTATATCGTGAAGTCTACCATTGAGAACCCCTACGACTTGTTTGTAAAACAGTATATCAATGATCCGATCCTCCGCTTGCTGGAAGGTGACCAGATCAAAGACAAGATTTTCAATTACGAACAGGATCTTTGGTCGTACTAAAACTAATTTACGTATAAGGAAAAGCCTCGGCATTTTATGTCGGGGCTTTTTTGTTAGTTAACCTATATTAATTTTTTATGAAGATGAATATTCACTAAAGACATCGTTTTTAAAAATACCCAGTTTTCGGTATTGGAATCTGGGTGGCCTGACTTATCTTTACCTTGGTTTTTCATAGGATATTGGATTTTAAAAACGGGGCTGGATGTCTATCCGGGCCCCATTTTTTTTGTATCTCTTTCAGCCCCGCGCGTCCTGATTGGCTTCGTCAGAAGGGTGAAAATGGCTCCAAATGAGCGCTGCACGGGCTTTTCCAAGCACTTGTATCAACTCGGCTTCGGAAGCTGCTGAAATGTTTTTAACCGACTTGAATTGTTTCAACAGCGTGTCCGCCGTGTTTTTTCCGATCCCTTCAATCTCCTCCAACTCATTCTTAAATATCCCCGCACTTCGCTTTTTGCGATGAAAAGTGATTCCAAACCGGTGCACTTCATCCCTGATCTGCCTGATCAATTTCAGACTATTACTGTCATAAGGCAGTTTTAAGGACTCAGAATCGCCGGGGAAAAAGATTTCTTCAATATTCTTTGCCAATCCAACAACCGTCATTTTCCCGGAAATTCCAAGCTCGTCAATTGCTTCCAATGCGGCACTCAACTGTCCCTTACCACCATCGATGATCACAAGCTGGGGCAGTGGAGCGGCTTCCTTAACCAGCCTGAAATAACGCCGGTTTACCACCTCTTTCATGGTTGCAAAATCGTTGATGCCCTTGACGGTTTTTACATTGAAATGCCGGTAGTCTTTCTTGCTGGGTGCACCATTCCTGAAACACACCATGGCCGACACGGGAAAGCTTCCCTGGAAATTTGAGTTGTCAAAGCATTCGATATGAACGGGAACTTCCGGTAACTGCAGATCCTGCTGCATCTGGAACAGGATCTCCATCTTTTCCTGCGAGCTTGCATTTTCAAGCTGCAGCATTTTCTTCTTTTTTGTCTCCTCCAGGTAATAGTCGGCGTTTTTCTGGGAAAGATCCAGGAGTTTCTTTTTGTCGCCAGCTTTGGGAACCGTGACCGTTACCGTTTCATCGGGATACTCGATAGAAAATGGGACGATGATTTCCCTGGCCTCGCTGTTAAAAGTGTTCCTGAGCGTTGCGATACCGAAAGCAATGACGTCTTCATCCGGTTCCTCAAGTTTCTTTTGCAGGGTTATCGTCTGGGTTTGCACGATAGTACCGTTTTCAACCATCAGGTAGTTGACGTAAACGTCGTCTCCTTCTTTTACCATTGAAAACACATCCAGGTTGCCAAGCTTGTCGTTCACAATCGCGGACCGCGACTGGTATTGTTGCAAATGCTCAATCTTCTTTCTGAGAAAATCAGCCTTTTCAAATTTCAACTGTTCCGCAGCTTCCCGCATCTCCTTTTTGAAATGCTGGATGACCGGTGAAAGGTTGCCTTTCAACATGTTTTTCAGTTGCACAAGTCCCTCCGCATAATCCTCTGGCGTTTGAAGTCCTTCGCAGGGACCTTTACAATTACCCAAGTGGTATTCCAGGCAAACCTTGAATTTGCCTTTCTTGATGTTTTGGGGCGTCAGGTTGAGCTTGCATGTCCGAAGCTGGATATTCTGCCTGATGAAATCGAGGAGTTCCCTTACTTTTCCCACCGACGTAAATGGTCCCAGGTATTCGGAACCGTCATAGATCTTTTTCCTGGTTAGAAAAACGCGAGGAAAATCTTCTTTTTTAACGACGATGTAAGGATAACTCTTGTCGTCCTTCAGGTTGATATTAAACCTGGGTTGAAATTGCTTGATAAGGGAATTTTCCAGCAGGAATGCATCCTGTTCGGAGTCCACGATGGTGGTCTCGATATGGTGGATGCGCTGGACAAGTTCATAGGTCTTGAAATTGGTAAATCCCTTGCTAAAGTAAGAGCTGATTCGCTTTCGCAAATTCTTTGCCTTGCCTACATACAGCAATTCTTTCTTCTTATCAAAATACTTATAGATACCCGGATTGCCGGGAAGCGTATTTACGATCTGCTGAAATTCTTCTGCATTCATGATTCATTTACCTCCGACGCACGTTATTCCCTTTCGTCCCAAATATACTTTTCATTCAACACCGATTCTGGCTGGTTGCCGACTTTGATTAGCGTGATCACCTGGCAGGAATGGCCAGCATTCCACATTAATTTATGCGTTATCAAACTATCGCCGTTCTTTTTCTCCTTTTCCATGTAGATCCTTTCCAGTTTGTTGTTGCCGGGATCGAGCAATACATCCATCTTGCGCACTTCGGCTTCGTTTTCACCTGGCGAATAGGTAAGTGTAATTGCATTCACCGTGTTGTCCATAAACACGGTTTCCTTGTATAATTTTTTCAGTTTGGGATCTGAAATATCAGGTTCAAGGAAAACACCGGCTGCTTTTCTAAACTCTTCTTTGCTGATATAAGCAGAGTCCGTTATGTTGTTAACGACCGTTTTCCTTAGCACCGCCAATGGTATAGTATCCAGCTTATTGATTTCGGCGATGATAAAGTTTTTGGCTGGATAAAATTGCGTGTCTTCATTGGACGCGTCCTTTGATTTCGAATGACAGGCGATTATAAAAATGAAGAGGAGGGGTGCGAGAAAAATGAAAATCGTTTTCATTTGGTAAAAATACTAAAAAGCAGATACTGGATACTGGATAGCACGGGTTTAGGTGTGAAGCATAAAGAATCACGCTCAAACACAAACTATCTGGTATCCAGTATCTCTATCTGATTGTACGACTCAACCCAATTTTAAATCCATAATCCAGCAGGTACTCCTTGATGGGATATTTGTCCTTGTAGCTGGATAGCAGTTGATAACGGAACTGAGGTCCGATCTGCCATTTGTAGTTTCCTGTGCTGATGCTTACGTAGGTTTCAAAGCTGGTGGCAAGATTCCAACGGCGAATCAGCGTGGGTTCCTCGGCGTAGTTTTTAAAATTGGTTGATATCAGGTATGCCTGGTTATTTAAATTATATGTTGGCTGAACAGTACCCGCAATCACCCATTCCACTTTTCGGTCACCCAATAACTTTAGTTCTGCACCCATTGGCGCAGCGAGTTGGAAATATTCGTTAGTCAGATCAACAGAAGTATAACCATTGAAGTTCCTGTAAATTGAAACCAACCTGATGCTGTCTGAATTATACCCGGTAAATCCGTTCGGATCGGATGGTGCATACGCTGCGCGTTCTGGTGCGGCCTTGTATGCATTTACCATATAGCGAGAGTAATTCAGTTGCAAGCCAATCTTAAGGCGAAGCATTTTATTCACGCTGTAAATCCAGCTGGTTCCCACTTGCAAACCCATCGCAGGCCGTTGGCTCACTGCAGCATTGACATCCTTTCCGTAGTCAGCATTCGCGATGTACGGGATGCCACTTAATTGCACAGGTGTATTCTTGGTCTCCATGCTGCCGCTTAGATTTCTGTAGCTGACAGTGGGTGCCACATAGAATTGCCAGGCCCATTTGTTGGGTTTGAAATGCGGAAAACGAATGTTCACATTGTCGGTCCAGGGTCTGGCAAGCTCAGCATCTGCTGTTGCATCCATCGGGCCTTGATGCTTCTCGCGTTGAACGCTTAACATCACAGCACCGCCGGCGGGCGTGCCAAAACTGCGAGAAGTTTCAGGGTTAAGCCTGGGCGAAGATTTATCGACTGTTGCAACGGGATTATTGACGAAAACAAGTTCATTTCCGTCTGCAATTGCCTCTCCAGTCGCCGGGCTAATATTCGTTGCTTTTTGTGCGGTTGAAGATTCGCGGAAAGCCAGATAATCCTGCATGGAGATGACCTTTGCGCCCTGTTTACCGGAAACAGGCGTACGATTTTGATCGATGTTCTTTGGAACAGATGAGCTGCTTTCGGTAGCAAGAGATGAATTACCACCGCCCAATGTTTCGGATGAAACGGGAGAATTGACCGCCGAAGCTACGCCAGTGTTAGCGCTGTGTGAGATGAAACGTTCTCCAACAAAGGTCAGTCCGATCAAAAGAAGGCCGGCCGTGATATATGGCCACCTTCTGTTGGGATGAAGATGCTTGTGAATGTTCTCCCACACCTTATCTGACGGGTAAAGCTTGTATTGGTCTGCTTTTTCCGACAGAAAATTCTCAAATTCATCCATATAGTGTTTTCTCTCCATAGTCAGTTAGAAAGATGTCTACTAATACAGGGTATAGATCTATTCAAATGATATTCGATTTAATTGTTGTCTAGGGTTTAACTGCGGCCAGCCATTCGGTATTCTCTTTTTGTTTTGGCAGGATATTTTTCCTGATCAGGATATCCTCCAGCATGGCCTTTGCCCTTGTGTATTGAGACCTGCTTGTGCTCTCCTCAATGTCCAGCATTGCCGCTATTTCCTTGTGGGAATAGCCTTCAATTGCATACAGGTTGAGAACAGTACGATAGCCGATGGGCAAGATCCTGATACATTCAATCACCTGTTTTGCCTGGATGATAGAAGGCACAGATTCTTCCCTCACTTTAATACTGCTTGCGTGAATGATGTCCACGCTCTCAGCAAATTTTTTGTTTTTCTTCAGATTATTTATACAAGTGTGCACCACGATCTTGCGAATCCAACCTTCCAATGCTCCCCTGTTTTGAAACTGGTGAATCTGCGTAAACACTTTGATAAATCCTTCCTGCAACATGTCCTCCGCATCTTCCCTACTCTTCGCATACCGATAACAAACGGAAAGCATTTTCGAGCTGAACCTATTGTACAACAACTGCTGAGCAACTGCATCATTATGAAGACAGCCATTGAGCATTGCTTCCTCGGTCATGAAATCAAATTTGATTTCTTGTAATTTAGACAATTTTCAGCTTCAAATTGCTGCTGCAAGTTTTATATTTTACCCCCGCATTTAACAGTTTAACTGAAGAATGTTTAAGGAATGAGAAGCTAAGTTGAAAATTTATTGGGTGGTTGGGTAGAATTGTTAGAAGGAGTTCAAATAAAGCCCTTGTTGGCTGTTGGCGGATAGCGGTTGACGGTGGAAAAAATAGCCAACCCACAACCCCCAACTTTCTAAACCAAAATTTCCCCCGTCATCTCTTTTGGAATAGGAATATTCATCATCTTCAAAATCGACGGAGCAATATCACCAAGCTTTCCTGGTTTCACCGTTCCTTTCCAATTGTTGTCAATCACAAACAATGGCACAGGGTTAAGCGAATGTGCGGTATTGGGTGTACCATCTGCATTGATTTCGTAATCGGCATTTCCGTGATCGGCCGTAAGGAAAACCACGTAATCATTTTTCAATGCTGCAGTCACCACTCGATTCACACACTCATCAACCGTTTCAACGGCTTTGATCACCGCATCCCACACACCCGTATGTCCAACCATATCAGCGTTTGCAAAATTCAAACAAATGAATTCCGCCGACTGCTGATTGATCTCTGATACAATAGCTTCTGTAACCTGGTAAGCACTCATCTCCGGTTGCAGATCGTATGTGGCAACTTTTGGTGAGGGAATGAGTATTCTTTTTTCGCCATCAAACGGAACTTCCCTGCCACCGCTGAAGAAAAATGTAACATGCGGATATTTTTCTGTTTCAGCAATGCGAATTTGCTTTAAGCCACGCCCGGCAACGATTTCACCGATTGTATTGTGCAGGTTGTCATTGTCAAAAGCGACGTGCACGTGTTGAAACGACTGGTCGTACTCGGTCATCGTGGTATAATCGAGATCCAGCTTTTTCATTCCGAAATCGGGCAGGTCCATCTGCGTTAATACCTGGGTGATTTCGCGGCAGCGATCTGTTCGGAAATTGAAACAGATAACTGCATCACCCGGCTGGATTTTGGTATCGCTTTCGGCGGAATTAATGATCGGCTTGATGAATTCATCAGTCACATTATTCTTATAAGACTTTTCCACTGACGCGAAAAGATCTTTCGATTGTTCGCCCTCACCTTTCACCATCGCGTCGTAAGCAAGCTTAACGCGCTCCCAGCGTTTGTCGCGATCCATCGAATAATACCTGCCGGTAATCGTCGCAATTTTTCCCGTTGTTCTTTTGAGATGTGTTGCGAGATCTTTCAGAAACCCGAGACCGCTTTTGGGATCCGTATCCCTTCCATCAGTGAAGGCGTGAATGCGAACGTCTTTTAACCCCTGTTCATGACAAACACTTACAAGCGCTTTCAAATGGTCAATATGTGAGTGGACGCCGCCGTCGCTGACCAGTCCAATGAGGTGCAAGGGCTTTCCTTTTTCCTTCGCATATTTCATCGCCTGGAGCAAAACAGGATTTGAAGCAAATTCTCCGGATTTAATGGCAACGTTGATTCTTTGCAGTTCCTGGTAAACGATTCGGCCGGCACCCAGGTTCAGGTGGCCTACCTCACTGTTTCCCATTTGACCCTCCGGCAGACCGACGGCCTCTCCACAGGTAATTAGGGTCGTATTGGGATATTTGTTATATAACGAGCTAACAAACGGAGTCTTAGCGTTTTGTATCGCGTCGCTGGATTTTACTTTTCCCAGCCCCCAGCCGTCCATAATGACCAGGATTGCCTTTTTCTGTGCCATGTGCGCAAAACTACCCTATTTGCAGCATTTCCAGAATCATTCCCGAAAATTTCTGAGTTTCAAGCCGTTACAAGAAGTAGCAGGCCTTAATCTGGCACATTTTTGGCATTAATACAGTGCCGTATCTCAATGAAAACCATCCCTGATTATCTGTACAAGATCTTTCATTAAATGGTTTTTTATGAAAAGTATTTTACGCTGCTCTTTTTTAATCCTGCTCTCTGCCGTCATCTTTTCATTTTCCCGCACCACCATAGATTATTCTATTGATGATGTGGTAACTGCTATGAAATCTGGTGACGCTGGTGTGCTTTCCAAGTATTTTGACTCAATGGTTGAAATCAGTATGCCCGACAAAAGCAGTTCTTACAGCAGGAGCCAGGCAGAATTGATCATGCGCGACTTCTTTAGCTCCAATGGAGTTAAGAAATTTGATGTTGTTCACAAAGGTGACAGTAATGGTGGTCAATATTGCATTGGTAACCTCAGCACCCGAAATGGCGATTTCCGAACTGTGATTTACATGAAGATCCGTGGTGAAAAGCAGGTGCTACAGGAATTGCGATTTGAAAACAAAGGCCAGTAAATTTTCCCTCTTAACATATTAGCAGTATGGTTAACCCTGTTGGTACACGTGACCGGCAGGGTTTTTTATTTCAAATTCAATACAAACGCAATTAATTAGTTTTGCGCAGTATGCTGAATTCAAAAGCACTTGCCGACCTGGTTGATCATGCGCTAGCCGAAGACGTCGGCGATGGCGACCATTCAACGCTTGCAGTCATTCCCCCTGTTACATTGGGTCATGCAGTACTGAAAATTAAAGAAGATGGTGTGCTCGCCGGTATGGAAGTGGCCGAATTCATCTTTAAACATATGGAAGCGGACTGCCGGTTCACTCCCAAAAAGAAAGACGGGGACCTCATGCATGCCGGTGAAATCGCATTTGAAGTGGAGGCGCATGTTCATGTTATCCTGAAGGCAGAGCGATTGGTCCTGAATTGCATGCAAAGAATGAGTGGCATAGCTACCCTCACCCGGACATTTACCGATAAGCTCTCAGGATACCACACCAGGGTGTTGGACACGCGCAAGACCACGCCCAATTTCCGCTTGTTGGAAAAAGAGGCTGTTCGCATTGGTGGGGGTCTCAATTACCGGATGGGTTTATATGATATGATCATGCTGAAGGACAATCATATTGATTACAGCGGTGGCATTGAAAAGGCAATTGACAAGGCTTACGCATACGCACAAGCGAAAAACCCACCCCTGAGGATCGCGGTGGAGACGAGGTCCCTTGAAGATGTGCATAAGGTGGTGAAGACAGGAAAGGTGGACCGCATTATGCTCGACAATTTTAAGCCCGAAGCCCTCAAAGCCGCCCTGGAGCTGATCCAGGGAAAATTTGAAACGGAAGCCAGCGGAGGCATCAACCTGGAAAATGTAGTCCAATATGCCGAAACCGGCGTTGATTTCGTCAGCATCGGTGCACTGATCCACCAGGCGAGGAGTTTGGATTTGAGTTTGAAGGCAGTGGTGAAATAGGTTGGCTGTTGATTGTTTGCGGTTGACTGTTACTGTCAACTGCCAACTGCCAACTGGCAACCGTCAACTAAAATAGAATTGAAAAAGAAACCCAACAAAAACGGCATCATATATTCCACTGATCCCGATTTCAAAACGGACGAGGAACAGGCGGAAGTACACAGTTTGGCTCCCGCACAACAAACACTGCTGGTTTTGCTCGACAAAAGAAATCGTGCCGGGAAATCTGTTACGCTGGTCCAGGGATTTGTTGGTCGTCAGACCGACCTTGACCAGCTGGGCAAAAGTCTCAAATCGCTTTGCGGAACCGGGGGCTCGGTAAAAGATGGAGAAGTGATTATACAGGGTGACCATCGGGACAAGATACTGGCCTGGTTGCAAAAAAACGGTTACGCCAAAACGAAGAAGCGCTGATGTTTGCGGTACTCTTGTTTCTGTTGTTTGTCTGCGGCACAGTTACCGTTGTTTCTTTTATCCTTTACGTAATGGCCCGCGCCCGGGAAGAAGAAAGGCGGGAGCATTTCTACCGGTCGATACATTACATTTCGCTTGCCCTTTTCACCATTCTCGGTGTGCTCGAACTGATTGTAGTCTCCCAATCACATGATTTCGGCTAGACATCACCGATAGGTTGATCCTTCGCATTCATTTCAAAGCTTAGGGCACCGCTCGGGCAGATTTTCACCTGTTCAATAATGCGATCGGTAGTGGACTGGCTCATTTCGATCCATGGCCTTCGACGGGGATCAAATACGCCAGGTAAGCCTTTGAAGCATTTTGCGGAGTGCTGGCAAAGGTGAGGCTGCCATATCACAGTCACTTCGCCGTTGGTGTATTTGTGAGTTTTTTGACTCATAATGTTCGCTAAAAGATTTTGGATTTTTGATTGTAGATTTCGGATAAAGATTCTGGATGATAGATATTAAATGGTTTGGGTTTGAGTATCCAAAATCCGCAATCCACAATCTAAAATCCGGCTATTGTCCTTGCGCAAGACTATACGCCTTCTTTCCGCCCCACTCGTTCAGTAATTCCGAAGAGCAGATCTTGAAATTGCCGCTTAGACTTACATATAACCCAATAATGTCCTGTTGGTTCAATCCTTCCCCATCAAGGCTCTCAAACCTGACATTATACTGGTTTACAAGATTGGTATAAACAGATCCCGTAGGCCAAACCTGTGTACCCCGGTTGCTGATATTGATCAGTTTAAATTTCACGCCGGCATGTCGCTGGCATTTTTTTGCAATGCTTTCCGGCTGCTCGGCACTTTCAATAAACATATCCACCCCCACAATCACCTCTTCCTCGATTTCCTTCGATATCATCATCGCATTCCTGTCCAACTTGAACATGGTAGGGGTCACCGGCATGTTTGGGAGAATGGGCTTTTCGCCTTGTTTTGGTTTCTTTCCAAAATTCCCGATGATCGCATTTGCAAAATCGGTTGTATTGAGTGCAGGTATTTTCTTGTCACCGAAGTCGCCGGTATGCACACCCGTTTCAAGCGTATACAACAACGCATTTTCAATATTTGCAGCGTGCTCCATCAGGCCAAGGTGGCGAAGCATGGCAAGACCGCTCAACAACAGTGCCGTTGGGTTCGCAATATTCTTGCCTGCAATATCAGGAGCTGTGCCATGCACGGCTTCGAAGATGCAAATGTGATCGCCAATATTTGCAGAAGGGGCGAAACCCAGTCCGCCAACCAAACCTGCACAGAGATCTGATACAATATCGCCCTGGAGGTTGGTGAGAACGATCACATCGAATTCATTGGGCCGGGTCACCAGCTTCATACAAAGGTCGTCAACAATCACGTCGTCAGATTTGAGCTCAGGATATTCCTTTGCGATCTCATAAAAGCATTCAAGGAAAAGACCGTCGGTGAGCTTCATGATATTGGCTTTGTGACCACAGGTAATTCGACGCGAGTTGTTCTTTTTTGCCATCTCAAAGGCGTACCTGATCAACTGTTCACTACCGGGCTTTGTAATAAATCTCCGACTCAGTGCCACATCATGTGTTAGCATGTGTTCTATGCCACCATATGTATCTTCAATGTTTTCGCGCACTACCGTGATATCGATGGGAATATTAGCGCGTGAGAAAACGGTATCAACGCCGTGCAATGTTATAAAAACGCGTTTGTTGGCATAAGTGTTCCAGGTTTTCCTTGCCGTCACATTTACACTTTTAACGCCCTTGCCCTTCGGCGTTTCCATGGGACCCTTAAATAAAATCCCAAGTGATTCGATGGTTTGCTGCGCTTCTGGTGTCATCCCATTGCTATATCCCTTGTCAAAAACCCATTTTCCCATGTCAACGAACTCGTACTCGAGGTCAACCTTATTCGCCTTGAAAATTTGCAAGACGGCATCCATAATTTCTGGTCCTATTCCGTCGCCTTTGGCTACAGCTATTTTCATCTTTTGGGGTTTGTTGACCAGTTTGGAGTGCTGGCCGATGTTTTTTTGAGCAGTTTTGGAACTGAACAAATTTAGCCGGGATTCCGTTAATTCCGGTACAAATTCACAGTTATTGATTTCGATTTTATTATTTTTAATCCAAATTTGGAGAGGATGGTGTCGAAAATTTCAGAAGGTGTAACGGTGACTGTAGAGACTTTCTATCAGCCAGACTATTCGAATCCTGTGAGCAGTGAATTCATGTTTGCCTATCGAATCACACTCCAAAACAACAATGCATTTCCGATCAAATTGCTTAGGCGACACTGGCATATTTTCGACAGCAATGGATCGCACCGCGAGGTGGAGGGCGAAGGTGTAGTGGGTGTTCAACCCCAAATCAACCCCGGCGACCAGTATCAATATGTGAGCGGTTGCAATTTGCGCACAGAAATGGGCAAAATGCACGGAATCTATCTAATGGAAAACCTGGTTTCCAGGAAGTCCTTCGACGTCAAAATACCCGTATTTGAAATGGTGGTACCCTTCAAAATGAACTAGAACCCGGCAAACCGGTTCTCCTCCCCCTTAGGCATCTCCGGGCCGGTCAATTATACCCCCAAATCTTTCCTAAATCTTCTACAATTCCTGTCTTTTGAGATTTAAGCCTTACCTTTGTCCCCTAGTACAATAAATGTTGTATTCCAGGAGTTTACAGATTAGTTGTATCAGCGATTAACATATAAAAGTCGCATTTCATTTAACCTCTTTTCATGCTCCTTAACAGGGGTAAAAAATAAGAATGTATAAAGTAACTTTCAACAACAAGAATAAGGTCTTTTTCAACACACTAAAAGCCGCTGTGGATCAGTATTTCCACGACAATAAAATAAAGAAAACCGGCAACTGGAGACTCTACACCAAGACGATTATCCTCATTCCCCTGGCAATTCTTTGCTACGTGGGACTGCTTTTCCTTCCCTTAAATATTTATGCCGGCGTCGGCATAAGTGCGCTCCTGGGAATCATTACGGCTTCAATTGGATTTAACGTGATGCATGATTCATGTCACGGCAGCTTTTCCACCAAGAACTGGTTGAATGATTCGTTGGGACTGATTTCGATGAATGCTCTTGGCGGAAACGCTTTCTTCTGGAAGATCAAGCACAATATCATTCATCATACATACACCAATGTTGATGGCGTTGACGACGATTTGAACAATAGACCCTTCATGCGCGAATGCGCTACGCAAGCCTGGCATCCTGTACATCGTTGGCAACATTATTACATGTTTCTTTTGTACGGTTTCACCACCTTGTTGTGGATGTTCATCAGCGATTACACAAAATATTTCACGAAGAAAATTTATACGACTGAAGTAAGAACAATGAATTTGAAAGAGCATTTCATTTTCTGGATCAGCAAAGTTCTATATATACTTTTTTACATCGCGATCCCTGTATACCTCCTGGGTTGGGGTCCCTGGGCCATCGGTTTTGTCACCATGCATCTGGTGCTGGGCTTTACGCTCGCCATTGTATTTCAGTTGGCGCACGTAGTAGAAGATACCGGCTTTGAAGCTGCCAGTTTCGAACCCAAAAAGATTGAGAACGAATGGGCTATTCATCAGGTAAAAACAACGGCAAACTTTGCGGAGAAGAACAAATTTGTATCCTGGTTCGTTGGCGGATTGAACTTTCAGATCGAACATCACCTCTTTCCCAGGATAAGTCATATTCACTATCCGGCGATCAGTAAGATTGTTCGCGAAACCTGCGCCCAGTTTGAGATTCAATACAATTATTATCCAACCATGCGCGCAGCTGTTGCCTCGCATTACAGGATGATGAAGCAGCTTGGGGCGAAGCCAGTTTGAGTTCAAAGTTCAGAGTTCAAAGTTCAAAGTTGAATAAATCTAAACTCTGAACTTTATTTTGGTTTGTACTTCGAATCATTCAAAATCGTCTTCGCATCCTTCTTCAACAAATCCTGTAAGCTTGTCTCTGGAAATGCATTCATGTATTTCTTCACCATCTGCCACCCGGTAAAAAGTGAGATATATCCGGGTGAACCATCGCCTAATTCCTCCGTTTTAGGTCCGTCGCCAACGAAACTTTTAAGCCGTTCCGGGTCAGTTTCATATAGCAGATTATTCTCGAGAAAGAAATTCCATATTAATCCTTCCTGTTTATAACAATCATCCAACTGTTGGGCGGTGTAACCGATCTTCAGTGTGTCTGGTGTTGTTGGCAAAAGCTGATCCAAAATATAAAGTCGTTTACCTTTGTCGACCATCTGTTCAAGGAAAGGTCGTCCCCTTGTTTCATCAGGATAAAGATCGTCGATGCAATTTTTTAGGCAGTTCACAGGAATATACTCCGGTTCAAACCTTCTCGAAATATAAGAAGGATACAGGCTCTGACCCATCGATGAGGTATAGAGGGAGAAGTTTTTTCCAAGATGCAACTGCAGGCCCACAGCAAGTGCGTCACCCGTGATGATATCACCATAGCCACCAAGCGTTGCTTCATAATAAGCATCCATGGGGCCGATAAAACTGATCAATCGCGTGGGAGCATGGTAAGCGGGGAAATAATATTTCAGGAACCTGAGACCCTGCTTTACCTGATCAGGAATTTGTTGATTGTTGGCGAATATCTTGTCTGCGCTGTCTTTGATCGGTCTGTATGAAGCCAGGAAATGTCGTAAGGCCGGCCCCACCGGTGCAGTTGAATCGTTGGCGGAAAGACCGAGTATGTTTCGAAAAAAATCATCTGCAAATACAGGGTATTGTTGGCGCAGCCTGGATAAACCAGGCATGATATCTACCGTATCGATTGCAAAAAAATCCTGTTCAAACCGCTGCCACTTAAGTTCAACATGGATATTGCTGACGTCGGGAATTTTCCTGCTCCTGCCACAACCAGCCAGCAGCGCGAGCATGGCGGCAACACATATGATTTTTTTCATGGTCATGAAACGATAGGGGGCCTTAAATGTTGTTTAAACAGCGTTGTTGGCACAGCCCTGAACAAACTTTAACTTTGTGCTATGAAGATAGCATTAGCGCAGCAAAATTATCATATCGGAAATTTCGATTACAATGTGGCGAAGATTATCGAGGGAATTCAACAGGCGAAACAACAGGGAGCAGAGCTGGTGATATTTTCCGAGCTCTGCGTCTGCGGCTATCCTCCGCGCGATTTCCTGGAATTTAATGACTTCATCAATAAATGTTACGAATCCATCGATCGCATAAAGGCGCACGCCGATAATATCGGTGTGATCGTTGGCGGTCCCGCACGGAATCGCATACCCGAAGGAAAGGATCTGTTTAATGCAGCCTGGTTGTTATATGAAAAAGAAGTGAAGGGCATTGCCTACAAGACCCTTCTGCCTAACTACGACGTTTTTGATGAATACCGGTATTTCGAACCGGGTTACGATTGGAAAGTAATTGAATTCAAAGGAAAAAAGATCGCACTCACCATTTGCGAAGACATTTGGAATCTCGGCGATAATCCATTGTATAGAATTTGTCCGATGGACAGGCTCATGGCACAGGCGCCAGATATGATGATCAATATTTCTGCTTCTCCATTTGACTATGATCATGACGACGATCGAAAGGAAATTATCAAGGCAAATGTCTTGAAGTACAAGTTGCCCATGTTTTATTCCAATACTGTCGGATCTCAAACAGAGGTTGTATTTGATGGTGGCAGCCTTGTGTATGATTCGTCCGGCAACCTGGTTGTTGAAATGCGCTATTTCGAGGAGGATTTCATCGTGGTGGATACGGAAGAAATTGCGCAGGAAGAAAAAACACGAGGTCATTCAAACCGTCTCAGGCGCGACTTTGACAAGGATATGCGGGTTTCAAAAATGAAAGACCCCAATATGGTCATTTCATACATGACTGCTGAAAATAATATCAAACAGATTCATGATGCGATCATCCTGGGTATTCGCGACTACTTTAAAAAAATGGGATTCAGGAAAGCGATATTGGGAAGCAGCGGCGGCATTGACAGCGCAGTGACGCTCGCACTGGCTTGCGAGGCGCTGGGTAAAGAAAATGTGAGGGCGATCCTGTTACCTTCTCAATATTCGAGTTCCCACTCTGTGACAGACGCGGAACAACTTAGCATAAATCTGGGCAATCCATACGACAGGGTGCCCATCGAGTCAATTTATCATTCTTTTCTCGCCACCCTCAAGCCGGTCTTTAAGGACCTTCCATTTAGCGTAGCCGAAGAAAATATTCAGAGTCGTGTGCGCGGAAATCTGCTTATGGCGATCGCTAATAAGTTCGGCTACATTTTATTGAACACTTCCAACAAGAGCGAGCTGGCTACGGGTTATGGTACGCTTTATGGTGACATGGCTGGCGGATTGAGTGTGTTGGGCGATGTTTACAAGGTGCAGGTTTATGCGTTGGCAAAATTTATCAATCGGAATGGCGTTATCATTCCTGAAAATATTATTCTGAAAGCCCCCTCTGCTGAATTGCGTCCCAACCAAAAGGATAGCGACAGTTTGCCTGAGTATGAAATCCTCGATAAAGTGCTCTATCAATACATCGAAAAGCGAATGAGTCCGAAGGAGATCATCGCGATGGGCATCGATTCTGCCCTCGTGGCTCGTGTTCTTAAACTGGTAAATACGAACGAGTATAAACGAAATCAGTTTTGTCCCATCATCCGTGTGAGCTGCAAAGCCTTTGGCGTGGGCCGCCGGGTGCCCATTGTAGGCAAATATTTGAGCTGATTCAGCGTTATTTTTTCCAATAAATATTCTTTTTTCCCGTTCCGGATATTGGCAAAGCCTTTGCATGTAGACAAAGCGTATTTTGCAACAATTAAACCCTGGTTATGATCAAAACCGCAGATGACATCCGGCAGTTAAATGAGAAAATTCAATCTGCCGCGGGATTCGTTGACCGGCTGCAATCCGAAATCGCCAAAGTAATCGTTGGACAGAATTACATGGTGAGCAGGCTGCTTGTTGGACTGCTCAGCAATGGACACGTACTCCTGGAGGGCGTTCCCGGACTGGCCAAGACCCTTGCCATCAAATCGCTTTCGCAGAGTGTTAACGCCAAATTCAGCCGGATTCAATTCACTCCTGATCTATTGCCCGCCGACGTTATCGGAACGATGATCTATAACCAGCAGCGGAACGAGTTTATGGTGAGAAGAGGCCCCATCTTTGCAAATTTTATTCTCGCGGATGAAATCAACCGGGCGCCGGCCAAAGTGCAGAGTGCCCTGTTGGAGGCGATGCAGGAGCGGCAGGTAACCATTGGCGAAAGTACTTTCAAGCTGGACGAACCCTTTCTTGTATTGGCAACGCAAAACCCGATTGACCAGGAAGGAACGTATCCTTTGCCAGAGGCCCAGGTAGATAGGTTTATGTTGAAAGTGGTAATTGATTATCCAAGCAAGAGTGAAGAACAGCTGATCATACGTCAGAATGTGATGGGAATGCAAATGCCTCAGTTGAAACAGGTGGTGGCTATCCAGGAGGTTTTGCAGGCGCGGGAATTGGTTCGGCAGGTATATATGGATGAGAAGATTGAGAATTATATTCTCGATATCGTTTTTGCCACCCGGAATCCTGAGCAATATCGCCTGGAGAGGTTGAAGCCGTTGATTGCCTATGGGGGTTCACCTCGTGCATCTATTAATCTCGCACTCGCCGCGAAGGCACAGGCATTTTTACAGAAGCGGGGTTATGTGGTCCCTGAAGATATTCGCAGCATCGCGAAGGATGTGATAAGGCACAGAATAGGGCTTACCTACGAAGCCGAAGCAGAAAATGTAAATGCAGAAAATATAGTAGACGAAGTGTTGAGAGCAATAAATGTTCCCTGATGCTGACTACCGCCGAAATATTGAAAAAAGTTCGCGAGTTGGAGATCAAGAGCAAAAAACTCACAAATCTCTTGTTTACCGGCGAATACCACTCTGCCTTTAAAGGCCGCGGCATGCTCTTCAAAGAAGTGCGGGAATACCAACATGGTGATGACATCAGGTTTATAGATTGGAACGTGTCTGCAAGAATGGGGCATCCCTACAGCAAATTGTTTGAAGAAGAACGTGAGTTAACCATGATGATGCTGGTTGACATCAGCGCGAGCTCGCTATTCGGCACCGTTAATCAGCTCAAGAAAGACCTTATCACGGAAGTCTGTGCTGTACTGGCTTTTGCGGCGATCAACAACAACGATAAGGTGGGTGTAATCTTTTTCAGCGACAAGATCGAATTCTATATTCCTCCCAAAAAGGGAAGAGATCATGTGCTTTATATCGTCAGGGAGTTGCTCACCATTACACCCAAAGGAAAGGGAACAAATCTTCAACTTGCCGTTAAACTTTTTAATAATTCTACCAAGCAAAAAAGCATCGCATTCATATTGAGTGATTTCATGGTGGAACAATACGATGATGCACTGAAAGTGGCGGGTATCAAGCACGACGTGATCGGAATCAAGGTGTACGATAAAATGGACATGGAACTTCCAAAAGTAGGATTGCTGCAATTGCAGGATTCAGAAACAGGTCGTACCCAGTGGATAGATACCGGGAATGCTACTGTTCAATACAACTATCACCAGCAATTCGTAAAAAACGAGGAAGCCTGCCGCAATTCATTCCTGAAGGCCGGCGCTGATCTGCTTTATATCAGGACAGACGAAGACTATGTGAAAGTGCTGCAGAAATTTTTCATGAAACGAAAGTAATCTGAACGCTTCAACCTCTCCATGCCAACCCAACATTCATATCTCAATTTTCGTGGTGAAGATCGTTTGGGGACCCGCTCATTTTTGCGATCGGGCATAATCATGATCCTGATTTTCTCATTTCTTCAAATCATCTCTCGCGCGCAAAGCAATCCGAGTGTGCACACGTCGGTGAGCGCACATGCTATTCTGCTCGGCCAACAAACTGAATTGACCGTGGAATTGAGCCTCCCAAGGGAAATGGGTTTGAGTGGCTGGTTCAACTATCCTGACACGTTCAATCACCTGGAAATCTTGAGTCGCCAGAAAATTGATACCGTCACACAGCTCGACAATATTTTATACCGGCAGAAAATGGTAATCACCGGCTTCGATTCCGGCAGATGGGTCATCCCGTCTATGACTGTAGAAGCGGGGAATAAGAAAATCAAAACAGATACGCTATCTGTTTTTGTTTCGCCGGTATCCTTGAAGGATTCCACCTATCATGATATTAAGGAGATCATTTCTGTGCCCGAGGTAAAGACCCCCTGGTGGTACTGGGTGCTGGGCGCCATTACACTGGCCGTGTTAATTGCTGCGGCGCTTTATTTCTTCAAAAAGCGAAAGCCCGCCGTTGCCGTCGTTAAAGAAGAAGTGATTAAGATGTCGCCAATTGAACAGGCAAGGCAATCACTTAAACTTTTGAAACAAGAACAACTTCCGGGCAAAGGAGAGCTGAAAAAATATTACATACAGCTTCAGGATATTCTTCGTGTTTATATGCAACGGCGTTATGCAATGAGCACCATGCAGAAAACAACGAGCGAGCTGCTTGTGCAATTGAAAGACATAGGTATTAGTGAAGAGCCACTGAGCCGGACGGCCGAAGTATTGCGCATAGGCGACGCTGTCAAATTCGCCAAGTACCTGCCTGAATCCCAACAGCAGGACCTTTCGTTCGACGTAATTTCGGGGTCTATTGAAAATCTTGAAAAGCTGAAATCACAGCAATCGTAAATTGATGGCCTTGGTATTTGACTATTTTAAAAATATTGAATTTGCTTATCCGCAGTGGCTGTTCCTGCTGCTGTTAATACCAATCCTGGCAGGTTGGTACATTCAGCGATTTAACCGGCAACAAGGCGCAATCAAAGTTTCGTCGCTGCAAAGCTTCAAGAATACAGCTTCCTTCAAGAGCCGGTTTCGTCACCTTCCTTTCATCCTGAGGATGCTGGCCATCGGCCTTCTTATCCTGGCGCTGGCAAGACCACGTTCGCATAATGACGAACAATTTGCAGAAGGAGAGGGCATTGATATCGTGCTGGCCCTGGATATTAGTGGAAGTATGCTATATGAAGACTTCACGCCAAACCGGCTGGAGGCGGCCAAGCAGGTGGCCATTGAATTCGTCGACAATCGGCCCACGGATCGAATTGGACTGGTGGTATTCTCGGGAGAAAGTTTCACCCAGTGCCCCGTCACCGCCGATCACAGCGTATTGAAGAGCCAGATCGCGCAGGTTCACCAGGGAATACTGGTGGATGGCACAGCAATCGGATCTGGCCTTGCAACGAGCATTGACAGGTTGCAGAGCAGCAAGGCAAAAAGCAGGATCGTGATTTTGTTGACTGATGGTGAAAACAATGGCGGACTAATTGATCCAAAAACTGCCAAGGAGATTGCGAAATCATTGGGCATAAAAGTTTACACCATTGGTGTCGGCACAGATGGTTTCGCAACTATTAAAGTGCAAACGCCAACCGGCGTGCAGGTTCAACAGGAGAAGGTAAATATTGACGAAAAATTATTGAAAGAGATCGCCACTGAAACCGGCGGAAAATATTTCCGGGCGAAGGAAAATGAAGGATTGAAAACCATTTATGGAGAAATTGACAAATTGGAAAAGACCAAGATAGATATCAATACAACGCGTAAATATACCGAGCGATTTTATCCCCTTGCTCTTGCCGCATTGATACTAATTTTCCTCGACTTCCTGCTTCGCTTCACTATCTTTAAGAAATTCCCTTAAGACCAACAGACATTGATGAAAGCATGGGTGTATAAATCAACGGGCAGCTGGTACATTGTCAAGACCAGCGAGGGAAGATTTGGCAATGCCCGGATTAAAGGCAGGATTAAACTGGATGATATCACGGCAACCAATCCTGTTGCTGTTGGCGACCTGGTTGAGCTGGAAGCAGAACCAGATGCAGAAAACTTCATCATCACCGAAATTCACGATCGAAAAAATCATATCAACCGCCAGGCACCGGGTCAGCGTATGCATCAGCATGTGGTAGCCGCGAATATTGACCAGGCATTGGTTTTTGCGACGCTTAGGGAACCAAAAACTTCTTCCGGCTTTATCGATCGCTATCTGGTAGCCTGCGAGGCTTATCATATTCCTGCGATCGTCATCTTCAATAAATCTGATCTCTATCGAAATAAAGAAAATGAATTGTTCCAGGAGCTTCGGGATATTTATAAAGATGTTGGCTACAAAGTTGTGCTGATGAGCATTCCGGAAAATCGGGGAGTGGAAGAAGTGAAGGACCTGCTACGTGACAAAACAAGTTTAATCAGTGGCCATTCAGGCGTTGGTAAATCAAGTTTTATCAATGCCGTGTTTCCTGAACGCCAGCTCAAGACGCAGGAAGTGAGTGGATGGAGTGGAAAGGGTATGCATACCACCACCTTCGCAGAAATGTTTGATCTGCCATTTGGCGGCAGGATTATCGATACGCCGGGAATGCGCGAATTCGGTATCAGGGATATTGAAAAGCAGGAACTATCTCACTATTTTCCTGAGATGAGACGTCTGATTAATGACTGTCAGTTTAACAATTGCCTTCACATCAATGAACCTGGGTGTGCGGTGAAGAAAGGCTTGGAGGAAGGAAAGGTAAGTGTTGAACGTTACGTCAGTTATTGCAACATCCTGGACAGTTTGGAAACCAAGACTTACTAACAGGGGCAAACGAAATTCTCCTTAAGCAACCTGCAGCAATTTCGCAAGCGTCAACACGGCTTCATTTTCCTTCTCAACGGCGTCTTTAATCTTCCTTGGGAAAATTGATACACCATCATAGATGTTATAGTGAAGCGTGAGTTTGTAGCCCTGGAAATTAAAATCCCAGTATGAAGTGTCTGAGTCGTCAATCTTGTTAGTAAAGCGGATATTGAATTTGTCGTGGAGTAAATCGGCTACTTTGTAGAACTTGTCAAAACCGCAGTTTTCGTCGATAACTGCTTCGGTGCAACCATAATCTGTTCTTAGGGTAAGGGTCATATGATTAAGATTTGGTGTTCTAGGCTTTGAACTTCTTCGCCTTCGGCACCTTTTCACCGCTCAATATCCTCTCTGCGCCAACATTCTTTCCGTTACTGGGGCATCCGTATTTAGGCGAACAAGCATAGAAAAAAGACATCAACGCGATAATCCATACTGCACGCACACAGAATTTAAGTTTCATAGATATTGACTGTTTTGAGGATACTGGGTTTATTCGAAATGACTATTCTTTGACTTCTTTGAACCAGCCGCTGTACATCAGGTAGTTGTTCGCGATCCGGTTGATTTCTCCACTGATGAGTTCAGCAGAGATATCTTTTACTTTCCTGGCGGGCACTCCGGCATATATTGTACCGGCTTCAATTTTCGTGCCTTCCAGCACTACCGCACCCGCGGCTACTATGGAGTTACTTCCTACTTCGGCATTGTCCATCACAATGGCTCCCATGCCTATCAACACATTATCCTTAATAACGCATCCGTGTACTATAGCATTGTGCCCCACTGATACATTATTTCCAATGATCGCCTTGGTCTTTTGGTAGGTACAGTGAATCACCGCCCCATCCTGTATATTTACCTTGTTTCCTATGCGTATGGAGTTAACATCACCTCTTAAAACGGCATTAAACCATATACTGCAGTCATCGCCCATAGTAACGTCACCCACAACGGTTGCATTTGGCGCGATATAGCAGTTTTGGCCAATTGTTGGAAAAACTCCTTTTACGGGTAGTATGGTAGGCATAAAGTCAAAAGTAAAAAGTAAAAATTCAAAAGATACCCCGAAACAAGCTTTTTAATTTTGACTTTTTACTTTTGAATTCTAACATGAATCAAAGAGAATTGTTCCTCAAACATATCGCCCAAACCTCGCCTTCGCCTATCGGTATAGAGGTGACGAAGGCTGAGGGCAGCCTGATTTGGGACAAGGAAGACAAATCTTACCTGGATCTTATCGCAGGCATCAGCGTTTGCAATGTGGGACATCGACACCCCAAAGTTGTTGAGGCTATTCGGCACCAGGCAGACGCCTATTTGCACGTGCTGGTGTATGGGGAGATGATTGAATCACCCCAGGTTCAATATGCATCGCTCCTGGCAAGTCGCCTGCCTGCGACTCTTAATTCAGTCTATTTTACCAACTCAGGTGCAGAAGCTGTGGAAGGCGCAATGAAGCTCGCAAAAAGGGTAACAAATCGCACAGATATCATCGCGTTTGAAAAATCATATCATGGCTCCACGCAGGGTGCGTTGAGTTTAATGGGTGATGAATACTGGCGAAATGCATTCAGGCCCCTGCTACCGGGCATCAGCCATCTTCAATACAATGACGAATCACAACTATCATTCATAACCGAAAATACGGCCGCGGTCATTTTAGAGGCCGTGCAGGCTGAAAGGGGCGTAATCCCTGCTGAAATTTCGTGGATGCAGGCATTGCGAAAAAAATGTGATGAAACCGGCACATTGCTGATTTTGGATGAAATCCAAACAGGATTTGGCCGAACGGGTACCCTCTGGGCTTTTGAGCAATTCGGGATTGTGCCAGATGTTTTATTGTTGGGTAAAGCGCTGGGCGGTGGATTACCCCTGGGTGCATTTATCGCAGACAAAAAAATAATGTGGAAGCTCACAGAAAATCCGGTATTGGGTCATATCACAACTTTCGGGGGACATCCATTAAGTTGTGCTGCGGGGATGGCGGCCATGAAAGTCCTGGTCGACCAAAACCTGGTATCAACCGTGAACCAAAAATCAGAACTGTTCAGCTCGATGTTGCAAAAGTCCGGTCGGCCGCTGCGAAGGGCGGGCCTGTTGATGGCCGTGGAATTTGAAAGTTTTGAAGAGAATAAGGCTGTCATTGATTGCTGCCTTGGCATGGGTGTACTGACCGACTGGTTTCTATTTGCTCCTCATTGCCTTCGAATCGCGCCGCCGCTTACGATTTCTGAATCGGAAATTCGCTTAGCCTGCGACGTTATAAATACGGCGGTTCACTAGAATCCCAACCTGAAGCTGAAGAAGACCCCAAATCTGCCATACGGCTCTTTGGGTAATGGCTGCGGTAGCACGCGCCAGATAAAATCAAGTCGAAACACTTTAAAGATATTGTCAACACCGGTTCCTATTTCCAGGTATGGGTGGCCATTGAGTGTTTTGAATGAATAGCCATTCACAAAATTGTAATCCTGGTTGGCCTGGCTGAGCGAACCGAATAACAGTTTGGCTTGCCAGAACTGGCGAAACTTGAGCATGCGCGTAACCGGTATCAATCTGAAGAGTCCATTCCCAATATTGTGCTCAATGTTGACGCCTGCATATTGATCACTCAAATATTCATACCTCGTCATGAGGTTGAATGCATATTTATTATAGTAGTACAAGTTGTTACCCGGGTGCACTTCCAACAGCATATAGGGTAGCGTACCGTAAATCTTTCCTGCATAGATATTGTAATACAGGCTTCCGTAGGGCGCTATCTTCAAATAGTCTGAAATGCTCGCAGATAATTTGTAGTAGTTATAATTACTGTTGAGCCATCCCGGAATGCCTTTCGCGTATTTAAATTCTAAAATTGGATAATCACTACCGAGGCTCGTTCGGAAGAAATTACTCTCCAGGAATTTTTCGAGGTAGGCAAAGCGAACTCTTGCCGATACTTCGAAATTATTCAGGGGTTCGTTTCCGTCATTGGCAGGATAAGATTCTTTCGGCGGAAGGTTTTGGAGCGGATTAAATGTTTTATGTGTGGTGCTGAGTAAGATTGACAAACCATTGTGCCATTCCTTGAAGAACTCAAATTTCTTCTGATCTATATGCATGTAGCGGTACGGGATATTCGGCTTTCTAACCGCTATTGCAAAGAGGTTGTCCGTTCCAACCTCATCGTAATAAGTCTGACCGTTATCGATGTCGTTCGTGTACGATCCATAAATATATGTTCGTGGGTGCCTCGTGAACAGGTACATGGCTTCAGCCCTGCCCTTGAATTTGGCATCGGCAAATCCATAAGCGAGGTAGGCGGATAGATAGAGTTTTTTGCTGAAACCGGTATTCGTACCCAAATCGAAGCGAAGTCGCAATCCTTCATATGCATTTATGGTGAGCCAATTGTACCAGGGTCCGATTTGATAATTGCCCACATTCTTGTAACCCGTACCGATGAAGGTGAGCCATTCCGTCGCTTTCACAAAAGCCGGAATTTTTTGAAGCGTATCCACCATCTTGTAAATCGACGCTTCGTTTCTAGTGAGTTCCTCATGCCTGGAATTCGACCAGAATGAGTCGGGGCGCGATGCCGCGGAATCGAGCATCACGATTTCTTCTTTCACTTTATTCTTGTCGAGGTTTTCCACCACCGAGCTGTCGTTGATTTTAACATCCTTGTAGGTAGTCGTTTTTCGCCCCACAAAACTGATCGTCTTTTTTCCAATCAGGACAAAGTCTGCAACGAATTTATCTTTTGAAAGGAACCAGATCGAGTCTTCCACCAATTGGTATTCCTGGACAAGGCTGAGCTTCTTGATAAAATTCACGTTGGCGTCACCCGAAATGCGCATGTTCATTTTTTGGACTGCGAAACTGCTATCGGCGATCCAGGCGTCTCCCACAAATGTGTTCTCTCCCTTGTGTTTTGGTGTAAATAGAAAGTGGAAGTAGCGATGGCCGCCAATGTATTGCGTGTCGGGCACACGATAGTTATAAAATGCATCTCCATTGTCACTGATCGGGCTTACAAATTGCTTATCAAATACCGGAATGAAGTTATTGTATACATTCACATTCTGGTACATGCCTCCCAATAGCTTCGCCACGCTCTCGTTTTGCACACCAACCATTTTACTGCCCTTGATGACTTCCCGGTATTTCTTCGGCGACTTCTGATAGAAATAATTAGAAATGGTTTCGGTGATATAGATGGGAAGAATGGGCGTTTCTTCTGACACGCTATCAACATTATCGTATATGAATTTCAGGGCGCCTGGTGTCCACTTGCTGAGTTTGTCTTTGTTGACATTGTTCAGATCGGCCTCGAGTTTGTTATACAGTTCGTATGAAAAATTCGTAAAGCGGCTTCGGTCATTGTATGGTTTGTTCTTGACAATTTTTCGCCAGAGAATCAGTCCACGCCCAATCTTTGATTTTACAATGACCTCGCCCGATTTCCTGCCCCTTTCAAGATTGACCACAACCTGGAGATCGTCTTTTGAAGTGTCCAATGCGATTTGGCGGTCTTCGAAGCCCACATATGTAACCAGGAGTGTATCGGAAGGCCACCGACTCAGGTGGAAGGAAAAGTTACCCGCGGAATCGCTCAATTTGCCCTGGGTGGTATGCTTGAACTCAATGGATGCAAATGGTATTCTTTCCTCACTATGCGAATCCCTTACAATGCCCCTCAGGTGTTTAGATTGGGCAAAACCAACGAAACTTAGCAAGAGCAGGATAACGGAGCACCATCCACGATGTACGAAACCACTTAACGCCATGAGACAAAATTAGTTATTGCAGGTTTTATAACGGTCAACTGATCATTAATATTTGAGGTGGAGATAGGGGAATGAGGTCAAAAAAAATTTGCAAATAAGGTCGAGAACCACTTACTTTGTATTTCAAAGTGCTTTTATTATGAATGAGCAACAGCAGGGACTTGATACCCTCCAGGATATAAAGCGAATGATGGAAAGGAGCAGCCGATTCATCAGCTTGAGCGGGCTCAGTGGCATTGCCGCAGGCATTTGCGCCCTGGTAGGAGCCTGGTTTGCGCACGAAGTTATTGGGAATGGCGATGGGTTGAGAAACCGGGTTAGTGATTCGGCAGATGCTGAAATCTCCCTGGGTGCTTTTATGGGTCATCGACTTTTTATTATAGCGGCAGTCACTTTCGTAGCCGCGTTTTTGCTGGCTTTCCTGTTCACGTGGCTGCGTAGCCGAAAAGACGGCATTCCCATTTGGGGCACCAGTTCTCGTCGGTTACTCGTTAACGTTGCAGTGCCCATGTTGGTAGGGGGCATCTTCCTGTATCGCCTGATCCAGGCCGGCGTTGTTGGCTACATAGCGCCGGGTTGCCTGATCTTTTACGGGCTGGCACTGGTGAATGCAAGTAAGTATACACTTGGGGAGGTGAAATGGTTGGGTTACGGTCAGATCCTGCTGGGTATCCTCAATTTGTGGTGGACAGGAAATGGGTTGTATTTCTGGGCACTTGGTTTTGGCCTGCTCCATATTATTTATGGCGCATTGATGTGGTGGAAGTATGAAAGGAATTGAAGATGTTTGCAAATAAAAATATCCAGGCGTCCGCTACCCTTGAATCGAAAAATGGCATGAAGAATCCGATCGAACACCTAAACAAGATTTTTGACAGCCGCATCCGGCTGGGGATCATGAGCGCCTTAATGGTAAACGCTGAATTGAATTTTAATGAGCTGAAGGAATTGATTGGCGTTACGGATGGTAATCTCGCATCGCATATGAAATCGCTTGAAGAAAATAGTTATGTAAAGGTCCAGAAGGGATTTATTGGCAGGAAAACAAATACCACGTATGCGGTTACAAAATCCGGAGAGAAGGCATTTAAGCTGCATATCGAAGCTTTGGAACATATGATTAAGATGATAGGGTAAATTTTTTTTGCCAGTATACTTTGAAATACAAAGTACTTTTTAAAAATTTTTCATGCTTTAAACAAACGGCCATGAAATCGAGATTTATCATTTCGCAGTTGGCAGCATTGATTATCGTAACGATGATCATTGCACTGATTTATGTTACGGTGCAACAGAATTATCGCGGCAATGCCAATGACCCACAGGTGCAGATTGTAAGCGAGGTAAGCAACCGGCTGGCCCGTATGGCATCGGTAGAAGAGTTTTTCAATGGTGATACCATTGACCTGGCACAAAGCCTCGGCCTCTTTGTGGTGTTGTACAATGAATCCGGTCAGCCAATCAGGTCTTCAGCCATTTTCAGAGGAGCTGCGCCACAATTACCGTCGGGCGTATTTGATTTTGTAAGGAGCAATGGTGAGGAACGCGTAACCTGGCAACCCGAACGAGGCACAAGAATGGCCATGGTGGTGCGCACAGTGAGACATGGTAGTATAGGATTTGTAGCTGCCGGCCGCTCTTTACGAGAAGTAGAGGTAAAAGAAGAAAGACTGAGATGGATGGTGTTTGTGGTGTGGATACTTTGTATGGGAGTGATTGCTTCTAACACGGTGGTGCAACTTATTATCATGAAAAAAGAGAAGACGAGACGTGCCTAACATGAAACAGGATCAGATCAAAAGAACGGAGATGTTTGAGAATGTCCTGACTGCGCCCGGTTTGCCGGCAGGAAAGAAAGTCGGTGCGGAATCATTGCCTGGCTTCAACAAAACAACGAAACCGCATCGATTTGTCGACTCGATTGGGTTCGCCTGGCAGGGCATTCTCTATTTTTTTCGCCACGAACGAAATGCAAGAATTCAATTTTTCGTGGCCCTGCTGGTTATTTGCGCGGGCCTGGCATTTCAGATAAGCGCTGCGGAATGGGTTTGGATTAGGGCCTGGGCTCCCAAATTTTAAATCATTTTAAAATCATTTCATATGCAGTTCAATCGCTGGAAGGAATGGTTCATCAGCAACCAAAATCATTTTGCTGAACTCGAATGGGATGACTGGCGATTACTTTCCAATCAGGAAAAGAGATTAATCAGAAGCTCCATTCAGCAATTTCAAAGAGGCGAAAATTCGGAAGGGAAACATCTCTTTCATTATGCAAAGTCGATGGGCGATTCTTCCTATATGGATACAATCACACTTTTCATCAAGGAAGAACAAACCCATGCATGTGTTTTGGGTAATTATATGCAGAAGCGTGGTATCCCAAAAATCAACGGCCACTGGGTGGATGATGTTTTTCGCGTACTCAGGCAGCTGGCCGGTCTTCGCTTAACCCTAACCGTATTGCTCACCGCAGAAATTATTGCAAAGACCTACTATAAAGCCTTACATAAGGCAACTGACGATTTGCTGTTGAAAGAAATCTGTGATCAGATTTTAATGGATGAGGACAAACACATCGAATTTCAGTGTTATACACTGGGAATATTGTTTGAAAAGCGGCGAAAGTCATTATGGTTTAACAACCGGTTCCACCAGGTTTTAATGCGTGGCACTTTGTTGGTTGTGTGGTTGAACCACCGAAAAATTTACAAAGCAGGAGGATTTAATTTGTCGAAATTTTGGACATCCAACATGACTATTTTCAATGACTGCAGGAAAGATATTTCTGATTTAAAAACCTCTGAAACCATCAGATTAGATACCCCATACCGGATACTGGATGCTGGATAACCCGCACCTACACACTATCCAGTATCTGGTATCCGGTATCCAGACTAGAAATCCAATCCCAGCGCAAAATACCAAAGCGGCTTGCCCTTGAAGAATCCATTCATTGGCCAACCCACATCGCACCTGAGGAAGTAACCCAGAATCGTACTACGTGCGCCAAATCCGTAACCACCAACAAAGGGACCAATGCCGCCGGTTTTGATGAGAATTTGCGTAGGCGGGGTACCGTAAACCACATCAGGACGTTGAATGCCTTTGTAGTCGCCGTTCCATGCCGTACCCAGGTCGAAGAACTGAATGACCTGGAAATTTCTCAGGAAGGCATTATTTACCGGTTTATTGAAGAACGTTGTCATGACCGGAAGTCTGAATTCACTGTTCAGTACAACCGCATTGTTGCCGTTGGCCACGTTTTGCTTATGCCCTCGCAGGTTCACTGCCAATGTTTGGAATGCATATCGGTTATCAGGGGCTGGCGTATTGCCGAAGTTGAATTTGGGATCAATCCAGCCGTCAACACCGCCGAGATAATAAATTATTTTTTGACTTCCATAGGAAAGATCTGCGCCTGCATGACCTGCCCAGATAAAATTCCTGAAGATGGGATAATAATACCTGAAATCGGCGCCGAGGTTAAATGTATACTTTCCTTCCTGTTTTGAGTTATCAATATTGGTAATCCAGTCTCCATAAATCTTATACCTAAAGCCATTCAAAATATTCAGCACCTTGTTTGTCGTGTTGTCATACACATATTCAAGATGGAACAACATGCTCCTGATCACAGAATCGGAATAAGTAAGCGAAGCGGGGAAATTCGCGTCTGTGCGAATGGTCACCTTATCGTGACGGTAACCCACCTGCGCACGAATGCTTCTTGTTACGTCCCAGGGATAGGCGAAGTTGACCTGGTATAAATTTGAACTGAGTCGATTGCTCAACTGGCTCTTGATAAAATCCTGGTTTGGATCATAGATCGGATAGTCATTCAAAGATGAATGGTAATACAGCAAGCCCCAATCAATGCGTCCTCTCAGATTCTGGAAATGAAGCAGATAGTCGTTATCACGCAGGTTTGTACTGAGGCGATAACCACCCACAAATTTGATGTCTTCAAAAAGGTCCGACACGCCAATTCGCACAATTCCGTTCAACAGGCCGCTACCGTTTTGCAGGTAAATAGGACCTGCACCGTATCCATAAGGCTGCCAGCGCGTAACCAATACCGTATTGTTGAAACCGGAAACCACATAGTCAGAAGAAAACTTCAATCTGTAGTCGTATAGTTTTGCCTTGGCCAAAACGGGTTCCTGGTAGGGCGGAGCACCAGCCAGCGGACTTTGTGATACGTCTTGCTGTTGTTTGTTGGCAGCTGAGTCCTTATCGTTTGAGAATTCGTTTTGAAATACGTCCTCTGCAGGTTTAGTAGTATCTTTTTCCGGCTCGGCTTTCTTAAACTGTGTCGTTTCTCCACGCGCCAGTCTTTCCTGGCTAAGCAGGCGTTTCATATAGTCGGTCGGCTTTACATTCACGTTCCTCCTCTTTAGCGCATCGTCGTTCACTTTTAGTTTGTAAAGGAATTTCAGATCGCCTTCCTGCCTTACCTCAGTTACCTGGCCATTGCCGCCTGCAATCCTGGTTTCCTGCAGACTACTTTGGTAATTGGTCAACGGAAACGAATAGGCGCTGTCGCTGGTGATCGACATATAGCCAATTGAATCAGGTTCGGTCTTTTGCCAGGCCTTTAGTGCTGAGTCGAGTTCCGTTGGCTCCGGATTCCTCAATACTTCATCACCTACTACGTAGAGCGTATCAATCCCCAATCGCTTGGTGGTAAAGAATCCTGCAAAGCGGTTGCCAATACCGTTCTCATCACTAACAAACGTGAAGTGATTGGTATTGTATTGCATCGGGTACCTCGCATTGCCGTGTTTTAAATTCGTAAGCATTGAAATCTGGCGGTACTCGCTTCTATTCCAATTGTCAACCAGGAAAATATTGTAATTGTGATTTGATGCTAACACCGTGTCTGCAACTGAAGCGACACCAGAAGGCCTGTTTGAAGAATAAATGATTCCTGTCTTGTTTGGGAAAGCTACAAACGTGGCATCCAGATCATCATATGGATCATCCGTTATCTGGTCGTAGGATTGTTCGCTGATCTTATAAACAAAGATGTCGCTATGTCCATTCTTAACTGCACTCAACAATAGGGTATTGTTGTTCAGCATGTATTTAGCGTCTTGTATCTGAGTGAAATCGGAAGGCAGTTCCTGTTTCGAGACTTTTAATTTTTTGACAAGATCGTAAACGAACATCTTAATCTTTCCTTCCTGTGTGTATATCACCAGTAGTTTTGATCCCGACGGATCCCAGGCCATCAAAGGATAGTTCGGGTTGACTTCATTCAGGTTTGATCTTACACCGGCTTTCAACAGCGTTTTGCTACCTTCTCCATAGTCTTCATACAAAACGCGATACAAGCCCTTCTTGAATTTTACAACAGCGTATGAATTATTTCTTGGATTGGGATTCGCGTTGTAACGGTAGTAATCGACACCATTCTTGATGTCGTCCACATTTACCACATTTCCCTTTGGCGCATTCCTTCTTCCCCTGATATCAGCATAATATTTATCGCTCTCCTTCTGCATGAATTCTGCAAGCAATTCTTTCACTTTTTTCTTGGTCACCTTTAGCGAAGCACTATTGGTGCTTTTGTAAATGCGCGACAGATAGAGCAGATAAGTAACATTTTCTTTTTTGTAGTTGTCAGCAATGAAACGCCAGAATGCATGTCCAGCGAGAGCCGGTTTGTCGTAAGCGAATTGATAAAAATTTCTGTATTTGCCAGAGAGGAGTGCCGATTTCAGTTGGTCGTCCAGCGCTGAGCTCCAGTTCTCACCCACGTATGCCACATAGCCATCAACCATCCATTGAGGGAGGTCCAGCAAAGCCTGGTTGCCCGCGAATTCTCCAAGGTCGTCACCAAAAAGCAGATTTTCAGTTAATACCCGCGCAATCCCTTCTCTTACCTGACGCTTCATATCGGCATGGTCGGAATTGTAATAAACCACCATCTTGTTGTTCACGAGCTTGGTAACGCCACCGGTATTTTGCCAGTCAATTCCAAGTCCGATATTCGATTGCTGCAGCTCGTCAAAACTGTTGTAAACAACAACGTTTACCCTGCGCTGCAATCCGTATTCAACAAAATCTTCAATTCCGGGCAGTTCTTTTTCCGCGAGCTGTGCGGTGAATTTTCCCAGATTTAGGCCATTCTGACTGAAGTATACATTGAAGTTTTTTGTTTGATAATAACGCCATTTATATTTCTTGTATTGAACCCTGTTTTTTCCGAATTCCACCGTGTTCAACTGGGCCATCGAAAAACCAGCCAGCCCCATGAAAAAGCCCATCCAGACGATCTTTCGTAAAATGCCGTAGTTCTTCGGTATTCGCATAATTTCGTGTGATTCGTGAGCTAAAAGTATAGCTTTTTAAGCTACAAAAATCATCCCATGTTTAGCGTTAAAGTTTTCATATTTAGCCCCATACAAGAGAATACATATGTGCTGTATAACGAAGGTCGGGACTTCCTCATTATAGATCCGGGGACCTATTTTCCCGAAGAAAAAAAAGAGCTTGCGGATTTTATTTCTACTAACGGTCTTAGACCAAAAGGGTTGCTGAACACGCACTGTCACCTGGATCATGTTTTTGGTAATAAATGGATCGCATCCGACTATGGGTTGGTACCTCAAATCCATCCAAAAGAAAAGCAGGTGCTTGAATACGCACCTGTCTCAGGGCTGATGTGGGGTCTGCCATTTGATAACTACGATGGTCCTTTGGAGTTTATACAGGAAGGTGGTACGATAAGGTTGGGTGATGACCTGTTAAAAATTCTTTTTGTACCCGGTCATTCGCCCGGACATGTTTGCTTTTATTGCGAAGCCCAGTCATTTGTGATTGCGGGTGATACACTGTTTATGGGAAGCATCGGCAGAACAGACCTGCCCGGCGGTGATTATGATACCCTAATTGGGAACATAAAGTCACAATTATTAACCTTACCTGATTCGGTTATCGTGTATTCGGGACATGGAGAGCGGACTACTATTGGAACGGAGAAAAAAACAAATCCGTTTCTTAAGTAGGGTTAAAGGTAAAAGGTGAGAGGTTAAGGGCCTTTCACCTTTTACCTTTAACCTCACAATAGGTATTTCCCCACAACTGGCAACTTCTGAAATTCTTTTTTCTCCACTTTCAAAACGAAGAGCACAAAAATTGAGAGAATAAGAATCCCGCTGAAGTAGTTTACCCATTGGCTGTCCCAGAAATGGAGCAACAATTTTTGGAGAAAGTATAACACCACCACCAGTACAATATAGGCGATGAGTTTTTTTGCCGCGTAGGGTACGCGGTATTCCCGCTGTCCCCAAAAGTAGCACAGCACCATCATGGTTCCGTAACAGAAGAAGGTGGCCCAGGCGCAAGCCATGTAGCCATATTTTGGTATGAAGAAATAATTGATGATAAGCGTAATGATGGCACCGATGATCGTGATGTAGGCCCCTGCCATTGTTTTATTGGTGATCTTATACCATATGGAAAGATTATAGTAGATGCCAAGGAACATATTGGCCAGCAGCAGGATGGGCACAACTTTCAACCCGACCCACATTTTGGGATTTTGAATGAAACTCTTCCAAACGCCGAGAAACAAGGTGACAACCAGGAACATTACACAAATGGTCAATACAAAAAACTTCATCACGCGCGCGTATACTTTCTGTGGATTTCCCGATTCGGAGTGAGCGAAGAAGAATGGCTCTGCGCCCATCCTGAACGCCTGGATAAAAAGAGAGATCAATAGTGACAATTTGTAACAGGCGCTGTAAGTTCCTACTTCAAACAAAGGATCTTTGGAAGTAGACAACCAACCCAGCATAATCCGATCAAAGGTTTCATTCACCATCCCACCAAAGCCTGCAATGATCAGCGGAAGCGAATAGATCATGAACTCCTTCCAAAGTTTGGAATTGAATTGCCATTTGAAAGAGAAAAACTCCTTTGATAGCAAAAGGAAAGTTACAACTGCCTGCACCAGGTTGGCCAGGATAATGTATCCCACCTTCAGGTCTTCGTTGTAAATGATCAGCCAAATGCTGTTGGGATTTGCAGCTTTCAATTTGGGACAAATGGAGAGGAAGAAAAATGTAAATCCGATATAGATCAGGATGCCAATAATTCTGATAGCCGCGAATTTAATGGGCCGGCCTTCCTGCCGCAATTTCGCGAAGGGCAGCGCGCTCAGCGTGTCGAAGGCAATGATCAGGGCACTCCAGGTGATGTATTCCGGGTGCTGTTTGATGCTGATCAGACTTGCTACCTGTTGGTTAAGTAACATGAGTCCTGCAGTCAGAAACAGGGTACTGCAGATGATGGAAACCATGGCCGTATTGTAAATATCACTTTTGTATTCCTCGCGTTGCATGTACCTGAAAAAGGTTGTTTCCAGTCCGTAGGTAAAAATGACATTCAGGAACGGGATGATGGCATAAACCAGGCTCATTTCACCGAAAGCTTCTCCGGAGAGCTTATAAGTGAGGTAAGGCGTGAGGAGATAATTGAGGAATCTTGCTCCAATGGAACTTAGTCCATACCAAAAAGTTTGACCAGCGAGTTTCTTAATACCACTCAATAGGCGCGTTTTTACAAAAATAGCTTTCAGTGGGGTAGGAGCCAAATAGAGTTCAAAGTTCAAAGTTCAGAGTTCAGAGTTGTAATTAAGGTATTAGGGTATTATGGTATTGGGATAATTTGTTCGTATTTCCTTAATACCCTAATACCCTAATACCGATGTTCTCCACTCTGAACTTTGAACTTTGAACTTCATTCAGGCTGCGCGAATCTTGTATCACTGATAAAACTGGAGTCGGTCAGTGTGCGCAAGAACAAAACCAGGTTATCCCTGTCGTCGTCAGTAAGCGAAATGCCATTTCTTAGCAGCGGATCGGTGGTAGGGCCGTTGATCACGTCGAACCGGTAATGATCAATGACTGCACCAATAGAATAGAACCGGCCATCATGGCCGTATGGATAGGTGATGTTTACATTTCTCAGGCTTGGAACTTTAAACTTCAATGAATCCTGCGGATTATTAGTGATGCGCATTCGGCCAAAGTCATTTAATCCTTCAATGATCGGCAATCCGGTATTTCGAAATGAATTATCCGTAAACAATGGTTCCTGGTGACAAACCGCACACTTGGCCTGGAAAACGGAGTAACCGCTTTGTTCTTCGGCCGTAAATTGATCCCTGCCTGCTTTAACGCGATCATATTTTGAATTGGCAGAAACCATCATGCCCACAAATTGTGCAATCGCCTTCAGCATGCGTTGTGAATTGATGGTTTCATCTCCGAACGCTGCCTTGAACATGACCGGATAATTTGGATCAGCTTTGAGCTTGTTGACCACATTATCTACCATCTCAGCCATTTCATTGGGTGCCGTGAGTGGAGCGAGCGGTTGCACTTCAAGATTGTTGATGCCGCCATCCCAATGCAATCCATTCGATACCCAGGCAATATTAAATAACCCGGGCGCATTGCGAAGCGTAAACTGATTGTTGAAGCCATGGCTCCTGGGATGATCAAACGTGCAGAAAGCAGCGAACTGCTGGTGACAGGAAGAGCAAGGGAAATTACCATCCTGCGAAAGTCTGCCATCATAAAAAAGTTTTCGTCCCAGTTCAAATCCCTGTTGGGTTGGCGTATTGTTCTCGAATTTATACGTGGGATCAGGAAAGCCCGGGGGAATATCAAACTTCAAGACGGAAGCCCCGGGTGCAATGGAAGATTCATTCTTTCTGCAGGCTTCCAGCGCCAGCACCGCCAACGAGATCGTGCACAATAATGATATGATAACTTTTCGCTTCACGGATTATTGACGGCAGAAATATTAAACATGTTTGCGTAATTATCGGCAATGGACGTTGCCAGGGTACCGGGAGTGGTAACAGTTGGATGTTCCGCAATTCTCAAATCGTGTGCACCACTAAACCATTTAAGGGCATCTGCTTTGATAAAAATGTTCGCCGTTTTGTTGTCAACGAGGTTCAGTTGTTCTCCTGCAGTCAAATTGAGCACGATTCTTCTCGTCACGTTTTCGCCGGTTCTGAATCCTCCAATATGATACGTGACTGCGTTTTGTACCTCTGTGGAAAAAGATGAAGTGCCTTCGATTTTTGCCATGATGTAGCCACTGTTCCAGGTCCAGAACATTTCCTTCGCCGGATCGAGATCTCCAGTTTGTGCGCCACTTACGTTTTTCGTACTATCAACGCCCAGTAGAAATGAAATTTGATTCAGTTCACCGGCCGGCATATTCAGCACAAATGAATAAGTGGATGGATTTGACTGATCAACCAGGTGATAGGTCTCAGGTGCAGCAATATCACTATTCGCAGAGGCTGACCTGAAACTGATATTGCTGATGTAATACTTGAATGTCTGTAGTGTAATGTCTTCGCCAAGGCTGGTTTGATAGGAAGTCCCAAATTTTAACGTGTCGTTGCCAGCCATGTTCACAAAATTGATACGCACCGCTGCAGTCCCATTCTGACCACCGGATTCATCGCTTTTATCCTTGGTGCAGGAAAAAGCGAAAGGCAGTACGGCACATAAAAAAGCAAGTCTTAGTATTGTTTTCATTGTTGGGTTTACAGGTCCCTCGAATTCAATTTTCTCCTCCCTTCTTTTACCTGGGCTCTGTTCTTCTTTGATTCTATACGCTTTTCTTTTGCCTTCGCGTTGGGCCTGGTAGGGACTCGCTTTTTCTGTTTCATCAGTGCCGCTGCGATCAGCTGATTCATTTTCCGGATGACTTCATCCTTATTTCCTAATTGCGTTCTTTCCGATTGGGATTTGACCAGTAACAAACCTTCGCTGTTGATACGGTTTGCCAGTTTTACTTTTATTCTTTCCTTTTGTTCTACCGTTAATAACCGGCTGTTATCGATATCAAAATAGCCCTCAACCATGGTCTCCACCTTGTTCACGTTTTGTCCGCCCTTGCCTCCGCTTCGTGCCGTTTTGAATTTGATTTCCTTGTTTATTTCTATCTTGTTCATATGGGTTGAGGCATCAATAAAGGTATTGGGTTTAATTGCAGGTGTTTGATGGCCTCACCTGGGGACTGGTTCGGGCCGCTATTCAAACTTTTTTGAGCCAATAAAAATACAAATAAAGATTCACATTATGCGTGCTGTTATTCAAAGGGTTGCAAGTGCTTCGGTAACGGTAGACCATCGAATAACGGGCGCTATCGAAAAAGGTTTACTTGTGTTTTTAGGCATTGAAGACAGCGATGCTCATGATGATATGGAATGGCTGTCAAACAAGATTGTAAACCTGCGAATTTTCGACGATGACCAGGGCGTCATGAACCTTTCTGTCAAAGAAGTTCAGGGCCGTATCTTGTTGGTGAGCCAGTTTACGTTACACGCCAGCACAAAAAAGGGGAACCGGCCTTCTTATATTCGCGCAAGTAAACCTGAAATCGCCATCCCGGCTTATGAAAAAATGATCGACATACTTTCTGAGACGCTTGGATCGCCCGTGCAAACGGGAATTTTTGGCGCCGATATGAAAGTAAATCTGTTGAATGATGGTCCGGTTACCATTTGGATCGATACCAAAGCGAAGGAGTAAAAAGATCAACTCACGCCTTTAAAATAATTATCATGACTATTCAGGCAGCGCAGGAAAAGGTTGACGGATGGATCAAAACCGTCGGCGTCAGGTATTTCAGCGAACTCACCAATATGGCCATATTGACGGAAGAAGTTGGCGAGTTGGCGCGCATCATGGCGCGTACTTATGGCGACCAATCCTTTAAGAGAGGGGAGGAATCAAAAAACATGGCCGATGAAATGGCTGATGTGTTATGGGTCCTGATATGTCTTGCCAATCAAACTGGTGTTAATCTGACTGAAGCGTTGGAAAATAATTTTCAAAAGAAGCAGTCCCGCGATGCCGACAGGCATCACCAAAATGAGAAACTGAAATAGCGGCCAAATCGGCTCAACGCTTATCTTTGCAGCCTTATGGCAAAAACGGAATCAAATCCTTTACAGGATATCATTGCGCACGCGAAAGAGTATGGCTTTATTTTCCCAAGCAGCGAAATTTATGAAGGCCTGAGTGCAGTATATGATTACGGTCCCTGGGGCAGTGAATTAAAGAAGAATATCCGCGACTATTGGTGGAAAAGCATGACACAAATGCACGAAAATATCGTGGGCATAGATGCCGCCATTTTCATGCACCCAACTACCTGGAAGGCATCCGGACACGTTGACAATTTCAGCGACCCGATGATCGATAATAAAGACAGCAAAAAAAGATATAGGGTTGATCATTTGATTGAAGGTTATGCAGCGACCTTACCGAAGGAGAAAGGAGATGCCATTCTTGCCGAGTTGGACGCTTTAACCGTGAAGGAGGACTTTGCTGGGATGAAAAAATTAATCGACGACAACAGGATCAAATGCGGTGTTAGTGGTACATCCAACTGGACAGATGTGAGGCAATTCAACCTGATGTTCTCGACCCAACTGGGATCAGTAGCCGAAGAGGCTGATACCATTTACCTCCGGCCGGAGACTGCGCAGGGGATATTTGTGAATTTTCTGAACGTACAGAAATCCGCGAGGATGAAAATTCCTTTTGGAATTGCACAGGTGGGCAAGGCATTCCGAAATGAAATTGTGGCTCGCCAGTTTATTTTCCGGATGCGAGAGTTCGAGCAGATGGAGATGCAATTCTTTTGCCGTCCCGGGACTCAGAAGGAATGGTACGAATACTGGAAAAAGGAGCGGATGGACTGGCACAAGTCAATGGGCTTTAATCCTGCGAAATACCGCTATCATGATCATATCAAGCCGGCGCATTATGCTGACGCGGCCGTAGATATCGAATTTGAATTTCCATTTGGATTCAAGGAAGTAGAGGGTATACACTCGAGGACAGATTATGACCTTGGCCGCCACCAGCAATTCAGCGGGAAGAAAATGCAGTATTTCGATTCTGAGATTAATCAGAATTACGTTCCATACGTCGTTGAAACGTCGATCGGACTTGACAGAACCTGTCTGCTTGTGATGAGTGAGGCTTATACGAATGAAGAGATTCCACGCGAAGACGGATCGAAGGATTCAAGAGTTGTGATGAAAATTCCACCGAAGCTCGCTCCCATGAAACTTGCCATTCTGCCGTTGGTAAAGAAGGATGGCCTGCCTGAAATTGCGAGAGATATTATGAAGGGTTGTCGCGAAGATTTCTATTGTTTCTACGAAGAGAAAGATACCATTGGAAAGCGTTATCGTCGTATGGATGCCATTGGAACTCCATTTTGCATTACAGTGGATCAACAAACCAAGGAGGATCAGACGGTCACCATTCGTTATCGCGATACCATGCAGCAGGAAAGGATTCCTATTGCACGGGTGAAGGAGATTGTGTTGGAGAAAATCAGGTGATTCGTGGTTGACCAGTGGACCACTGGTCCCCCGGCCCACTAACTACGCTTTCCCCGTCATCTTATAAACCAAAATCCCCATCCACTCTTTCAATACCATCGACCATCGTCCCATGGCGGTGGCAGAGGGCACGATAAAATCTTCGGGATCTGAGGTGATGCTGTGTTTGTAATCGCAGGGGAAGGGCTGGATATTTAATCCCGCCTTCCTGAATACCGCTGTGGCTCTTGGCATATGCCAGGCAGATGTAATTAATAGATATGGTGCGGTCAATCCTAATGAATCAAGAATCTGTTTGCTGTAGACAGCATTTTCATAAGTGTTGCGTGAATTCCGGTCTATCAAAATATCCGCCGGATTTACGCCCATTTTGATCAGCTGGTCCCTCGTAAAATCTGCCTCACGAAATTCCTGCCGCAGCAATGTTCCGCTACCTCCTGACATCAGGATCTTTTGAATATGACCGGTCTTATAAAGTCGCAAACTCTGGATGACACGTTCTGATGCTTCATTGAAATATCCTTCTCCTTTCGAGTCGAATCCTACAAAACCACCCAGCAAAATGCCCACGGTGTATTTTTCGTTCTCCGCAATTTGATGCTTAGGCGTTTCGAAATCAGTCAGCACTTTATTGATGAGAAAGGGATTGCTGAATATCAGCAAAAGTATAACTGCGGTTATGCGTAACCGCTTTTTCCAGACAGGCTTTTTGATGATCCAGCTTAAGAGGAATGCAAGGCAGATCCAGAACAGCGGGTTCAGCAGGAACAACAATATTTTAGAAAGGATAAACATCCGGCTTTACCCGTATAATTCCTGATGAATGGCCTTCCTGTCGAAGCCCATGGCCTGAATCCTTTGCTTGGCTTCGTCTATCATATTCTTCCAGCCGCACAGAAAGAACGCCGCAGGCCGCCCGCCTGTTGCCAGCTCTTCATAAATGGCGTGCACATAGCCTGTCTTTCCTTCCCATTCTTCTCTCGAAAGCGTGGGTATGTAGTGGAAATTCGGAATCTTTTCGGCAAGCTCTTTCAGCTCATCATAATAAAGAAGGTTTTCCTTTTTCCGGCATCCAAAAATCAGGTAGAGATTCTGGTGAGGTACGTTGTTATCGGAGATGTGATGAAGCATGCTTCGAAAAGGTGCGATGCCGGTTCCTGTGCAGATGAAGTAAAGATCTTTTTCAATAACCGGTGGAAGCGTGAACACACCTAACGGACCACGAAAGGTGAGTTCAGAACCCTCACGCCATTCTTTGAAAATATAATTTGTGCCTAATCCGTCTTCCAGCAAAACAATGACCAGTTCGAACACATTGGATCCATCCGGCCATGAGGCAATCGAATAACTTCTCAGTCGCTTACCCTTTTGGTCGCTGATGGGCAGATCGAGTGTAACAAATTGCCCGGGCTTAAATTCAAATTTCTCCAGGTCAGGAATTTCTATCCAAAATCGGCGGGTTTGGTCTGCTTCTTCCTCAATCTTTACCACCCTTCCCGTGCGCCAGGGTTCTACGGCCATAGTTAAATTTTGGGGGAAAATAAGTAAAGATTCTGGATGCTGGATACTGGATAGCAACCACACCCAAACTATCCAGTATCCAGCATCGGGCATCTGGTATCTGGTAAAAGCAGAAGCGAAGCCGCGGGGCTTCGCTTCAAGTCAGAATAGCAAGCAATCGTTGAGATAATTTTTAAAAGTAGCAGTTAGTTTCGGTCAGCAATTATACAATTTTTTAACAACCAGCCACAGTCATAAAGGATTTTTTTTATAAATGCCTGATTGGGGCTTTGACCTTTTACCATTCACCTTTCACCTGTCACCATTTCCCCCATATCCGTATATTTGCCTCCCCACAGATGAATCTGAGTTTGTTGCTGGATGGATTTAGACGAGATTTCCGCATAGAACAACTTGCGGCCGGAATCCTATTGCCTCAACCAGCCCGAATCTTTCTCCAAAATCTACAGGGCAGTTCCGCCGAATTTGTTTTCAGTGCTGTTTTTACCCACGATTATGCTGCAACTGCTAACCATCTTGTGATCATGAACGACGCTGAGGAAGCAGCCTATTTCCACAATTCGCTGGAGAACCTCACCCAGGCCCTCGATCTTTTTTACTTCCCTTCTTCATTCAAGAATAAAAAGAATTTCAGGTTGCTCAACAGTAGCCACCTCATGCTCCGCACAGAAGCGCTCACAAAGATCAGTGATGGAGGAAACCGAAAAGTTCTGGTAACGTATCCGGAAGCCCTCATCGAAAAGGTCATCCTGCCTCAAACTTTATCAGGCACTATCATAAAATTAAAATCTGGAGAAGACATCGATCCCGACGCACTACTGGAAAAGTTGATTGGTTATGGCTTCCAGCGTACGGATTTTGTATATGAGCCAGGGCAGCTTGCTGTTAGAGGAGGTATCCTGGATATCTATTCTTTCGGAAACGAGAAACCCTACCGTGTTGAACTTTTTGGAAACACCGTGGATTCCATCCGCATATTCGACCCGGAAACACAGCTGAGTGAACGCAAGCTGTTGCAGGTAACGATCATTCCAAATGTTGAGACTCATTTCAACAGCACTGAAAAAACTTCGCTTCTCGATTTTCTGCCCAACAATACGGTGGTGTGGACCCAGGATTGGGATGTAATTCGCGAAAAGATGGAGACGCAGGAAAGCGATTTGGATGGCTTCCTGGAATTGCAAAAACAGTCAACTGCAGCCAAAACCGAGGAAGAAGACAATATCAATCTAACTGCCGTTTCGAAAGCGGATTTCATCACTACCAATGAATTTGAATCGAAACTGGCTTCGCGTTCGGTCGTCGAATTTGGGTTTAGTCCAAGTTTTGCGCCGGCCATGGGCAGCGTTTATGAAACGGTTGAATTCAAAACAAAATCACAACCCGCATTCAACCGTCAATTCGATCTGTTGATTCGCGACCTGAAGAGTTGGGAAGCCAGGAAATATGCGATCTATCTCTTCGCAGAAAATCCGAAGCAACTGGAAAGGCTCTATAGCATCTTTGCCGATCTCAAAGCAGAAATTCATTTTACGCCCGTACCCACTTCCATTCACGAAGGTTTTATTGAGGAAGAAGCGAAGATTGTTTGTTATACGGATCACCAGATCTTTCAGCGTTACCACAAGTACCGGATCAAGCAGGCGTACAACCGGCAGAAAGCACTTACCATCCGTTCACTTCGCGAATTGCAGCCGGGAGATTACGTAACACATATTGATCATGGTGTGGGTGTTTACAGCGGCTTGCAGAAAATTGAGTCGAATGGCAAATTGCAGGAAGCAGTCCGTATCCTGTACAAGGACAATGATCTTCTCTACGTCAACATCAACTCGCTGCACAAAATTTCCAAGTACACGGGCAAGGAAGGAACTGTTCCCCGTGTAAATAAAATTGGAAGCGATGCCTGGCAGAAGCTGAAAGAAAAAACCAAAACCAAGGTCAAGGAAATTGCCTTTGACCTCATCAAATTATACGCGAAGCGAAAAGCGCAAAAAGGTTTTGCACATAGTCCGGATAACTACCTGCAAACCGAGCTGGAAGCCTCTTTCATTTATGAAGACACGCCCGACCAGAGTAAGGCAACCGGCGACGTCAAGAAAGATATGGAAAGTGATCCACCGATGGATCGCCTTGTGTGCGGTGATGTGGGATTCGGAAAAACCGAGGTTGCCATCAGGGCAGCTTTCAAAACCTGTTGCGACAGCAAGCAGGCCGTGGTGCTGGTTCCCACTACCATTCTCGCCTTTCAGCATTATAAGACATTCACAGAGCGACTGCAGAATTTCCCCGTAAAGGTTGACTATATCAATCGCTTCAAATCGTCCAAAGAACGTAAAGACACACTGAAGCGGCTGGAGGAAGGAAAGGTTGATATCATTATCGGAACACACGCCCTATTGAGCAAGGATGTAAAGTTCAAGGACCTTGGACTCATCGTCGTGGATGAGGAGCAAAAATTCGGCGTTGCGGCGAAGGAAAAATTGAAAACACTGCGTACCCATGTAGACTGCCTCACCCTAACGGCAACGCCCATCCCAAGAACGCTGCAGTTCAGCCTTATGGGTGCACGCGACCTGAGTATTATTAATACGCCGCCGCCCAACCGGCAGCCGATTCAAACGGAAGTGCAGGTATTTGATGCCAATTTTATTCGTGATGCGATTTATTTCGAAACCGAAAGGGGAGGACAGGTTTTCTTCATTCACAATCGCGTACATGGACTGGCGGAAATGACAGCATTGATCCGATCTCTTTGTCCTGATCTCACTGTCACTTTCGCCCATGGCCAGATGGAAGGGCATGAATTGGAAGAGCGAATATTAGAATTCATCGACAAAAAATCCGACATCCTCGTTTGTACGAATATCGTTGAGAGTGGCGTAGACATTCCGAACGTGAACACCATCATTGTAAACAATGCGCATCAGTTTGGACTCAGCGACCTTCACCAGTTGCGAGGAAGGGTGGGACGCAGTAACAGGAAAGCATTCTGTTATCTGTTGGCGCCGCCGATGAGTACATTGCCTGGTGATTCCAGGAAACGATTACAAACACTCGAGCAGCACAGTGAATTGGGAAGTGGTTTTCAAATCGCGATGCGCGACCTCGACATCAGGGGAGCGGGCAATATGCTCGGAGGAGAACAAAGCGGATTCATGGCAGAAATCGGATTTGAAATGTATCACAAGATCCTGGACGAGGCCATCAAGGAATTGAAGAAAAAGGAATTCCGCGATCTCTTCATCGAAGAAATCAAACAACAGGAAGATTTCGTGCAGGATTGCACCATTGACACCGATCTTGAAATACTTATTCCGGATAGCTACGTGCAAAGTATTACGGAGCGGCTTTCCCTGTATACCCGTTTGGACAATTGCGAGAACGAAAAAGAGCTGCAGGATTTTCACCGCGAACTGGTCGATCGTTTTGGTCCCATGCCGCAATCGGTGGAGGACCTGTTCACCACGGTACGTTGCCGCAGGCTCGCTGTTGAATTAGGATTTGAAAAGCTGGCCCTCAAAAACCAGACGTTGCGCTGCTATTTCGTGAACAATCCTGATTCACCCTATTTTGAATCACCCGTTTTCAACGGTATGCTTACTTTCCTTCAAACGCAGTCAAACAAAGCCCGCTTAAAACAAACAGGAAGAAATTTCCTGCTCATTGTAGAAGATGTTGAGAGCATGGGAAAATTGCTGGCATTCCTGGAGCGGATGCACACCAGTATTCAGCCCGCAGCACTGGCAAAAACCTCCTAGAATATTATGAGTTCTTGGGTATTTCTGTTATATTCATAAATAACTAAATAACTTATTTATGGAACAACAAAGCCCGCTTTTAGGAACCGATGCCCAACCGGTTTCCCAGCCAACCAGCGATGAAAAGACCATGGCACTATTGTCCCATGTGCTTACGCTGGTGGCCGGATTTCTTGCTCCTTTGATCATCTGGCTGGTGAAAAAGGACGACTCTTCATTTGTTGCTGCCCATGCAAAAGAATCATTGAATTTTCAGATTACCTGCACCATAATCTGTATTGTGTTGTTCATTACCCTCATCGGTATTCTGCTGATTTGGGTGGTGGGTATTGCCGCACTTATACTGGTGATCATGGCTTCCATTAAAGCCAATGAAGGGAAACTTTACAGGTATCCCTTTAATATCAGGCTTATTAAATAAGAAATTCGGAAAACAAAAAAAACCATCCAGACACTTCCGTATCGGGATGGTTTTTTTATTTGGTAGAAAGATTAATTTTTAAACTTCACTTCATTCTGCAGGCTTCTCAGTTTCGGATCATCATCCATAACGTTCACAGAAAGCGTGATCGACTTACCGTCAGGGGAAAGCGTAGCTGCCTTGTTACTGTAAGAAGAAATCTTTCCCGGAAAGTGATAGATCTGTGTCACTTTCATATCACCCATAAATGCCTTGATCATATTCATCGCTTCTTTTGCCGAATCACTCATGGGCTCGTTATTCACTCCCTTCATCGATTCTGCGAGATCAAAAGTGGAATCTTTACGCATAAAACTGCCGGGGCTATAAGCGAACAGGGCTTTATTTGTCTCTGTTTTGTCAGTCTTGTTCTTATTGAGCGCAGCATTCAACGCTGCAACATTTGCAAAACGGAAACGCACGGTGTAGATATAATCTCCCTCCTTTGATTCCTTAAACTCGGTAATGCCAGGTACGCTGTCGATTCCCTTCCAGATAGAACCCACGGTATCGAGTCCCTTGCTGTTCTTTAAACTATCCTCAGGCATGAATGACCTGAGCGTTTCAATGGCCTTACTGATATCAATCTTGCCTTTGTATACACCGGATCCATTTTTTTCGATGGTTATGTCCTCGGTCATGTCGAAACATCCGGCAAGCGTCACGAGGCTAAACAGTGCGAAAAGCCTTGCTAGTTTATGCATTGATGTAGGGTTTGAGGAAAATATAAAAGGCCATCACCTGCATGAGTTGGGAATGGCCTGAATGAGGTTTGATGTCTTACCATGCCTTTTTAGCCACACCATCCTTAACGGCCTTCAGGGCGTTGTCTTCACTCAGCATGGTGGTCATTTTATTGCCTTTGCCATCGTGACCCTGGGCCATATATCCGCCTCTGCTGGTCTTGGTGATTACGGCGTCCTGCATGGGAACATTTTTTTCTTTTGTCTTCATGCAATAGGCGGTGATCATGTTGCTTTTGGACATAGTGATAAGTTTTTTGAGTTAGTAATATGCCTAAAGATAGCAAAAAACCTCAATTGGCCGCGAAATGCCGAAGACAGGTCTACCTGTAATTTTCCGGCAAAAACCGTTGATACGCCGGCTGATCTCTTCGGCGTGCACTGTTGATTCACTATTTGTCATTGGGCTAAATAAAGCAACTGCTTACACATCAAGTGTAGCATACTTCGCGTGACTTTCGATGAATTCGCGGCGGGGAGCTACTTCATCACCCATCAGCATACTGAATATCCGGTCTGCTTCGGCGGCACTTTCAATCGTTACCTGTTTCAGCGTACGTGATGCGGGATTCATAGTGGTATCCCACAACTGATCTGCGTTCATTTCTCCCAAACCTTTATAGCGCTGAACGTTCACGCTGTCTTCCTTGCCTTGTCCGAATTTTTCAATGTAGACTTTGCGTTGTTCTTCATTCCAGGCGTATGCTGAATCTTTACCTTTTTTCACCAGGTAAAGTGGCGGTTGGGCAATGTATACATACCCCTGTTCAACCAGTTCCTTCATGTATCTGAAAACGAAAGTGAGGATCAGGGTTGCGATATGGCTTCCGTCCACATCGGCATCTGTCATGATGATGAGTTTATGGTAACGAAGTTTGCTAAGATCAAGCGCTTTTGGATCTTCAGGTGTTCCGATTTTGACGCCAAGCGCAGTAAACATATTCCTGATCTCTTCGTTGTCATAAATCTTGTGCTCCATCGCCTTCTCCACGTTGAGGATTTTACCTCTTAATGGGAGTATGGCCTGGAATGTACGGTCACGCCCTTGTTTGGCAGTGCCGCCTGCCGAATCACCCTCAACAAGGAAGAGTTCACATTTTCCCGGATCGCGCTCAGAGCAGTCGGCCAGTTTGCCTGGCATGCCACCGCCCGTTAGAACGGTTTTGCGTTGCACCAGTTCACGGGCTTTTCTTGCGGCCGCTCTCGCCTGTGCAGCCAGGATCACTTTTGCAATAATGTTTTTGGCATCGCGCGGATTTTCTTCCAGATAAGCTTCCAGCGCACGGGTAACTGTTGTATCAACAACCCCCATTACTTCGCTGTTGCCCAATTTGGTTTTTGTTTGTCCTTCAAATTGCGGTTCGGGCACTTTTACAGAAATAATGGCACTAAGTCCTTCTCTGAAATCATCACCTTCAATTTCAACCTTCGCTTTTTCGAAGAGACTCTGTTTGTCGCCATACGATTTGAATACGCGCGTTATGGCCCTCCTGAAGCCGGCTACATGTGTACCGCCTTCGATGGTATTAATATTATTGACGTAAGAAAAGATGTGTTCGTTGAAGGCGTCATTATAATTGAGTGCAACTTCAACAACAACGTTACTTGCGTTGTCGTGGCCTTCCACATAAATTACTTTCGGGATCAGTGAATTTCTCTTCCCGTTTTTGTCAAGCATTTCTACAAACTCGACGATTCCCCCCTCACTATAAAAATTCTTGCTATAAATCTTTCCGTTTTCGTCTTTCTCACGCTCATCATTCAGCGTGATATTGATCTTGCGATTGAGGAACGCAAGTTCGCGCAAACGGCTTTCCAGGATATCTTTGTTGTATTCACTGACAATGAAGATGCTCAGGTCGGGCCAGAAATGAATGGTCGTACCCGTCTTGTCACTTGCACCCAGTTCGCGGACAGGATATTGGGGAACGCCGGTGTGGTATTCCTGTTCATATAATTTTCCGTCGCGCTCAACCGTTACGTGCAGTTTTGCACTCAATGCATTTACGCAGCTCACACCAACGCCATGCAACCCGCCCGAAACCTTATATGTATTCTTGTCGAATTTGCCACCCGCATGAAGCACGGTCATAACCAGTTCCAGTGCGCTTCTTTTTTCCTTCGAATGAATCTCTGTTGGAATGCCGCGGCCGTCATCTACAACGGTGATAGAATTATCTTCGTGAATGGTGACTTCAATATTCTTGCAATATCCGGCAAGTGCTTCATCGATAGAGTTATCAACTACCTCATAGACGAGATGGTGCAAACCCTTCACCCCAATGTCTCCAATGTACATCGCGGGACGCTTTCGAACTGCCTCTAAACCTTCTAAAACCTGAATACTGTCGGCACCATAACCATTGGTGGGAATTGCGATTACTTCTTGCGTTTCTGTGCTCATAACTCGTTCAAAATTCGGTAAATCTGACCCCTGGGGACTAATCTGACAAAGTTACACAAAATGAGGGGCTTAAGCAACTAAAATCAATCTAAATCCCCACTATTTATCAACCTGTTAAGGGGAGGAGAAAGATGAAAGGTAAAAGGCAAAAGCGGGTGATAAATCCTGGAAAATGGGGTTTTAAAGTTTAAACTTTGACCCCTTACCTTTCACCTTTCACCTTTCGCCTTTTTGCTGTATTTTTGCACTCCATTCATGCTTCAGCCCCTTGACATATTAGCAATGGCCCAGCGGCAGCCGGTAATGCAGGAGCAATTAGACCTGCTTTACGAAAAGGAACGAACGATTCCCGGTTCCGTGCAATATGCCATTAAGCGTTACCGTAAGCAGCCGCAATGGAATGTAGAGGACCTGGGCATGTTGGTTTACCATTATAAGAGGCATGAGCCCCAGGAGAATTACCTCGAATTACGGTTTTGTGTTTCCGGGAACATATATTGCAAGAACAAGCCATCAGCATGCAGCGAATGCAAAATCCACCAGGGTAAGCATTGTGATGATCGTGTGGAAAGCGTGGATACCCTGACTTTCCGCTTTAGTGCTTCTCATCTTTCTCAGTACGTTAAAAGCAAGAAATCGCCCAGTCTTACAGATGATATTTTGAATTTCGCACATGGCTCTTCGTTTTCAAAAATGTTGCCCCTGTGCAGCCGTTCCAGGATGGTTCTTGAAGCCTTGTTGAACAATGCTTACACTGACAGCCTGGAAAATATCTTCATCAACGCGCAAACCCAGATCCTGCTCCTGTATAGTATGGAATGCATGGTGGGCGACAAGGAGGAGGGGTTCGCCTGCAAATTCCTAGCTAATGAAGCTGACCGCGACAAGATTGTAAGAGCCCGCGAAATACTCCTTCAACACATCGGTGAGCCTATCACGATCAAAGAATTGAGCCGCAAAGTGGCCATTAATGAGTGCTATCTCAAGAAGGGCTTCAAGGAAATGTTCGGTGCAACCGTCTTTGATTTTTACCAGGGCCAACGTATGGAGCACGCTAAATACCTGCTTTACGAAAAGGGACTTAGCGTTACTGAAGTTTCCATGTTATTGGGCTATTCCTCCATTTCTCACTTCTCCACTGCCTTCAAAAAGCATACTGGCATTAAGCCTTGTGAATTGCTTCTGAGATAGGTACAAATGAGTTTACCAAACTCGCAAGTCCTTTTCCCTTTTCCGTAAGCCTTTCCATTGGTAATGAATTTTCTTTGCAGGCTGAAAGATTTAAAAGGAATTATGAAACGAGTCTTAGTATCGCTCCTTACCCTTCTGTTTTATTTCCAGGTTTCCGCGCAACAATACCCCGTTTTAACGCCCGCACAAAAATTGGTCATTCGCACCGGTGAAGACTCTTTGAGTGCAGGGATCGCCAAGAACAAAACAATTGTGTCCGGATATGGAAGCGCTTTTTATCAGCGTGATTTTAACAAGGGTGTGTCAACAGCAACGCTTGAACGTGCTGTATTCTTCATCGGTCACCAATTCAACTCGAAGATTACCTTCTTCTCTGAAACGGAAATAGAAAATGCAAAAGTGGAGGGTGGTGAGCCCGGAGGCGAAATTGCGCTGGAGCAAGCTTACCTCCAATTTCGATTTTCAAATTCAACTTATCTCGTAGCAGGGCTTTTCATTCCCAGGATTGGAATGTTGAATGAAAATCACCTGCCCGTTAATTTCAATGGCGTTGAACGTCCAATGGTGGAGACCTTTATCATCCCTGCAACCTGGCGCGAATTGGGCGTGGGACTATATGGTACTATTCCCGGCAGACCCCTTAACTACAGCATCGGGTTGATGAACGGATTGAGCTCACAGAATTTCGAGCACGGTTCAGGTTTTCGTGAAGGTAGGGCTGAAGGAAGTTTTGCACCAGCAAACAATCTTGCAGTTACTGGAGCGCTCCAATATTTCGTAAGTGATTTCAGGTTCCAGGTATCGGGTTATATGGGCGGTACAGTCGGACTTAGCCAAAAAGGTGCTGACAGTCTGGGCTTGAACTCGGGAGGTTTTGGTACACCTCTTTACCTGGGCGAGGCGAGCATGCAGTATAGCCGTGGCGGATTTTCAGCCAAGGCCATCGGCACCTATGTTTCAATGCCCGATGCATACAAAGTCAATAAAGCATATTCAAACAATGTGTTTGAAAATATGTATGGCGCCTATGCTGAACTTGCCTATAATTTTTTCGAAAACATACACAACAAGAAATTGGAAGAACAGGAATTCGTAGCTTTTGCGCGTTACGAAATGCTCGACATGAACTCAAAGATTCCCAAGAATGGAATATATGACGGCACGCTCAAGCAGCAACACCTGATTGTGGGTTTGAGCTATCTGCCCATTCGCAATATTATCATCAAGACAGATGTGAGATTACTTCACACTGGTCCCCAGAATCCGGAACTCAATCCCAACCCGAATCCAGTGGCCGCGCCCTATCAACAGCACAATTCATTTTTTAACCTGGGTATAGGATATTCATTCTGATCACATGAACAGAAGATCATTTGTCAAAACAGGATGCAGCGCATGCGTTGCAATTGGGACCGGGCTCTTTTTGAGTACACTTGAATCCTGCGGTCCCGCTGTGAGCACATTCAAAACCTCACAATCCGGAATGAAAGTATCAGTTCCTATGACTGAACTCGCCAATTCGGATTTTAAATTGGTGAAGCTGAAGAATTTTGGATATGATGTGGGTTTGCAAAAGCAACCCGACGGCAACTACCTCGCACTGGCATTGATTTGCACCCACGCGAACAATCCCCTGTCTAAAACGGGAAATGGATACACTTGCAGCCTTCACGGCAGTCGATTCGATGCAAGCGGCGATGTAAAGCGCGGACCTGCAGAAAGAAGTCTCACCAAATTGCCCGTACAACAATTATCTGACCGACTGGAAATTCAATTGCAGGAAGTCAAAGTTGGATAAATAGAAATCAACTGCAAGCACAATTAGACTTATGAAAAAGATCGTCATTTATATCGGTGCCTTTTTAGTTATCATGGCGTCGTGTAACAAAGCAGAAACGCCTTCCAACGAAAATTTCGAAGGCCTCACAAAGGATGTCTTAACTGATTTCCCTGCATATGTTGCCATTCCTCAGTACGGTGATCTGTATGTTAAGGCCACAGAACTTGAGACTGCGGTTCAGCAACTAATAGCCAATCCTACGAATGACAAGCTCAACTCAACACGCCAGGCATGGCGCGACATGAGAAGCATTTGGGAAAAATCTGAAGGCTACTTATTCGGACCTGTTGAAGACAATGAATACGATCCCCAGATGGATACCTGGCCTGTGGACTACGTGCAAATGGATTCCCTGCTTGCAAGTTCAAACCCATTGGAGGTTTCAGACATACAGTCTTTGAGCACATTATCATTGCGCGGTTTCCATCCCATTGAGTATGTACTCTGGGGTAAAGATGGTAATCGCAGCGCTGCAACCATCACTGACCGCGAGAAGCAATACATCCAAAGCCTTGCAACCGATCTGAAAAATATTTGCAAGAGTTTGTCCGACAGCTGGAATCCTTCAGGTGGAAATTTTGCACAGAACCTGGTTAATGCGGGACAGCCCGGATCGGTATATGCCACGAAGCTGGAAGCATACATGGCGATCACAGAAGCGATGATCGGCATTTGCGAAGAAGTGGGAGAAGGAAAGATGGAAGAGCCTTATGCGGCGCTGGATTCAGCGATCGTTGAATCACCGTTTAGCGGAAACTCTGTTACGGATTTCAGGAATAATATTATCGGGTTGCAAAATGTTTATCTGGGTAAATGGACCAGTGATGGAAAGGGAATGAACGAAGTCGTGAATTCCAAAAACATTAATCTCGACAACAATATTCAACAAAAAATTGCAGCTGCAATCAGTTCTTTTGATGCGATTTCACTGCCCTATGAGCAGGCTATTTTTGACCAGCGCACGCAAATCAAGAATACACAAAATGCATTGGCCGACCTGGCTGACATGCTTAATAACGATTTGAAGCCTTTCCTGGTTCAGAATATAAAAGACTAACGGTTACGGATATGCGAGTTCAGAAAACGATCATTGTGGCGTTGGTGGCTTCCGCTCCTGCTTTGTTCATGATGTGTAACAAAGCAGGTGAATTTGCGGAAGAGAACTATGATCCCCGCCTTTCCGGAGGCGCAGCAACCGTCTTTGACGCTACGTCAAAGTCGTTTAGTCATATGATTGAAGGAATGAAGGAATGGGACGAGCATATTCATGAATTGGGCGATGGCCAGTTTGAACAAACATTTGTAACAGCACCTGCACCGGTCAATAGCGGCCTCGGTCCTGTTTTCAACAACGTATCCTGCATTTCCTGCCATCACAATGATGGCAAAGGTACGCCCACTGCAGGCGCCGTGAACTCCTCTCTTTTGTTCAGGTTGAGCCTGGACGGGCATGATGAGCACGGCGGGCCGGTAGCGGTACCTGGTTATGGCCTGCAATTGCAGGACGTGGCCGTTTTTGGAAAACAACCTGAGGCACGCGTTAATATTTCATATACAGAATCGCAATTCACTTTTCCAGACGGCGAAACGATTAGTCTGCGCACACCGGAATACACGCTCAACAGTCTTTATGCGCCAATGCCAGGATCATATTATTTGTCGCCCAGGCTTGCACCGCCGGTATTCGGACTCGGATTAATCGAAGGTATTCCTGAATCAACCATACTTTCTTTTTCTGATGACAAGGACGCCAATGGCGATGGCATAAGTGGCAAGCCAAATTATGTTTGGAATCCATACACACAAAAGACAGAATTGGGAAGGTTTGGTTTGAAAGCGAATGCACCCAGTCTTCAAATACAGGTTGCGGGTGCATATCAGCAGGATATGGGTGTGACCAGCTATGTATTCTCAAAGGAAAGTACTGCCGATCAGGCACAGGGTGACGGATATGCAGATGAACCGGAGATTCCTGATTCCCTCATGAATTCCGTGGTGTTTTATGTGCGCACACTTGCGGTGCCCGCGCGCAGAAATGTTACCGATGCTGATGTAAGTGCCGGAGAAAAATTATTTACGCAAATTAATTGCAGCGGCTGTCACAAGCCAACCGTGTACACCGGTGTGAACACAAATTATCCTACGCTGAGCAATCAGCGTATTCATCCTTACACCGATTTATTGTTGCACGATATGGGGGACGGACTTGCGGATGGCCGATCAGATTTTCTGGCGGACGGCAGGGAATGGCGAACCAGTCCGCTTTGGGGAATTGGCCTGTTTCAAAAAACAAATGGCACGCCTTTCTATCTTCATGACGGTCGCGCGCGCACGCTGGAAGAAGCCATACTCTGGCATGGGGGTGAAGCAGAAAAGAGCAAGCAGGCGTTTATTCAATTGACAACAACAGAAAGAAAATCACTGGTCAGTTTTCTCAAATCACTTTAAGGTTATTCTATAAAACGGTGAAGGGAGCCCGTGGCTCCCCTCAATCCCTAATCCCTAAACCCTGGAAAAGTTGATTACGATTAGTGTTTTGATATTTGGTTTTTCATTTCACTAGTTCATCCATCCACACTTAAGTGGGACATTATCTGCTCCTCAGCTATTTTTTGATACCTTAATCTTTTAGGAAACTTTCTGGGAAGGTCATCTCCGGCAATAAGGGTTCATAGCTTGGATTTCACAGATCTGTAAAAAAAGTTCCAGAAATTATGCCAAAGCAGGAAAATGTGGAAAAGTGCGAGCGTGAGTTATGCACTTTGAGGCTGGTGGCTGGCGGTTTGCGGTTGTAGTAGTCGAGCACAAACCGCCAACTGCTAACTGCAAACCGCCAACTAATACTTAACTTTGCAGGCATTTTTGAGGCCCGTACGGTGCCACATTAAACAGGAAATTGTAATATGAATAGTCGATACAGAGAATTTCAGCAGCTAAACCTGCCGGAATTGGAAAAGGAAGTACTAAACCGGTGGAAAGAGACCTCGGCCTTTGAAAAAAGTGTTTCAAATCGTGAGGGCTCGCCTTCATTTGTATTTTACGAAGGACCACCCAGCGCCAACGGACTACCCGGAATACATCACGTTATTGGCCGAACGATCAAGGACCTGTTTTGCCGCTACAAAACAATGAAGGGCTACCAGGTTCATAGAAAGGGTGGATGGGATACACATGGCCTGCCAGTTGAGCTGGGTGTCGAAAAAGAACTGGGTATTACAAAAGAAGACATCGGAAAGAAAATATCGGTTGAAGACTACAACCAGAAATGCCGCGAAGCGGTTCTTCGGTATAAAGATCTTTGGGATGATCTTACCAGGAAAATGGGTTACTGGGTTGATCTCGAAAATCCCTATATCACTTTCACAAACGAATACATTGAAACACTTTGGTGGCTGCTGAAACAGCTCTACCAAAAGGGATTGTTATATGAAAGCGTTAGCATCCAACCTTATTCACCTGCCGCAGGCACGGGACTTAGTTCACATGAATTGAACCAGCCCGGAACATATAAAGATGTAAAAGACACGAGCTGTGTGGCCATGTTCAGGGCAGTGGAAAATGAGCAGTCGAATTTTTTGTTTTCAAAGGCAGATCCAGCGCATTCCAAAGAGGTATTTTTCCTTGCCTGGACCACTACGCCCTGGACGCTTCCCTCAAATCTTGGTCTCACCGTAGGCGCCGATATCGACTATGTATTGGTGAGCACTTTTAATCCGTATACGCAGTTACCCATCAATGTTTTACTTGCCAAAGCCCTTGTCGGAAAATATTTCAAGCCGGATGCGGAGAACGCGGATTTTTCCAGCTACAACGAAAAATCAAAACTGCTTCCATGGAAGATCATAGATCAGTTCAAGGGAAGCAAACTGGAGAATATCCGATACGAGCAATTGCTCCCGTTCGAAGCTAATGCACCCGAAAGATCAGGTGGTGATCCTTTCCGTGTTTTAATCGGCGATTTTGTTACCACTGAAGATGGTACGGGTATCGTGCACACTGCACCTGCCTTTGGTGCGGATGACTTTAAAGTAGGCAAGAAATATGGCGTCGGCATATTAGTGATGGTTGATCGCCAGGGAAAATTTGTTGATGGTCTCGGCGAATTCAGCAATCGCTATGTAAAAAATTACAAGGACGATCCGCAATATGTTGACGTGAACGTTGACATCTGCGTGAAGCTGAAAAAAGAAAACCGCGCATTCAAGGTTGAAAAATACGAACACTCATATCCGCACTGTTGGAGAACAGACAAACCCGTTCTATATTATCCATTGGATGCATGGTTTATCAAAACCACCGCACTAAGGGATAAAATGGTTGCGTTGAATAATACCATTCGGTGGAAACCGAAGTCTACTGGTGAAGGGCGTTTTGGGAACTGGTTGGAGAACGTGGTAGATTGGAACCTCAGCCGAAGCCGTTACTGGGGCACACCCTTGCCTGTGTGGAGAACAGAGGATGGCGATGAAACAATTTGTATCGGCACGATCGAGGAATTGAATTCAGAAATCAGGAAAGCGAATGAGAAACTGGGGGGTGATGTCAACAAGAATTACCTGCACCATGGCATCCTTGATCTGCATAAACCTTATGTAGATGAGATCATACTTGTAAGTGACAGCGGGCGTGCAATGAGGCGAGTGCCAGACCTGATAGACGTTTGGTTCGACAGCGGCGCAATGCCTTTCGCGCAATGGGGACTTGACTATGAAAAAGTAAAAGCGGGCGACCCGAAGCCTTTTAAGGCGCCTTTCGACCTGAATTACCCCGCCGACTTCATTGCAGAAGGTGTTGATCAAACCAGGGGCTGGTTTTATACGCTTCATGCCATCTCATCACTGGTTTATGAAAATGTTGCGTTTAAGACGGTCGTATCAAACGGCCTGGTGCTCGACAAGAATGGAAACAAGATGAGCAAGCGCCTCGGAAATGTAGTGAATCCGTTTGAAACGATTGACAAGTTTGGAGCAGATGCCACGCGTTGGTACCTGGTCACAAACGCCTCGCCATGGGATAATTTGAAATTCGACCTCGAGGGCATCAAAGAAGTGCAGCGAAAATTCTTCGGCACATTATATAACACTTATCAATTCTTCGCGCTCTACGCGAATGTTGACGGATTCAATTTCTCTGAAAAATATATTCCCGTAAAAGAACGTCCGGAAATTGATCGATGGATCCTTTCGGCCCTTCATTCATTGATAGGCACGGTTGAAAAGGCGATGGATGACTATGAGCCCACGCTTGCGGGTAGAGCAATCGAAGAATTTGTGGATGAACAGTTGAGCAATTGGTATGTTCGTTTATGCAGAAGAAGATTCTGGAAGGGTGAATATGAAACTGACAAGATTTCAGCCTACCAGACGCTTTACGAATGTTTGGAAACCGTTCTTTTATTGACTGCTCCAATTTCACCATTTTTTACCGACGCCATTTTCCAGAATCTGAATAAGGTAACCGGACGGCTCAACGCGTTGTCGATACACCACGCTGATTTCCCAAAACAAGATTTGTCAAAGATTGATGAGGCACTTGAAGAAAGGTCAAGGCTGGCCCAGAATGCCGCTTCACTCATATTATCGCTGAGAAAGAAGGTCAATATCAGGGTTCGTCAGCCTTTGCAAAAAGTGTTGATTCCCGTTCTTAATCCCCGTATGAAGGAACAGCTTCAGAAAGTGGAAGGGCTTATTAAGGCCGAAACAAATGTGAAAGAGATCCAGTATCTTACCGAAACAGATGGTTTCATTAAAAAGAAGATCAAGCCTAATTTTGTAAACCTTGGTAAAAAACTGGGTTCCAAGATGAAAGCTGTGTCCCAGATACTGGGAGGGTTCAGCCAGGAGCAAATATCAACGCTGGAAAAGCAGGGCCAGGTTAATCTTTTGATTGATAATGAACCTATTACATTAGATGTGGGCGATACTGAGATCACCAGCGAAGATATTCCGGGCTGGATGGTAGCCACGAAGGGACCATTGACGGTGGCACTTGATATCACGATTACGCCTGATTTGGTAAACGAAGGAAACGCCAGGGAATTGGTCAACCGGATTCAGAAAATACGGAAAGACAGTGGTTTAGAGCTTACGGACAGAATCTTTGTAAAACTATCAGATAACCCGGAGCTTAAAACATCAATCACCCAATATATTGACTATATTTGCGCCGAAATTTTGGCAGATAGTTTAGAGCTGGTGCCGAACGTGACCGATGGCACCGAAATTGAAGTTAACGACATTCTGCTGAAGGTGTTTCTATCAAAAAAAGGATAACTGTATGGCTACCAAGAAGAAAGCGGCCAAAC
>Ga0163163_10000204_pt1 | contig 61513 bp, 56 predicted proteins | sample S65metaG_FD_119766 | JGI IMG/M metagenome (GOLD analysis project Ga0163163, IMG submission 119766) | Switchgrass rhizosphere microbial communities from Kellogg Biological Station, Michigan, USA - S6-5 metaG | ecosystem: Host-associated > Plants > Roots > Rhizosphere > Soil | place: USA...
ATTGTTGCCGGGTGCAACAGATACTGATTTCTTTCACAAAGCCTGCCAGGATGAAACTGTTGGATACCGTGAAGAGAGGCTGGCTTCGCCTGCGCAGGTGGCACAGGATGGTTATAGAGGATTAATGAGGGGAGAAGGAATGGTAACATCGGGCTCAAAAACAAAACTCCATGTTTTTCTTAACGATCTTCTGGGTACCAAACTCGGTGCGGCTGCCAATCGGAGGCTCATGGAACCCAGTGAACAGCTGAGCGCCCCAAAATGGCCAGGTCATGTTCCGTCTGCAGAAGAGCGCGAACAGATCCTGCGCGAAACGGGAAGGAAGCAGGGGGATTATAATGGGAGAAGATACTAGTATCCAGTAGGAAAATAACAATCAAATCGGGCTCCATGCCCCGGCGTACTTGTCGCTTCTATAAAACCCTTGTGTGCTTCCATAATTTTCTTGCAAATAGCCAGGCCAATGCCTGAGCCGGGAAATTTTTGTTTCGATGGCAGCTTTTCAAACAAGTGAAAGATTTTTTCGGCATCATCCTGATCGAATCCGATGCCGTTATCGGATATACTTATTTTGATCATCGGTGTTTCGGTTTCCGCCCCCTTTCCATTTATTGTTACCGAACTACCATTGATGACAATAAATGGCTGCTGTTCCGCAGGTTGAAATTTCAACGCATTGTCAATGAGATTGTAAAATAAGTAGTGTAGCATCTGTGCAGAAGCATATAGTGGCGGCAGGTTTTCAATTTGTATCAACGCGTTTCTATCTTCTACTTTTTTGTGCATTCCCTCCACAACTGATCTAACAAGGCTCTCTGTATCAAGGTGAGCAAATTCCGGGGAAGCTGTATTCGCGGTGGAAAGTGCCAGAATATCGTCTAACAAAAAATTAATCCTGTTAATGGAAGCCTGCATCCGGCGCAATGCTGCCTTGCTGCTGTCTGAAAAGCGAGGTCCTTCATTCTTGATAATCAATTCAAGCGAAGTATAGATTTTTTTCAGCGGTTCTTTCAGGTCATTCCCGGTGATGGACGTGAAGGTTGCCAGCTCCGCATTTGCCCGTTCGAGCTGTTTGAATTTTTCTTTAAGCTCAGCGTTTAGTTTTTCGAGGCGCTGCTCCGCCTTAATGCGATAAGACGCATCATGCATAATATTCACCACACCAGTAATCTTACCGTCTTCGTCAAAAACAGGGATGAAATAATTTTCATAGTAATGACGATGAAATGCGTCTTGCTTTGGCGGCAAAAATGAACTGTATCCCTGCAAGGCCTTTTCCATAGCATTCATCATATCCTGGTCTTCTCTAAGGGAGGGAAATATTTCGAGGACCGGCTTGCCCATTATCGCCTCCCTTTGGATTCCAGAACCTTTTTCAGAGGGTTTGTTCCAGGCAGTAATCTTCCAATGCCGGTCGAAAGCCAGGATGCGATCAATCGATGCATCATTCAGCATTTCAGCAAGATCGCTCATTTCAAAGGATTGTTTTTAAGCCGGAAATTAAAGTGCGGCGGTAGACCTTGTAATTATCCACAGCTCAATTTTTTTCAGAATTTTGACCAGCGAAAAATGAATTTTTTTTGAGTAATTTTTTTCGTAACTTGTATTACGTCGGTTTGCAAGCCACGCTATACATACTTTCAGGTTGCGATTTACCTTTTTTTTTATTGGACTATAAAATTAGACAAACTTTTCGCGGAATACCACCGTGAACTGGCACAATTCCCGAATGGAACTAGATTTTCAGCATTAGCTATTTGAGATAAAAATACCCCGCAATTTATGAATAAACGTGTTTTGCTAATTGATGACGATGAAGACGAGTATGACATCTTCAAAGAGGCGCTGGTTAAGGCAAGGCTCCCCGTTGAGTGTATCACGATCAACTGCAGCAACGGCGCGCTGAAAATCCTTGAAACTGTGAAGCCAGACTTCATTTTCGTCGACTATAACATGCCCGCGGTTAATGGCGTGGAGTGCATCCGCGAAATCAAAAAGATGGATGCAATGGCACATGTGCCCATTATCATATTCTCTACCGCCATGAACGGCGCTATCGAAGAAATTGCAAAGGCTTCAGGTGCAACAGCATGTATCAGGAAAACTGACTCTGTTGAAAAGCTTTCGTCTGCACTATTAAAGTTATTAGGGGACAAGCAGTTATTGAACCCGAGCTGAACTTTCGGCTTTCTTTGAGCCCTTAACGTTTCCACATTACGGGAAATAAATTTCCGGTGGAGAGGTGCCCAAGTCCCATAATGGCGAAAACCTTTATTTGTAAGGTGCCAGCTGATTATGAAGCAGCGGTTCTAGATTTTCGCCGACTGGGCATCAATAGGTTAGCCGCTCAGGCAAACTATCCTGCGCAGCTGAAATCTTCCATTCTGAGTAAGAAATCTTCATATTTATCTTATTCGAATTCAAGAAGAAATTTCCGTTCACATACTAAGGTGCAGGAAATAAAAAATGCCGGAGGAATCCGGCATTCTGGAAAAACTAGACCTATGACTGGATCGCTGAAAAAATCGTTAAGGCCCTTTTTAATCAGGGTGAGGATCGGGAGTTTGGGAATACTCAGCGTCCAGGCACAATGTAATATGATATAAATCTCGTGCCAGCTTAGTTCCTATGCTCCCTGGTCTTTGCTTTTGGATTTCATAATGAAGCTGATCCTTCCGTTCGACTCGCTGTACGCCTCCTTCACGTTTTCAAATGAATTTTCCTTTGTTTCAAGTCTTAGACTTTCATACAGATCTTCTTCTGATAGGGCAGCGTTCGTCAAATTTTTTTCTAAAACGTTTCCATTATCGTAAAGCAGGGTATGCCTGCCTTTTACAAGCATATCAAATCTTCTGCTTTTTGTGGCCAGCCAGCCAAGTAGTCGGTGAACAAGAATCAAAGTCAAGGCAACCAGCATGGTGGCAAAGAAAGGACTGCTTCCTACAATTCCCCGCGCTACAATTGCACCCAGGGTGATCATGATTACAGTGTCCAAAGCAGATTTCTTGCTATAAATTCTTGAACCGCCAAGTCGCATCAGGATGAGCATCGCAATAAACATAATAACCGCTCGTACGCACATATTTGTCGTTGACAATTGGCCATCCCGGCCAATAATCAAATTGATATATTCCATAAACATCTCTTTAAGTTTATTATGAACATTCAGGTCTCTGCCTTAGCGGGAAGCGGAACCGCCTCCACCTTAGTTAAATTAGCGTCTGCGGGTCCCGTGAGCACTTCTCCCTCCACTGAATACCTGGCTCCATGGCATGGACAATCCCAGGACTTTTCAAATTCATTCCAATTCACCTGGCACTTCATGTGTGTGCAGGTGGGGTCCACAACAAGCAGACGTTCGTTGCTATCTCTGTAAATGGCCAATGTTTTCCCGTCCATTTTGAAAATGCCACCTTCCTCAGTCTCCAATGCGTCTTTTGATTTGAATTCCCGGGCAGGCCAAAATTTCCCGAAAAATTTTGTGGCGACGTCAACATTCTCTTTGATGAATGATTTGGCAGATGCCATTAATTTATGGCGAGTTGGAGAAAATAATCGAATGCAAGGATTTTCGGTACCCGTAATTAAATCATGCAGAACCAAAGCCGAAACTGTTCCGTAGATCATCCCGTTTCCGCCGAAACCCGTCGCAACATAAATATTGTTTTCAACCTCACTAAGTTTGCCAATGAATGGCAGGCCATCAACGGATTCAAAATACTGCGAAGACCACCTATTCGAAACTGCTGTGGCTTTAAAATGCTTTGATACCAGATCTTCCAGACTTTTAAAGGGATTCTCAGACAGCGTGGGATGTCCCGTTTTGTGATCCTCGCCTCCGGCAATCAGATATTTTTGTTCGTCGATAGTTTGAACTCTGAAATAATGATAAGGGTCCTCCATGTCGTATGCAAGGCTTTCGGGGTAGTCGCTTTCAATCTGTAACGCAATAGCATAGGATCGATACGGTGCACAACGTAAATTCAGTTGTGTAACGCCTGGCGGAATATGCGTGGCATAAACCAGGTGATGCGCGTAAATTTTCCCTAATGGTGAGTCGATTAAAATAACTTGTTTGTATTCTGCATATTTGACGCGACAATTCTCCAGGATCAGACCTCCCAACTCCTCAAAGGCTTTTGCCAGCGACATAACATAACGTGTGGGGTGAAATTTTGCCTGTCCGGAAAATTCTGCAGCTTTTCTAAACTGGAATGGCCACGGAATTTTCGAAACGAATTTTGATTCTACGCCGAGATTGTTGGCTGCTCCTACAATTTCATCGAGTTCCTTTTCCTGGCCATGGTCTTTCGCAAAAAGGAAAGCGCTGGTTCGTTGGAATTCGCAGTCGATCTCATATTCCAGGATATTTTTTTCGATGAGTTCGATGGCGGCTTTTGCATTGTTTGCAACCAGTCGTGCGTTTTCATGCCCGAAGTTTTTGATCATTTCGGCATAAGGTGTGTCGAGCAGCGTGTTCAGGTGCGCAGTTGTGCCACCGGTGGTGCCGAAGCAGAGCGATTTGGCTTCCAGGAGCACACAGTGTTTCCCTGATTTTTGTAACAATAGAGCGGTGGTTAGTCCGGTAATACCACCGCCTACTATAATGACATCAAATTCCTGGTTCACAAATTGACGTGATCCGTGAAAAGCGTTCGTAGAACTTTGCCACAAGCTGGTGGCAGCACCATCCCTTTCTATCATAACTTTCGTTTTCTTTTTAAAAGCAAAAAGGCGGCCCGACTGCTGGTATAAGAGTTGCATGAATCAACCCAAGAAAATCACCAAAATTTTTTGTTATGCCTAAATATTCAAAGAAAGCGCAGGACAAAGTTGAAAGAGCCATGCATGAAAGAAAACGCGGCCAATTAAAGAGCGGCGGAAGTGGCAAAACGGTAACCAGCCGCAAACAGGCAATCGCAATCGGCTTGTCCGAGGCTCGGGCTGAAGGTGCCAAGGTTCCAAAGAAAAGCAGTGGGGGACGAAAATCTGCCAGTGGTAGGAAAAAGAGCGCTGTTTCTTCCCGCAGTGGTAGCAAATCAACATCAACGCGGGGAAAAAGCACTACACGCGGCAGGAAGTCGTCGAGCAAAACGGCTTCACGTACACAAACACTCGCCAGGAAATCTACAGGCGGTAGACGAAAATCAGCCCGGAGAAAATCAACTTCGATGTAATTATCGCTTACCGTTTTTAATGAGCTTGAGTGCTTTTTCGGGCTCAACGTATTTTTCAGGCTCAAAAAGTTTTCCCTCTGCTCGATTGTAGTTGACAAAGAAATCTTGTAATTGCTGATTGTGGGTCTTCCCAAAGTCAGCAATTTTTTCTACATGCTGAAAGTTCACGGAATTGACCGGCACGAAAAAAAACCTGTCGTTCCTGATTGGCTTCTTTTCTTTCGGCTCTTGTTGCCTGGCAGTGAGCCCGCCAATTAACCTGCATTCAATTGTAGATCCGGTTTGCAGTGGGAATTCTGAAAAAACCATGGCATCAAGAGGGTCTTTATCTTCGCCCACTGTATCGGGAATAAAACCAAAATCATAGGGAAAGACCATTCCCAGCGGAAGTATCTTGTCAATTTCAAAGTCTTTCTTTTCCTCGTTGTATTTGTATTTCGCTTGTGATCCCTTTGGACATTCAATAATGACTTTCATTTTTGTATTCATGACTTTGCGTTTGATTTTTTCTGTTGTGATTTTCGATTTGAAAGTTTGTCCTTCTTGCTGGCGTGCACTTCCATTGCTTCTTCAAGGGTATGGGATGCACTAATATTTAATTCTTTTTTAGCCAGTTCAGTAAGCTTGACATAGAATTGTTTCAAGGCGATGATCTCCTCTTCTGTCAAATCTTCCACATCAATCAGGCGATTGCTGGCTTTGTCGCTCACAGCGATCAACTCATTCAACTTTATCTGCATCGCTGTGGAGTCCTTGTTTTGGGCTTGCTGGATAATAAAAACCATCAAAAAAGTAATGATCGTGGTACCCGTATTGATGACCAGCTGCCAGGTGTCGGAAAAATGAAAAATTGGTCCTGTTAATGCCCATAAGATAATTACGCCGGCTGCAATCAGAAATGCAGTAGACGACCCTGTAGCTTTGGTTATTCGATTACTCATTTTGTCGAAGAACAGCCTGATTGATCCCCTCTTTTTTTCCTTCTTCATTTTATGATTTTTAAGGTATTAAATGTTGGCTTGGAATTATTTACATCGAGCAAAAACCCGACCCCTTCAAGATGAGGAATATTATCTACAAATGTTAAAGCGGCAGTGGCCGCACGAAAATTGCTTTACTATTTCATATGAAACATTTGAGCAAGAAAGCAAAAATCATCTATGGCATACTGGCATTTCTGGTATTGTCAATTGTCGTGTTGCGCCTGATGTTGCCAGGTATTTTGCTTCGTTATGTAAACAAACAGTTAACTCTAATAGACGGATATAATGGCCACGTGGACGACATTGATGTCTCCTTGTATCGTGGCGCCTATACGATCAAGGGAATCAGGCTTGATAAGACGGGAGGAAAAATTCCCGTTCCTTTTTTTAGTGCGGAATCAATTGATTTGTCTATAGAATGGCGCGCGCTGTTTCACAGAAGAATTGTGGCCGAAATTATTGCAAACAGGCCCGTTCTCAATTTTGTAAAAGGACCCAATAAGGAAACCTCCCAGACAAAGATTGATACGGATTGGAAGGTTGTGATCGACCACTTGATTCCCTTTAAACTTAATCGCTTTGAAATAGACGATGGTGAAATTCACTATCGGGATTTTTACAGCACTCCAAAAGTAGATGTGCTTGCAAAAGACGTCCAGGTTGTCGCCGAAAACCTAACCAATGCCAACCATGCAAAAGATAGTTTGCCTTCAACCGTCAATGGCACGGCTTCTCTATATGACGGGAAAGTGACCCTAAATATGAAAATTGATCCATTGAGTAAAACGCCAACCTTCGACGCAAATGCAAAAATGACGACGCTGACTTTATCAAAAATCAATGATTTTCTCAAGGCTTATGGAAATTTTGATGTGGAAAAAGGAACATTTAGTCTTTATACCGAGGCAGCGGCAAAGGATGGCAGGATCAGGGGCTATACCAAGCCCGTCATTAAAGATATGCAGGTGGTGAGTTGGAAGGAGGACAAGGACCAGCCTCTGAAATTTATCTGGGAATCAGTAATTGAGTTAGTCGGTTGGATTCTGAATAATAAAGAGAAAGATCAGATCGCAACGAAAGCATCATTTGAAGGAAATATAAAAGATCCTCACGTGGATGTTTGGTCAACGATAGGGCAATTGTTAAGAAATGCCTTTATACAGGCCTTATATCCTTCCATTGAGAATAGTATAAGCCTGAATTCAGTTGAAAAGAAAGAAGCAAAGAAAACTTTCTTTCAGAAAATGTTCGGTTCTGGCGACAAGCCTGATGAGGAAAAGAAAAAGAAGAATGGGGACGTCAACAACACGAAGAAAAAAAATAGCTGAGTACAAACTTGCCTGCATCCGTAGAAATGATTCTACGAACGGCGCGCCGAAATTACTTGCGTTGGCGGGCAATTATTTTGCATGACGAATGATACATTTTTTCATTCTTAAAGCTTTTTTATTATGAAAAGAACAAGATCAAGGAACAACCCTCGTTCCGAAAGCAGAGACAGAGAAAGAACCAGAGGGGCTTATGAATGGGATCGCCCTCAAAACAGTCGCTATAGGTCTGATGAAGATGATATGGACGACTATGATGATGGTGGTTTCTTCGATGACGACGACATGAATAACGAATCTCGTCGCTATTCGCAGTATTTCGATGATAGAAACCGCGGCGGAAGAGGTCGCTCCGAAAACAGAGGCTATGGTGACAGGGGAAATCAGGGTAACTGGGCCAATCAAGGACCGCAAGGATATTGGGATAATCCAGGTCATCAGGGCAATTGGGGCAATCAGGGTTATCAGGGTAACTTGGGCAATCAGGGCTACGGCGGCGGCTGGCACCAGGCACCTTGGGAGTATGGCCGTAACCAGGGATGGCAACATCAGGGCTATCAGCAACCATGGCAAGGTGGTTATGGTAGCCAGGGCTTTGGCGGCCAACAAAATCCTTATTCTAATATGAACTTCGGTGGCTATGGACAAGGCCAACAAAATTATGGTCACCAGGGTGGCTATGGCGGATACAATGAACAGAGCCAACAGGGTTTCGGTTCTCAGCAACAACCATTTGGCGGGCACCAGGGTTATGGACAAAGTCACCAATTCAACCAGTATGGCCAAAATGATTTTGGCCAGGGAGGACAATACGGCCAACGCGGACAATCAGGTTATGAAGAATATGGACGGCAGTACGGCCAACCATACGGCGGTCATATGGGTGGACAATTTGGACAAGGGTCAAATCAATTTGGCCAGCCTTCAAACCAGTACGGCCAGGGAAATCAGGGTCAGGGAAATCAGTTTGGCCAGTCTGGACAATATGGTGAGCTTCGTCCCTTTGGTCAGGAACAAGATTGGAATCGCAGCCAGGGTAATGAAGGCGGCAAAGAAGAATGGGGCCAGCAAAAGCAAAATACTGGCAGTGGTTTCCAGGAAGCTGGCAAAAGCAGGCTAGGATCTGAATCAGAAAGAAAGGAAAATAAGGGAACAGAAAGTTCTTCAACAGCTGATGCTTACAAAGAGGCAACTGATAAGTGGAAGAATGAGGACAGTAAGAATGAGCAGAAGAAGAAGTAAACTTCAGTTCAGCGTTCAAAGTTCAAAGTTCAGAGTTGTGTCTTATAAAATTGCCGGACCAACTCTGAACTTTGAACTCTGAACTTTGAACTAATCTACAATCTCCCCTCCATTTACATGAATAACCTGTCCTGAAATAAATGACGCATCTTCGGATGCCAGGAATACATATGCTGGCGCAACTTCTCTCGGTAACCCGGCGCGCTTCATTGGATTTTCTTTTCCGAATTCAGCGATATGTGATTTGCTGAACGATTCAAAAATGAGCGGGGTCCAAACGGGGCCGGGTGCAACTGCATTTACGCGAATCCCCTTTGTTGCAAGATTTTTTGAAAGCGATCGCGTAAATGACACGATCGCTCCCTTGCTTGCAGAATAATCTATCAGGTGATCGCTGCCCCTGAAAGCCACCACCGAGGCAGTATTGATAATAGAGGAACCCTTTTTCATGAATTTGAGTGCCTCATGCGTGAAATAATAAAATGAAAACATGTTCACGTCAAAGGTTCGCTTGAATTGCCTGCTGCTGATATCCTTCAAGCTGGAGTCGGGGACGTGCATACCTGCATTATTGACGAGAATAGATAAGAGACCAAAGTCTTTCACAACCGATCTTACCACGTCCCGACAAAATGATTCTTCACTGATATCACCTTTATAGAGCCTACAAATTTTTCCTTCGGCAGAAACGAGTTTTCGTGTGAATTGGGCATCCCTTCCATTCTTTAAATAGACGATGGCAATATCCGCGCCTTCTTTTGCGTACAGCACAGCGATTGATCTGCCAATGCCACTATCCCCGCCTGTTATGATGGCGACTTTCCCTTTCAATTTTCCGGATGGTATATAGGATGGATTTACAATGATGTCCATCTCGTTGAGCGCTTCCCTTGTCATTGACTTGAAATTGAACTGGCCTAAAAAGTTGCTACGGACCCCCAGGCGCTGTTGACCCTCGCCTGGATCGTCCGTAGCATCATATGTAGATGTATAGAATTGGTCTATAAAATTTCGTGCCAGCCTGTAGCGAAGTTTGCAGGCATCAGGTTTATACTGATGAGGTGTGTGCTTGTCTGAAATCATCATTCAGAAAATCAATCGTGAAGGTCCCATCCCATTCAGGGATTTCATGGAACTCTGCCTGTATCATCCGCTGGGTTATTACCAATCACCCCGCATAAAGATTGGCAGAGAAGGTGATTTTTTAACGAGTCCGACCATCACACCGGCGTTTGGAAAGCTCATTGCCAGCCAGCTGATGGAAATCTGGCAGGTACTTGGTGGATCCGGGTTATCGGTCTTGGAATGGGGCGGTGGGAACGGCGCACTTGCCGACGCTGTTCTGAAATCTTCGGAAAGAAATTCTGAATTCTTTAAAGGCCTTCAATATGACATTGTTGAAAAGAATCAGCCGTCGACCCATCCTTCAAACAAATCCATTCACTGGCATCAAAATGTGGCCGATATCCCTCCATTTGATGGATGTGTTATTTCCAACGAGCTGATCGATAACTTCCCCGTTCACCAGGTGGTTATGCAAGAAAAATTAATGGAAGTATTTGTCGGGTATAAAAAGGGATTTACTGAGGTTTTGGTACCAGCCCGCCATGAACTGGTGGCTTATTTTGAGGAGATGAATATTGAATTGCCGATGGGCCATCGCGCGGAAGTTAACCTGGACGCCAGGCAATGGATACAACTGGTGTCAGAAAAACTACATAGAGGATTTGTCATTACCATCGACTACGGCACTCTTGCACACGAATTATATCATTCAAAGCGCAGCGCTGGCAGCCTCCTTTGTTACTACAAACACCAGGTCCATGATAATCCGTACATCAATATCGGCAACCAGGACATTACAGCACATGTAAATTTTTCTGCGCTCATGCGATGGGGAGAACAGGCTGGACTCTGCACCACAGGATATGTGACCCAGCTAAACTTCCTCCGGGCACTTGGCCTTAACCAATACCTGCGGGATCTCGAAGTGACTCAATATCCACGTCAAATTGCTGATCGCAACTGGATGCTTCAGCATTTTATTTTCGAAATGGGAAATCGCATCAAAGTACTTGTCCAGCACAAAGGGCTTCACGCGCCAAGGCTATCCGGATTGTTCTTTGCAAATCCTGTGGTGATGGAAGAAATGTTCTTATAGCTGGTGAGATTTTCGATGCCCAATTAGCCTTCGAACCCGGCCGGGCAAAATATGAGTGACTTTGCCGCCATCTTCAGCCTTGCGGCTCGCATTAGGAGATTCACTTTTAGGCCTGGTCATCCTTACAAAAAGAACAGTGACAAGCACTGCACCTCCCAGCCAAAACCAATTGCTGGTAGTCCAGGCGCCGGCAGGTTCTTCATCCGGCTTTGGCGAATGTTGAGCTAATACTGGAAGTTGCGTAAAAAGGAAATCGACGAGCAATAACGGGGCGCGATAAAACCGAATCAATTTGTTTTGCATGACCGAAATTTTATGATGCGGATACTTAGATTATTTCACAATCAGCTGTGAACATTGTTCTGCGCAATTGGCGCAGGCCTCCGCACAAATCCGGCAATGTTCCATGTGCGCATGCTTGCCACATTCTTCCGCGCAAGCTTCGCAGATGTCTCCACAAATGACCAGCAAACGATTCACAAATTGCGATTGCCTGCTTACCAGGTTTGTTACCATGGTGCACACGAGTGCGCAATCCTGGTCAAGAATGATGCAATTCGCCAGGTCTGAAATGTTCGCTTCACCTAAACAGGCTACGGCACAACGGTTACAAAGGTCCGCACAGGTCTGTAGTGCATTCAATAAAACCTCATTTTTAGCAGCAACCATTATATAATTATGACTGGTCCAGGGAGGTGACTGAAATTTTGATGCCAGCCACTTTGAGGAAAAAATTCTACAGCGGACAATGATTGTCCGTTATCGGACAATAACGACTAGCCGCAGTTTGAGAATGACTTAAGAATCAATCATTTCTGGAATGGTATGAGCGTTGTAGCTACCCTTGTAATTACTATTGTCATGCTTCAAACCTACTTTAAGATCGCCTGGAGGAATATTATCAAGGACAGGCAGTTCACCATTTTGAATGTAATTGGACTGTCAGCCGGGATCGCGTGCACGCTATTGATTTATTTCTGGGTTTTTGATGAAATGAGTGTCGATAAGTTTTTTCAAAATGAAGACAGGATTTACCAGGTCATGGAAAAAAGAACTGAAGAAGGTGATTCCAAATTGTCTGATGAATCCTCAGGTTTGGTAAGCGAAACGATTCTGCCCCTGGCCCCTGAAATCGAATATGCGTCACCACTTGCTCCACCTGACTGGTTTCAACCCATCACGCTTTCCGTAGGAGAGAAGAACTTAAAAGCAAACGGACAATATGCGGGCAAGGATTACTTTTCGATCTTTTCTTTCAAATTACTCGAAGGGCGGAAGAACAAGGTACTCGTAGACAAAAATGCAATTGTTATTTCTGACGAGCTCGCCATGAAACTTTTCGGCACAACATCCAATCTTATTGGGAAAGCAATCAGCTTTCAGCACGAAAGAGACTTCTTCGTTTCAGGCGTATTTGAAAAAATGCCGGTGCAGTCATCGCAGCAATTCGATTTTGTGCTTTCATTTGACTATTATTCAGACGTGCAACCCTGGGTAAAATCATGGAGCAACACGGGGCCTCACAATTTTGTATTGTTGAAGCCAGGGGTAGACCTTGCGGCCTTTAACAGAAAGATCGCAAATGTGATTAGAGAACACCAGGGGGACAGCACCCGGTTGCTGATGGCTTCAAAGTTTTCGGCCCTTTATATCCAACATACTTTTGATCATGGTTCGAGGACAGGCGGTAAAATCGTCTACGTAAAATTGTTTTCGCTGATCGCCCTGTTTATTCTTGCTATTGCCTGCATCAATTTCATGAACCTGTCTACCGCAAAGGCTACGCGCAGGATGAAGGAAGTGGGCATTAAAAAGGTCATCGGTGCAGGGCGCAGCCAGTTAATTGTGCAATTTCTTTCAGAGTCAATGCTTATTACGATTCTTTCAGTGGTGATTGCATTATTTGTAGCATGGAGCTTGTTGCCCCAGTTCAATGCACTCACGGGGAAGAAGATCAGTATTCACTTTGACACGAGACTGATGGTGGGTTTGATTGCCGTTACCGTATTTACTGGCTTGCTTTCTGGGAGCTACCCGGCATTATATCTTTCCAAATTCAATCCGATGGTGGTGTTAAGGGGAAAATTGAAAACGGCTGTAGGAGAGGTAGTGGCAAGGAAGGGATTGGTGATATTCCAGTTTGCGCTTTCTATTGTACTGATTGTTTCCGTGATTGTCATTTATCAACAAATTCATTTCATCCAGTCCACAGATCCGGGATATAGCAAGGACAATATCGTACGATTCGACAGCGATGGAAAGCTGCAGAACAACCAGGAAAATTTCATTGCTGAATTAAGAAAAATTCCCGGTGTTGTGAATGCCAGCTTTACATTCAACAATATGGTGGGAAGAAATTTTGGTACGGCGGGCATTGAATGGGAAGGCAAGGGTCCCAATGAGTATGTTTATTTTGAAGGTTTTGGAGGCAATTATAACTTTCTCAATACGATGGGCATCAAACTCATCGCGGGCAGGGACTATTCAAAGTCATTTAGTGACGAGGGGTCCAACATAATAATCAATGAGACTGCTGCCAGGGTGATGCACTTCAAAGAACCGGTGGGTAAAACGATCAGGCTTAATAACAAACCTGTTCAGATTATCGGTCTCGTTAAAGATTTTCATTTTGAATCTTTGCATGTAGCCATTCAGCCGGCTTACTATCGATTAATCACACAAGAACCCAATCCGTGGTACAAGATGATGGTGAAAATAAAGGGTGGGCAGCAACGTGAGACCTTAAGCCGGATCAAAAACTTATATGAGTCTTACAATCCGGGTTTCCCTTTCACATATAATTTCCTTGATGAGGCCTATCAAAAGCAATACAATAACGAAACGCGGGTGGCGTTGCTCTCCAGGTATTTTTCAGGGCTCGCCATCATGATCTCATGCCTTGGACTTTTCGGACTTGCTGCGTTCACGGCTCAAAAGAGGCAAAAGGAAATAGGAATACGGAAGATTGTGGGCGCTACGGTTGGAAATATTGCATTCATGTTGTCAAAGGATTTTCTAAAGCTGGTAGCCATTGCCGTGCTTGTGGCCTTCCCCGTTTCATTTTGGTTGATGCGCTCCTGGCTCCAAAGTTTTGTTTATCGAATTAATATCAATCCGCTGGTCTTTTTGATTGCAGGCTGTGCCGTTATTTTCGTCACCCTGTTGACCATTAGCTACCAGTCATTGAAATCAGCCCTGGCAAACCCTGTCCTTTCTCTCAGGTCTGAATAATTCGGGGACATGTCAAAGGACTGGCCTTAAAACCTGATTTACAATAGGTTAACTACCGGTTATCATGATTTATTAATGTATGGGACGGAAGCGCCGTCTTTTGTCTACATTTGTATACCTGTCATACGATTACCATAAATGTGGTAAAAGCTATTGATATGGACCTATTAGAAAGAGACATTTTCCTCGATTCCCTTCTATCTAAATTTAATTCTGTTAAAAAAGACGGTGGCCACTGTGTCTTCATCAATGGAGATGCAGGTATTGGCAAAACCTCTCTCGTAAAAGTTTTTTGCGAAAAAATTGACGATAACGCAGAACTCTATAAGGGTTATTGCGATGCCCTGTTTACGCCGAGGCCGATGGCTCCCCTCGTTGACGTTGCGATGCAGCTCAAATCGGAAGGCGAGGAGATGGAATTTAATTTCGAAAACCGAACTGAGTTTTTCAGCAACCTGTACCTGGCGTTGAGCGCGAAGAGAAAGGCGGTTGTACTTGTATTCGAAGATATCCATTGGGCTGACGAGGCTACGTTGGATTTTGTAAAGTTCCTGGCAAGAAGAATCGAAAAGATTCCCTGCCTCTTTATACTTACCTATCGCGATGAAATTCCTTACAACCATCCGCTTGCCAATATCATTGGGCAATTACCTCCTGATTCATTTTCCAGGTTAAGGTTGACGCCGTTATCACTACAGGCTGTAGAAATGATGGCGCGAAAGAGAGGATATCCTGCCACTGAGTTGTATGCTATCACGGAAGGCAATCCATTTTATGTGAGTGAGATTTTGGCCAGCTACAACATCGGCATCCCCGAAAATATTAAGGATTCAATTCTATCTGTATACCTGCGCTGTGATGCAAAGCGCAGAGGTCTCTGGCAGTTGCTTTCTGTTGTTCCAACAGGATTGGAAATTCCTTACCTGGAGATTTTGGACCCGGGCGCCGAAGATGCTTTGCAGGACTGCCTGGCTATGAAGGTGCTGATCAATGAAAATGGGACGCTACGATTCAAGCATGAATTGTACCGGCGAACCATTGAAAATTCACTATCGCCATTGTTGAGAATAAGGCTTAACCGGAGGGTGCTGGACACATTGAGAGAAAGCTTCGAACGAAAGAATGACCTTGAACGAATTGTTCATCATGCTAAGAATGCAAACGAACATGAATGGGTGGTGCGCTATGCACCGCTCGCTGCAAAACATGCCGCACAGGTGGGGTCTCACCTGGAAGCATCGAAGCTGCTCTATTCCGCCATCGAATATTACCTGGGAGATGACAAATGCAAGCTGATGGAGCTTTATGAATCATACGCCTCTGAATGTTACCTCACCAATCAGTTTCGGGAAGCGATTATTTACCAGGGTAAGACGCTATTGTTGCGTAAGGAAATGAACGAGCCCGAAAAAACTGGCGAAGCGATGCGATTGCTATCCAGGTTGTGGTGGTTCCAGGGAGATCGCAAACAATCAAAATATTTTGCAGAAGAGGCTATCCGGAATTTTGAACCACTCGGACCATCAACCGAGAAAGCGATGGCCTACAGCAATATGTCGCAATTGATGATGGGTCCCGGGGTGATCGACGAGTGCGAGTACTGGGGTGAAAAGGCTAAGGCGATGGCATTGGAAATTGGTGACGAAAGAACATGGAGCCATGCCGTGATTAATGTTGCTACAGCAAAGTTTCAAATGGATGATTTGAAAAATGCGCTTGAGCTGTCCATTAAAAATGACTACCAGGAAAACATTGCAAGAGCGTATGCCAACATGGCCTGGAACCAGATCAGGACTGAGGCGTACCAGGAAGCAGCAATAAACCTGGAAGAAGGAATCCGTTATTGCGAAGGAAGAGACCTGGATTCCTGGGCTTCGTACATCTGGTCATGGAAAGCCAGGATGTTGCTTGAAACGGGTAAATGGAAAGAAGCGACAGAAATTGTGGAAAGGATTCTGGGCAACGAAAATCAAACACCTGTGGTGACGATGGACGCGCAAACTGTGATGGCCACGATTCGTATGCGCAAGGGTGAACCGGGTGCAATAAGGTTATTGGAGAAGGCGAAAGCTGAAGCATTTCTGATCGACGAGCACCATCGCATCGTGCCTGTTATCGTTGCATTCCTTGAATACGAATGGCTCACCGGCACCGAAGTGTTGACCAATGCTGATCTCGATAGGGCCATGATCCTGCCGGAAAATCACGAATATAACTTTGACCCGGGTGAATTCGCGTATTGGCTTCGGAAGGCGCGGGGAAGAATTTTGAATTATCCTGGGGCGAAGCCGGGTACTTTGCTGAAACGTAAGTCGGAGACCATCAGGACAGCGTCAGAATTTGAAAAGCTGGGACGCCCATACGAGCAGGCATTAAGGTTATTTGAAGGAAGCGATAATGACAAGCGGAAAGCACTTACCCTGATGCAGGCGTTGGGAGCGAATGCTATTTATGAAAAGTTGAAATCAGAAATGCGATTGACCGGTATCAGGCAGATTCCACGTGGTTTGCGCAAGTCTACGCTATCCAACCAGGCCCTGCTGACCAGCCGAGAGCTGGATATCCTGGATCTGCTGAAATCAGGCATGCAAAACAAGGAGATCGCTTCGAAATTGTACATCTCGGCAAAGACCGTTGATCATCACATTTCAGCCATACTTTTTAAGCTGGACGTGAATTCGAGGGTGAAGGCGGTACAGGAGGCGGTTAGCCGTGGAATTATAAAATAGGGGACGATTCATCCTAAAATGGGGAATGCTATTCGCTTGAAGGAATTAGTGAAAGGATAGATTTGTATTCATCATTCACAAAAAAATGATCGTATGAAGAAGTTCGTTGTTGAAAGAAATCTTCCGGGTGCGGGAAATATGTCGGTTGAAGAGTTGCGCACCATATCGCAGGCCTCCTGCAAGGCCATCCTGGAGTTGGGCCAACCCTACCATTGGGTTCAGACCTTTGTTACAGACGACAAATTGTATTGCGTTCACATTGCTGAAAGTGCAGAAGTCATTCGCGCACATGCAAGGCTTGGAAATTTTCCAATCAATATGATTTCCGAAGTGAGAACAATCATTGATCCAAGCACTGCTACGGAAGTTGATGATCTCGTTCACTTTTCAATTGGCAGCAAGTATTAGTAGAGTTTAGAGTTTAGAGTTTTGAGTTTTGAGTTTTGCCGGGAGCCCAATTAACCCAATTAACCTAGTTAACCACCTTAACCTGGTCACTAGTCACTAATCACTACTCACCCAATTTCAATTCCATTTGAATATTACAGCGCTTATAAGGCGTGGCACGGCCGAAGACTTTTTTGAAGCCCAGCTTCTGGTACAAACTAATTGCAGGTTTTAAAACAGTATTGCTTTCGAGGTAGAGGTATTTTGCGCCCAGCGATCTGGCTTTCTCAACAATGGCGTTTCCAAGCATCCATCCAATATTTTTGCCCTTCATATCGGGCCGCACGGCCATTTTCACCATTTCATATTCATACATGGGATCGTTCATCTTCAGCAGCGCACAAACGCCAACCGGTTCATTGTTATAAATAGCTACGACGATGTGTCCGCCCTTTTTGATAATCTGATTTTCGGGATCATTCAAAACTTTGCGGTCTTCGTCTTCCATTTCAAACCAGGTTGAAATCCATTCTTCATTCAGTTCTTTAAATGCCTTGCGGTATTTTGGTTCATAGGCAACAACCTTCACATCTCTGCTCTCCCTCAGCTTTTTTAAGTATTGGACACGTTTTAAGAGGGATTTCTCTTCCAGAAGAAATTCCCATTCCTCAATCGCTTTCCACAGATCATAACGGGTATTTGCCAGTATTTCTTCAATCGCGGATTCCACATCCATATACTGCGCTTTAATTTTTTCTGCGGTTTGCTTTCCTTTCGCCGACAGGCTTACCACATTCCTTCTGCCATCTTTTTTATCTTTCTTTTCGGCCACCATCCCTTTCTTCGACATTTCAGAAATGATCTTGCTGACGGAAGGGTGGGAATGACCAATCTGATCGGCAATGCCGGTAATGGTTTGCTCTCCCTGCGTGAGGGTGTAAAAGACAGGGAACCATTTCGGCTGAATGTCTACTCCGTAGGTTTTGTAAATCTGCGAGGCGTCTTCGGTGATTTTATCAGTCAGCATCCGCAACCTGCTGCCGATGGCTTTTTTGCCCACCTGGTTGAAGAATTCCATATATAAGTAATTACGTAACTGATTACATAAATGTAGGAACTAAAATTGAAATCAAAAATATTTTATCCTTTTTTATGTTTCCGGAGCATTTTTGGCGGTTTTTCCATTTTGGAATGCCTTCCATGCATTAATTTAATAGCTCAACAACAATTTTGTCTTTATGCGCAGGCTTCTCCTCCCCATCATGTTTGCTTCCACGTTCCTGGTATCTTCTGCACAGCAGGCGAACGTAACCGTTAGTGAACCGGTCAAGAAAGTGATGATCAGCAAACATATTTACGGCCATTTTGCCGAACACCTGGGACACTGCATCTATGGCGGCTTTTACGTGGGTGATCATGAGACGACCATTCCGAATGTAAATGGCGTTCGCAAAGACATCATTGAAGCATTGCGCAAATTGAAGATCCCAAACCTGCGCTGGCCGGGTGGCTGCTTTGCGGATACCTATCATTGGAGGGATGGAGTTGGTCCAAAGGATAAGCGACCTACAATGGTCAACAAATGGTGGGGCGGGGTCACTGAAGACAATAGCTTCGGCACACATGATTTTCTGAACATGTGTGAGGCGATCGGCGCAGATCCCTATCTTACGGGGAATGTAGGAAGTGGCTCTTCCCAGGAAATGGCAGACTGGGTGCAGTACGTAAACTTTGATGGACGTAGTCCGATGAGCGACTGGCGCAAGGCCAACGGCCGGGAAAAACCCTGGTTGGTGAAATTCTGGGGCGTCGGAAACGAAGCCTGGGGCTGTGGCGGAAACATGCGCCCTGAATATTATGCCGATGAATATCGCAAGTATGCAACGTTTATGACCGACTGGTCAAATTCAGGCGGGATGATGCGCATCGCATCCGGCGCGAGTGACGATGACTATAACTGGACAGAAACGCTGATGAAAAATATTCCAAGGCAAATGTTGGGCGGGCTCGCCATGCATCACTATTCAATAATTAATTGGAACAAAAAAGGTCCGGCTACTGGCTTCACCGAAGAACAATACTTCCTCATCATGAAGAGTGCAATTCTCATGGATGAGTTGGTAACGAAGCATGCAGCCATCATGGACAAATATGATCCGGAAAAAAAGGTTGCACTCGTGGTTGACGAATGGGGTGGATGGTACGACGTGGAACCGGGCACGAATCCCGGATTTCTTTTCCAGCAAAACACGATGCGTGATGCAATGATCGCCGGTGTAACGCTCAATATTTTCAACAATCACGCCGAACGCGTGCGGATGGCAAATCTTGCGCAATGCGTGAACGTATTGCAGGCTGTGATCCTGACCAACCAGGAGAAAATGATTTTGACGCCTACCTACCACGTGATGGAGATGTATAATGTGCATCAGGATGCCACGCTGTTGCCAGTGGTCGTGTCGAGTCCGGACTATACCTTCAACGGATCGAAGTTGCCGGCTGTGTCTGCATCAGCTTCGCGCGACAGCGCAGGCCTCACGCATGTAACTTTGGTGAATATCGATACCAAAGTTGCTCAAACGATAACTGTCAACCTTCCCGGTGCAAATTTCAAATCTGTAAGCGGTCGCATACTTACGGGGAACCTGCAGGACTATAATTCATTTGAAAAATCGGACAAGGTGAAACCTGCTGTCTTCAGCGGTGCGAGTGTAAGCGGGAAAACATTAACAGTAAAATTACCTCCCGTATCGGTTGTTGTAGTTGAATTGAAATAGCTTTTCTGTAAATTTAGGGTAGCAAGGCATTTACCATGCTTTGCGCGATTTATTTGATTGCCATATAAAAGCTGATAACATGAGAAGCATGTTGTTTACTGTTATCACCCTATTGGTATCGGCAGCCGGTTACACCCAGGACCGGGATAAAGGGATTTATCTCACTGAATCTGATTTTGAACAAAGCAGGCTGAGTTATTCCGCTTCGGAAAACAAGGGAAAACTTCGCATCAAATTCAACGAATTCTTCAAAAAACCTTACATCACCGTTAACGAGAACGGTGAGAAGAAATTTATCTTCAAAGACGAGATCTTTGCCTACCGAAATAAAAAAGAAGTGATTCGGGTTTGGGAAGAAAAGCCTTATGTGTTCCTGGAAAAGGGGCCGATCTGGATATATTATCGCGACATTAATTTTACCAGGGGCAAGGGCTACAACGCGGAGAGGCAGTATTTTTATTCAGTTTCGGGAACTGCAGACATTTATCCGCTAAGTCTGAATAATTTAAAACAATCATTTCCGCCCGGTCATCTCTACCATGATATACTGCAGTCGAATTTCACCCATGATGTGCAGTTGGCGCTCTATCATTTCGCGGGCGGCAAATTTAATATTAACCACTTACTTGAAACTACAATGGCAGTTAACTGATTGTTGATTGTGGATTGTAGATGGTAGAAATGAAAATCCACAATCCACAATCTACAATCTGTGTATTAAGTGTACGGCTGAGTCGATAATTGGATCGATGCCCTGTATTTCATCAATCGGATCTATGTAAACAAAGTTGTCAGGGTATACGCCTTGCTCAATCGGCTCCAGGCTGGGAGAGAGTGTGATACTACCGGTATAGCCTAAGCGCCATCCATTGGCGAGGATGTATTCAAAAGGCAAGCCGCCGCCGCCACCTGTTTGATCACCCAGAATGGTAACATTCGGCAGGGTAGACATGAAGGCAGCAAAATCGTTGCAGGCACTGTAACAAGTTCGGTTGGTAAGAACGACGATGGGCATCTTATAGGCCATGCCCTGAGGTTTCAGGTGATGGGGGTGTGGCTCAGAAAAATCATTGTGACCTGTACCTGTTTTCGATTTCTCATAATAAACGACCAATTCCTGGTCAATGAATCGCCTGCATAGTCGGTCCACATTTTCTGAATTCCCGCCAAAATTTGCGCGAACATCCAATACCAATCCCTTCAGGCCCTGTAGCGCGTTAACGAGACTGTCCACATCGCTTTCGTTAAGCATGTCGTTAAAAGAATGGTAGTACGCATAGCCCACACTGTCAATTATATTAAATGCTATAGGCCCGTAATGCTTGATGGGTTTGGTCAGATAGAAGTCGTAAACATTAATCAGGTTAAAGTTTCGACTGTAGGGGATGTAAAAACCTGTATATACCGAAGTGTCAAAGCCGCTTATGAGGGACACATGACCATCATGCACTGTTTTGAGCATCTCAGAAATTGTTTTGAATAAATCTTCCTCCGACATCTGATCGTTCACCACCTGGTGAAACGAATCGTACTGCGCCTTCCAGTCCACATTTTTGAGTACGAAAAAGCTATATCGCTGATCCATCACATTCCACACTTCGTTAAAAATGGCTTCAGGATTTGAAGAGGGGTGTGCAATAAAAACATTTTTCTTACATGCAGATATACCAATCCCGACGAGCAACACGAAAACAAGAGGCATAGTATTTTTGACTGATCGCTGCATGTTAGAAGTGATATGCGTATTTGACTTCAATTAATTGTTGTACCTCTGTCACTTCCCGGTCTGTTTGAAATGCGTAATAATTCAGGAGGTAACCCAGCCCGACCTGGTGATGACCGCCAAAGCCTTTTTCAATTTTCAGCTCATTAGAAACATATTGGACCAGTGCCCAGGAACCGGTTTGCCATTGACCATCGGTGCCTCCAAGCAGTGGTTGTTTCAGTGCGCTTAGAAATGGAATGTGAACCTGATCTGAAATAATGAGCTTGTTCGGACCTTTCTGAATGTCGTAGCTTACGAGAGCTGCTATGTTAGCGCTGGCGATGAATTCGTAAGAAAGGTGATTGTTGATGAATTTATTATACGCGCGATTTGCGTCCTGAAAATCTGCCCCTGCGCCGGCACTAAACTTAAAGGATTTTGCGGGATCAGTGACCAGGTAAAGAAAGGTATAAGATCCCTTGAAATAGAACTGATCCATGGTTTGCCCCTCCATAGTCTCAGCTTCGGTGTGTGAAGAGATGAAGCGAAATGAGATTTCGTGTGAACTTCTCCGTTGGGACATACCAACCGTTGCCACTGCTCCGTATGCAGGACCAGTGAAAGGAATTGCACTGAAATAGCCGTCCCTGGTAGAAACGTTACCCGCCAAAAAACCGGCACTTGCATAAAATTGCGGCTTTGTGCTTTTCTGTGCTACAACTCCAAGTGTAAGTGAAATAAACAGTGCAGTCGGCAGAAGCCGACATAAGTTCAGATATATTTGGGTTTGCCGGGTCTTAATTCGCATGCAGGTTAATGAGTCTCAATTGCTTTTGTTCAAAAAAGCGGTCCAGGTTTAGACAATTCATCTCATTGTATTGCTGCAATGATAAACCCTTCTTTCCGCCTTTCATCAAAATAAATTTTGTGAAATAAAAAAATCAAGCAATCTTAGTGTACTATTTAACTAATACACCTATGGTTCAAATAGTACATTTGAGTTGTGGTTATGGCAAAAAGCAGGTTTTGAAGGACCTGAACCTTGGTTTTCGTGCAGGTAACATCTACGGCCTGTTGGGAAAAAACGGCACGGGTAAGACAACCTTGCTGAACACTATTGCAGGCCTGAGATTTCCGCAGGAAGGCAGTTTGGAAGTGATGAAATATTCGCCCGGCAAAAGGCAACCGTCTTTTCTTGAGGACCTGTTCTTCATACCCGAGGAGTTTCAGTTGCCTCCGGTGACAATAGAACAATATCAGAAATACCATTCCGTGTTTTATCCAAAGTTCAATCCATATGAATTCGATGAATATTTGAAGCTTTTTGAAATCTCCAAAAGGGAAAAACTGCATGAGCTGAGTTATGGCCAGCGGAAGAAAGTATTGATCAGTTTCGGGTTGGCAGCCAATACGTCTTTATTGTTGCTGGATGAGCCCACGAATGGATTGGATATCGTGGGCAAGAGCCAGGTTCGGAAAATTATTGCCGGTGGCTTTACTGATCAGAAATGCATCATTGTGAGTTCGCACCAGGTTAAAGATCTTGAAAACCTGATCGACCATATTGTGATTATCGACGAGAGCGGAGTGATCCTGAATCAGCCACTGTCATTTATTGCTGAAAAATTATCCTTTAAAATTTCATTTGATCAACGAGACCTGGAATGGTCTATATACCACGAACCGATTCTGAGGGGGCATGCCATTGTTGCCTTGAACGCCGATGGTATGGAAAATAAAATAGACCTGGAATTGCTGTACAAAGCAACGGTGCGTCAACCGAAGCTGATGCATTCAATTTTTAATGACTAATGATCATGTCTGAACTGATAAATTTTAAAAGACTCACCGCTGTTCTTGGAAAGAATTGGTTCGAATACCGGAAGACTTATTTCCTTTTCTTTCTCTCCGTGGCCATCTTCCTGGCAGGTTGGTTCATTTTTGTTTTGGTCGTTATAGGAAACCGATTCAGCATGAGTCCTATGGATCAGAGCTCGCTTTATTTTATTGGACTTTATATTTCCGGATGCCTGTCAGGCAGCTTTCTGTACCAGGACTATACAACCAAGCCACGCACACAGAATTTTCTGACTTTGCCTGCTTCGGCATTCGAGAAACTCTCCTCCATTTTGTTTTACGGTGTGCTTATCTTTTTTATCGTATACAACCTTATCTATTTTGTGACGGATTGGGCAGCTGTAAAAATTGCAGGCAAAATTTTTTCACCCGCATGGCAACAGTCGCGCGGTATCGCAGAACCGTATATGCGATTCGAAGTGGCCAACCCTATGTCCCTTAATGCGGAACGATCAATTTTTTATGCCGGGGACAATCTGGATCTGCTGGCAGCTTTTTTCCCAATACAATCATGCTTTATACTTGGGGCGCTTTACTTTTCAAAGAACAGCATTGTGAAAACGATCATTTTTGTATTTGCCTTGTTGTTTGCCTTCTTAACGCTTGAGACTCGTATTCTTTTACCTTCCATGCCCATGGGTACCATGGAGGCGAAGGTCTTCTCGGCGTATATCATTCCTGATGCAGACGGAAATGAAATGATTGTGGCGCATCCTGCCTGGATCAGGGATGCTGTGGCTTTCGCCGCGCGGTTTCTGTTTGCACCTGCCATTTGGGTTGCGTGTTATTTTAGAATAAAAGAAAAGCAAATCTAATCCCGACCCATGGAGTTCAGAGAATCACAATCCATTTATCTACAAATCGCAGACTATGTGTGCGAGCGGATTCTGCTGGAAGAATGGAAGGCGGGGGAACGAATTCCGTCAGTGCGAGAGTTGGCCGTGCAGCTGGAGGTCAATCCTAACACGGTGATGAGAACTTATGATCACCTGCAACAGCTTGAGATCATTTACAACCAGCGCGGTATTGGCTTTTACGTATCCAGCAGTTCAATCAAGGCAGCCCAACAATACCGACGAAAAGACTTTTCGGAAAGAGATCTTCCAAATTTTTTTAGGAACATGTACTTGTTGGATATTGACCTGACGGAGTTGACAAGACTTTATGAAAAATATAAGAAACAACACTTTTCATCAAGCAAGGCAAAGGAATAATACCATGAAGGTGAGCGACAGAATAATATTGGTGTTAATTGTTACAATTTTCAGCTACCTCGTGATCAGCCACCTGGTATTGAAGTCTAAATGGACGCAGGGAAAATTTGCAGAACCAGGCAAAGATTATTCCCTGTACGAAGAGCATGATCTACCAGAATTTAAATATCTCAAACTGGTGGGCCTGTCAGATTGTAGGATCTTTTCATCAGCGAAAGCAAGGCTTGATATTGAGCGTAGCATGTTTCGATTTATTAAATTCTATTCCGTTGGCGATACGTTGATTGTTGATGGAAGCCTGACGCCAGACAAGCGTTCGAGCTTTAGCAATGGACAAACGCCGCAAAAGGTAAAGATCTTTTTACCTGACATTGCCAGGATTGAGGCGGTAAACAGCCGGCTTGATGTGAGAGGAGAGAAGAGCAGCGGCAGCGGCAGAAGTTTTAGTTTCCTGCTCAATGAAAGTTCATTGAATACCAGGGCTCATTTCGACATGGATACCCTGCCGAGATTTTATGACAGGTTTGCTGTTAGTGCTTCGCGTCATAGTGAAGTATACCTATTCAGAAAAGACCATTTTAACACAGTTGATATTGATTTGTCACAGTCTAATTTTTACGGAAGAAATGCTAAGGGCGACCACTTCAATGTCAGGGCCGACAGCAGTTCAATGGTAGTAAGTGGTGGAAACGATTTTCAGTTAATTCTAACAAGGTAAGACCAACCCCGTCGGGGTTCAAAACATAATCTAAACATATCAATGGGACAACTCAAATCCTGCTTCGGGGCGGGAAACTGCCCTATTGTCAAAATTCAAAAAAATGCGCCTAGTTATTGATTCATTGTCAAAGACTTATCCAAATGGTGTACAGGCCATCAAACAGGTATCACTCACATTGAACGAGGGGATGTTTGGCCTGCTGGGTCCAAATGGAGCAGGCAAATCCTCTCTTATGCGCACGATTGCAACATTGCAGGAAGCTGATGAAGGTTCTGCCTGGTTGGATGACATCAACATTTTGAAAGACAAAACTGCGCTTCGGAGGGTGTTGGGTTACCTGCCCCAGGAGTTTGGTGTATATCCCAAAATTTCTGCAGAAGGAATGCTCGATCACATTGCACAGCTCAAGGGAGTTGGCGTAAAAGGCGAACGCAAGGAAATGGTTCATTACCTGCTGAACAAGACAAACCTTTATAAGGATCGAAAAAAATTCCTGGGTACTTATTCAGGAGGCATGAAACAGCGATTTGGCATCGCACAAGCTTTGATTGGCAAACCAAAGCTGATCATTGTCGACGAACCCACGGCCGGCCTTGATCCTGCAGAACGCAACCGCTTTTACAATTTGCTAAGTGAGATCGGAGAAAACAATATTGTCATCCTCTCCACGCATATCGTAGAAGACGTGAGCACACTTTGCACCCAGTTCGCAGTGATTTGCAACGGTGAGCTTTTGCATTCTGGGGATCCTGACCAATCGGTGATGAACTATGAAGGGAAAATTTATGCGAAGTCCATCTCAAAGCACGACGTTGAAAAGTACAAATCGGAATATTTCTTATTGTCCACCCAGTTGAAATCCGGCCAGCTCTTTATCCGTATAATGGCAGAGACCGCTCCCGGAGATGGGTTTGTCGCTGCCGAGCCAACGCTTGAAGACGTGTATTTCAGCGCCATCGCAAGGCAGGTAGACATCAACACCATTTAGATTTTGCGGGTAATTCGATTTCAAATTTCAAACACGAGTTTATGTTCTGGAAAGTATTTCTTTTCGAATTTCAATACAGGCTTCGCCGTCCGGCCGTCTATGTTTATTTCGCGCTCAGTCTTGTTTTCGTAGCGCTTGCATTTGCGAATGGCGCGATGCCATTGGATGAGGGCCAGTGGATCAATGGCACGGTTGCCATTGAATTTTATTTCGGCATTATGAGCATGTTGATGATGATCGTTAATAGCTCTATCATGGGAGTAGGACTTCATCGCGACATCGAATACAATACGCGCGACTATTATTTTTCCTATCCCATTACCAGGGCAGGTTATTTTTGGGGAAGGTTTCTGGCATCGTTTGTACTGGTCATCCTGATCAATGCTTCAGTTTTGCCAGGCGCCTGGTTGGGGAGCATACTGGGTAAACAGACTGGTTGGTCGTCTGCCTCTGACTACGGGAAAAATCAACTGATCAGTTATCTCTATCCATTTGTCACAATCGCGATCCCGAATTTATTTTTCAGCGCATCGCTCTTCTTTGGGCTTGTTGCCTTTACAAAGAATATCAAAGTGATTTATTGCGCAGGTATCTTGCTCTTCCTGGGCTATATGATTGCCAATTTTTTTCTAAGAACCTCGGCCAGCTTAAACGTCATTTACCTCGCTGATCCATTTGCGGTAAATCCTATCAACTATGAAAAGCTGAGGATGACTATCTCGCAAAAGAATTTGCAACTTATGGAGCTCAAAGGGCTTTTACTTTGGAACCGCGTGCTATGGATGGGGGTGTCATCAGTTGTATTGTTGTTCACGTATTGGCGATTCAGCTTTCAAAAAATGTCTTCCAGCAGAAAGTTGATAAAGGCCGATGAAGCTTTGAAGAATATTGCAAAGCCATCAGGACTGATTCATATCAATTTTTCAGGAAAATACAATTTGCACACTTTTCTTACCCTGGTGAAAATTGAGATGACGAATATTTTCCGGGATGCTTATTTCTGGATGATTGTGATTGGTGGCGGCATTTTTCTCGGGTTTGTATTTTCTCATGGCCCGGCCAATTTCAGTGTGCCTGAAATGCCCCGAACAAGCATGATTTTATTTCTCTTCAACCAGATATTTCTGATGTTCGTGTTTTGCATTATTGTTTTTTATGCGGGTGAAATTGTTCACCGCGAAAAGGATACGGGCTATGCGATCATCAGTGACGCGTTGCCGCCTTCAACGAACATTCTGCACGCTTCCAAACTGGCGAGCCTGTTTTTGCTTACGCTGTTTTTGTCGATCACGCCAATGGTCATTGGACTGCTCGTGCAGGGCTGGATGCGGTTTCCATTTGTGAACCTACGGCTTTACCTGACAACCCTTTTGGGCGTTACGTTCCTGCGGGGATTGACCATGTCAATGCTCGCCTATTTTCTACACGTTTTGATCAATAGAAAATTTGTGGCCCTGGGCGTGGCCATCTGCTTATGGCTTCTGATATTGCTGGCAGAGCAATCTGGCTTCCTGACTTACCGACTCTTTCTATATGGATCGATTCCTTTTTTTGCGCCTTCCGACCTCGACGGCATCGGGCACATGCTAAGAGCCTCCTTTTTTATCAATTTATTCTGGATCCTGGCGGGCAGCATTTTATTATTAGTCGCCTACATGTTCTATATCCGTGGATTTTTATCCGGCGTCAAAGACAGGTTGCAATTGGCGCGCGAAAGGTTTGGGCGATCGGCTGCGTTGGTTTTTTTCGTGCTCATCGTTCTTTTTCTAACAATGGGCGCATTCAATTATTACAATATCAACGTAAAAAATCACTATTACACTTATAAGGAAGAAAATTTGCATGCGGCGATATTGGAGAAAAGGTTGAAGCACTGGCAATACCTTCCAAAGCCTGGTGTTCGGTCGCTCGAGCTGAACGCTGATCTCTATCCTTCAAAACAATTTGCGAATTTCAAAGCACTTGTGACAATCGAAAACAGGGGACTGCAGCCCATTGACTCAATTTTGCTGGACGGCGACAATGTAGAAAGTTTTCAAATCAGCTTTCAGGATAAGGTATTGCCTTTTGAATGCCCGGTGCTCTTCGCAAGAGGGAAATACAATTTATTAGGACCCTCCCTGGATTCATCGTCTTACAGAATTTATCATTTGCCCTATTCTTTGAAGAAGGGCGATTCAATGAAACTAGTGGTGAATTCATTTGTAAGCCACGAATATTTCTCCAATGGCTTGTATGGCGTGGATATCCTGCACAACGGCACTTTTTCAAATTTGGGATTGCCCGGACTTGGATATGACGACGATGAGGAAATGAGACGTAATGACATGCGCAAAAAATTCGGACTTCCGAATCGCGAAGAAGAATTTCCTGTTGGCATGGAAGAGGCAGGTAAAAATCAGCTGCTCACCGGTTCCACCGGTATAACCAGTTTCCTGCTGACCGTTAGCACAGAGGCGGATCAAACAGCGATCGCTCCCGGAAAAAAAATTGCGGCCTGGAAAGACAAAGATCGAAATTATGTGAAGTATGGCTTTAATTCTCCCGGCGCATATGGTCCATTCGTATTGATTTCTGCAAGGTATCTTGAGAAGGTTGACAGTGTTGAATTGCCCGGTGGGCGATTCGTTGGCATACATGCATTTCACGATCCTTCCGGCCGGTTAAACCTCGATCGGTTTATGAACGCTTTGAAAGCAGGGTTGCTGAGCTATTCCAAACAATTCGGTAATTATCCCTTTTCACAATTCAACCTTGTTGAGTCTACCATTTACACGCCTGGTACTTATACAACAGCGGGTTTGGAGACTTTCAATGAACGGTTTGGCTGGAGTGCCCGCTTTCCCAACAATCCTTCGTTCGATATTGGCTTTTATGTCGTTAACCATGAGTTGGCTTTCCAGTGGTGGCGGAGCATGATCGTTCCTTCTCATACGCGTGGTAGTGAGGTAATCAGTGTGGGCATTCCCAATTACGTGGCATTGGCCCTGACTGAGCAAAAATTTGGTGCGGCAAATATGGGCTCGTTAATGGAGAGTCAATTTGGCGAATTCAAATGGGGAAGGGGCATCACAGTTTACAATCAGCGGCCTTTGTTGAAGGCCACCAACTGGTATGACTGCAACCAACGCGCAGCAATTGTTATGCGCGGGCTGCAGTCGCTGATTGGTGAAAATCAAATGAACATGGCGCTGCGGGAATTCCTGGATTCGTTCTCTTTCAAAAAGGACCCACCATATGCGAGCTGCGAAGATCTGTATGGCTTTTTCAAAAAGCACACACCTGATTCGTTGCAATATTATTTGCGTGACAATTTTGAGAATGTATGTTTTTATGACAACAAAGTTTCAAGTGTACGTAGTACAGCCATTCCCGGAAGCAAAGGCTATAAGGTGGCTATCGATTTCAGCGTTGCAAAATCATACCAGGATAGCCTGGGCCGGAAAATTGCAGATGTGCCTATGGACGATTGGATAGAAATTGCGGTGTTTGGCCAGGAAGGTACCGGAGAAGCACATGCGAAACTTTTGAGTGTAAAGAAATACAAGCTCAGGCACGGAAGCCAGCACCTGGAAGTAGATGTGGATGACAAACCGGGTATGGTTAAGATTGATCCCAATATGAGGTTGATGGATCTAAACCAGGTCGACAATGCGAAAGGGATCGTTGATCGTTGACGGTTGTCCGTTGACCGCGGAGGGAAGTTATTCTTAACTTTTTACTTTTGAATTTTTAATTTCTGCCTCACCCCCTGGGCTTATATACCTGCAATACGATTCCGCAGTCAAATGCCCTTCCTTCAATGAGCTTGAATGATTGTTTCTTTTCGAGATTAGTGAAAATTGACATGCCCTTTCCAATTGCAGTAGGATTAATGAATAAATAGAGTTCATCTATCAATCCTGCGTTCAGGAGCGATGACACGTATTGAACACCGCCGTAAACGATAATATCTCCGCCATCTTTTTTCTTTAATTCATTGATCTCTTTCTCTATAGGAGATTTTGCCAGGCTGGTGTTCTTCCATTCTGTTGGTGTCTCCTTTAAAGTTCGGGAGAAAACCATCTTTTGAGTTTCGTGCATTCTCTTGCCAAATTCAACCTGTGGATCTTTTGGATCTGCCGCTACTTTTTCCCAATAAGGAATAAAGCCTTGTGCCAGGTTTTTTCCCATGACGATCAGGTCAACGGGATCGTGTAACCGATTCACATAGTCTTTCAGCGGTTCATCCCAGTTCCATTCCATGAATTCCATTTCTCCATTTGGACCACCAACAAATCCGTCGACCGATTGCTGCATTTGTAATTTTAGCTTTCTCATTTTCTTATTATTTACGCGTGGTTAAATTTATGATTTTATGCTCTGGCTGCAGTTAAACTTAGACGGTATCTTTTGTGATAGTAGAAGTAAGAGGCGGCTGCAAGCGCAAGAGGAACCACCATGCCTACCCAATTTGATGCCGGGGCACCTGATGACATAATTGAATAAGTTGCGCCGATAAGGTCTATGGTAAGCCCTGCATAAGCCCACTCTTTGAGCCTCGGCATGCCGGGAACAAGGATTGCGATGCATCCGAACAATTTTGCAAAACCAAGGAAGGGCACCAGGTATGCGGGATATCCAATTTTTTTAAAGCCTTCAATGGCGATCTGTGCAGAAATCATATCGGGGATCGCAGAGCCCAGCATCATGAATGCAAACAATCCCGTAAGCACCCAGTAAAGCGTTTTTGTCGTTTTCATTTTTTTGTTTTTAAATTTTAGAATTGATTTGACAATACAAATCTAAAATGCAAAATGTGGGAAGGTGAGGTGCGCTGCGGACATGTTTAGGGTTGATTGCGACAAAATTCAAAAGTCAAAATTCAAAAATCAAAAGTCAAAAAGAGAAGCACGAATCTTCCCCTTTTGACTTTTGAATTTTGACTTTTGATTTTCTTCAGTTCTCTATGGCCCGTGAATAATTCAACAGCCAATGTATTCCAAACTTATCTGTCAGATCGCCAAATAACGCGCCCCAGAAAGTATCCTGAACAGGGTAGCTGGCGGTTCCTCCTTCAGCTAAACTGGAATAAAGTTTGCGAATCTCATCTTCACTGCTGCAATTCAACATTAGAGATACCCCGTTGCCGCGGCTAAGGCCATTTTCGGCCACCATATCCGAACCCATAATGACCACATTACCAGAAGTAAGGCTTGAATGCAAAACATTTTCTTTCATTACGTCGGGCATTTGTTCACACATGGGCGAATCGCCTATCGTTTGAAGTACGAGCTCACCACCGAGAATTTTTTTGTAGAAAGTCATGGCCTCCCTGCAGTTACCATTGAATGAGAGATAAGGATTTATGTGTGTCATGGCTTTGCGGATTTAATTTTTTTGAAAAATGTTGACTGAATTTGCTTCTTTCGGAATGAATGTTGAGCACAAATCTATCGAGTGCAAAATTGGGCGAAGGGGCGCGGTTGCGACTATTTAATGGGTTGTTTGCGACCTTAATGTTAATTACCTTTAGCCCTATTGCGACATAAAACGGAGTCCAATATGAAACATATTTCCATTATCGTTCCAAATGAAGCCGTACTCGCGAGCATCATCGATCCAAGAACTATGTTTACCGGCGTCAACGGGTTTCTTGAACTTGCAGACAAACCACCTGTGTTTAAAATTCAGTTGGTGGGTCTTACCAATGACATCGATTTGCATGGTGGTTTATTTACAGTCCATGCCGACGCATTGATCGACGAAGTCAGGAAAACTGATTTGATCATTATTCCGGCAATCAGCGGAAATATTGCAAAGGCACTCGAGATCAATAAAGATTTTATTCCGTGGATCATCAAACATTATCAAAAGGGGGCTGAGGTTGCCAGTCTATGCATTGGGTCATTCCTGCTTGCATCCACGGGTTTGCTGAATGGCAAAGAATGTTCAAGTCACTGGCTCACTGCGCCGGAATTCAGAGAAATGTTCCCGGAAGTAAAATTGGTTGATGGAAGGATTGTCACTGAGCAGCAGGGACTCTATTCAAGTGGAGGTGCTACCTCATATTGGAATTTGCTGCTGCACCTTGTTGAAAAATTTGCCGGCAGAGAAATGGCGATCACCGCATCAAAAGTATTTGCGCTGGAAATCGACAGAAAGACCCAGTCCCCGTTCATGATGTTTAATGGACAGAAAAAGCATCACGACGAACCCATCAAGAAAGCCCAGGAATTCATCGAAGCCAATTTATCAGACCGGATTTCAGTGGAGGACCTGGCTTTAAAATATGCCATCGGCAGAAGACATTTTGAAAGAAGATTTAAAAAGGCGACCAACAACACGCCGGTAGAATATATTCAACGCGTAAAGATTGAAGCTGCAAAGAAAAGCTTCGAAAGTAGCGATAAGAACGTGAACGAAGTAATGTATGACGTCGGATATTCTGACACCAAGGCATTCCGAACGGTTTTCAAAAAGCTTACAGGCCTTTCACCCATTGAGTATCGAAATAAATACAATAAGGAAGCCGCCGTTCACAGGATGTCATAGCTGATTTCAGCCACTCATCAAAGTTTACTATCTCCTTTCGCCGATTTGCCAGAAATTAGGTAAGTCAGGCATGGCAATTCAACTACTCATATTTGTCTTATCGGCGGGGCTTTTGCAGGGGCTGATGCTTCTTGTTATTTTTTTGATGAGAAGAAGGCTGGAAAAATTTCACCTGTTCATCTCATTGTATGTGGTGGCGCTTTTGTTGCAGATGTTTTTTAAGCTTGCGAGCAAGTCATGGCTTTATCATTTCATGCAGCCTTCCTATCTCGTTTCATATTATTTGCCGCTGTTGTATGGTCCGCTGATTTTCCTATTCAGTCTTTATTACACGAATCCCAATGCAAAATGGCGTGCAAGCCATGTCTTGCATTTTGTACCCTTTGCTATTTTCCTGTTTGCTTATGCGTTCCCAATCGACGGGCGGCAGTTGCCGGCGCCAGCACTTTTCGTTTTGGGCAACCTGGGCAGGTTCTGGCTATCGACCATCAGCATTATGCTTTACCATATTGCCGCATTAGACCTGGGTAAACGGGCTTTGCCGAATGCTGCTCATGTCATGAAACTGCGTGCACAGTTTGTTCGTAGCTTTTCTTTGTTTTCAATGTTCATCGGCTGGACCATTTCATTTGCACTTTATTATTTGTACAGTGCATTTCCAATGAACCAGGACCTGCGATGGACTTTCGCTTTGTTGTCGTTTTTTATTTACTGGATCAGTTATAAGTTAATGCAACAGCCTGGCCTGTTCAAGGTAATCATGGGCAATGAACAGGCACTCACGATTGAATTACCCTTGCAGACAATGAAAGTGCATTATCCGAAAGAGAAATACGCACATTCTGGCTTAAAGGATGAAGAAGCACACCGCATCCTGGCTTTATTGAAAAAAATCATGGCAGAAGAGAAGCCCTATCTTGATCCGGATTATAAGTTGGATCAACTCGTCAATCGCCTGGATTGTCAGAAGCATCATTTATCGCAGGTATTCAATCACCATCTGCGAATAGGTTTTTCTGACTATATGAACCTGAAAAGGATTGAGGCTGCAAAAATCATTCTTCTGGATCCCTCCTTTAGCCATTGGAAGGTGGCGACGGTGGCGTATGAAACGGGATTCAATAACATTTCCACATTCAACGACTCCTTTAAAAAAAGGGAAGGGGTGACACCCTCTCAATTCAGGCAACGGCAACAGGGCGAAAATCAATCCCGGATTCAACGGGGATAGTGATGATCCGATCGGATCATTAGGATTTCGAACAGGTGCACACATATCTTTTCAAAAAAATATGTCGCGCATTTTCTCCATTTGCACTTGTCTTATTGTTATTACCTCGGCTGTTGCTCAAAATCCGCTTACTGACAAGCTGGTCTACCAGGTTCCCGGCATGAAGGACGTGAAGGTCAGGTCTGGTGTTGAATACAGGAAGGTGAACGACACCAGTTTACATTTTGATATTTACTACCCCAAAGATTATAGTACAGGCAAGCCTTTGCCGTTGGTAATGTTCAACAATGGTGTAGGAGCGATGAATATGCCGGAATGGAATGTTTATCGGGATTGGTCAAAGCTGGTTGCAGCAAATGGCATGATTGCTATAACGCACCAGGCGAGAACAGGAGGGAGAGCGCTGGAAGATGACGAAGCATTGACGGATTACATTCTTGCGCACAGCAGCGAGCTGGGTATTGACAAATCCAAAATCGCGATGTACACCTGTTCGGCAAATTCAATTGCCGGGGCGAGGATGGCTTTCAAAACAAGGCCCCAGGCCTTTAAAGTTTTGGTCGTTTATTATGGTGTAATCGACAGCCTTGGTGAGTTGAGACAGAACCTGCCAATGTTGTTGGTTCGCACGGGCATGGATATGCCCGGTGGCAATGTAGCCATGGAACGATTTATCCAGGAAGCCTATGCCCAGGATATTCCGATTGAAACAATTAATTATCCCGAAGGTGTTCATGCTTTTGATATTTTTCAGCCGGGAGAAAAATCTGAAGACATCATCAAAAGAACAGTAAAGTTTTTTTTAGACAACCTGCAGCGGCCCGCTCGCGACCCGGCCTTTCTCATCACGAACAGAAATTTTGTCTGGCTGATGGGGCATGGACAGTCGGATCGAGCAATAGCCGAGTTTCGGAAGATGGCTGCAAGGTGCAAAACTGATTCTGCTTACCTCTTCAGGTATCGGCAAACTATCCGCGAGCAATCAATCAATGCCAACGCTTACTCGCTCCTCCAGAATCAGAAAAAGCAGGAGGCACTTGCAACATTCAAGTTGATGGTGGAATATTATCCTGAATCTGCCAACGCATATGATGGTCTTGCGGATGCGTATGAAGCACTTGGCAACAAGGAAGAGGCGGTTAACAATGCTAAGAAAGCACTTGCCATGTTAGTGACAAGCAAGGATTTGGATCCGGAGTTTAAGAAGGCAATTGAGCGAAGTGCGCAGGGGAAGATAGAGAGGTTGAAGTGAATACCTATTTTTTCGGAGTCAATGCCGCAATTTGCCTCTCATATTGCGCCGCTTCCACAGCGGGCTTGAGCGAAGGATGCTCTTCAATTAATTTAAAATCCACGTCACCGCGGTTCTTGAGATACACGATGAGTGAATCGAGTTTCTGGGCATTCTCAGGCTGACTGAACATGAAATCATGGGCGAGAATAACGATGTCATTGGGGAATTTTCTTTTGGTCTGCAACTCTTCATTGATGTCTTTCAAAAGCGTTGCAACATAGGGTACCTTGTGCGTTGCAGCATTGAAATGCCACTCTACGTTCCAACCCGTAATATATGCGTTGGTTTGATTTTCGAGGTACTCAACAGTCGGCATCACCTGTTTCGTGCCCTTGCGATGAAATTGTGGTGTCACCCAAACATTATTTCCGGGTAAACGACAGATGTTGGACTGAATACCAAGGACTTCCTTGTTCTTCAAAATATCTTCCCAAACTTTTTCAGGTTGTTTGTAAAAACTTGCATAGTGATTATGCAAAGCGTGTGAAAATGTGTGATTATAAACCCGGAACAACGGATTTGCCTTCAGCTCCTCACCAATTTTTTTGTACTCCGGATTCCACGTATACTGATAACCCACTTCAAAAAAGCTGGCGGGTACATTCTCTTTTTCCAGAATATTTTTGATTTCGAGCGTGCCGGCATGAGGACCATCATCGAAAGTGAGATAAATCCTGAGTCGATTATCGGGGTTTTTAATTTCGGCTGTTGCGTGGCTCACTGGTTTGGGCCAATGATCTGCTAGTTCTTGTGAATGATATTTATAAGAGGATAGTCCACAAATTCCAGTCAGAAGAAGCAAGATTTTCTTACCCGGTATCAAATAATGTTTCATGCCAATAGCTTGAGCTTACACAGAGGGGTGCACGAATTCCAGATAGCGAAATCTTTAAGTGTCAGAAGCAACTAGAAGATCAAAGGATAGAGGATTGGAGCAGACTGGTCCGCAAACCGGGACCGAAGTGATGTTTGGATTCAACCAAATGTACAATAATTCAAAACGGGCCGAAAATCATTAACCAAATATTCTAAGCGGGCTGGAGGATGCCTTTGATGATGGCCCAAACATTATTCGCGACAATTTTATGGCCCTCCACGTTTGGATGCATGCCATCACCCTGGTTTAATTCCGGGTTGCCGCCAACACCTTCTAACAGGAAGGGTATCAAGACAATATCATTTTTTTGGGCCAGTGATTGGAACATTGTCCGGAACTGGGTGGTGTATTGGCTGCCGAGATTGGGCGGTAGTTGCATGCCGGCAAGAACCACTTTAGCGTTCGGGTACTTTTTCTTCACATGATCCAGGATTTCCTGCAGGTTTTCAAAAGTTAACTTGAGCGGGATTCCCCTCAGTCCGTCGTTGCTGCCAAGTTCAAGTATGAAAATATCAACCGGTTGTTGCAGGATCCAGTCAATTCTGCCCAATCCTCCGCTGGAGGTTTCGCCACTGAGTCCGGCGTTCACCACGGTATAGGGTAGTTGAAGTGAATCAATTTTCCCCTGCACCAATGCTGGGAATGCTTCATCGGGGGTAATACCGTATCCTGCAGTGAGGCTATTGCCAAAAAAAATGATGCGTTTTTTGTTTGATGCAACAGGCTTCGGTTCATGAGGCTGCGGCTGCTCCTTTGGCGCTGCTTCTTTTGGCTTGGGATTGTTTTCCGATTGGCCACAAGAAAAGGAGAGAAGAGAAACACAAATAAGAAGTTGAACATGGTAATTCTTCATAGCCAGTCGTTAAATTTAAGATGAACTTTGATTGCAGGTATAAAATTATCACTCGTTTTTCGGAAATTTCCAATAGGCATCAGGTTACAATTTTAAATACCCCGCTGGCATCGGGATTGCGGGATAAAAATCATTCGAATGGTTGAAAACATTTTAAGTGTACAAAATTTGGGCAAAGTCTACAAGGGTGGTGGCCGTGAATTGACCGTTTTAGAAAAGATTAACTTTTCTGTGGAAGCGGGCTCTACAATTTCGATTGTGGGTCCCTCCGGAAGCGGCAAAACCACGCTTTTAGGACTTTGTGCAGGCCTTGACCAGTCGAGTTCCGGCACTGTTGAGCTGAACCATATCAAACTGGATAAATTGGGCGAAGACGAGCGCGCTTTAGTTCGCAATCGCTTCGTGGGATTCATATTTCAGAATTTTCAATTGTTGTTAACACTTACGGCATTGGAGAACGTAATGGTGCCAATGGAATTGCGGGGAGAAAAAAATGCCAGGGATCGTGCCGTCGACCTGCTTGAAAAAGTTGGCCTTGGCGACCGGCTTCACCACTATCCCGCCCAGCTTTCCGGTGGCGAGCAACAACGGGTATCACTTGCAAGGGCATTTTCGAACCAACCGAAAATCCTTTTCGCGGATGAGCCTACGGGTAATCTCGATGCTGAGACGAGTGAGATTGTCATCGAACTGTTATTCAACCTCAACAAAGCAGCCGGTACCACGCTTGTTATCGTGACGCACAATACAGAACTGGCGGCGGCGACGCAAAGAACGATCAAACTCAAAGGCGGACATATTATTTCAGACGAAAAGAATTAGACGGCCTGGCAAGACTCAATTGAACATGGACAGAGAGCGATTTCACTTCAATAAGAAATTAAATTTTCCCTGGCTCGTCAGGATGGCCCTCAGAGACAGTCGGCGCAACAGGTCACGACTCCTGCTGTTTATTTCCTCCATCATCCTGGGAATCGCTGCGCTCGTTTCCAGTTTTTCATTTGAATACAACCTGAAAAAAGATATTGACGCACAGGCCAAAGAATTGGTCGGGGCAGACCTGGTGGTGTATGCAAATAAAGTTCCAGACAAGGCCGCGAGAAACCTGCTTGATTCAATTGGTTCCGAAAAATCACAGGAACGAAGTTTTGCCTCCATGGTTTATTTCGTAAAGAATGGAGGCACCAGGCTGGTGCAGATTCGGGCGCTGGAAGGTAACTATCCGTATTATGGTGAATTGGAAACCGCACCCGCCGCAGCCGGAAAGAATTTTCAGAAAGGCCAACAGGCATTGGTGGATAAAACACTGATGTTGCAATTCGATGCCAAAGTTGGAGACTCCATCAAAGTTGGCGACCTCAGTTTTGCTATTGCGGGTACGCTTAACCGTATGCCTGGCCGGAACGGGATATCTACCACCATTGCACCGCCGGTCTTTATACCACTCAAGTACCTAGAACAAACACAGTTGTTGAAAAAAGGAAGTCGTGTCAGCTACACCTACTATTATAAATATCCTGACAATACAGATGTTGAAAAGCTGGTGTCGGCGCAATCGGTGAGGATGGACAAGATGAGTATGGATTATGACACGGTTGAATCCCGGAAACGAAACACAGACCGTGCCTTTGAAACGTTTGCACAGTTTCTTGCTTTGGTCAGCTTTATTGCATTATTGTTGGGTTGCATTGGAGTAGCGAGTTCTATTCATATCTATATCCGCGAAAAAATCAATTCCATCGCCATTCTGCGTTGTCTCGGCATGCAGGGCAGGCAGGCGTTTTTGATTTATCTCATCCAGGTGGGTGGTATCGGTTTACTTGGGTCAATAGCGGGTGCCATCCTGGGTAGTTTCATTCAACAATTTTTGCCTATAGTGTTCAAAGACTTTTTGCCGGTGGATGCAAGCATGAGTATTTCATGGAAAGCCATCTTCCAGGGAATTGCGCTGGGTATATTCATTTCCATCCTGTTTGCGCTTTTGCCACTCATTTCGGTTAGAAGAATTTCGCCACTGAATGCCATCAGGATAAGCTATGAAACAGGTGCCGCACTGAAAGACCCATTGCGTTGGCTGGTGTATTTGGTTATCATGATCTTCGTTTTTTCATTTACGTATTTTCAGATCCGGGTGTTTTCAAAATCAGTGGTGTTCACCCTCTCAGTTTTCGCCGGATTTATTTTCCTGGCCATTGTTGCAAAGATTTTGATGTGGTCTGTCAGGCATTTTTTCCCGGGCAGCTGGCCTTATGTGTGGCGGCAGGGGTTTGCCAACCTCTATCGACCCAATAACCAAACGTTGATTCTTATCATCACTATCGGACTTGGAACTTCTTTTATTGCCACACTTTATTTCGTGCAGGATATGTTGATGGACCGGATCTCGTTGTCTGATCGAAATAACCAGGCCAATATGGTTCTCTTCGACATTCAATCCGGGCAAAAAGACGCTGTCACAGCAAAAGCGGTGCAATATCATTTGCCCATCCTGCAACAGGTGCCCGTGGTGACGATGCGGATCGAAGAAATCAATGGAAAAAACGCCGAGCGGGCACGAAAAGACAGCACCGATTCGATTCCGAATCGCGTATTTGAAAATGAATTGAGAGTCACTTACAGAGACTCACTGATCAACTCTGAAAAAATTGTAGAAGGTAAGCTGGGCACGAGAGTAGATTCGGGGCAACCGGTCCGAATTTCGCTGGACGAACGCTATGCGAAATTTAATCACCTGAAAATCGGCGACACAGTGCTGTTTAATGTGCAGGGCATGCTGCTTGAAACCGAGATCGGAAGCTTCAGGGATGTTGACTGGAGAAGAGTGCAAACCAATTTCCGGGTTGTATTTCCAACAGGTGTTTTGGAGAAGGCGCCTCAATTTCATGTATTAATCACACGTGTGCCTTCCACTGAGGCATCCGCAAGATTTCAGCAGGCCGTCGTGCGCGATTTTCCAAACGTATCGATCATCGACCTTGGGCTCGTGCTGAGTGTAATGACCGATATCCTGAATAAAATTGGATTTGTAATCAGGTTTATGGCGGGATTTAGTATTATAACGGGGATCGTAGTGTTGATTTCATCGGTTTTGATCAGTAAATTTCAACGCATCCAGGAGAGCGTATTGTTGCGAACCCTTGGTGCTGTGCGAAAACAAATCCTCGTGATCACGGGGCTTGAATATTTCTTTCTTGGTGCACTCGCAGCTGCAACCGGCATTATCCTCGCGATGGGCGCAAGTTGGGCGCTTTCGAAATTCAGTCTTGATACGGAGTTCAAACCACATCTGGCTCCGATACTCGGCATCTTTGCGTCAATTGTTTCGCTTACAATTGTGGTTGGCCTGATCAATATCAGGTCGGTGATCAACAAGCCGCCTTTGGAGATATTGAGGAGGGAGGGGTGATTGGTTAACTGGGTTAATTAGGTTGATTAGGTTGATTAGGTTGATCGGGTTGATTGGGTCGATGTGCATAATCATTTAACCAATTAACCTAATCAGCCTAATTAACCTGTCCGATTACCTTTACGACCGCAACTGTTACCAGCATCTGCCCCGTATGCCGCATGCTATGTTCTGCGGCGTGAAATAAGAGTCCCAATACATTTGAAGGCAGCTGTGCTCTACCAACTCCCCTTGGTTGCAATAAATCTTCTTCTTTCAGCAGTTGCAATTGATCGATGGTTTCCTCTACTTTTTTTGTATAAGCATCAACCATTGCTTTTGATGATAATTCGTTAGGCTGAGATTCCTGGGAGAGAAAGCTGAGTTGTGAATTTGAAAGTGCTTCTCCGCGTGCATACGTGAATAGCCGATCGAGTACACCTGCCAGGTGTTGAAGGTGAAATCCAACTGAAGCCATGCCGGCCGGTTTCTCCCAAAGTCTCTCGTCGGGAAATTCCTGCATTACGGTTCTGACCTCTCTTTCTGATTGCAGAATTGCATGTGCTACGGGCTGTAACCAGGGATTGATTCCCTCAATTGGACCGCTGAGCCAGAATTCCCGTTGATTCATTCGACCCCCCGCACTTTCATCGGCAACGTGTAAATTCCTTCCGATGCTGTAATGAATAAAATATTCTTCTTCTTTCCTCCAAAACAAACATTGGCCGTCCATTTTTCAGGAATGTCAATCTGCCCAATTTTTTGTCCTTTAGAATTGTAAACCATCACCCCTTTGCCTGTGAGATAAACATTTCCTTTCTCATCAACGGTCATGCCGTCTGAAGCCTCATCACAAAAAATCTTTCGATCGGTGAGCTTTCCTCCTGCGTTGATTTTATAGCGAAACGTTTTCCATCTTCCCATATCGGCAACGTACAAATATTTCCCATCTGGACTGCCCGTAATACCATTCGGTTGAACCAGATCAGAATCGGCCAGCACTGCTGCCTTTGCGGTTTTAGCCAGGTAGTAGAGTCTTTGTCCCCCAAGCGCGGAGTCTGGTTTTTGTCGCTCCCAATAATCACGATGGTAATAAGGATCGGTGAAGAAAATATTTCCCTTCGCATCGATCCAGAGATCATTGGGTCCGTTAAATGTGTGTCCCTTGTAATTGCTCAGCAAGACTTTGTGCTTGGCATTCTTGTCGATTGACCAGAGCTCATTTTTTTCATCTGCACAGGTAACGAGGTTGCCGTTTTGATCGAAGTACATCCCGTTAGATCTGCCGGTTTTGTCGAGAAAAACTGAAAGCTTTCCATCCACATCGTATTTCCAGATCTTGTTATTCGGTTGGTCGGTGAAGAATACATTGCCGGCTTTGTCCACGGCAGGTCCTTCTGTGAAGGTGAATTGGTGCGAGATCAGTTTTGGTTTTTGCGCAGGGTCAAAGAGTGCGCTGGCGCCACTGGTATCAACTAATGTAGGCATAGCAAATGTTGTTGCCGAGAATATGATGAGAAATGCAAACAGAAGAAATCGTTGCATGGATCAAATGGAAGTTTTCGGTTTAAAAATGGTGTTATCCAGGCTATAATTGCCAGGCCCGGTAAAGATGAAAACAAGTGCAAGCAGCACAAATAAAAAAGGATGCTGGTCTTCATACCAGACTTTTCCGTTACCTACGAAGAATGCAATATAACCCAGTGTGCCGATAATGACCAATGCGGCTACTCGTGTAAACAGGCCAAGAAACAAGAAAATGCCGGCGATGAGTTCAAGTGATTTTCCGAGATAGGGCAGGAAACCCTTTCCAACGCCTTTAAACGTGTCCCAGGTTTCATATTCCTGCATCTTCGCTTTGTCGAACACTTCCCATCCATGGTAGATCAGGAAGATGCCAACTATGACTCTTAGCAGAAAGATTCCGTTTTGTTGCCAGATGGGAGTGGAGGAAAGGAATTTGTTCATACCCTAACTCGCTTTAACCACGAAACTCTCCTTGATCTTCCCCAACAGATCAGTATCGATCATTTTTTGGGCAATGGTGATCATGTTCTTGAATGCAGTTGCGTGTGAAATGCCATGGCCGATGATGACGGGCTTAGCAACACCCAGCACCGGCACGCCGCCATAAGTTTCGAAGTTGAACCGGTCAAAATATTCGTCGTTGATCTTTCGTCTTTGCACAACATCATAGATACTTTCTGCAAGCTTGAGGATCACATTACCGGTGAATCCTTCGCAAACCATGACATCCGATTTGTCGAGGAATATATCACGTCCTTCAATGTTACCAATGAAGTTGAGCGTTTCGTGTTCTTTTAACAAGGGGTAGGTGGCCTGGGTAAGCAGGTTGCCTTTGCCTTCTTCCTCACCAAGGTTGATGAGTCCTACGCGTGGATCATTTATATTAAGAATGTATTTCGCGAAGAGGGAACCAAGTATGGCGAATTGAAGCAGGTTTTCCGGTTTGCAATCAGCATTGATGCCTGCATCGATCATGAGTCCCAGTCTGCCATTTTCCCTCGGCATGTATGCGCCGATGGTGGGACGGCTCACACCTTCGATGGCCTTTATGCTGTAAAGCGCACCCACCATCATTGCGCCGGTGTTACCTGCGCTGATGAAGGCGTCTATTTTTGAAGATGCGAGTAAATGAAATCCGATTGAAATGGAGGATTGCGGCTTTTCTTTCAAAGCCTTGGTAGGATGTTCATGCATGCCAATGATTTGAGTAGCATTGACAATGCGGAATTGTTTTTCATCCAATCCCTGTTCCTGCAGCAAAGGCCTGATTTTTTCTTCGTCTCCAATCAAAGTAAGATTGGCCTGTTTGCCGGTTTCCAATTGGTAAAGTTGTACGCCTTTTACAGCTTCCAGCGGGGCATAGTCGCCACCCATCATGTCAATACCAATATTCATTGCGGGGGTATAAATTAAAATTCCAAACTCCAAAGTAAGATAATTATCCCACCCTGAAATTTGGAACAGGTAATTTTTTAATTACTTAATCGGAGACTTCTCTGATACAAGCTTTCCCTTATAATACAATTTTCCTTCGCTTACGTGTGCGCGATGGCGTACGTGCGTTTCCCCGGTGGTACTGTCTTTCGTCAATGTAACCTGCTCGGCCTTATAGTGAGTCCTTCTTTTGGCGCTGCGCTGCTGTGAGTGCCTCCGTTTTGGATTAGGCATAAAAACTGATTTTAATTGTTCTTAAATATTTGAAGCCCTTCGGCCTTAGTTCTCTTTGTCTTTAAATTTTTCCAGCGCTTTCCAAACGGGGTTGGCTGGTTGGTTTTCCTGCGCGTTCATTTTTTTCAGCATCGCTAACACTTCCTTGTTGCATTGTGGTCCGCCCATTTCATCTTCACTGCACATCTTTTGAAGTGGAACACTCAAACAAACAAATTCATAGATCCAATCGGAAATGTGAAGATGGCTTTCCGTGCGTGAGATATAATAAACGTCAGGATCTTCTTCCTGTTCGTTCATCTCCTCCGGATTTTCAACCAGTTTCACCACCATATTGAATTCATCCCAGAGATCTTTTGTGAGTGCATTGCCGCAGCGGTCACAAACCACATCCACGCTTCCTCCCACTTCAAATTTCAGCATCATGAATGAGCTGTTCTTGTCCAACAGCATTTTCACGTGTGCCTGGCAATTGCTAAAATCCTGGTCGCCGTAAGCTGAAAAGAACTTGTCCTTTATTTCGTAGTTGAATTCGTGAACCCCCGGCTTTAACCCAACAAAAGCGATCTCATATTGCCTCCGGTTGGCCATTTTACTCAATTTAAAGGTTTGCAAAGGTAGGGAAAATATTTGAAAAATCGGGCAACTTATTGCCTTCAGAATGGAAGACGTGGCTCTCTATCTAAATTTAAGTAATATATTCAAATTCATAAACTTATATGGCGTTAAAATGGAAACCGGTCCCTTCTGATTTCATTCATTTCTGTACATTTACGAGCTATGGCAAAGGGTAGAAAATTCAGAGTCTGGTGGTTATGGGCGGTGTTGGCAATTTTAGTTCTGCTGATAAAACTCGCTACTTCCTATCCGTCTGCTATCGAAAAAGGCTATTCGACCGGCATTTACCCCTACATAGGCGGATTTTTCAGAAAACTTACGGGGTGGTTCCCGTTTAGTATTGGCGACCTGATCTATATCGCTGCAGCGATCTGGCTTTTCATCAAGCTGGCTAAATATATCAAGCTGGCGGTGTCCCGGAAGCTTGATCGCAGGTCCGCTGCCTCAGCTGCAATCAACATCGTTTTGATTTCGGCATTGATCTACATTTTTTTTAACCTGAACTGGGGACTGAATTACAACCGCATGGGCATCGGATATCAACTCAGGTTTGACAACAAGCCTTATTCAACGAATGAGCTTGCAGCGTTAGATAGCATGCTTGTGCAGAAAATCAATCTTACCAAGAAGGCCTGGATCAGGGCCGGTGCAACTTATCCCGACAATGCCGAAATGTTTCGCAAAACGGGGGAAGCCTATGTGAACCTTCAGAAATCTTATGCATGGCTGGACTATTCAAGTGTTTCGCTCAAGCCATCTATGTTTGGCTGGTTGGGAAATTATATTGGATTCACGGGCTATTACAATCCTTTCTCGGGCGAGGCCCAGGTGAATACAACAGTTCCCAGGTTCCTGCGGCCTTATGTTTGTTGTCATGAAGTAGCACATCAACTCGGCTATGCGAAGGAGAACGAAGCCAATTTTGTAGGATGGCTGGCCGCGTCTGCATCGAACGACAGTCTCTTTCACTATTCCACTTACATCGATCTCTTTCTATATGCCAACCGTAATTTGTACAATGTAGACAGCAGTCTTGCGCGTCACTACCGCAACCAGCTGGATACAGCAGTGAAACAGGATCTTGTTGAGCTGAGAAAATTTTTGATTGAACACGAAAATCCGGTTGAGCCCCTGATACGCTGGGTATATGGCAAATATTTACAGGCGAATGATCAACCTTCCGGTGAGCTTACTTACGATGAAGTGCTTGGGGATGTTATTGCCTATTACAAGAAGTACGGAAGACTGTAGGGAGTTCAAAGTTCAGGGTTCAGCGTTTAGCGTTTTCCAACTTTGAACTCTGAACTAGGATCACCAGTGGTTCTTCCACATCATACTCTCTACCGGCCGATTGGGTTGGCCGCTGTATTTAGCATTGGGCTTCTTGTTATATGCGAGTTCAACTTCGCCATCCACAGGAAAGTAAATCAATTGACCGATGGGCATGCCTTCGTACACACGCACGGGAAGCTTGCTTGATATTTCCAACGTCCAGTTTCCGCAGAATCCTACGTCACCTTTGCCGGCTGTGGCGTGAATGTCGATGCCCAGTCGTCCGGTGGAAGATTTTCCTTCCAGGAAAGGAACATGATTATGCGTCTCCGTATATTCCTGTGTAACGCCCAGGTAGAGGGTTCCGGGTTCGAGGATATATCCTTCGGCTGGAATCTCAAAATGCTTGATGGTATTGTGTTTGCGGGCATCGAGGACTTCATCTACATACACCGCGAGGTATTTGCCAAGGTGTACGTCATAAGAATTGCTTCCCAGGTACTCTCGATCATAGGGTTCGATTTTTATGGTTCCTTTGCTGATCTCTTCAAGAATGCGCTTGTCACTTAAAATCATGGGCCGAATGTATATTTATTAGCTTGCGAAAATGATATTTAGTTTTGAATAATGCCTTTGTTTTATCAACATAATATTAACGAGCTTACAAAATTAGGGATTTGGCATATTGCAGAGCCAGAAGCGTATTTCCTGCAAAAAGTGCCCCTGCAGCGATCCATTACGCATCCCCATAAACGACTTCAACACCTGGCGGGCCGTTTGATGCTGAAAACGCTGTTCCCTGACTTTCCCTATGACCTGATCCAGATTGCTGATACCCGCAAGCCTTTCCTGGCAAACGAAGCCTATCATTTTTCCATCTCGCATTGCGGCGATTTCGCAGCTGCAATTGTAAGTCGCGACAAGCGCGTTGGGATCGACATTGAAATGCCAACACAGCGAATTGAAAGGATCAGCAGAAAATTTTTGAACGACAAAGAATTGATTTGGCTTGACAAATTATCATATGTCGATGCTGGCGAAAACATCACAGACCGCAGTCGGTTTCTCACTTTGTTGTGGAGTGTAAAAGAAGCTGTTTACAAATGGTACGGGAATGGCGAAGTGGATTTTCGCGAGCATATCCAATTGCAGGATTTTGACTGGATGGAAGAAGGCGTGTTGAATTGTGAATTCCGGAAGGGCTTTGCAGTTGAACTGGAAGTGAGTTATAAGATGTTTGAGGAGATTTGTTTGACGTGGGTGGTGAGTTGATTCAACCCAATCAACCTAACCAACCTTATTAACCGGGTAATTCAATGGATCCTGATTCAACACCTTACCCAACGCATCATATAATTCAGGAAACACTTTCATCATCTTAGCGGGATTTTCAAAAAATACTTCAATACTTTCTGCCCAGAATTCCTGGTAATTATCAACGGCCTGGTTTGAATACAGTGCGATCATCATCACTTTATTCTGTTCAAAAATTGTTTTGCTGATCTGTTGAAATGCAGGAAAGGCAGCGCGAAATTCTTTATCGACCTGAACTTCTGATTCAAAATTCTGGTAGTACAATGCATGAGCCATTTCGTGAAGTCCTACATTCTGGCTGTCGAATCCGTTCCTGTATCCTTGCAGGAAATGCGTCCATGCGATATTGATGGTATTTCCGGTCACATTTCCCATCAGGATGCGAAACGGCTCCAGTCCCACAAATTCGCGAGGATAAACCTGGATCACTGAAAAATGGGAGAGACCAAACTTCTTTAAGCCTAATGTGAGTTGAATGGCAGAGGCACTGATTAGTATCGGCATCTCGCGAAAGCCGAGTTTATCATGAATGATGAAGGTTTTTGTTTCAATGAATTTTCTCAGCCTTGTGCGAAATTTTGACTGGTCGAAGTCAAGGAGCCCTGCATAGAATCGAAGGTGTTTGGTCAGTACTTTATGAATTACTTCTTCTGTTAATTGAAGGTCTTGTCCATAATAAACCAGTGGGGATACAATACTCTCGTCGCTCATTTTGAGGTCAAGCGGCGGTTCGTCAGACGCAGGCATTTCTACCGAGGCCTTTCTCCTTACACTATACCAAATGAGGATCGCAAATACCAATAAAGTAAGGGCCAGTTGCACCATGAGATTGCAGGGTTACGGGTCATATAAAACGTTTTACCCGTCCAATAAATTATCTCCATTCACTTCTTCTTCAATGTTAAAATCGATGGTATGTTGCCCGGCAATGCCCTCAATTGAGCCATGGATATGGGCTGCGTTGAGCAAAACTTTTTCTAATTGTTTTTCTCTGGACTTCCACAATTTTTCCATGGAATCACGTTCCCGTTGAATGGACAGTTTCATGGACATAAATCCGTCCCTGACCGCCTTCCATTGGCTGGAAAATTCCTGGCTGGTGAGGTAGTCATAGAGCATATGCACCTTATCGCCCTTGTTTTGCTGGGATTTTACCGCATTAGCAATTTTTATAATACCATCCCGCAATACATGAACCAGGCTTTTTACCTCTGCAAAGCTGCAAATCCAGACTCCATTTTTTTCACCCATATTCAACATGTCCTTTGGACTCACCTGTGTGACCAACACCGCCACGTCAGCCCCCTGACTGCGCATATCTGCTTTCAGCTTTTCGATCCATTCATTTGAAAAGTCCTTTCTTCTTTTGCTTTCAAAAATGATCTTGCCGCAATCCTGTCCAAACTGGTTTCTGACGGTTTGAATGCAGTCAGCTCCCCGTATACCCTTGCCCACTTCTATTATTTCATCGAATGGAAAGGAGTTGCGCAACATTTCTTCCAGCTCAAGTTCCTGTACTTCGCCCTGCAATTGTGTTGAGCCCTGTTCGGCCCGCCGTTTCATTTCTTCGGCCAGCCTTTTCTGGTCGTCCAATTGTTTTTCCATTTCCCTTAGGCGAAGCTGGTATTCTGTTTCGCGGGCCTGTGATCGTTGTTCTTCAAGGCGTTTCAATTCCTCTGCCAATTTTGTTCGTTCGTCCTGTAGTTTTTGTTGGACTGAAAGTTCCAGTTCGGCTTCTTTATTTTTCAGCAATAATTCTTTCTGTAAAAATTCCACTTCCTTTTGGCGGGAGATGCGCAGGCGCTCTTCATTGTCTTTGTTTGCCTGCTCCAGCATTCTCAATTGCACTTCATAATCCTGCGCAACCGATTTTCGCACCTGGGCCTGGACATCGGCTTCCATTTTCTGTTTTTCCTGGAGAATCTTTTGTTGAAATATTTCGTTCTCCCGATTTTTCGTTTCCACGAATTTTTTCTGATCCTCCAGGAGTTTGTTTCGTTCAGCTTCCATTCTGTCGGCCCAGTGTTGTTGTTGCACGCGATACTTTTCCTGGAGCTTTTGTTCCAGGTCGGTCGCGATTACGTTCTCCACATCGATCGGATTTCCACATTTCGGGCACTTTATCTCATTGGGCATTTTGCTAAGTTTTTGTGCAATGTAGGAAAAAGAGAGGTAGGATGGGCGGAGTTTTATACAGGAAAGATTGGCTTCGCCGATCTAAGGAGATTGGCTTCGCCGATCTAAGGAGATTGGCTTCGCCGATCTCTGAGGTGGGATGCATTCGAAGCCCTTCGGACGCTTCGCGTCCTCGGTCTTTTTTATTCATCCTCGACTGCGAGCAAGCTCGCGTCTCGTCTGAATAAAAAAGCCCTTCAGACAAAGTCTGAAGGGCTTCGTGCGGAAGAGGAGATTCGAACTCCCACGCCAGTTACGGCGCTACCACCTCAAAGTAGTGCGTCTACCAATTTCGCCACCTCCGCAGATGTATTGGCTAATGCGCAGCAAATGTAGGAATTTTCCGGTTTCTGTGGGATTCTCGTTGCAGAAGCAGACCGATTCGGGGGATCAATTCTCTTTCTTTAGCACAATCCTGAATGTTGTGCCCCTTCCCAACTCCGAATTTTTTACATAGAGATGTCCGCGATGGTATTGTTCAATAATTCGCTTCGAGAGTGATAAACCCAAACCCCAGCCTCTCTTTTTCGTGGTAAATCCGGGTTTGAATACGCGCGAGATATTCGCCGGACTAATCCCTTTGCCCGTATCCGAAAAATCTATATTGATTTGTTGTGACGTCTCCATGATATCAACCCTGATCTCACCCTTGCCTTCCATCGCATCCAACGCATTCTTCAATAAATTTTCTACCACCCAATCGAACAGTGGTGCAGAAATTTTTGCAATGATCAACGGATGCGCATTTGACTGCACGGTGAAGCGCACTTTTTCGGGTGCGCGTTTCCGTATGTATTCAACCATCTGCTCTATCTGCTGCACAACATTCGCTTCCTCCAGTTGTGGTGTACTGCCGATCTTGCTAAACCTGTCGGACACCAGTTTCAATCGCCGCACGTCCTTTTCCATCTCACTCACAATTTTGTCGCTTGCTTTATCCTCCTTCATCATCTCCACCCAGGCCTCCAGCGAGGTGAGTGGGGTGCCCAGCTGATGCGCCGTTTCCTTCGCCATCCCGGCCCAAACCTGGTTTTGCGTAGACCTGTTGTTGAGCGAAATGGCATAAAGTATCGTGGATATAAATAGCGCAACGATGAGCAGCTGCACCAACGGGTAATAACGCACTTCCTGCAAGAGTCGCGAATCACCGTAGTAATAAAAATTTCTTTTACCACTTCCCGGATCCTGGTATGCAATAGCCTCATGCTGCGATTTCAAATCCTTCAATCGGTCTCGCAGGTAACCCGGATGAGACGAGATTTTAGCCGAATCAAGGTTGATAAATGCGGTTATGCTATCCTTGTCATTTGTTTCTATGATCGGTATATCGGCATTGTGCGTGATGATCGCCGAGGCAAGCCTGGTATCGGCATCGGCGGGGGAGTTGAAAATAAACTGGCCCGCTTCGATCCATAATTCCACTTTCTGCCGCTCGTCAAGGGCTATTTTGTTGGCGAGGTACCGGGAATAAAAGATGGTGCCAATCACAATTGCAATAGCAGCGAGTGCAAGAGCGGAGCGCCAGTTGAAGAATTGTCGAAGCATCCCCACAATCTAATAAAACTACTATTTTTGGCAAATAATTTTACCACATTGCATCAACCGTCGGTTGCCGTTGTCATCTTGAACTGGAATGGCAAAAACTACCTCGAGAAATTCCTACCCTTTTTACTCAATAGCAGTTATGCCCAGATGCAGGTAGTCATTGCCGATAATGGCTCAACTGACGACTCACTTCCTTTCCTTGCAGCTAAATACCCTCAATTGCGCGTTCTTAAAAACCCGACGAACGAGGGTTTTGCAAATGGTTACAATCATGCCTTGCAGCATGTAGAAGCTGAGTATTTTGTCCTCCTCAATTCTGACGTGGAAGTAACTGCAAACTGGTTGGAACCCCTGGTGAATTTGCTGGAGTCAAACCCCGCTATCGCTGCCGCACAACCGAAGTTGCTGGACTATAACAAGCGAAATTTTTTTGAATACGCCGGTGGCGCGGGTGGCTGGCTTGATAAATATGGTTATCCCTTTTGCAAGGGACGAATTTTTGAATATTGCGAGGAAGACCATGGTCAGTATGAACAAACCGGGCCGATCTTCTGGGCCAGTGGAGCTGCGATGTTCATCAGATCAAAGATCTTCCGGGAAATGAATGGTTTTGACGGGTACTTTTTTGCGCACCAGGAAGAGATCGATTTATGCTGGCGTATTCAGCTCGCAGGGTACAAAATTTTCAGCTGTCCCGCTTCGGTGGTCTACCATGTCGGCGGCGGCACGTTACCAAAGGGAAGCGCCATGAAAATTTTTCTGAATTACCGGAACAACCTCGTGATGTTGTCGAAAAATATGCGCGGGTCGGAAAAGTTCTGGAAAATTCCATACCGGGTAGGACTTGATATTATCAGCGCCCTGAAAAACCTGTTCACCGGCAATACCAACTATTTTCTGGCAGTAATGAAAGGGCACTTTGCCTATTTTGGATGGTTGCTGGGTGGATGGCGAAAAAGTGTCTTTCCGTTAACGAAAGCGTTACGGCCAGAGGGGGTGTACCCCGGTAATGCAGTTTGGGAATATTTTGTCATGAAGAAGAAACTATTTTCAGAAATAGTTGATACTAAATCTTGATTTTTGGGACACAGCATTTATTTTTGCAGGCAATCGAAAGAATATGCAGCACGAACAACACGAAGCTCCCCACAGTTTTAAAGACTTTGCTTTTGACTGGGTATCCTCTTCTCGCTTCTTATTTTATGTGCAGGTATTCTGTATTGTGGCCTTCTTAACAGGCGGTTCATATGCTCTGTATAAGCATCGCTACAAAGGGAAGCCAGAAGTAGAAGTTCCTGGAAATACGTTGTATACGCCTAAATACAAGTAGGAAAATTTTCCTCTTGGGAGTCCTCAAATTTGGCTGAAAAGTGCTATTTTTGCGGCCCGTAGTTTTTCAATACGAGCGAAGCGAGTGTTAGAAAAACAAGGTCCCGACAGAGCGAAGCGAGTGTCGGGATAGAAATAGAGAGTTCTTATAAGCGGAAGTAGCTCATTTGGTAGAGCATCCCGCCGTTGGCGGGACCAAGGTCGGGGTCGCCCCGACCAAAGAAATGTTTGATCTTTTATTCGTGCGGAAGTAGCTCATTTGGTAGAGCATCCCGCCGTTGGCGGGACCAAGGTCGGTGTGGCCCGACCAAAGAAATGTTTGATCTTTTATTCGTGCGGAAGTAGCTCATTTGGTAGAGCATCCCGCCGTTGGCGGGACCAAGGTCGGGGTGGCCCGACCAAAGAAATGTTTGATCTTTTATTCGTGCGGAAGTAGCTCATTTGGTAGAGCACGACCTTGCCAAGGTCGGGGTGGCCGGTTCGAGCCCGGTCTTCCGCTCAAAAAATCCATGCGTATTAAACGCGTGGATTTTTTATTTGCAGAAGAACTATTTTCGCATCTCCCACCCGGGTGGTGGAACTGGTAGACACGCAGGACTTAAAATCCTGTTCGCCGAAAAAGCGAGTACGGGTTCAATTCCCGTCCCGGGTACTTTCTCTCTCTTAACGATTTAACAGTAAACAGATCCGCTTACTTCCTGAGCAAATTCCCTTACTTGCGCTATGCAACTCAAGGAGACCTCTCGAATTGAAGCTTTCAGTGATGGCGTTTTTGCCATTGCAATTACACTGCTGGTGCTCGAGATCAGTGTACCTCAGATCGTTGCTTTTCACACCAAGAATGATTTGTGGCGAGAGTTGTCTCATTTATGGCCCTCATTTTTTGCATTCCTGCTTTCATTCGTTTTTATTTTGGTGTCATGGATTTGCCATCATGCCCTTTTCAACCTGATTGATAAAGTATCACCGTTATTTATTTATACAAATGGCTTTCTGTTACTCAACATCGTGTTCCTTCCATTCCCCACTGCCGCACTTGCCAGGTATATCAATTCCGACTATACACAAACTGCCGTGCTCTTCTATCTACTGTGTTTCTTTCTCACAGGAATCGCCTGGAATCTCTTATATATTACTTCCCTGAAACCCGAAAACCTGGTCAGCGAAAAAGGCTACGTGAAGGAAATAGAGTCGATGAAACGAAATGCCAGGTATGGGATGATTGTGAATGTCCTCGTTACATTACTGGCCATTTGGTTTCCGTTAACAGCCATCTTGATCAATTCACTGTTGTGGATATTCTGGATCCGTACAAGCGCGAAAATGTTGCGTGCAAGCAAATCCGTGCACCAGATTCGAAATTAGGCAGTAACACTCGGAGGTTCATCCTGCGAGTTTAAAAGAACATCAAAACATGAACAGAAGAAATTTTATTCTGCATGCGGCTGCAATTCCTGCCGCGGCCAGCATTCTTTCACCAGGCTCTCTATTTGCAGCTCCGCCGTTCAGACGTGTCAAACCGGGAGAAAAGGATTGGCCGGCTGTTGCTGAGTGGGAAGGATTGAAAAAAGAACTCAACGGACAGCTCATCAAAATTGAATCCCCTCTAGACGTTTGCAAAACTAATGGCTCAAAAGAAGCTTGCGACGCCGCCTTCAAAGCAATAAAAAACCCTTACTATAATCGCGACGCGCCCGCACTCACGCAAACTTCGGGCTGGCTGGATGCGTGGAATGCAGAGCCCAGCGTGTATGCCGTCAAAGCAAAAAACGCGCAGGACGTGGCTGCTGCCGTCAAATTCGCAAACAAACATAAACTTCGCGTTGCAGTGAAAGGCGGCGGACATAGTTACCAGGGCACTTCCAACGCGGCAGATTCATTATTGATTTGGACGAGAAATATGGAAGATATCGAAATGCACGATGCATTTGTTCCAAAGAATGGCCAGGGGAAAGTTCAACCGCAACCCGCTGTCACTGTAGGTGCAGGCAGCATTTGGATGCACGTGTACAACGCTGTTACAACGCGCGCCGGAAAATATGTACAGGGAGGCGGTTGCGGGACGGTAGGTGTTGCAGGTTTGATTCAAAGCGGTGGCTTTGGTAGCTTTTCCAAAAATTATGGTATGGCTGCAGCTGCGCTTCTCGAAGCAGAGATCGTAACAGCCAACGGTGAAATTCGAACGGTGAATGCCTACACCAACCCTGATTTATTTTGGGCGCTCAAAGGCGGTGGTGGAGGAAGCTTCGGCGTCATGACAAATCTCACGCTTCGCGTTCGCGAATTGCCAACATTTTTGGGTGCTGTTTTCGGTACCGTGAAAGCCACAACAGACGAGTCTTACAAAACACTCATTGAAAAAGTTCTTTCTTTTTACAAAGAAAAATTGTTCAGCCCCCACTGGGGTGAGCAGATAAGATTTTTTACCAACCGTTCCATTGGTTTTCAAATGGTGGTACACGGACTTTCACCTGACGAAGCAAAGCAAACCTGGCAACCCTTCCAGGACTGGGTAAGTGCGTCGCCAGCGCTTTACCAATGGACACAACCATTGAATGTAATTGCAGTACCTGCAAAAAATCTGTGGGATCCGGAATTTCTCACAGTGTATGCACCTCAACTCATTCTTCACGATGATCGGGAAGACGCATCGCCATCAAATATTTATTGGGCCAGCAACAGGGGAGAAGCCGGGCAATTCCTGTATGCTTATCGTTCGGCATGGTTACCATCGGCTCTCCTCGACGGACCGCAGCGTACGCAACTTGTAGATGCATTGTATAACGCAAGTAAGATCTGGACTACCTCACTTCATCTCAACAAGGGACTAGCAGGCGCGCCTGCCGAGGAAATTGAAGCCGCAAAAAATACGGCCACCAATCCCGATCTATTAAATGCATTTGCGCTCGCTATCATCGCGGGAGAGGGTGATCCTGCATTTTTAAAATATCCCGATCACAGACCCGACCTCGAAGAAGGCAGAAACCACGCTATCAGGATTAACCAATCCATGGACGCATTATTGAAAGCCGCGCCAGGTGCCGGCTCCTACGTTTCTGAAAGTGATTACTTCGAATCCCACTGGCAGCATTCATTCTGGGGTAGCAACTATTCCCGATTGCTTTCCATCAAAAAGAAATACGATCCTGAAGGCTTATTCATCGTACACCACGGCGTAGGCAGTGAGGATTGGAGCGAAGACGGATTTGTACGTAAATAGTTTTCCTTAACTTACCAATACATTTCTTTCACCTATTAATTCATAGACCTCATGGCAGAAACAGCAACAACCAGGAAACAGACGGCACTAGGTGATGTGGCGGCACGACAATTAGCGATCGCAACGCGTACCGTTCCCCAAATGATCACCATTTCTCCGAGATGGCTCACGCATCTTATGAGTTGGATACCCGTTGAATCGGGCGTTTACCGTCTTAATAAAGTAAAGGACGCAGAAAATGTTGAAGTTGATTGCTCGGCAAGAGATGAACGCGCATTGCCGCAAACATTTGTTGATTATGTTGAGAAGCCACGCGAATACAATCTAACCGCAGTAAACACGGTGGTGGACGTTCACACGCGTGTGTCTGACCTCTATAGCAAACCCTACAATCAAATCAGTGAGCAGTTGCGACTCACCATCGAGACCGTGAAGGAACGCCAGGAAAGTGAACTAATCAACAACAAAGAATACGGGTTACTTCATAGCATCGTGGCAAGTCAACGAATTAAAACGCGTACAGGTGCACCCACTCCGGACGACCTGGATGAACTCATTTCCAAAGTGTGGAAAGAGCCGGGGTTCTTTCTCACGCATCCCCAGGCCATCGCTGCATTTGGCAGAGAATGTACGCGCAGGGGTGTACCACCACCAACTGTAAACCTGTTTGGTTCTCCATTTTTGACTTGGCGCGGCATACCGCTTATTCCTTCCGACAAGGTTCCGGTAGAAAAAAATCTCACCAAGATGCTGCTCATTCGTACGGGTGAAGCCAGGCAGGGTGTGGTTGGACTCTATCAACCCAATTTGCCGGGAGAACAATCGCCAGGATTGTCAGTAAGGTTCATGGGAATTAACGAACGCGCCATCGCTTCTTATCTCGTTTCACTTTACTGCTCATTGGCAGTGCTGGTTGACGATGCCATCGCCGTGCTCGACGATGTACAAATTGACAAATACCATGAGTACAAATAATGGTTTGCCCAACGGCTGGCCTGACGAAGCATCGCTCCAACAAATGGCAAATGCTCTTTTCAAAGCGATGCCCGGACAGGATCCAAAACTTCCAGGCCCAAATGACCTCGACCATCTGCCATTAACAGATTTGGGCGGAAGCGCTTTAGGTGACGGATTTCCTCAAATGCCTGGGTCGATGCAGGACATGCCTCAGCAAAACCAGTATTCGTTTTTGTCGAACGGACTGCCTACACATCATTTTCAAAGTGGGCAAGATGGCGCCACAAAATCGTCCGGCGACATTCCGCATGTACCAATTCCTGGCAGCGGAAATATTCCGTCTTCCGTAGCGGGAAGCGGCATTTCACCTTCTGCAATTAATCATCCCGGCGCGTTTAATATTCAAAGCCCACAAACAAGTTTGCCCGATCCCAGCACAACAGATGGGCACGTGCCTTCATCGGTGGCGGGAAGCGGAATTTCACCATCAGTGATGTCGGGAGGAGGAATTCAGCCACAGCAGCCGCAGTCGGCAATTCCTTCCGTACCGAATCCTGGCTCTGGAAATATTCCGGCTTCTGTGGCGGGCAGTGGTATTTCGCCTTCTGCGATACATCACCCGGGCGCGTTTAGTGTTGACGATCCACAAACAAGTTTGCCGGATCCTCATTTTGGCAAAACACAACAGAAGGCGCAGCAGCAGCCTGCAGCCTCACCACTTTCGATCACGCAGCCATTTTCATTCGAGAACTTTCCATATTTCGGTGAGCCGACTATTGGCAAGTCGATGGAACAGGTGCTGGCGAATATTCCAATGCTCAGGTCCGGCGCGCTTCCGCAGATACCCGGCATGCCTGATATGGGTTCATATTATTTTTTGACGGAGTCCATTCATACGCAAAGCCCTTTCGGTTTTCAACAACCTTCGGTAAAACCTTCGGCTTCAGGGATGCCCCGCATGCCTTTTGATGTTAACCTGATCAAAAATGATTTTCCGATTTTGCGTGAACGCGTAAATGGGAAACCGCTGATTTGGCTCGACAATGCCGCAACCACCCAAAAGCCGCAATCGGTGATTGACAGGGTCTCCTATTTTTATGAACACGAAAATTCTAATGTACACCGTGCCGCACACGAACTCGCCGCGCGCGCTACAGATGCATATGAAGGTGCAAGAAAAAAAATTCAGCAATTTTTAAATGCACGCTCTCCAAAAGAAATTGTTTTTGTGCGTGGCACCACGGAAGCCATCAACCTGGTTGCGAAAAGCTGGGGTGAGCAAAACCTGGTTCCGGGAGATGAAATTGTAATTACGCACCTTGAGCACCATGCGAACATTGTACCCTGGCAACAATTGGCTCAAAAGAATGGATTGCGCCTGCGCGTTGTTCCTGTTGATGACTCAGGACAGGTCTTGTTGGACGAATATGCAAAACTGTTAAATCCAAAAACCAAACTCGTTTCATTTACCCAGGTCTCAAACGCCCTGGGCACGGTCACGCCAGCAAAAGCGATCATTGAAATGGCGAAAGCCGTCGGCGCGAAAGTGTTACTCGATGGCGCGCAATCTGTTTCACATATGCGTGCGGATGTACAGGTGCTGGACTGTGATTGGTTTGTATTTTCCGGCCACAAAATTTTTGCGCCAACCGGCATCGGTGTTCTATATGGTAAAGAAGATCTGTTGAATTCCACCGAGCCATGGCAGGGTGGTGGCAACATGATCGAAGACGTTACGTTTGAGCATACGCGTTACCAAAAGGCACCAGTTCGGTTTGAAGCGGGTACGGGCACTATCGCAGATGCTGTAGGACTAGGCGCTGCAATAGACTATGTAACCAGGCTGGGGATTGAATTTATTGAGCAATACGAACATTGGCTCTTGCAATATGCACTTGAAAAGCTGAAGGGCGTGCCCGGACTGAAATTTATTGGCATGCCCCATCATCGGGCAGGCGTGATTTCATTAATCATGGAAGGATTCAAAACAGAAGAGGTGGGAGCCGCCCTTAACCAGGATGGTATTGCGGTTCGCTCAGGGCATCACTGTGCGCAACCCATCTTGCGCCGGTTTGGTGTGGAGACTTCTGTTCGTCCGTCAGTCGCCCTGTACAATACCTGCAGCGATATCGATGCGCTGGTGGATTCTCTGTTGAAGCTAAAGAAATAGCAGGCTCATGAGCTGAACCTGCTCCTGCAACAGTATTGCTTTTGGCACGTCTTTATTAGAAACCAAGACGCATGCTCCGCAACTACCTAAAAACCGCGTGGCGCAGTTTTAAGCGCGACCGACAATTTACACTCCTCAATTTCATCGGTCTCTTCACCGGGCTCACCTGCACATTGTTAATCTGGCTTTGGGTGCACGACGAACGGTCGGTCGACAAATTCAACAAGAATGACGACCGGGTCTTCCAGGTGCTACAGAATTGGAATGATGGTAAGTCTATTTCTACCAATGATGCTACACAGGGTCTGCTTGCAAGCTCACTTCGTTCAGACTTTCCTGAAATTGAGTATGCCTCTTCGGTCATTCCGCCCTCCTGGTTTGATGATCGGGGCATTCTCACTTTCGGTAATAAGCACCTGAAGGCGGCCGCGCAGTTTGCAGGGAAAGAATATTTTTCAATCTTCAGCTTACCCATTGTTAGCGGTGACCGAAATTCATTTGGAGATAAGCAAGTGATATTTCTTTCAGAAGAAATGGCGCAAAAGCTATTTGGCAGGACTGAAGTCGTGAATCAAACCATCGCCTGGAATGAAAAGGGATATAGCGGCTTGTACAAAGTTGGAGCTGTTTTTGAAAATCCGCCTGCAAACAGCACGTTGAAATTCGACGTATTGTTTTCTTATGATCTTTTTCTTGAAGCAAATCCAAAACTTCAGAAATGGACCAACAATGATCCTTCCACCTTTATCATGTTGAAGAAAGGTGTTGATGCAAGGAAGTTCAATCAAAAAATCGCGGGCTTTGTAAAATCGAAGTCGGAAGCCTCAAAATCCGAATTGTTATTACAAAAATTTTCGGATCGGTATCTCTATAACCATTATGAGAATGGCCAACCTGCGGGTGGCAAAATAGAATATGTTCGGCTTTTTTCGTTGATCGCCATTTTTATTTTGGTGATTGCCTGTATTAATTTCATGAATCTCGCCACCGCAAGGGCCTCACGAAGGATGAAAGAAGTGGGGATTAAGAAAATTCTTGGCGCCACCAGGACTTCGCTAATTGGGCAACATCTCAGCGAATCTATATTGATGAGTTTCGGAGCGATGGCGTTTGCTGTGCTGGCTGCAATGATTCTTCTGCCTTCATTCAATACATTGCTAGGAAAAGAGATGTCATTTCAAATCAACCTGGATACAATTATTGCGGCAGTCTCAATTGCATTGCTGACCGGCGTGCTCGCTGGGAGCTATCCGGCCATTTACCTGACGAATTTTAATTCTGTTTCAATCCTCAAAGGCATGTGGGCCGGAGGAATTTCGGAAAGCTGGATCAGGAAAAGCCTCGTTGTATGTCAATTCGCGCTATCCGCGCTATTCATTGTTGCGGTGCTGGTTGTATACAAACAAATGGAGTTTGTACAAAATAAAAACATCGGTTATCAGCGCGATCACGTGATTTATTTTGAAAAAGGCGGCATCGCATCTGAAAATGCAGAGGACTATAAACCCGGTGGTAAATATGAAAGCGGGCTCATGAGCTTTATTGAAGACATCAAAAAAGTTCCGGGCGTGCAGCATGCGGCCAACTTCAGACACAATATTGTGGATCGGAACGGAGGCACTTCAGATTTGAGTTGGGAAGGCAAAGATCCTTCAGCGCATATCGACTTTACTGATATCGCGGCAGGGTATGGATTTGTGGAAACGCTGGGTATTGAGATGAAGGAGGGCAGAAGTTTTTCGACATCCTATCCCGGTGAAAAATCAAAAATTGTTTTTAATGAAGCGGCCATTAAGGTCATGGGTTTGAAAAATCCCGTGGGTAAGATCGTCCATCTCTGGGGTGAAGACAGGCAAATTATCGGCGTCATGAAAGACTTTAATTTTCAATCGCTCCACGAAAACCTGAAACCTTGTTTCCTGGACCTGCTCGTGAATCAAAGGGCTTCAAAGATCCTGGTTCGACTTTCGGCGGGCAGTGAAAAGGAGACGATCCGAGGGCTTACTGATCTTTATCAGCAATACAATCCGGGTTTTTCATTTGACTATCGGTTCCTTGATCGCGATTTCCAGGCGCTGTATGCTTCAGAGAATCGTGTTGCCAGTATGGCAAAATATTTTGCAGCGATGGCCATCATTATTTCTGCGTTGGGGTTGTTTGGTCTTGCGGCGTTTACAGCTCAAAGAAGAAAGAAGGAGATGGGTATTCGCAAGGTAATAGGTGCAAGGGCTCACCAACTTGCCATTTTAATGGGTAAGGAATATCTCAAGCCTGTTTTGTTTGCACTTTGTATTGCATTCCCCACCGCATGGCTTGTTATGAACCAGTGGCTGAATGGATTTGCTTACCGCATCAGGCTTGAGCCCACTTTATTTATTATCGCAGCCGGTGCGGTGATGGGCATCAGCCTGATGACTGTAAGCTTTCAGTCGATCAAAACTGCGTATGTTGATCCGGCTGAAACACTAAGGACTGAATGATGAATGTTAATTCAAATCTTGGCTGAAACCTGATATGCGAGGCGCAGAAATGATTTCGGGACAATTCGATCCGATTCTCTTTGGCTAAGGCATTCGTCACAAACATTAGTCATGACGAGGTATTGGCCGCGTTTCACCAATATAACATCAAATTCTGGTTTAGCGACTATAACTTTGTCAGTGACGTTGTAATGACACGCTACATAAAATGTCCCCAATAAGAGGGTGAGCAAAGCGGAGATGAGTATTGTCCGTTTCATAATCTGGTGGGTTTTTTCCGGGAGCCAAATTATAATACGGTGTTGCCGTGGGCAATTGTTAAGGGAATGAATTGGTGATTTGAGGTGATCAGTTGGGAAGGGGTCAGCGGGCTAGTGGACCAGTGGCCCACCCAATCAACCACCTACCTACTTCTTAAACTCATACACATAATCCACCCGCCCCACCAACTGCTTCTGCTTATTCGAGCAGCTTTCGCTGGCCTTAAGGCCCTTATCGTTGTAACTGTATTGCCAGGTGAGATAATCAATTCCGCCTGCTTGTACATTAACCATGCGGCTGAGA
>Ga0163163_10000205_pt1 | contig 61330 bp, 50 predicted proteins | sample S65metaG_FD_119766 | JGI IMG/M metagenome (GOLD analysis project Ga0163163, IMG submission 119766) | Switchgrass rhizosphere microbial communities from Kellogg Biological Station, Michigan, USA - S6-5 metaG | ecosystem: Host-associated > Plants > Roots > Rhizosphere > Soil | place: USA...
CTCTGCTGGTTTTCGGCGTTTTTTCGGTCACTTATCTGGGAGAGAGTCTGCGGTGGAATCACATGGTCTCCTTTATGTTTCTGTGCGGGGCGGCGTATTTCTCCTTCAACAAATGGAGTTAGCCGCCCGGCCGCGCGCCCAGGCCGTCCGTGCGCCGTCGCTATGGACCGTGCGCCGCGCGAAACCGCCCACTGGACCATTTCGTCACACCCGGCGCACTTCTCATTCCACAAGTGGAGCTGAATGATAGGCTTGCCGCGGGTCATCTCGGGGTCTTCCATGCGGGCATTCTTCACTGCGGCTTTGGCTGTCTCTCTCACGCTTCCGGCCTTCGCCCAGACCCAGCCCGGCCAGCAGCGCTTTCGCGCCCTCTACAAGGAGCTGGTGGAGACCAACACCACCCTGTCGGCCGGCGACTGCACTTTGGCGGCCCGGAAGATGGCCGCGCATCTCAAGAGTGCCGGCTATCCCGACAGCGACCTGCACATCTTCACCGCGCCGGATCATCCCAAGGAAGGCGGGCTGGTGGCGGTGCTGCACGGCAGCGATCCCAAAGCCAAGGCGATCCTGCTGCTGGGGCATCTGGATGTGGTGGAGGCCAAGCGCGCCGACTGGACCCGCGATCCCTTCACTCTGATCGAGGAGAAGGGTTTTTTCTACGCTCGCGGCGCCTCCGACATGAAGGCCCTGGACGCGGCCTGGATCGACACCCTGATGCGGCTGAAAGAGGAAGGTTTCAAACCCGCCCGCAGCATCAAGATGGCGCTGACCTGCGGCGAGGAAAGCGCCGCCGCCTTCAACGGGGCGAACTATCTCGCCACCCATGAGCATGGCCTGATCGACGCGGAATTCGCCCTGAACGAAGGCGGCGGCGGACGCCTGGACGCCGATGGCAAGCGGCTGGCGTTGACCGTGCAGGCGGCGGAAAAATATCCCCAGAGCTACCAGTTGGAAGTGACCAATCCGGGCGGCCATTCCTCGCGGCCCGTACCCGACAATGCCATCTACCGCCTGGCCGCGGGTCTGACGAAGATCAGTGCCTACCAGTTTCCCTTCCAGGCCAGCGAAATCACCAAGGCTTATTTCGGGAAAATGGCGCCGCAGGTGAGCGGCGACATGGGCAAGGCCATGACCGCTTTCGCCAGCGGTGACATGGCGGCGGCAAAGACCCTGGCTGCCGACCCGACCAACAATGCCGTACTGCACACGACCTGCATCGCCACCATGCTCAACGCCGGTCACGCCGAAAACGCCCTGCCCCAGCGCGCCGATGCCACCGTCAATTGCCGCATCTTCCCGGGCACCAGCGCAGAACAGGTGCGGGCCAAGCTTCAGGAACTGGTGGCCGATCCCCAGGTGAAAGTGACTCTCATGCACGCGCGCAGCGCAGAGCCCAAAGGGCCTCCGCAGCCCCTGACACCTGAAGTCTTCAAGCCGGTGGAGACGGTGGCCGCCAAGATGTGGCCGGGCGTTCCGGTGGTGCCCTTCATGTCGGCGGGCGCCACCGACGGCGCGTTCTTGGCACCGGCCGGCATTCCCACCTATGGCGTATCGGGCATGTTCGGCGAGGCTGACGGCAATGGCGCGCACGGGTTGAATGAGCACATGCGGGTGCGGTCGCTCTATGAGGGGCGTGACTTCCTCTATCAGGTCGTGAAAATCTACGCTCAACAAAAATAGCAACCGGGGAAGGTCATGCGGAAAATCCTGGGCGGGATCCTCGCCGCAATGCTTTGCGGGCCGGCGGCGGCGCAGAATTTGAATCCCGGCCAGCAGGCTTTCCGCGCCATCTACAAGGAGCTGGTGGAGACCAACACCACCCTGTCCGCGGGCGACTGCACCCTGGCCGCGAAAAAAGTGGCGGCGCGACTGAAAGCGGCGGGTTATCCCGACAACGATCTGCACATCTTCACCGCGCCGGGCCATCCCAAGGAGGGTGGGCTGGTGGCGGTACTGCCGGGCAGCGATGCCAAGGCCAAGGCGATCCTGCTTTTGGCGCATCTGGACGTGGTGGAAGCCAAGCGCGAAGACTGGACACGCGATCCCTTCACCCTGGTGGAGGAGGACGGCTATTTCTACGGCCGCGGCACCGCCGACGACAAATCCGTCGCCGCCGTCTGGGTCGATACCATGCTGCGCTTCAAGCAGGAGAAGGTGGCCCACCGCCGCCCGCTCAAGCTGGCGCTCACATGCGGCGAGGAGACCAATGGCGCCTTCAACGGCGCCAAATGGCTGGCTGCCAACCAGCGCGCGCTGATCGATGCCGAGTTTGGCCTGACCGAGGGCGGCTGGGGCACGATGGACGCGCAGGGCAAGCGCATCGCCCTGGGCATCAATGCCGGCGAGAAACTGTCCCAGAATTATCAGTTGGAAGTGACCAATCCCGGCGGCCATTCCATGCGGCCGGTGAAGGACAATGCCATCGACCGGCTGGCGGCGGGGCTGCTCAAGATCAACGCCCATGATTTTCCCGTTCAGGCGACGGATGCCTCCAAAGCCTATTTCGCCCGCATGGCGCCTTTGACCGGCGGCGCCATGGGCGCGGCGATGACCGCCTTTGCACGCAATCCGCAGGACACAAAGGCGGCGGCGGTGCTGGCCCAGGACCCCAGATACAACGCCACCATGCGCACCACTTGCGTGGTGACCCTGATCAATGGCGGTCATGCCACCAACGCCCTGCCGCAGCGGGTCACCGCCAATGTCAATTGCCGCATCTTCCCCGGCACCACGGTGGCAGCAGTGCGGGACAAGTTGCAGGAGCTGGTGGCAGACGCCCAGATCAAGATCACTGCCCAGCAGGCCCGCAGCGATCCTTCACCCGCACCGCCGCTGACCGACGCGATCATGAAACCGATCGTGGCCGAAGCAGCCAAACGCTGGCCCGGCGTGCCGGTCATTCCACAATTGGAGATCGGCGCCACCGATGCCGCCTTCATGACGCCGGTGGGCATTCCCACCTATGGCTTCACCGGCATGTTCTTCGACCCCGACGGCAGCCGCCTGCACGGCCTCAACGAACGCATCCGCGCGAGTGTGCTCTATGACGCGCGCGACTATCTCTACGGCCTGGTCAAGATCTACGCGAAATAAGCCTGGGCAATGCGTCTTCCATGGCGCGGAAGACGGAGGCCCAGTCGTCGGGCGCGGGCTGGCGAAACAGGCGCAGGCTGGGATACCAGGGGCTGTCGTCGCGTTCCAGGAACCAGCGCCATTCCGGCACATGTTTCAGCGCGATCCAGGCGGGCACGCCGAGCGCTCCGGCCAGATGCGCCAGCGCCGTGTCGCAACTGATCACCAGGTCGCAATTTTCCATGATCGCGGCGGAATCCAGGAAGGCGCCGGCACCCTCGTCGAAGCCCGGGAAACTTTCGACCCGCACACCGGGCGGCAGTTGCGCCAACTGTTCGATGCCGGCATTGCGTTGCAGGCTGATCAACCGCACCCCGGGGATGGCGGCGATGCCCGCCAGCGCCGAAAGCGGAAAGGATTTTCCTTCCGCACCCATGGTGACGGCATCGCCTTGCCAGGAGACGGCAATGCGATAACCCTCGTTGCCGAGGCGCGCGCGCCATTGGGCCACGCGCGCCGGTTCCGCCGACAGATAGCGGGCCGTCGCAGGAATATCCCCACCCAGCACCAGCGGCAGGCTCATCAGCGAGATGTGATAGTCGAAAGCCTCCGGCACTTCTCCCTGGCCGATCATGGGCACTTGCGGCACGGCGCTTTGCAGCAGCGGCAATAGCGGATCATTCACCGACAAAATGACGCCCGCACCCCGCGCATGGGCCAGGGCGGCATAGCGGTAGAACTGGATGGCATCTCCCAGCCCGCGCCGGATATAGACGAACAAGGTCCTACCCTTGATGTCTTCCGCTCCCGTCCAAAGCGGCTGGGGAAAACTGCGCGCCTCGCCAAGATCGGGTATCTCCTTGCGCGCCTCGAACAAGGGCCAGCCTTTGGCAAAGTCCTGCTCCAGAAGATGAAGCAGCCCCTGGTTCAAGCGGATTTCAGGCATGTCCGGCGCAAGCCGGGCGCCGCGGGCGTAGCTTTGCCGCGCTTCGCCCAGCCGGCCCAACTGCACCAGCGCTACACCGCGGCTGTTCCAGGTCAGCGGCGCGTCCGGCGCGATCGCCAGCGCCTGTTCATAGGCGGCAATGGCTTCATCGTAGCGGCACAGCCGCTGCAGCACATCGCCACGATTGGCATGGGCTTCGGCGTAACCGGGATCCAGCGCCAGCGCCCGGTCATAACCGGCCAGCGCGTCCGTCAAACGGCCCAGTTTCAACAGCACATTGGCGCGATTGTTCAGCGCCAGCGGAAAATCCGGCGCAAGCACCAGCGCACGCTCGTAGCTCGTCAGCGCCTGATCGAGCCGGCCAAGCTCTTTCAGAACATTGCCGCGATTGCACCAGGCCGGCGGATAATTGGGATTGACCGCCAGCGACCGGTCATAGGCGGACAGCGCTTCCGCCAGACGCCCCAGATCGTTCAGCACATTGCCGAGATTGGCCAGCGCCAGCGCGTCAGACGGCCGGGCCGCCACCACCGGTGCGATCAGCGCATGGGCCTCGGCGGGCAAGCCCTGCTGGGCCTTGAGCACACCGAGCATATGCCTGGCATCCAGATGACCGGGATTGGCGGCCATTATCTGCCCGTAAAGCCGTTCGGCCTCGGCCAGCCGGCCTTGGCCATGCAAAGCCACCGCTTGATCGAGCAAGTCCGTCATCTCAATGCAGCTTCAGTTTCGGCCGGACGATGTGATTGACATGACCGATCAGGATCAGCGCCAGACCTTTGATCCAGCCATGGATGGCGATCAGGTGCATGCGGTAGAGCGAAAGATAGACGAACCGCGCCAGCCGGCCTTCGATCGCCATGCGCCCGCCGATCAGATTGCCCATCAGCGAGCCGACGGTGGAAAAATGGCTCAGCGACACCAGCGAGCCATGATCGCGATAGACGAAATTCCGGAGCGGCCGCCCTCTGATCGAGGCGACAAGATTGTGGAAACAGACCGCCGCCATCTGGTGCGCGGCCTGCGCTCGCGGCGGTACAGGCCTGTCCTGACCTTCGGGCACGAAGGACGCGCAGTCGCCGATCGCGAAAACACGGTCATCGCGCGTGGTCTGCAAGGTCGGCTTGACCACCAGCTGGTTGCCGCGCGTCACTTCCAGCCCCAGGTTCTTCAGCATCTCGGGGCCTTTGACGCCGGCAGCCCACACTTTCAGGTCGGCTTGGATCAACTCGCCGGATTTGGTGAGCATCCCTTCGGCAGTGGCTTCCACCACCTGCTCGCCGGTGATCACCCGCACGCCCAGGGCTTCCAGCTCCTTATGCGCGGCTTCCGCCAGCTTCTCGGGCAGTTGCGGCAGGATGCGCGGCCCCGCTTCGATCAAGGTCACCTTGATCCGGCTTTCATCGAACACTTCCAGTCCGTAATGGCGCAGCTCCGCGGCGGCATTGTACAGCTCCGCCGCCAGTTCCACGCCGGTGGCGCCGCCGCCGACGATGTCCACTTTCACGGAGACGTCCGCGCTGGGATCGTCCTGCAAGGTGCGTGACACGCGCAGGCAATGGTCCAGCAGCTTGCTGCGGAAGCGGTCGGCCTGCAGCCGGCTGTCCAGGAAGATGCAATGCTGCGCCACGCCCTTGGTACCGAAATCGTTGGAGACCGAGCCCACCGCCAGCACCAGATAATCATAGCGGATGCGGTGACGGCCCATGATCTCCCGGCCGTCTTCATCCAGGATGGGCGCGATCAGGACATGACGGCTGGCCAGGTCCACGCCTTCCATCACGCCATAGAAGAAGCGATAGCCCCAGGCGTAGCCGTGGCTGCGATAGCCCACCTCGTCCAGATTGGCGTCCAGCGAGCCCGCCGCCACTTCATGCAGCAGCGGCTTCCAGATATGGGTGCGGTTTTTTTCGACCAGGATGATGTCGAAATCTTCGCGCCCGAAATGGCCGCCCAGCCGCGCCGCCAGCTCAAGCCCGCCGGCGCCGCCGCCCACCAAGACGATTTGAGTTTTGCGCGGCTTGCCCGTCTCGCTCATGCGGCGAGAGATAGCACACCAGTGTCCCGATTTCGAAATTCACACAAAACCGCGACACTGGGCAGCTTTCCCTTGCCCGTTTTTTCAGCCAGTCTGCGGCCAAATTTGAAAGGACAAAAAATGAGCGATTTCCGCATCAACCTGGACAAGGCCAATACCATCATTGCCGCCACTTTTGCGAAGGGTAAGGACGCAGGCATGAAGCCGCTATCCTGTGTGGTGGTGGATGCGGGCGGCCATGTCATCGCCTTCCAGCGCCAGGACGGAACCAGTTTCCTTCGGCTGGACATCGCGCGCGGCAAGGCGGCCGGGGCACTGGCCTTGGGCGTCAATTCGCGGCGCATCGGCGAGATGGCGGCGGAGCGGCCCAGCTTCATCGCCTCGCTGGGCCATCTGGCGTCCAATGGCCTGATCCCGGTGGCGGGCGGGGTGATTGTCAAAGGGCCAGACGGCATCGCTATCGGTGCGGTGGGCGTCACCGGCGACACCAGCGACAATGACGAAGTGGCGGCCTTGGCCGGCATCGCGGCGGCAGGGCTTACGCCGCTGTAGATACGCGCAACACTCTGGCGCGAGGGATTTTGCGGCGTGGGCAGGGTTGCCTTAGCGGCAGCGTAGGCAACGCGCGGAGCTGCTGAGTTTGCCCGGCCGCTCGCTCATGCTCGCGGCGTTCGCCGTTTTCGCAGGTCCACTGGACCTGCTCTCCCGCTTCGCGGTCCACGGCTCACAGCACGGCCGACGAACCCGTCCATAGCGACAGCGTATGGACGCAAAAGACCCGCGCCATCCCGTAAGCACCTTAGGTCTGCTGGCGGAACAATTGCCGCACAAAGCGGATCTCGTAGAACGGCTTGGACATGCTGCCGTCATCGTGCGGCGTGGCGGGATAGCTGACCACGAAATACATATAGGCCTGGGGCAAGGGCTGATCCTTTTCGTCCAGCTCCTGCAGGATCAGGGAATTGCTGATCACGCCCTGGTTCAGGGGCCGCGCATGTCCCACCGGCGGCAGCAGCTTGTGGCCGCCCGCCTCGACAAAGCTTTTGGCCGCCGCCATCAGCGGGGTGCCGTCCAGCGGCTGCTCCGAGGCGCGGCGCAGCGCACAGGTGTGGAACGGCGGCTGCTCGACGGTCAGGACATATTGCGCGCTGGCGCCACCGACCACCCAGCCCACGCCATTCTCCTTGTGCAGCATGGTCTTGACCTGGGCCGGCGTCAGGGCCTCCAGTCTGTCATTCTCCGCCAGCTTGAGCAGGGCCTGGTCGTCGGGAAAAGCCTTCAGGCAGTAAGATGAGAACAGCCGCACAAACTCATCGGAGACCGGCGGCGGAGAATCATCGGCCAGCGCGGCACCGGCCAGCAGCACGAAGCCGCAGGCCAGCGCACGCTGTTTCACGCCAGGGCCTGCTCAGGCGCATGCAAGCGCCGATTGGGATTGACGACAAACCAGGGAAACATGCAGATGAAGCAGATGCCTGCGGCGATATAGAAGGCATATTCCCAGCCATACCATTCCGCGAACAGCGGTGTCAGCGAAGCGGTGGCCGCGCCAGCGATCTGCCCGCCCATATTGACCAGGCCGGAGATCACGCCGGTGAACGGCCCCCCGAAATCCGCCGCCACCGCCCAATAGGTTGCCTGGCCCAGATAAAGCGCACCCGCGCCGCCCGCCAGCACCAGCACTGCCACGGTGGTGTCCTGGGCGTGGCTGCCGATGATCAGGAATATCCCGGCAAGGAAAAGCGTGAAGGCGCCGAACAGGCTGCGGCCCACATATTGGCCCCGGTGTTTGACCAGCCAGTCGCTGATGACCCCGCCCAGCAGGCAGCAACTGGTCATGGCGATGAAGGGCAGCATGCCGAACAGGGCGCTGCTCTTGAGGTCCATTCCGCGCCCGTCCTTCAGATAGATGAAGAACCAGGTGTGAAAAATGAAAGCGACATAGCCGAAGGCGATATAGGCCAAGGTGGTGCCCCAGACATCCAGGCTGGTGAAAATCTTCACCCATGGCACCGGCGGCATAACGCCCTCGACCTTGAGGGGCATGTCCGCCGCGATGTGCGCCTTTTCTTCCGCCGTGACGCTGGGATGCTCGGCCGGTGTATCGCGCGCCACCTTGTACCAGATGTAAGCGATGATCAGGCCGATGACGGCGGAGACATAGAAGACCGAATGCCAGCCCCAATTGTAGACGATGAAGGCCACCAGCGGCGGCGCGGTGCCGGACCCGAACCCGACGCCGCCGAACACCCAGCCATTGGCCTTGCCGCGCTCATGGGTGGGAAACCAGGCGGCGATGAACTGGTTGGAGGAGGGATAGGCCACGGCCTCGCCCAGCCCCAGAATAAAGCGCACCGCGATCAGCACCCAAAGCGAACTTTCCATGGACGGCGGCACCAGCGCGGTGGCCACCGACAGCACGCTCCACCAGATCAGGCCATAGGTCAGCGTCTTGCGCGGACCCAGTTTTCCCACCACCCAGCCTGCCGGAATCTGGAACGCGGCATAGCCCAGCAGGAAGGCGGAGAAAACCCAGCCGAGCTGGGGCTTGGTGATGTGGTAATCGGCCGCGAGGTATGTGCCGGCGATGGAAATATTGCTGCGGTCGATATAGACCACGGCGCTGACCACAAAAATCAACATGATCAGCAGATAACGGACCTTATTCGACATCGGCACTCCCTGGCCACCAAAGGCATTTTCGCGGCGCGGCAGTCTCCGCCCGCCGTTTCACAGGAGCAAACAGGAAAGCGAAGCTTTCGTCAAAGGCTTGTCAGGAAGGCCTCTCACAGTGCGTTATAGTGCGCCGCAAAACAGGGGGAACGGGGTGAAAATGATCGCGCGAACGCTGCTTGCCGTCGTCCTGCTGGGACTGTTTGCCGCCATGGCGCAGGCTGCGGCGCCCGCCAATAAGAACATGAACACAGTAAAGGCGGGCGAGTTGGTGATCGATCCGCCAACCCTGATCAACCTTGGCTTTGAATGGCTGATCAGCGGCGACGACAATCGCAACGCCAAGGTCGAGGTGACCTACCGCAAGAAGGGCGAGAAGGACTGGCACAAGGCCATGCCTCTGCTGCGGCTGGGGGGCGAGCGCATCTACCAGAGCGAAGGCGTGTTCAACCTGAAGACGCCCAACATGTTCGCGGGCTCCATCCTCGATCTGGCGGAGAACACCACCTACGAAGCCCATTTCGTGCTGAGCGATCCCGATGGCGGCCGTGCGGAAAAGACCGTGACGGTCAAGACCCGCGCCGAACCCATGCCGGCGGCGGGCGGGCACGTCTATCACGTCTATCCACGCGACTGGAAAGGGCCCAAGGAGCCGGGATCGTTTAACGACCTGATGTGCGCCTACAATTACTATTGCGGCGGCGGCGACACGGTGACCGGCGGACGGCCCCGCGTGCGGCCCGGCGACATCATCCTGATGCATGCCGGCACCTATCGCTATCACCCGGAATATTACACCGGCGACAAGTCGATCAATTCCACCACCCCGGTGGAAGGCACCTATTACCTGTTCGCCAACGGCACACCGGAAAAGCCCATCGTGATCAAAGCAGCGGGTGACGGCGAGGTGGTGTTCGACGGCGGCGGCAACTTCAACCTCTTCAACGTCAAGGCTGCCAACTACAATTACTTCGAGGGCCTGACCTTCAAGAATACCGAGATCGCGATCTGGGCCGGCACCCAGTTCCAGTCCGGCTCGATCGGCCTGACCGTCAAGCATAGCCGCTTCGAGAACATCAACCTGGGCATCTTCACCAACTTTGCCGGCAGCCGTGACTATTACATCGCCGACAACACCTTCATCGGCCGCGACGATCCCACCTTCCTCACGGGGTGGAACGGGGCGCAATGGAAGAAAGTGGACGAGGCCAGGGGCATCGCCTTCCCGCCCAAGCTGGATTCCTACACCGCCGTGCGCCTGTATGGCGGCGGCCATGTCGTGGCCTACAATTATGTCGCCAATTTCCATGATGGCATCGACGTGGAAACCTATGGCGATCCGGAAGGCCCGGCGCCCAATGCCTCGGCTGCGGCCGGGCCCTTCTATCCCGAGCGCAAGGACTGGCGCCTACGCCCCGTGGCGATCGACTTCTACAACAACTACATGACCAACTTTCACGACAATGCCTTCGAGGCCGATGGCTCGATGCACAATATCCGCATCATGCGCAACATGATGCTGAACTCGGCCTCGCATCCCTTCTGCAACCAGCCCGACCTGGGCGGGCCGGTCTACTGGATCAGGAACATCGTCTACAACGCGCCGGGCGGCTCGACCCGGCTGACGTCGGGCTCCGCGGGCGCCATGTTCATCAACAACACCATTCTGACCGAGACCAACGCCAATTCGTCGGCCAATGTCCACTGGATCAACAACCTGATGCTGGGCCAGAACAGCCAGCCCGCCATCCTGGCAGTGACCACCTACACCAATTACAGTTCGTCCGATTACAACGGCTTCCGGCCCAACCCCGGCGCCGCCTATGCCTTCCAATGGACCTCGCCGGAATGGGGTAAGGCGCAGGACTATCGCGACCTTTTGGCCAGCACGGGCGCGGACCAGAACCCAGCCAACAAAGCACTGGCGGCACGGCGTTATGGAAATCTTGCCGATTACAGCGCCGCCACCGGCCAGGACAGGCATTCGCTGACCCTGGATTACGATATCTTCCAGCATGTGCCGATGCTGAACGCCCAAGACCTCTCCACCATCCAGAATCTCTATGACGCCAAGGACCTGGATTTCCATCTCAAGCCGGGATCTGCGGCGGTGGATCGCGGCGCCGTGATCCCCAATGTCACCGATGGCTATAGCGGCAATGCGCCCGACCTGGGCGCACTGGAATTGGGCCAGCCCTTGCCCCATTATGGCCCGCGCTCCTGAAGGCCCTGCCCTGGAGCGATCATCCACAATCACGGGAAGAACATGTCCAGGAAGCTTGAAGGCAAGATCGCGCTGATCACCGGCGCCGCGGCGGGTATCGGCCGCTCCACCACCGAATTGTTTGTGAGCGAAGGCGCCAAGGTGATCGCTACCGACCGCGACCTCAAAGGCCTGGATGGGCTGGATGCCGACAAGCATCAGCTCGACGTCACCGACTCCGCGGCCATCGCGGCCCTGGCCAAGAAGGTGGGCAAGGTCGATGTGCTGTTCAACTGCGCCGGCTTTGTCGAGAGCGGCACCATCCTGGACAGCGATGCCTCCCATTGGCAGAAGTCGTTCGAGATCAACGTCTATGCCATGGCCCGCATGATCAAGGCCTTCCTGCCCGCCATGATCGAGAATGGCGGCGGTTCGATCATCAATGTCGCGTCGGTTGCGGGCTCGATCAAAGGCATTCCCAACCGGTGCGTCTATGGCGCCAGCAAGGCGGCGGTGATCGGATTGACCAAGTCGGTAGCCGTCGATTTCGTCACCAAGGGCATCCGCTGCAATTCACTCTGTCCCGGCACGGTGGACTCGCCGTCCTTGCAGCAACGCCTGCGCGACACCGGCGACTATGACGCCGCCCGCAAGGCCTTCACCGCCCGCCAGCCCATGGGCCGCATTGGAACTGCCGAGGAGATGGCCAGCATGGTTTTGTGGTTGGCCAGCGACGATTCCAGCTTCGCCACGGGCCAGAATTTCATCCTGGACGGGGGAATTACGATCTAACTGCCGTTTATTCCGGCAGATTTGCGGGCTTTCTGACGCATTGACCCGGAAGGCGGATAGCGCGAAAACCCAGCCCATGCAGGGGATATTGCTCGCTGTCCGCCACCTGGCGCTCGCCGCACTGTTCCTGCGCGCGTTTCTGCCGGCCGGCTGGATGCCGGACGCGCAGGCGGGCCTGGTCATCTGCTCTCCCATCACCCTAGGCGCCGTACATCATGACGGCGCACCTCGTGATGGAACGCCTGGGCATGCGGACGGCAAGATGACCCAGGAGGAGTGCCCCTTCGCCGCCGCGCCGCATCTGGCTTCGGTGCCGGAGCTGCCGCAACTGGCATTGCCGGCCTTCCATGCCTTCGCCGCATCCATCGACCGTGCCACCGCCACGGCCATTGCGGCCCGCTTCACACCACAGTCGCCCCGCGCCCCACCCCACATCGTCTGAGCCTTTTCGATCGCGCCGGGGGTCGCCCGGCGCGCCGCTCATTCGTTTCGGGGATTCCCATGTCCATCATACCGCGCCTGCTGGCGCAATCGTCTCTTTTGGCAATGGCCGTTGCCACGCCCGTATTTGCGCAATCCATCGGCCGCGGGTTGCAGCCTGAATATGTCATCGTCACCGCCGACCGCGCTCAAAGCGCCGACCCCGCTGCGGCCGATACCGAAATCACCGCTGCCAAGGCGCAAGAACAGATCAACACCGTCAATACCGAGGACATGCTGAAATTCGCGCCCTCGCTGGTGGTGCGCAAGCGCCATTATGGCGATGTGCAGGATCCCGTGGCGACCCGCACTTCGGGCCTGGGCGCTTCCGCCCGCAACCTGATCTTTGTCGATGGCATCCTGGTCTCCTCGCCTATCGGCAATAACAACAGCGCCGCCAGCCCGCATTTTGGCGTCGCCGCGCCCCAGGATGTGAGCCGCATCGACATTCTCTATGGGCCCTTCGCGGCGCGCTATGCCGGCAATTCCATCGGCGCAACCATCAACATCACCACCCGCATGCCCGATCATTTCGAGCTTTATGGCGACGCCACAGGCGCGGTGCAGGATTTCAGCAAATACAGCACCGACGAAACGGTGGGCACCTGGCAGTTGGCCGCGGGCGTGGGCGACCGCTACGGCGCCTTCAGTTGGCGGCTGTCCGCCAATCACCTGGACAGCATGGCGCAGCCTTTGGGTTACGCCACCCTGACGCGCCCCGCGACTACCAGCACGGCAGGCACGTCGCTAAGCGGCGCCTTCAACGACCTCAACCGCACCGGCGCGCCGATCGCAGTGATCGGCGATACCGGCATCGAACACCAGGTCCAGGACACTGACACCCTGAAGCTGGCCTATGATTTCGACGGCGGCATGCAGCTTTCCTATCTCGCCAGCCTGTTCCACCAGGACGACGATGCCGGAATCCGCACTTATCTGCGCGATGCGTCCGGCAATCCGGTCTATGCCGGAAACAGCAATATCAATGGCTACAATTACAACATCGCCGCCAGCACCTTTTCCAACCAGGTCTACAACTGGCAGCAAACCCAGTTGGCGCAGGGCCTGTCACTGAAATCCGCGCCCGACGGCGAGTTCGCCTGGGAGATCGTCGCCAGCGATTATGCCTATCTCAACGACAAGCAACGCACACCTGCGGCGGCGCTTCCGGCTGCGTTTGGCGGCGCGGCCGGAACAATCAACCGCATGAACGGCACCGGCTGGTACACCTTGGACGCCAATGGCGTGTGGCGTGGCTGGGCCGATCACGAATTGTCTTTCGGCGCCCATCGCGATGCCGAAACCTTCGCCCAGACACGCAACAATCTCACCGACTGGATCGCCGGCGGACTGGGTACCGTAGCGAACGCCGCCAAGGGCCGTACCGCCACCAATGCTGTATGGCTGCAGGACATCTGGTCCATTGCACCCAGTCTCAGGGCCGCATTGGGCGTGCGTTATGAAGACTGGCGCGCCTATGCTGGATCGAATTTCTCCGCTTCCCCGCCGCTGAATGTCAGCCAGCCGCGGATAGCCGCCAGCACCCTGTCGCCCAAAGCCTCGCTGGCCTGGCAGATCTCCGACAACTGGTCGCTGACCGGCTCCTGGGGCGTCGCCTTCCGCATGCCCACGGTGACCGAACTGTACCAGGCGATCACCACCGGCACGAGTTTGACGGTGCCCAATCCCAACCTGAAGCCGGAACGCGCCAGCTCCTATGAAGTGGCGGCGGAGCGCGCGACGGCGAACGGACGGCTGCGGTTGTCGTTCTTCGAGGAAGACATCACCAGCGCCTTGCTGTCGCAATCGGCGCCGCTGGTGCCGGGCTCCAACACTTTGTTCAGCTTTGTGCAGAATGTCGATCGCACGCAGGTGCGAGGGCTGGAATTCGTCGCCGACCAATATGACGTCTTTGTTCCGGGGCTGGAATTGATGGCCAGCCTCACCGCCGCCGATGGCCGCATCCGCCAGGACAATGCCTTCGCCGCCGCGGTGGGCAAGTTCATCCCCGGCGTGCCCAAGCTGAAAGCCAACCTGCTCGCGACCTATCGTCCCGACGACAAATGGTCGTTCACGGTGGGGGCCCGCTACGCCGACCGGAGCTTCGGCACCATCGACAACAGCGATCCGGTCTCACAGACCTATCAGGGTTTTTCGGGTTACTTGGTGGTGGACACGCGGGTGCGCTATCGCATCGATGAGAATTGGAGCGTCTCGGCCGGCATCGACAATCTCAACAACGACAAATATTTCCTCTTCCATCCCTTCCCGCAGCGCACGGCGGTGATGGAAATCCACTATAGGCAATGACCAACTCGACAATTGCGGGCGCGGCGCGTATTGCCTCGCACACGCCCGAACCGAATTGTGAATTCCGCCGATGAATTTTGTTCCCGTCATCTTCCTGGCCCTGAGCATGTCGTCGGATGCCTTTGCCGCCGCCCTGGGCAAGGGCGCGGTGCTGGACCGTCCCAAATTCAGCGAGGCGCTGCGCACCGGCCTGATCTTCGGCACCATCGAGGCGATCACGCCGCTGATCGGTTGGGCATTGGGCCGTGCCGCCAGCGGTTACATCGCGGCCTTCGATCACTGGGTCGCGTTCGGACTGCTTGCGGCGATCGGCGGCAAGATGATCTGGGACAGTTTCCAGCGGGACGAGGCGGATGAAAAACCCCAGCGCCATTCCTTCGCCGTGCTGGCCCTGACGGCTCTGGGCACCAGCATCGATGCCTTGGCGGTCGGCGTTACTCTGGCCTTGATCGATGCCAATATCGTGGTCAATGCGCTGGCGATCGGCACCGCCACGTTCCTGATGACCACCCTGGGCGTGATGTGCGGCCGCGTCCTGGGTTCGCGCTTCGGAAAATATGCGGAAGCGGTGGGCGGCATCATCCTGATTGTGATCGGCGGGCACATATTGGCCCAGCACCTGTCGGCCTGATGGCTCAACTCAGGCGCGGAAACGTCCGTCCAGGCGGGCGATGATTTCCTCAGGCTTGAAGCCCAGCGCCTCCAGCCGTCCGGAGCGCGCCAGAAGCGCCAGCCCCGCCAGCGCCGCCGCCACCAGCACCACATCGCATTGGCTTTCCCGGCTGTTGGATGGCAGGCCGCTCGCATCCGAAAGCGCCTTCAGGGCCGCGATCAGCCGGCCGTTGAACAACCGCTCGGCATCGGCAAGCTTGTCCTTGTTGCCATCCGGCGGTGTGCCCGCCAGCGCGGCCGAAGCCGCCGCCATGGTCTCGGCGCCACGCAACATATCCAACGCAGCGGCGCCGGCGCTTGCGAGCCCGCCTGCACCGCGCATGGCCCGTGCCAACGAGGTGAGATCGTCCGCCGCCAGCGCCAGCAGCAATTCGTCCTTGTTCTGGAAATAGCCATAGAGGGCCGCGGGCGCGAACCCGGCTTCCGCCGCCACGCCGCGCAAGCTGAGGTCGCGCGCGCCGGTCCGTGCCGCCACCCGGCGGGCTGCGTCCAGAATGGCGGTGCGCGACGCGGCCCGCGATGAATCGCGCTGCCGCCGTTCCTTTGGCACTCGGATCGCCGCCTCGCCCATGGCGGCATGATAGGTGATTCTCCGACGCCCAAAGGCGGCCACCAGGGGATTTATTGACTAGCCAAGCGCGGCAAAAGGAATCAGACGCTCAGTTGGGGGGCTCAGTGGGGATGGGCGTTCTTGAATGCCGCCATCGCAGTGGTGGCCTCGCCACCCACTTTTTCCTGCGCCTTCTTGCTGGCATCCACCTTGGTGCGTGCGCCGGCTTCGATCGCGCCGTCGAAAGGCTGGCCGGAGGTCGTGGCCTGGGCTTTGGCGGCATCCACTTCCTGCATCAGGCAATCCTGATAGACGCTGGATTGGGCGATGAAGTTGCGCGCTTCCGCCATGGCGACGCGCATCTGGTCGGCACTGGCGGCATTGCCGTCGACAGGCGCGGGCATGGCCGGTTCGGTGCAAAGGGTCTGTGCCACCGCAAGGCGGGCCACAGCCGAACTCACACCCAGCACCAAGGCTGTGATCAGAAGAACAGAACGCACGCACGATCCCTTTCGATGATGACAGTGTCGCACATCTGATGGAACTCGCGCTAGAGCACATCGCGGGAAGACCGCAAAGAATACGGACGATGATATGGATCAATTTATCCAAATCATGCTCTGAATGGTACCGTTCAGAACAGGCGCCGCAAATTTGACAAAAATTGTCAGGACGTCGTGGGACGATGCTCCATAGGCGCCTCGTCTGCAGGCAACTGCCTGAGCGCGAACCATGTGTCGGCATAGCGGACCAGCAGCGCAGCGATCATCAGGCAGAGACTGATGCCATAATAAGCATCCGGCCGGTGCGGACCCGATATCCGCGCCAGGGCCATCACCGAATAGCAGAGCCAGAAATATATCGCGGCGGTCCCCAGCAGGGTACGGCGAACCTTTTCGGGAATGACGGGCTTTTCTCCCAGACGCTTCAGCGGCGCGGCGGCGGCTGCCATAACCAGCATGACGCTGCCGCCGAACATCACCATCAGGGTCGCGCCTGCCGACAGGCGGATCACATTGGGCAGGAATACCGACAGCAGATAGATGGCATAACTGGCGCAAAAGCCCCATATCAGCTTGGCACTGAACCGTTCTGGCACAGAAAAACCGGGCAAGACCCGTCCCGTCATTCGGCAAAGCGGTCCGGCCACCAGGCTGGCGAAAAACACCAGCGAGGTGTAGCGCCAGGCCAGCTGGCTTCCCAGCCTGAAACCATTCTCGCTGAAGCCGCGCAAAAGGATGGCGCCCAGCACCAAGGTCGCGGCGCCCAGCGCAATGATCCCGACCAACGAGCCGAAACGGATTCGGATATGCGGGATTTTGTGGGGCAGCTTGCCGGGGCTGAAAAACGCAACGCCATCCAGGGCGGTCATGTCGAAAAGACCTGTTGAACCTGTCTCATAACGCGCGATGGCGCTGAAAGTGCCAGGGTTGAGAATGGCTATCAGCGCGCCAAAGCCACGGCAAAGCCTTCGACCGGCTGGTTTGCTTCCCGCCGTGGCGCCGCCGCCACAAGCCCCGCAACCGTGAAGCCGAAAGTTTGGGCAAGCGCGCGCAAATAGGCTTCGCTATGGCGCCAGCGCCGTTTGGGGCCCAGCTCGAATCCTTCGCCTTGCGCTTTCTCCACCGTGAACAGGAAATAGCCATCCTCGTGAAGCCGGGCATGGGTGGCTCTGAACACCGCTTCGAGGTCCCCCAGATAGACCAAGGTGTCGGCGGCAAGGATCAGATCATAGTGCGGACCCGGCGCTGTCAGTGCCGCTTCCAGGTCCCGCACGTCCAGATGATCATAAATTTGTCGCGTACGGGCTTTCTCGATCATGGCGGGGGAAAGGTCCACGCCGTCCAGCCGCGATGCCAGCGGTTTGAACACCGCGCCCGCCAGTCCGGTGCCGCAACCCAGATCCAGCACTGACAAATTCTCACGGCCAGGCATCACCATCGCGGCCAGATCGAACAGGATCTGCGGTGCCGCATAGGCCAGGTGGCCGATCATGCGTTCGTCATAGTCGATCGAGAACTGGTCAAACAGGTAACGGACATAGCCCGGGTCGGAGCGCGGCTGTGCCTTGATCGCTTCACAGGCGGCGACCATCCCGGCGGGCGGATTTTCCAGCGCGCGCAAATTCTCCAGCGCCTTGTCCGCTTCACCGGCTTTCAACCAGGCCGCGGCGATCAACTCGCGCGCCCGTTCCAGCGCCGGGTCCAGCCGCAGGGCGCGCTGCAACTCGGCGATGGCGGTGGGCAACGCCTCCGCCGCCAGCAGCGCTTCGCCGAGAGCCAAGATCGCCGGCGCCGCGTCGGGATTGAGCGAGGCGGCTTCCCGCGCCTCAGCCAAAGCCGCAGGTGTGTCGCCGTCAGCCAGCAGCGCTTTGATCAGGGTGAGCCGCGCCAGCAGCCCGCCGCGCCCGGCCTGCAGCCGGACGCGCAGATCGTTTGCTGCCTGCCCGGCCTTGCCGCCAGCGATGAGTGCTTCCGCGGCCTCGATGGGATCTCCCTCATCCATCTTCAAATCAAGCAAGCAGACACAGCCCGTTGTTGAGCACCACGGTTCCGGGCCGTTCCTTGACCGAGGCGCGATAGGAAATGGTACCGCCGTCCTGCCACATCTCCACCACCAGGGTCTCGCCGGGAAAAACCGGCTTGGAAAAACGCACATCGAACTGGCGTATGCGCTCGGGCTGGTAATCCGCCAAAGTGGAAAGCACCGCACGGCAGGCGGTGCCATAGGAGCACAGCCCATGCAGTATGGGACGCGGGAAGCCCACCAGCTTGGCGAAGGCCGGATCGCGATGCAGCGGATTGCGGTCGCCCGACAAGGCATAGAGCAAAGCCTGGTCGGGCCTGGTATCGCATTCCTGGATCAGGTCGGGGGCGCGCTCGGGAAGGACGTGCAGCGCCGGGCCGCCTTCCGGCGAGCCGCCGAAACCGCCATCGCCGCGCGCGAAGATGGACGACACAATGGTGAAGAGCTTGTCGCCGCTGGCGGCCTCGCGCGTCACCCGCTCCTGCACCAGGACCGCGCCTTTGCCCTCGCCCTTGTCCAGGATGGCCAGCATGCGTTCGTCGGAGACGACCTCGCATTTCGGCGGCAGCGGCTTGTGAATGGTGATACGCCGCTCCCCATCCACCACCAGCGCGAAATTGACGGAGGATTTCTGCGGCATACGCTGGCGTTCGGGCGGCGCCTCGCCGCGATTGATCACGCTGGCGAAGGTGGGCACCACTTTCAGGCCGTTATTCTCATAGACGAAAGGCAATTGCTTTTCGTCCAGCGGATCGCGGCCCATGCCAACCCCCAGGGCATAGAGCATCACATCCTTTTCGTCATAGCGCGCGGCGAGGCCGGTGGCGCCGGACTGCATCATATCGTCATAATCTATGGCCATGCGTCTGTTCTCTTGGCTCTCGGCTCTGGCCACAACCTAAGCCCTGTGATGTGATCGCGCCATGACCATGCCAGCGCCCTCCTCCGCGCCGCCGCCAATTTATGTGCAAAAGCGCGGCAATGGCTGTCTTTGGGGTTGCCTGATCCTGCTCTTGATCCTGGCGCTTCCGCCGGTGCTGCTGGGCGGCTACGGCGCCTGGTTCCTGTATGACGGCTATAAGCGCAATCCGGTGCTGCGGGTGGCCGGCGAATTGGTGCGCGAGGACGGCATGGCGCAACAGGTGCTGGGCGCTGGCGCGGAGATCACCGGGATGGAAGGAAATGCCTTTTCCTGGATGCCCGGGATGGCCAGCGACAGCTATGAGGTCACCCTGGAAGGGCCCAAAGGCGAAGGCCATCTGGCGGTTCGCGCCCATCATTCCGGCTTCGGCGCACCCGTTTTGGACAGCGCCATCCTCACCGGGCCCGACGGCCGCCGTTACGATTTGCTCAAGCACCGGCAACTGCCGGACGACGGCACGGCGCGGCCCGACACTTCAATTTAAGTGGCAACCAGGACCTGGGAGATACCCATTCCGCCATCGGTAGCCTGCAGGCGCGGAATGCCATCCCGCTCGATACAGGCGCGCGCCGTGTCGTAGCCTTCCTGGATCGCCTTGTCGAACTTCTTCCAGTCGCGCAACTGGATATCCGGCAAAGGCGGCTCGATCAGGTAATCGCATTCTTCGCGCACGATGCGGCGCTGCGCTTCCGAACCCACTGTGCCCGAGCGCATCAGGATGGAAATGATGGAGGGATTGCCCCGCATGCGCTGACCCAACAGCCACCACCAGGGCCGCTCGCCATAGCGATTGTCCTGGGCCTGCAAATCGATCTCGCCGGTGATGTCGCAGGCGATGATGGGCCCCGCGCCGCCCGCCTGCTCGCGCATCACATCCACCGGCAGATTGTTCATCACGCCGCCATCCACCAGGAGATGGCCGTGATAAGTGACGGGGGGCAGAATCCCCGGCAGTGCGACGCTGGCTCTGAGGGCCCGCCACAGCTTGCCGTCGCGGTGGATATGGATGCGCCCGGCGGTGAGGTCGGAAGACACGGCGAAAAAGGGCAGCGGCAATTCCTCGATACAGACTTCGTCGAAATGTTCCTGCAGCCGCTTGCTGACCTTCTTGCCCCTGACCAGCGCAATCAGCGGCAAGGTGAAATCCGAAAGCGGATTGTCGTCGACAAAGACCGCGCGCATGCGCTCGCGCATTTCCTCCTGGCCCCATTCCCGCGCCAGACCGGCGGCAATGATGGCGCCCATGGACGTGCCGCCCAGTTGATCGAAGGGCACGCCCGCTTCCTTCAGCGCCTTGATGATGCCGATATGGGCGAAGCCCCGCGCCCCGCCCCCGGCCAGCACCAGGCCCACGGCGCGGCCGGCGATGAAACGCGCCACCCGCGCCACATCGGCCTGATGGCCGGCACGCAAATGATGATGGCTGCGGAACAGACCGCTGCGCACCGAGAAATGATCCGGCAGCACTGCGCTGGCGCCGTCGGGGTGCAGCAGCAGCAGTTCGGGCAGGCCGGAGGCGCGTTCCTTGAAAGCCGGCAGGTCCAAAGGCGCCAGCGGCAAGGGTTGGTTGGCGCGTGCCAGTAGAAGGATGCGATCCGCTTGGCGCAGGCACAGATGGGTCCAGGGACTGTCCGGGGCATCGCCGCGATAGAAGACGATGTCGTGGGCCTGTTCGAAACTGTTGAACCATTCCGCCGTCCGGTCGGAAGCGCCCGCATCCAGCACCGCGGCCCGCACCCCCATGCCCGACACCGCCGCCGCCAGCCGCTGGGCGATCGGCACTTCACCCAGGCCTTCCTGCAGCGGCACGATGGCGAAGGTCTTCGGCCGCGACTTGGGGGTGCGGCCGCGGTTGGCGTCCTTCAGCCGCTTCACCAGCATCTGCATCAGGTTCATCATCACCCGCGGATGACGCCCGATCAGCGCCTCGAAACCGTCGGGGCTGATTCGCAGCAATTCGGTGTCGCGCAACGCCACCAACTGGGCGGCGTGATTGCTGGAGCCTGCGATCAGCGACATCTCGCCCACCGTCTCGCCGGCGGGAATATGCGCCACCAATTGCCGCTGTCCCTGCTCGTCGGCAACAAACACACCCAGGCTGCCGGTCACCACCAGGAACAAGGCGGCTCTGTTCTCGCCGTCGCGCTCCAGGAGCGTGCCGCCGGGCAGCGCGAACCAGTTGGCCTCGGCGAGCAGATTGCGCAGGGCCGCATCGCCGACATTTTCCAGCAGCGCAAAACTTTTCAGCCGCTCATGCAGCTCTTCGGGATAGACGGTCTGCTGGCCGATGCGAAAGGAGGACAGAAACGCCATGCGCTTCCTTAGAGCAAGTTGTTTGAACTCACCATGCCGTCCAGCCGCCATCGACATTCAGGCAGGCGCCGGTAACAAAAGATGACGCGGGCGAGGCCAGGAACAGCAGCGGGCCGCCGATTTCTTCTGGCACGCCGATACGGTTCAGCATCGTACGTTCGGCCAGCCTTCTCTCCAGCCCCGGCGGCATTTTTCCGGGCTGTGGAAAGGGGCCGGGGACCAGGGCATTGACGCGAATCCTCTCGCATCCCAGTTCGGCCGCAAGGTGCCGCGTCAATTGTTCGAGGCCTGCCTTGGCGGGACCGTAATGGAAAGGGCTTTGCTGCTCGCGGGCATCGTAGAGCCGCGCATCCGGCGAGACCTGGCCGTACATGGAAGAGATAGTGATCACGCTGGCGTCGCCCGATATGGCGGCCGCCTGTTTCAGGGCCGGCAGGGCGGCGCGCACCGATTCAAAGGCGGCCGTCACCGTGGCGGCATAGGTGGCGGCGAAATCCTCAGGCTCCAGCCGGGCAAAGGACTTGGCTTGCATGAAGCCGATATTGTTGACCAGCACGTCCAGCCGTTTCAGGCCGCCGAAAAAGCCGCGGATTTTTTCCACATCATGGGCATCGAAGGCCGCTGCCTCGACCGAAAACCCTTCCGTGACCAGCGTGCGGACGAAATCCTCCAGCGCCGGCTTGTCGCGTCCATTGACGAAAACATGCGCGCCCGCACCCGCCAGCGCCCGGGTCATGGCCTGGCCCAGGTGACCGCGTCCGCCGGAAACAAAGGCGGTCTTGCCGTCCAAACGGAAAAAATTCTGCGCCATCGCGGCTGCCTGGAACCCCATCCTGCAACCTGCCAGTGCTTGGTAAATAACTGTTTACGAAGCAAGTGTGGCGCTTGCTGCGTTGCAACATCAGCGTGGCGGATCGCCTTATTGGAAACAGGGCTTGGCCACAGTAAAGTTGCAAATCCGTTCACAATAGGACACCCAACAGGGGCTCTACCCCGGCCCTGGGCCGTAGCATAAAGGACGACTTTCCATGACCAGCAAATTCCTTCTCGCCACCGCATCGGCGGGTCTTCTGTTGTTCGGGGCTGTGCAGGGCGCCGCCGCCGCCGATGCCAAGCCCCCCAAGATCAGCTCCGCCGTCGCCAAGAATCTGCAGGACGCCCAGAAGGCGGGCAACGCCAAGGACTATCCCACCGCGATGGCCGCGATCGAAAAGGCCAAGGCGGTTTCCGATCCCACCCCCTACGACACGCTGATGATCAATCGCTTTGCGATGGGCATCCATGTCGGCATGAACGACCTGGCGGCGGCGGATGTCGATGCCGAAGCGGCCGCCGATGTCGATCCCAGTGTGATCCCGGACGCCGACAAGGCCAATGTCTACAAGCCCGCCTTGCAGCTGGCGATGAATTCCAAGCACTACGACAAGGCGATGAAATACGCCAAGCTGTATCAGGCCCTCACGCCGCCGCCGCCCGCAGCCGACCAGGCGCTGATCACTCAGGCCTTCTATCTGGGCGGCGACTATGCCGCCGCCACCGCGCTGGCGCAGAAGAATGTGGACGCCGCCACTGCCGCCGGCCAGAAACCGTCGCGCAACGATCTCGATGTGATCCTGGCCGCCCAGGTCAAACAGAAGGACGAAGCCGGCGCCGAGAAGACCCTGGAGACCTTGGTTGCCAACTACAACACGCCGGAAGACTGGAATCAGATCATGGGCGTGGCGCTGACCACGCGCGGCATGCGTGACATCGACTATGTCTATATGGGCCGGTTGATGTTCCTGCAGGTCCAGCAGGGCGGCAAGATCACGGCCAATGACGCGTCGCTGATCGGCTCCACCGCCAGCCGCCTGGCCTTCTTTGGCGACTCCATGGAGGCCCAGAAACTGGGCGGCACCGGTTTTCCCGACAACGGCGCCAAAGCGGATGCCGACAAGAAGACCATGCCGGCCCAGATCGCCGCCGGCGCCAAGCAGAACGGCCAGTACAATGTGAAACTGGCGGAGGCGCTGTATGGCTATGGCATGTACCCCGAAGCCCTCGCCGCGGCGCAGCTCGCCAAGTCCAAGGGCGGCGCCCAGGATCCCACCGAGCCGGACATGGTGATCGGCATGGCGCAGGCCGCATCCGGCCAGTATGCCCCGGCCGCCGCGACCTTTGGCGGCATCCAGGCGGCCAATCCGGCTTCGGCACGCGTGGTCCGGCTGTGGGGCTATTTCGTCAAGGCGAAGGCCAACCCCTCAACCGCCGCCGCCAACTAGGCTGAACGCAGAAGAACGGGGCGCGGCTGTCGCGTCCCGTCATTCCATATACCGGGTGGGGCTGGCATGAACCTGGTCGCGGGCTTCGCGCCATTCATCCTGTTTACAGTCCTGTCGCGTTTGTCCGTCGATCTCGCGCTGTGGGTGGCGTTCGCCGCCGCCTTCGTCGTTACCATTCGCGATTTTGTGGAAAGCCCGTCGCTGAGGCTGCTGGATGCGGGGAGCCTCGCGCTGTTCGCCCTCCTGGCGCTGGGGCGTGGCTTTCTCGATCCCAACCTCTCCTTGGCATCGGTACGCTTTATTGCTGCTGTGTCCATGTTGGCGCTGCTTGGGTTGCCGCTGCTTCTGGGGCGCGCTTTCTCGGTGGAGTATGCCCGGCTCGATCCGCGGGAAGCCGGCTGGCCGTCCGATATGTTCCGGCGGGTGAACGCCCTCGTTTCCGCCGTCTGGACTGCGGCTTTCGGCGCCATGACGGCGGCCGACGGCGCGGTCGCCTTCGACACCGGCCTGCCCCTTTATGCCAGCATAGCCATCAGCCTTCTGGCCTTGACCGCCGCCATCACCTTCACCCTGCGCTATCCGATGCTGGCCGCCAGACGGCTGAAAGGCTAGCTTCGAAGCAAGCCAAAGAGGATGCCCATGCGACAGGCCGTCATGGGAGCGTCGGCGAGAGCCGGAGCGACCCAAAACAGGATCTACGAGATATGAAACAGGCCGTCATAGTTTCCACCGCGCGTACCGGTCTGGCGAAATCCGTGCGGGGCGGTTTCAACGAGACCCATGGCGCGGTGATGGCGGGTCACGCCATCAAGCACGCCATCGCGCGAGCGGGTATCGAAGCGGGCGAGGTCGAGGATGTCTATGTCGGCTGCGGTTTTCCCGAAGGCGCCACCGGCAACAATATCGCGCGCGAAAGCGCGATCTGGGCGGGATGCCCGGTCTCCACCGCCGGCGTCACCATCAACCGCTACTGCTCGTCGGGACTGAATGCCATTGCCTGCGCCGCGCAGCAGATCATGACCGACGGCACCGACATTGCGGTGGGCGGCGGGGTGGAATCCATCTCCCTGGTGCAGATGGGCGGCATCAATCTCAAGCACTTCACGGAAGAACATCTGCTTGCCGTCAAGCCCGCTTTGTGGATGACCATGATCGAGACGGCCGAGATCGTGGCCGAACGCTATGGCATCAGCCGCGAGCGGCAGGACGAATATGCCCTGCAAAGCCAGCAGCGCACGGCGGCGGCGCAGGAGAGCGGAAAGTACAAGGACGAGATCGTGGCGCTCGCCACCCGGATGAAAAAGGTGGACAAGGCCACGGGTGCCGAAAGCATGGTCGACGTCACCGTGGATCGCGACGAATGCAACCGTCCGGACACGACGTTGGAGGGACTCAAAGCGCTCAAGCCGGTGCATGCCGGCGGCCAGCAGGTGGCCCAGGGCAAATACATCACCGCCGGCAATGCGTCGCAGTTCGCCGATGGCGGCAGCGCCTGTGTGCTGATGAGCGAGGAGATGGCGGCAAAGAAAAACCTCAAGCCGATGGGAATCTTCAGGGGCTTTGCCGCTGCGGGGGTGGAGCCGGATGAAATGGGCATCGGTCCCATCAAGGCCGTGCCCCGGCTGTTGTCGCGCCACGGCCTGAAAATAGACGATATCGACCTGTGGGAGCTGAACGAGGCGTTTGCCAGCCAGACACTCTATTGCATGGACCAGCTCGGGCTTGATCCTGCCAAGACCAATGTGAATGGCGGGGCCATTTCCATCGGCCATCCCTATGGCATGACCGGCTCGCGGCTGACGGGGCATCTGTTGATCGAAGGCCGGCGGCGCGGCGCCAAACTGGGGGTGGTCACCATGTGCATCGGCGGCGGTATGGGGGCGGCGGGTTTGTTCGAGATCATTTCTTGAGAATGAGCCGCTCCGCCTTTGTTCTGCTGACCATGCTAGCGCTTGCCGGCTGCTCGGTCTTCGAATCACCGCCGCCGCCCGGCCCCCCGCCACCACCCGACCCCAAGACCCAGATGAGGGCGCTGGAAATGCGCATCGCCATATTGGTCGAGGAAGAGCGGCACAGGCTGGACCCCAAGGCCCGCGCCCTGGCGATCGATCCGGAGCTCTCCAAGATTGCCCGTGCCCGGGCCAGCGACATGGCGGCAAAGAATTATCTGGCCCATGCAGCGCCCAACGGTGACACCTCGGCGTCCCTGCTGATGCAGCAGGACGAGAAGTGGCAGGGCCTTTTGGGAGAAAACCTGGCGGCGCAGCATTACACCCCGCAACTGGGCGTGGCGGTGGAGGATTTCGCCCGCCGCTTTCTGGATGAATGGCTGAAGAGCCCGCCCCACCGGGACAATATGATCTATGCCAGTTATGACCATGCCGGGGTGGGCGCGGCGGTGAACGGAGATACCGTCTATGTGGCGGTGCTGTTTTCCACCGACATGGGTCTGAAACCGGCTGCTGCGCAGAGCCCGGCCAACACCGTCACCAGCCTGGAAAGCCCCGCCTCGGCCGGGCCGCCTCCCAAGACGGCAGCGGCGCCGCCACGCCTTCGAGGTTCCCAGGGCATGCAGTAGGTGGGGGCCGATTCACCAAGTTTCTGTGCATGACCCGCACAGAAACTTCGGGACTGGCATTCGTAGCGTCAACATTCCTTTACACTATATCTGGCGCCCGGTACTTTCAGTAGTGGGTGCGCGGTGCCAGTGATTCGCGATGCGGGCAGAACTTCCCTGGAATGTTGCAGGTATCCCGCCAGAGGCTCGGGAGGCAGCGCGGGCCGCTGCCCGGCGCGAGGGCCTGTCGGTCGGCGAATGGCTGACGCGGCGCATTTTGCGGAATTTGTCGGGGCTGGAGGGCGAAGTGTCGGTCTCGCACGAGGGTGCTCCCCTGGACAGCTGGGGCCTGCCCCAGTCGGAAACCAGCCGGCGCGACAGCGAAGAGATGCTGGCCCATGTGGGACGCACCGAAACCGAATCGAATGAGACCTGGCGGCGCATCGAAGACCAACTCAAGGGCCTTGGCCGCCGTCTGGAGTCCAACGAACGCAGCCACAGCGAAAACAATCGCGTTCTCTCTCGCACGGCCCAGGAAATGAACATCACAGCACGGGAACAGTCCCAGGCTTTCGATCAGTTGGGCCAGAACATCGCGGCGCTGAGCGCGCGGCTGGAACGGCTGGAACGCGGTGCCACCAACGACAGCATCAAGGAAGCGATCAAGGCCTTGCATCTGGGCCTCTCCCGGCTGGCCGACCAGATCACCGCCACCACCACCCATTCCGCCAGCCAGTTGGCGCAGGTCACCGACAATCTGGAGAAACTTGCCGGCCATGTCGGTCAGATCTGGGAGGACGCCGACACCGCCAACCAGCTCCTGGAACGGCGGCTGGATGTCACCGAAAAGGAACTGGCGCAGCGGATCGAGAATATCGGACATGGCTGGGACGTCCGCCTTTCCGCCGCCGAGAAGACCGCGCAATTCAACACCAATGCGCTGGATCATGCGCTGGAGAAGATCGAAGCCGCCGCCGACCAGCGCGTCGCCGATCAGGCCGACTATCAGCGCCGCATGGTGCAGCAGGATGAGCGCGCGGCGCGGCAGGACGAAAATGTTCAACGGCTGGAAGGCTCCGTTGCCGAGCTGGAAAAACGTCTGCCCGGAGCGGAACTGGAAGATCGTCTCGGCAAGATGGAAGCGCGCCTGCCCGGTGCCGAACTGGAAGACCGCCTGGCGCGGATGGAATCGCGGCTGCCCGGTGCGGAGCTGGAAGACCGCTTGAGCGGGATGGAAAAGCGGCTGCCTGGGGCCGAACTGGAAGACCGGCTGGCCCAGATGGAAATCCGTCTTCCGGATCCGGAGATGGAAAACCGCCTGCTGGCCAGGATGGGAAAACACCTGGAAAAGCACCTGCCGGCATCCGAACTGGAAGAAAAGCTGGAGGAGATTCAGTATTCGGTCAGCGGGCTGACGGAGCGGATGCGGCGCGAAGGCCCGGAAAAATTCGAAGCGCCGCTGCAGGCGCTGACTCATCGGCTGGAAAAGCTGGAACAGGATCATGCCGAGCTTCTGGCGGAGATGCGCGTCAAGCTGGTGACGCCCGCCGTTGGGGAACCGGAAAAGCCGTCGGAAAGTCTTTCCGAACCGCCCTCGCATCAAGAGCCGTTCTTCCACACCGCGCCGGAGCCCGAAGCGGAAGCGCCGGTAGAACATGCCTTCGAGGCGCCGCCTTTCGCCGAGCCGGCGTTCGAGCGGGATACGTCGTTCGCGCATGAGGAAGAATCCGCCCACGCCTTTCCGCGCGCCGAGGCGGAAGAACTCGACGACTTCACGCCGCAGCAGCACCTGGATTTCGACCTTCCCGACGACGCACAAACCGCCCACGACGACACCTTCCTGTCGGAGTTCGGAGACGCGTTTTCAGAGCGTGAAGAAGAACCGGAAAATTTCCTCGCCCAGGCCCGCCGCTCAGCCCGCGCCGCATCGGAACAAGCGGAGAGCGAAGGCCGCAGCCGCCTGTCCGCCTTCCGCTGGAGTCAGAACGCGGATCAGGAAACCGGACCGAGCTCCGATGCGGAACAGGGCGAAGAGAAACCCAAGCCCCGCTTTCTGGTCCCGCTGATCGTCGCCCTGGTGGTGGTCATCGCGGCCGCCGCGGCGCTGCTGCTCAGCCAACGCGCCAGGACGCCCGTGGTGCCGCCCGCCAGGCCGGCAGTCCCGGCCATCACCCATCCAGTGCGGCCGGCGGCGCTCCCCTCAAAGCCTGCACTTCCATCGCAAGAAAATCTGATGGAACAGAAATCCCTTGCGGACAAGAACGCCCGCCTCTCCGTGCCGCCGCCGCCAACAGCCGGCAATGCCGGTGACTTCAGTTCGCAGCGTTCCGCACCGGCATCATCCGACACGACGGCGCGCACCGCGCCGCCGGCCGCGACCAAGCCGCCGGTAAAAACCGCGACCGCCGTCAATCCGGTCAAGCCCACAACCAGCACCACCGCTCCGGTCAAGACTGCAACGGCCGCCAATCCGGTCAAGTCCACGAGCACCAGCGCTCCGGTCAACCCCGTGACGCCGGCCGCTCCGGTCAAACCCGCGCCCATCGGAGGCGCCCCCATCGGCAGTGCACCCAAAACGGCCGCGCCCGCTCTGGATCGGGTCGTCCAATCGGCCAACGCCGGCAACCCGACTGCGCTTGCCATTCTGGGTCTTCGCGCACTGGACGGCGTCAATGGCGCGCCGGTCAATTTGCCGGACGCCGTCAAATTCCTCACCCAGGCGGCGGAAAAAGGCCAGGCCGTGGCGCAGTACCGGCTGGGCACCTTGTATGAACGCGGCCAAGGCGTGCCGTCGGATACCGCCAAGGCCATGCATTGGTATGAACTGGCCGCCAACCAGGGCAATCGCAAGGCGATGCATAATCTGGCGGTAGCCTATGCCAGCGCACCGCCGGGAAAAAGGAACATGACGGAAGCGGCACGCTGGTTCGCCAAAGCCGCGGCGCTGGGCCTGTCGGATTCGCAGTTCAATCTCGCGGTGCTTTACGAGCGGGGCGACGGCGTGCCGCAGAGTCTGGTGGATGCATACAAATGGTATTCCGTCGCCGCCGCCGCCGGCGACGCGGAATCCAAGGGCCGCATCGGTGTGCTGCAGACTCAATTGAGCGAGGCCGACAGGGCCTCGGCCAGCCGCTCGGCCGCGGCGTTCCATGCCACGCCGCTCAATCGCATCGCCAATGTGCCGCCGGAGTCCGCCGACTTAGGCCGCTGATTGGGGGCCGCTGATTGAGGTCATAGATTGGGCCCGCTGATTTTCGGAAATTGATTTTCCGCAGATTTCAAAAGGCTTTTTGCGTTGACCGCCTGCGGATGCGCGCGCATGGTCGTTCATAGCTGCCGCGCCGCCGAGCCGCCTTATGGAAATATACCTGCCCGTCGCCGAAATGTCCGTCAACTGGCTGGTCATCATTGCGCTCGGCACCGGCGTGGGCTTTCTGTCGGGCATGTTCGGCGTGGGCGGCGGTTTTCTGATGACGCCGCTCCTGGTCTTCGCCGGCATTCCTTCCACCGTGGCGGTCGCCACCACGCTCTCCCACGTCACCGCCTCCTCCATGTCGGGAGCATTGGCGCAATGGCGCAAGCGTGCCATCGACTTCGCCATGGCCGGCGTGATGCTTGTGGGAGGAATGGCCGGCACCCTGTTCGGCGTGTGGCTGTTCGCGCTGATGCGCCGTCAGGGCCAGATGGACCTGATCGTGGGGCTGACCTATGTAATCATGCTGGGCTCCATCGGCACTATCATGCTGCGGGAGAGCCTGGCGGCACTGAAAGCCTATCATGGCGGCGCGGCGGCCAGCCGGCGGCCGGTCAATCGCGGCTGGATCCAAAGCCTGCCTTTCAAGATGCGCTTCCGCCAGTCGCGCCTCTATATCAGCGTGCTGCCGCCCATCGGCATCGGCTTCTGCGTCGGCGCGCTCAGCGCCATCATGGGCATCGGCGGCGGTTTCATCATCGTGCCCGCCATGATCTATCTGCTGCGCATGCCCACCAAAGTGGTGATGGGTACCTCGCTGGTGCAGATCATCGCCGTCACGGCACTGACCACGGTGCTGCAGGCCACCAGCAATTTCGCGGTGGATATCGTGCTGGCAGGCCTGCTGGTTTCCGGCGGCGTGGTAGGGGCGCAGTTGGGTGTGCGGGCGGGCTCGAAATTGCGCGGCGAACAGCTGCGGCTGCTGCTGGCGCTGCTGGTGCTGGCGGTGGGCGCAGGACTTGCCTGGCAGCTGGTGGCGCGGCCGGCCGATCTCTATTCCCTGGCCGAGGGCCTGCCATGAGGCGCGCCCTGCTGGCCTTGCTGTTGCTCATTGCCATCCCGGCCCACGCCCAGGATCTGGTGTCGGGCATCAGCCAGGACATCATCCAGATCACCTCCAGCTATACCGGCACCAATATCGTGGTGTTCGGGGCGATCGAGAATGCCACCAGCGGCCAAAGCCGCGACATTGTGGTGGTGGTGCGCGGCCCCGACGAGCCGATGACGGTGCGCCGCCGCGACCGCATCGCCGGGGTATGGGTCAACAGCGACGCGGCACGGTTCGAAGGCCTGCCGGCCTATTATTATCTCGCCTCCACCGAACCGATCGCGCGCATCGCCTCGCGCGAGGCGCTGGCGCGCTACGGCATCGGGCTGCAGGCGCTCAAGCCTTCCGCTATCGGCAGCCACCATGATCCCGAACCGTTCCGCCAGGCGGCGATCCGTTATCACACGCGCGTGGGCCTTTATGCGGAGAGCCCCGGCAGCATCGACTTTCTCAGCGAAACCCTGTTTCGCACCCGGGTGCCGGTGCCGGCGGGCGTCACCCGCGGGCAATACAATGTGGAAGTCTATCTGTTCCGCGACGGCGAGGTGGTGAGCGCTCAGTCCACGCCTTTGTTCGTGGATGCCACCGGCCTGGAACGGCGGCTATACAATCTCGCGCATAACGCGCCGCTGAGCTACGGCATCCTTTGCGTCCTGATGGCGATGCTGTTGGGCTGGATATCGTCGGTATTGTTCCGGCGACAGGAATAGGGTTCAGACCGCAATTCGCCGGGGAATGGCATAGACACGATTTGTGCCCAGCATGTAGGCGTGGAAATCGCCGCCGAACAGCGAGACGATGGCCGCATCGCCCACATCCAGCCCCCCGGTATAGGCGCCGAAGGACGGCAGGATCAGCCGCAACCCGTCGGAGACAAAGCAGCGGCGGCGCACATGGCGGCCCCATTTGGCCACCTTGGCGCAGGGATGAAGATGGCCCGCCACCTCGCCCGGCTCGAACAGCGCCAGCGGTTCGTGACGGAACAACAGCCCGCCAAGCCGCAGGCTTTCCGCCACCTCGCCCTCCAGCCATGCCGGCGGATGGGGATCGTGGTTGCCGGTGATCCAGGTGAAGCGCGCGGTGCGGCAAAGCGATTCCAGCAGGCTGCGCTGCTGCGGCGCCAGACGCTCACCGGCATGGGCGTCATGAAACGAATCGCCCAGCGCAATCACCCGCGCCGGATTGTGGCGCGCGATGGCCCGCGCCATCCGCAGCAAGGTACTGGTGGTGTCATAAGGCGGCAGGAACTGGCGCCCCCGGGCATAGGAACTGCCCTTCTCGAAATGCAGGTCGGCGAACACCAGGGTCGCATGCGCCGGGCTGAAAGCCGCGCCGCAAGCGTCCAGCAGCAGGCTTTCGCCATTCACCGAAATCAGAAGGTCGCCCGTTTCAATCCACACGCATCGCATCCCGTATCAACGCGTCTTCATTGTCGCGCAGAATAGCTTCGTCCACCTCGCCCGCAACCATTTCGCGGGAAATCTCCAGCAGCGCCGGCACCGCCAGCGGCGAAACCCGGTCCAGCCGCCGCGTCACGATCCGCTTCTTCACCCGCGCCAGCATGTCGCCCAGCCGTGCGATATCCAAAAGGCCGGTTCCCGCGTCCTGATAGGTGGCGCGCAACAGGACATGGTCGGGTTCATGCTCGCGTAGCACGTCATAGATCAGGTCCGAGGAAAATGTCACCTGCCGGCCGCTTTTCTCCTTGCCGGGAAAGCGGCGCTGGATCAAGCCGGCGATGATGGCGCAGTTGCGGAAAGTACGCTTGTAAAGATTGGATTCGGCCAGCCAGCTGTCCAGGTCGTCGCCCAGCATGTCCTCGTCGAACAGGGCATTCATGTCGGCACTGCCCATGTCCCGCGCGCTCCACACCGCAAGGGCATATTCATTGGCGACAAAGCCGATCGGGTGATAACGGGCGCGTTCCAGCCGCCGCGTCAGCAGCATGCCCAAAGTCTGGTGCGCCAGCCGCCCTTCAAAGGGATAGCAGACCAGATAGTGACGGTTGCCGCGGGGGAATGTCTCGACCAGAAGCTGGCCGGGCTTTGGGATGACGCTGCGCCATTCCTGGATCTTCAGCCATTCCTGCACCGGTTCGGGCAGCCCATGCCAGCTCTCGGGCGCCGACACCATCTCGCGCACACGCTGGGCCAGAAAGGTGGAGAGTGGAAATTTGCCGCCATTGTAGCTGGGGACCTGCGCTTCCGGATCGCGCGCGCGGGTGACATAGGCGCCGGTTTCCCGCAAGCCTTCAAAGCGCAGCACATCGCCCGCGAAAACAAAGGTATCGCCTGCCGCAAGCTGTTCGACGAAATATTCCTCCAGCTCGCCCAGCTTGCGGCCACCCGCGCCGGCCGGACGGCCCTTGCTTTGCAGTCTGATCTCCACCATGGGATCTTCGACGATCACTCCGGCATTGAGACGATATTCCTGGGCCAGGCGCGGATGGGCCAGGCGGTAACGGCCATCCTCGGTCTTGCGCAGCCGGGCATAGCGGTCATAGCTGCGCAGTGCGTAGCCGCCGGTGGCGACAAAATCCACCACCGCATCGAAATCTTCGTGGGCAAGATGGGCGTAGGGCGAAGCGCTGCGCACTTCTTCAAACAGCGCGGGTGCGAAGAACGGACCGGCGCAGGCGGTGCCCAGCACATGCTGCGCCAGTACATCCAGCGCGCCGGACTTCAGCCGCTCACCGTCGAGTTCGCCGGCCAGTACCGCATCGCGGGCGGCGTTGCACTCCAGCACCTCGAAGCGGTTGGCAGGGACCAGCAGTGCCGCGCTGGGCTCGTCCAGCCGGTGATTGGCGCGGCCGATGCGCTGCACCAGCCGGGCCGCGCCCTTGGGGGCGCCGATGCAGATCACCTTGTCCACCGCGCCCCAGTCGATGCCCAGATCCAGGGTCGAAGTGCAGACCACGGCCCGCAAACTACCCTTGGCCATGGCCGCTTCCACTTTGCGCCGCTGTTCCTGGGCGAGGCTGCCATGATGCAAGGCGATGGGCAGATTGGCGTCGTTGATCGCCCACAATTCCTGGAAGGTGCGTTCCGCCTGACTGCGGGTGTTGACGAAGACCAGCGCGGTTTTGGCGTCTTGTATTGCCGCCATCACATCCATCATGGCGTGACGCGCCAGATGTCCCGCCCAGGGCACATAGGAATCCGAGGCGCTGATTTCGATGTGCGGTTGTGCCCCGCCCTTGGCGACCACGATCTCAGAGAGAGATTCGCCGGCAAGAGGCTGCGGCATCAGGAAACGCTGCAAGGGCGCGGCATCTTTCACGGTGGCGGAAAGCCCCACCCGACGGTGCCGCGGCGCCAGGCTTTGCAGCCGCGCCAGCCCCAGGGCCAAAAGATCGCCGCGCTTGGAGTTGTAAAGCGCGTGCAGTTCGTCCAGCACCACGGTGCGCAGATTCTCGAACATCTGGGTGCTGCGCGGATGCGCCAGCAAAAGGCTCAACTGCTCCGGCGTGGTCAGCAAGAGATCGGGCGGACTGTAGCGCTGGCGCTGGCGGCGGGCGGCGGAGGTGTCGCCGGTGCGCGTCTCCACCGTCACCGGCAGATCCATCTCCGCAATCGGCTGGCCCAAGTTGCGCGCCACGTCTACCGCCAGCGCCTTCAGGGGCGAGATGTAGAGCGTGTGCAGGCCGGTCTTGCGGGCGCGCTTCGGCCTGGACGCCAGATCGATCAGGCTGGGCAGGAAGCCGGCCAGGGTCTTGCCGCCGCCGGTCGGCGCCACCAGCAACACGCTTTCACCCTTCTGGGCATGGTCCACCAAAGCGAGCTGGTGGGTACGCGGCTGCCAGCCGCGGGACGCGAACCAGTGCTGGAATTGGGGGGGCAGCATGGCAGGAACAAACCATGTACCAGCGAGCGGAAGCAACAAAAATTGGGTCACCTCCCCCGCACGCGCTTCAGCGCGCTTGCATAGGGGGGTAGCCGTAGCAGCGCTCGCGCTGCGAAGGCTGGAGGGGGCTATTTGTCGCCCAAGAGCCGCTTCAGCTCCGCTTCCGGCGTGCCGTAGAAACTGCCGGCGATCTGTTCGATCCCGGCGCGATCGACCAGGGTCAACTGACCGCGGCGGGTGGTGACCAGCCCGCGCCGTTCAAAACCATGGATCGCCACGGTCACGCCGGCGCGGCGCACCCCCAGCATCACCGCCAGGAATTCGTGGGTCAGCGGCACTGCATTGGTGGTGAGCCGGTCATGCGCCATCAACAGCCAGCGTGCCAGCCTTTGCTCCAGCTTGGCCCGGCCATTGGCAAGCGCGGTATGGGCCGTCTGGATCATGAAGCCCTGGGCGAATTTCAGCAGCAAGGCATGCAGAGTGTCGCTGCGCCCGATCGCTTCGCAGAGCCGTTCTTGCGCAATGCGATGGCCGCTGCCGCCGATCTGCATGTAAGTGGAATGCTGGGCGCGGGTATCGCCCATGATCAACGGCACGCCGGTAACGCCTTCAAAACCGATCACGCCCACTTCGATGCGATGATCTTCCGCATCCACCGCAACGACGGAAACGACGCCCGTCTCCATGAAATAGGCATGGGTGATCGGCTTGCTGGGTACCTCGATAACCTGACGTTCCTTCAAGGTCACGGCTTCAAGGTGGGACCCGATCAGATCCCAATCCTCGATGCTGATCTTGTGTAAAAGCCGGTTTCGAATCCCGCTGCGTGCGTGCGCTTCTAACATCTCGATAGCCCAACCTGGATGCGCGGCAGGGCCCCCCAACCGCATCTGCCGCGCACGCTTGAGTCGCGTGTCGCGGCACTGTCGAAAATAGCGTTAAGTAGCGGAAATCCTACGCTTTTTTCAGTACCAAAACGTACCCCTGAACCTCCAAATGCGAACTGCATTGGCTCTCCTTTCCAATGCCCCTTCAAAATCAATACTCAGTACACAGACGGATATCATTGCGGCGAAAAAGTGCCGCGGTTACGCTGCTGTGGTTTTGCTGTCGTGGAGAGAAAACGGACGTACGGAGGGATCAGTTCCGAGGCCGGAAGAAATCAATCACGGCCTGGCGTGTATGTTTGTCACCCACGGCCGACATATGATCGCGTCCCGCTATTTGCACCGCAATGCCGTTAGCAAATGTTGCCGCCAGAGGCTCCGGGTGACCTGCGGTTTCGTCTTCGCTGCCATTCACCACAAGCACAGGACGCGTCAATTGAGCCAAAGCCTCAACCGGCAAATGTGGCGACATTGCGCGCATGCAGGCCGCAAGCGCGAGGCGGTCCTTGCCGGGCTGGTCCGCAAAGGCGCGAAACATCTTGGCGCGCGGATCGGTGATCGTGTCCTTGTCTGATGTCAGCAGGGCGTCCGCCAAGATGCTGCGCGCCCGTGGCGAGGTGATGCGGTCCTCAAGATAGGTTTCACCCACGCCGGCGATCGCCAGCTTGACGACCCGCTCGGGATGCGCGGCCAGCAGCCTCAAGCCGATGAAGCCGCCCATCGAGTAGCCCAGGATCAATGCATCGCTGAGCCCACAAGCCTGCATCACCATGATCGCGTCCCGGGCCATGCGGTCATGGCCATAAGCCGCTTCGTCGTGCGGCTTATCGCTGTCGCCATGGCCACGGCAATCCATCGCCACGATGGAAAACCCCGCCGCCGTCAAGCCGCCGAACCAGCCGGTGGATTTCCAGTTCTGCATCCGGCTGGAGCCGAAACCGTGAATCAGCAGGATCGCGGGTCCTTCGCCGTGCCGTTCAAAGGCAAGCTGCACGCCGTCTTCAGCCGTCGCGAATTCCACCATGACGTTTTTGTCACCTCGATCCCTGTCCGCTTATAGACAGCAGGCCCGCGCTTTGCGAGTTTGAAGCATGCGGAAATGGCTTTTCATCGCTGCCATCACCGGCGCCTTGGCGGTTTTGCTGGCCGCTTTCGGCGAGCACGCGCTCAGCAGCCGCCTCGACGCCCGGTCGTTGGCGGCCTTTGCCACCGGCGCGCGCTATCAGATGTTTCATGCGCTGGCGATGGGCCTTGCAGCACTGGCGGCACGCGGCCCGGCCGCGGCCCGTGCGCAAGGCGCCGCCCTGTTGTTCTTCTCCGGCACTCTGCTTTTTTCCGGCTCGCTCTATGGCCTGGCATTGACCGGCATCCGGATCCTGGGTTTTGTCACGCCCCTGGGTGGATTGGTGTTGATCGCGGGCTGGGTTCTGCTGGCACTGGCCGCCCTAAAACTGGAGGAGACATGAAAAAACTTCTTCTCCCGATGTTGCTGGCCGCCAGCCCGGTCTTGGCCCACGCCAGCCTGAAATCTTCCGACCCGGCCGCCAATGCCAAGGTCAAATCACCCAACCTGATCCGGCTGACTTTCACCGAAGCACTGGAGCCCAGCTTCAGCGGCGCCGAACTGGCGGATGGAACCGGCAAGGTCCTTCCCATTTCAAAATCGGTTGGCGGCACCAGCATCACCCTGATGCCGCTGGGATTGAAGCCGGGCAGCTATAAAGTGACCTGGCACAGCGTGGGTCATGACACCCATCGCATCAGCGGCAGTTTCTCTTTCAAGGTCGTTCCGTGAATGACGCCGGCGGCTTTTCGCGGGCTTTATTTTGTCGCGGTGATGATCCTGTTCGGCGATCTCGCCTTCAGCACCTTGTTGCGTGCCAAACTTCCCATCATCCTGCCGCCCAGGAATAACACGCTGCGCTGGACCGCGCTGGGCGTGGCTGCGGCCGCGGCTTGCGCGTGGCTTGTTACCGCGGCGGCCCAGATGGCAGGGATGCTGGACCGGCAGGCGGTGCTTGAGACGGTCACGGCCACACTCTTCGGGCAAGTTTTTCTTCTGCGCATGTTGGCCCTGTGTGGTGCGGCGGTGGCCCTGGCGGCGCGCCATGGCGCCAAATTCGCGGTACCGCTGGTGGCCCTGGCCCTGGTCCTGCCGGCCGCGACCAGCCATGCCGCCGCGTCCAGTCCGGCGGGCTTTGCCATCCTGGGCGCCACTTTGGATGGCGTGCATCTGCTGACCGCGGGATTCTGGATTGGCGGGCTGATGGTGCTGGCGGCGCTGTTCCGGCGCGGCGAGGCCAATATGCTGCTGGCTCTGTTGTTATTCTCCGACTGGGCCATGGTTGCAATCTTGTTGCTGGTGATGACGGGCCTGATCGACGCAGCTTCGGTCCTGCTGGGCGACAAGGGCACCCCGTCGGTTCCTTATCTTACCGTCCTGGCCGCCAAACTTGCACTGGTCGGCGCCATGCTGGGTCTGGCGGCGTTCAATCGGCTGCGCTGGATGCCCAAAGGCCGCGAGGAAAAGATCGCCCGCAATGTCCTGCTGGAATTGGTGGCGGGCGTTATTGCCGTGTTGCTGGCGGGCGCACTTGGGCAGCTTCAGCCGGTGATTTCGCCGGCTGGGTTTTGAAATCCTGGTCTGTTGTGCCGGCGCTTTTGCGGTCGGGAGCGCTCAAGGCGCGTAGGAACTTGTCGCCCCATTTGGAAATATCGTTGCGCAGGAGCGCGTCATAAAGTTCGGTGTGGCGGGCTTTGCGTTCATGTTGCGGCATGGCCATGGCGCGCGCAATGGCCGCGCCGACCGCATCGGGATCATAGGGATTGACCAGAAGCGCGTCGCGGAATTCATCCGCGGCGCCCGCGAAGCGCGACAGGATCAGCACGCCGGGATCCTCCGGATCCTGGGCCGCGACATATTCCTTGGCCACCAGGTTCATGCCGTCGCGCATCGGCGTCACCAGCCCAACATGGGCGGCGGAATAAAGCCCGGCCAGCACGGTCCGGCTATAGGGGCGGTTGACATAGCGTACCGGCGACCAGTTGGCCTCGCTATAGCTGCCGTTGATGCGTCCGGCAGCGCTGTTCACCGCCGCTTCCATCTCGGAATATTCCTTGATGGCGCTGCGGCTTTTGGGCGTTATCTGCAGATAGGTGATCTTGCCATGCCATTGCGGATGCGCCGCCAGGAAACGTTCATAGGCTTCCAGCCTCAGCGTGATGCCTTTGGAGTAATCCAGACGGTCCACCCCGATCATCAGAGATCCCGGCACCGACGCGATCACCTGCTGGACAAAGGGCGTCTTGATGGCGCGCCGCGCCAGGCGGGTGAATTCGCGCGTCTCGATCCCTACCGGGAAAGTGCCGATCCGCATCGCCCGGTCGCCGGTTCCCAGCCTCAGCGAGATATGCGACGGCGTGCCCAGCTCCTTGGCCAAATAGCGGGCAAAATTGGCGGCATCGCCGTCGGTCTGGAATCCCACCAGATCGTAATCCCCCAGCAGCGGGATCAGCCGCTCATGGTTGGGCATGGCGGTGAGGATCTCCGGCGGCGGCAGCGGGATATGCAGGAAAAACCCGATCCGGTTGTTGAGGTCGCGCGCCCGCAGCGCCTTGGCCAACGGGATGAGGTGATAGTCATGCACCCAGACGATGTCGTCGGGCAGCAGCACCTTGGCCAGCTCGTCGGCGAAATGCTCGTTGACGCGAAGGTAACCCGACAGGTCGCGGCGGGAGAATTCCGCCAGGTCCAGCCGGTAGTGGAAGATCGGCCATAGCACGCGGTTGGCGAAGCCGTTGTAATACTCGTCGAAGTCCTCCGGCTTGAGGTCGGTGACGATATAGCTGTTGTTGCGCTGGGTGATGGTGCGGGTGCGGGGCTTTTCATGCACCTCGCCGCTCCAGCCCAGCCACACACAGGTGTGCTTGCGCAAAGTCGCCTTGAGTGCCACTTCCAGGCCGCCGGGATTGCCGCCGGCTCCGGGAATCGCCACCCGGTTAGAGATTATGAAGATGCGCGCCAATAGCGATCCTCCCAGCTTTGGCTCAGCCGCATGGCGCTGAGGATGACGCCGGCCATGGAGTAGGTCTGGGGAAAATTGCCCCAGAGTGCGCCGGTTTGGGGATGAATGTCTTCGGCCAGTAGGCCATAAGAGTTGCGCAGCGCCAGCGCGTCCTGATAGCGCTCGCGCGCCTCCTCGCGGCGGCCCAGCGCCGCCAGCGCATCGATCAGCCAGAAGCGGCAAACCAGGAATTCGGTCTCCGGCATGCCGAAATCGTCCTCCGCGGCATAGCGCATGACATGACGGCCGCGCACCAGGTCATGCTCAATGGCCGCGACGGTGGAGGCAAAACGGGGATCATGCGCCTCGATCAGGCCCAGTTCGGGCAGCAGCAACACGCTGGCATCCATATCGTCCACGCCTTCCGCGGCGGCAAAAGCCTGCCGTTTCTCGTTCCATACCCGCCGGAGCAGCACTTCCCCGATACTGTCGCTCAGGGCATGCCAATGACGCGCACGATCCTCAAGGCCGATCCGAGCGGCGATGGCGGCTGTGCGGCTGATGCCGGCCCAACACATGGCGCCGGAATGCGTGTGGATGCGTTTGCGGCCGCGGAATTCCCAAATCCCGGCATCCGGCTCCAGGGCCAGATCGACGCAACGCTGGGCCAGTTTTTCCAGCAGCCGGAACAGGCTTTCTTCGCCCGGGTGGGGAAGCCGGCGGTCGAAGAACATCGGTGTCGCAGCCAGGATCACACTGCCATAGGCATCGTGCTGAACCTGTTCCACCGCGGCATTGCCGATCCGCACCGGACCATGCCCCTCAAAGCCTTTGAGATCGGGCGCGATCCATTCGGTGAGATCGTCGGACGGGACGATGCCATAGCAAGGCGCCAGGACATCGCTGTTGCCGGCGATGGAGAGGATATAGGCGATATAATCCTCCATCGCGCGGGTGGCGCCGATGGCGTTCAGCGCCTTGACCACGAAATAGGCGTCCCTCAGCCAGCAATAGCGATAGTCCCAGTTGCGCCCGGAATGCGGCGCTTCCGGCAGCGAGGTGGTGAGCGCAGCCACGATACCGCCCGTCTCTTCAAAGGCCGTCAGCTTCAGCGTGATGGCGGCACGGATGCTGGCTTCCTGCCATTCATAGGCGATGGACAGCCGGCGCACCCATTCGCGCCAATAGTCGCGGGTGCGCTCGTTGAAATCACGCACCGTGGAGGAGATATCGCCCATGAAGGGCTCGTCCGGCCCGAACACCATGTGCAACGGGCGGGTCAGGGCGAACGGCGTTTCATGCTGGATATAAGAGAGCGGCGCATCGGTTGTCAGCCGCACCAGCGAGGGTTCTCCATAAGTGATGTGGCTGGAGCCCGCGACCTGGCGCTTTACCGGATTGCCGTAGAACTGGGTCGGGCGCGCGCGGATGGCGATACGGGGCAGGCCCGCGATGGGTTCGATGATCCGCATCAGCTGGGGTGGACGCAGCAAGCGGTCGAAGTTGCGCAGGCGCGGCGCGAAATCGGTGATCTTGACCTGCGCACCATCGTCAGCCGTCAGGATGGTGATCACCGTGGCGGTGTTGCGCTCATATTGCGACTGCACGCCAACCTGGCGGTCCAGCAGCACATCGCAAAACCCTTTTTCCTCGTCGCCTGCGATCAGGCGGCAAAAGACCGGATCGCTGTCGAAGCGGGGAAAGCACCACCACACGATCTGTCCTCGATTGTTGATCAGGGCAGCGACGCGGCCATTGCCGACCACGGCGAGATCCACGGGCCCGGTCATGGAAGCATCCTCATCGCGATTCCATTTCCGCCACACGGGCAAGCCATTGACGCACCGCACGGGGGGACTCAAAGACATGTTCGGCGCCGGGAAAGCGCCGCCCCACCGAAAAGCCGCGTCCACCCAGGCGTGGCAGGATGCGAAACACATCCAGGTCGGTGGTGTCGTCGCCGCCGAACAGGATGGAGCGCCCGGCAAAAGGCTTCTGTTTGGCGAGCATCGTGACCGCCGTGCCCTTGTCCACCCCGATCCGCCGGGCTTCGATCACGGCCTTGCCGTGAAGGATATGCACCTTCTCGCTCTCGAAAATCTTGGCATGCTTTTCCATCGCCGAGGTCAGGACCGGGCGCGCCTCGGGTGCCAGGCGATAGTGCAATGCCAGCGCCGATCTTTTATCTTCCAGCAGCAGACCGGGGATGTTGCGGGCAAGCCCGGTGAATATCTCCACGACATTTTCGGGCAAGGGTTGACTGCGGGCCACCTCGCCATTCGCGCTGCGCATCTCTCCGCCATGGGCACCGATGGCGGCGGGCTTGAAAGGCGAAAAAACCCTGTCGATGCTTTCCAGCGAACGCCCGCTGACGAAAGCCAGCGCCCCCGAAAGGCGCGTGCTCAATCGTTCTAGGGCGCGCGACAATTCGTGCGGCACCTTCACACGATCCGGCGTCCGCGCCAGATCCAGAAGGGTACCGTCTATATCCAGGAACAAGGCCGTATTGTCGGTAACCGGCGGCATCATCAGGCTTTCCGCTCTCGTATTTCAAAGACGAAATGAATTTGTTTCCAATGGAAACAAAACGCCCAACCTGCTCAATGGGTTCCCTGGAATCGCGTCGGTTTCAAGGCGCAAATGGCCCTCTGCAAAACCGCTCTATCTGTGGAAATGCCCCGACCAGGCGAAAGCTCCCCCTTCCATTCCCGCATCGTTAGAGACAAGCGACACATTGCGGGGGAGCTTGACATTCACGCAACGCGAGTTGCCGCCGCCCAGATACAGATGATCGTAAGCGAATACAGTATCCAGCACGGTGATCAGCTTCCTGATACGCCGGTTCCAATGGGCATTGCCGATTTTGCGCCGGGTCCTGTCGCCGATGTAAATATCGAAATCGTCTTTCTTGCGCGCGACCAGATGTGCCAGGTCCATGTGCGGCAGCAACTCCCCATCGCGGAACCAGGCGGTACCGAAGCCGGTGCCCAGGGTGCAGACCAACTCCAGTCCCTTGCCCTTGATCGCCGCCAGCCCTTGCACATCGGCGTCGTTGAGCACCTTGACTGGAGTGCCGAATTGTTTTGCCGCGGCTGCCGACAGATCGAAGCCTTTCCAATCCCGGGTGCCGAAGGCGGGCGCGGAGATCACCTTGCCGCTGCGGACCATGCCGGGAAAGCCGATGGTGACATGATCAAAGCTTCCCAAAGGAGCCGCCAGCTCGGCCAACGCCTTGACGATCTGGGCAGGCTTGCGGCGTTTGGGCGTTTTCAACCGCACGCGCTTGACCAGATAAACCCCTTTGGGCGAGATCACGGCGGCCTTCAGCCCGGTGCCGCCCACATCGATACAGAGAATGCGTTTAGCGGCGGGCACGGCGGGGAGTCCTTTTTTGTTTTTTGTGTTCCCCCATCATCAGATTGATGGCGGTATTGATCAAGGCCACATGCGAGAAGGCCTGGGGGAAATTGCCCAGCATGCGGCGGGCCACAGGATCATACTCCTCAGCGTAGAGGCCCACGTCATTGGCCAGCCGGCGCAGCCTGCCGAATAGCCGCAGGGCATCGCGGCGGCGGCCCATCAGATTGTAATTGTCGGCCAGCCAGAAACTGCAGGCCAGGAAAGCGCCCTCGCCCGGCGGCAGGCCGTCGACACCTGTGCCGGTCTCGTAGCGGCGTACCAGCCCGTTGGAGATCAGCCGCTTCTCGATCTGGCGCACCGTCTTCCTGATGCGGGCATCGGAGGCCGGCAGGAAGCCGACCAGCGGCAGCAGCAGCAGGCTGGCATCCATCTGGTCGGAGCCGAAATATTGCACAAAGCAGCCGCGTTTGCTGTCCATGCCCTTCTTGCAGATATCGGCGTGGATCAGGCGCGCAATCCTCTTCCAGTGCGCCTTTTGCTGCGGTGTGGAATCGGGGGCGCGGGAGGCACGGTCGAACGCTACCCAGCACATCACTTTGGAATGGACAAAGTGGCGGGGTTCGCAGCGTATCTCCCAGATGCCCTCGTCCGGCTCGCGCCAGATCTTTTCCAGATGCTGCATGACCACAGCGCGTAATTCCTTGGCCCGCGCGCTTTGCGGCAAGCCGCCGGCGCGGCCCTGCGCGCCGACATCGGCCAGCTCTCCATAGATATCCAATTGCAGCTGCGTGTGCGCGGCATTGCCGATGCGCGCGGGCCGGGAATTCTCATAGCCCGGCAGAAAGTCCAGTTCGATCTCGGTCAGCCGTTTCTCACCCAGCACATTATACATGGTCTGGATCTGATCCGGCGCGCCCGCGATCACCCGCATCAGCCAGTCCTGCCAAACCTTGGCTTCCTCGGTATAGCCGGCATTGAGGAAGGCAAGCAGCGTGAAGGTGGCGTCGCGCAGCCAGCAATAACGATAGTCCCAGTTGCGGGTGCTACCGATCTTTTCCGGCAGCGAGGTGGTGACCGCGGCGATGATGCCGCCGGTGGGCGCATAAGACAGGCCCTTGAGTGTCAGGAGCGAACGCATGATGGCGTTGCGCCATTTGCCCTTCACCTTGCAGATGGCGGCCCAGCGCTGCCAATAGCGTTCGGTTTCATCCAACCCGATATGGGCGTCGATGGATTGGGGCAGCGGTCCGAAGGACGGACCATAGGCCAGCACGAAGGAATAGGCCGTACCCTTGGATACCGTGAAGTCCGCGACCGAATGCATGTTCTCACCGCGCACCTCCGCGCGGGTGCGGAAGGTCAGAAGATGAGGGCCCGCCACCGCCGTCAAGGTTCGGGTGTCGCGCCGCGACACCCAGGGAATGGTCACGCCGTAATCGAAACGGATCGCCAGTTCGGTGCGCATATCGACATGGCCTTCCAGCGCCTCGACGATACGCACGATGCAGCTTTCCGGGGTGCCGGGCGGCATGAAGTCGGTCACTCGCGCCTTGCCGGTCGCGGTGGTGAAAATCGTCTCCAGGATCAGGCTGTCGCCGCGATAGCGCCGGCGGGAGGTGAATTTCTTCGCTGCCGGTTCGATCAGCCAGCGGCCATTGTCCTTGGTGCCCAGAAGGGCGGCGAAGACGGCCTCGGAATCGAAGCGCGGGACGCAATACCAGTCAATCGAGCCGCTGCGGCAGATGATTGCCGCCGTGCGGCAATCCCCGATCATGGCGTAATCTTCAATCCGCGCGGTCATCAACCCTCAGAATCCGTAGCCCTGGTCGTCCTCCCCCGCAGCCGCCTGGTCCACCAGCCATAACACTTCGCCCTGCGGTTTGATCCCGCCCGCGGGTCCGATGCCGGCGCGCGCCTGGGCCAGGGCATCGCGTTTTTCAACCCCGCTGACCAGGAACAGGATCAATTCGCTGGCTTCCAGGGGCGGATAGGTCAGGGTGATGCGCGGCTCGGACCGCCCCTTGAGCACGGGCGCCGCCCAGCGGTCCCGCTCCTTCAACACCGGCTGCTCCGGCAAAAGCGATCCGGTATGGCCGTCATCGCCCAATCCCAGCAAGGTGAGGTGAAACAGCGGCACGCCCCGTTCCAGCGTGCTGGCGCCATATTGCTCCCGCAGCACCCCATCGTAGCGGTCGGCGGCGCTTTGCGGCGTGCCGTCGGTGGGAATGGCCAGCAGCTTGCGTGGCTGCACCAAGCCGCCAGCCAATAGCGATTCCCGCACCATGCGGTAGTTGGAATCCTTGTGGTCCGGCGGCACGAAACGCTCATCGCCGAAGAACAGTTCGGCACAGTCCCAATCCAGGTCCTTGCCGGCCAGAAGCTGATAGGTGGCGCGTGGGGTCGAGCCGCCCGACAGCACCATGCGGAAAGGATAACGGGCGACGCGCAGCCGTCCGGCGATGATCTCCGCCGCACGCGCCGCAAGCGCTTGGGCATCGCGGACCACTTCCAAGGTCCCGGCGATCCCGCTTTCAGCCCCTGTGCTCAATTGATGCGCCTCCAGGAACGGCCGTCGCGTGCCAACAGGTCGTTGGCGGCGCTGGGGCCCTCACTGCCGGCGGCATAATTGGGGAAATGCCGTGGATTGGTGCTGGACCAGCCTTCCAGCACTGGCGCCACCAGACCCCAGGCAGCTTCCACCTGGTCGGCGCGCTGGAACAGGGTGGCGTCACCGATCAGGCAGTCATAGATCAGGGTCTCGTAGCCGACGGCCGGCGCCTGGCGGAAATAATCCTTGTACTTGAACTCCATCGCCACGCTTTCCAGCGCCATGGCCGGTCCGGGACGCTTGGCATTGAAGCGCAGGCGGATGCCCTCCTCCGGCTGGATGCGCATGATCAGCCAATCGGCATCCAGTTCTTCCACCGGCGTCTCCCGGAACAGCGCTAAGGGCGCGCGCTTGAAGCGGATGGCGATCTCGGTATAGCGCTTGGTCAGCCGCTTGCCTGTGCGCAGATAAAAGGGCACGCCCGCCCAGCGCCAATTATCGATGGCGAGCCGCATGGCGACATAGGTTTCCACCGTGGATTCCGGCGAGACATTGGCCTCGGCGCGATAGGCCTGGGCCCGCTGGTCGCCCACGATCCCTCCGTCATACTGGCCGCGCACCACGTCGCTCAAGGTGAGCGGATGGATGGCCTTGAACATCTCCGCCTTCTTGGCGCGGATGTCCTCGGCGTCGAAGGAGACCGGCGGCTCCATCGCCGTCATCGCTACCAGTTGGAACAGGTGATTGGGCACCATGTCGCGCAAGGCGCCCGTGGCTTCATAGAATTTGCCGCGCGTCTCCACGCCGATCGATTCGGCCACCGTGATCTGGACATGATCGATGCGGTCGCGGTTCCAGATCGGCTCGAACAGACCGTTGGCGAAACGCAGCGCCATGATGTTTTGCACCGTCTCCTTCCCCAGGAAGTGATCGATCCGGTAGATCTGCTCTTCCTTGAGATATTTCAGCAGGCAGGCATTGAGCGATTTGGCCGAGGCCAGGTCATGGCCGAAAGGCTTTTCCACGATCAGGCGGCGAAAACCGTTGCCATCCGCCTTGACCAGTCCCGCCTCGCCCAGCTTGCCGGCAATGGTGGCGAAGAAACGGTCCGCAACCGCCATGTAGAACAACACATTGCCGCCCAGGCCATGCTGTTCGTCCAGTTCGGCCAGCAAATCCTTCAACTGCGCATAGGTCTCGGGTTTCTCGAAATCGCCGCTGAGAAAGGTCATGGAGCGGGCGACTTGTTGCCACAAACTCTCGTCCACTTCCTCATTGTTCTTGGTCAAGGTCTCGGCCAGGAAATCCTTGAGCTGGCCTTTCCATTCCTCGCTGGTCTTTTTGTTGTGATCGACACCCACCAACGCCAGGCTGGGCGGCAAAAGCTTGGTCCGGGCCAGGTTGTAAAGAGCTGGAATGATCAAGCGCTTGGTCAGATCGCCATTGGCGCCGAAAATCACGATGGCGCAGGGCGGCGGCGGCGCCTTGTGGGAGAGCACACTCATTTATCTTCGTCCTTGGCCTTATGGACGGGAATGGTGCTCTCGATATGGCCGCCGAACTCCTTGCGCATCGCCGACAGCAGCTTTTCGCCGAAGGTATTGTCGCTGCGGGAGCGGAAGCGGGCATAGAGGGCGGAGGTTATCACGGGGGCCGCCACCGCCTCGTCCACAGCCGCCTGGACAGTCCAGCGGCCTTCACCGCTGTCATCCACCTTGCCGCTGAATTCCTCCAGGGTCGATGATTTGGCCAGCGCGATGGCGGTGAGATCCAAGAGCCAGGAAGCCACCACGCTGCCCCGGCGCCATACTTCGGCGACATCGGCGGCATTGATGTCGAAGCGCTCCTCTTCCGGCAGCCTGTCGCTGTTCCTGCCGCGCAGAATATCGAAGCCTTCGGCATAGGCCTGCATCAGCCCATATTCGATGCCGTTATGCACCATCTTGACGAAATGGCCCGAGCCCGCCGGCCCTACATGCATATAACCTTCGGTGACGCGCGGATCGCTTCCTTCCCGGTTGGGGGTGATGGAAATCGTGCCCTTCCCGGGCGCCAGCGCCTTGAAGATGGGGTCCAGCCGATCCACAGCGCTTTTTTCCCCGCCGATCATCATGCAATAGCCGCGATCCAGTCCCCACATCCCGCCGGAGGTGCCGACATCGAGATAGACAATGCCATGGCGGCGCAAGCCATGGGCGCGGCGGACATCGTCTTTGAAGAAAGTATTGCCCCCGTCGATGATGACGTCGCCTTTGTGCATCAGCCTGCCCAGGGCGGCGATGGTCTCCTCGGTGATGTGACCCGCCGGCAGCATCACCCAGACCGTCCGGGGCGCTTCCAGTTTCTGTATCAAGTCTTCCAGCGAAGCGGCGCCTTTCGCCTTTCCCTCGGGCGAGGCTTCCAGGGCCTTGACCGCGCCGGCATTCGCATCATAACCCACAATGTCATGGCCAGCCTTCATCAGCCGCCGGCCGATATTGGCCCCCATGCGGCCCAGTCCGATAATTCCCAACTGCATGAAATCTCCTCGGCCACCTCAAGACGGCGGCGTAATCGGTGCGCAATATCAGTCGAATTTGCTCTTCTGAACAACCTTTTGAACCGCCCCGCCCCGGCCTATCGGGGCAACGTCCCTTTCTTGCCCCGGTTCCGGCAAAATCCCCGGAAAAGCGCCCAAAAAGGGCAGGGAGCGATTGATTTTACCCCCTGGGACCTGCCAATACCCGGCTGCCGCATATCAGGTCTGTCATGGACGACGATTTCCGCAAAAGTGCGCTTGCCTATCACCGCTCCCCGCGCCCCGGCAAATTGTCGGTGGAAGCAACCAAGCGCATGGCCAACCAGCGCGACCTGGCGCTGGCCTATTCGCCAGGTGTGGCAGCGCCTTGCGAGGCCATCGCAGCCGATCCGGCCTGTGCGCGGGAATATACCGCCCGGGGCAATCTGGTGGCGGTGATCACCAACGGCACCGCCGTGCTGGGGTTGGGCAATATCGGGGCGCTGGCCTCCAAGCCGGTTATGGAGGGCAAGGCCGTCCTGTTCAAGAAGTTCGCCGGCATCGACGTGTTCGACCTGGAAGTGGCTGAGACGGACATCGACCGCTTTGTGGACATCGTGGCGGCGCTGGAGCCGACCTTCGGCGGCATCAACCTGGAAGACATCAAGGCGCCCGAATGCTTCGTCATCGAGAAGAAGCTGCGCGAGCGCATGAAGATTCCGGTCTTTCATGACGACCAGCACGGCACGGCCATCGTCTGCGCCGCCGCCATCCGCAACGGGCTGGTGCTGCAGGGCAAGACCCTGTCGGACGTGAAGCTGGTCACCAGCGGCGCCGGCGCCGCGGCGCTCGCCTGCGTCGACCTTCTGGTAGCCATGGGCCTGCCGGTGGACAATATCACCCTCACCGACATCAAAGGCGTGGTCCATAAGGACCGGGGCGACGAGATGCCGCCCAATATGGCGCGCTACGCCCGGAAGACCGATGCCCGGACCCTGGGCGATGTGCTGGTGGGCGCCGATGTCTTCCTGGGCCTTTCTGCGCCCAATGTGCTCAAGCCCGAATGGCTGCCCCAGATGGCGCCCAAGCCCCTGATCCTGGCGCTGGCCAATCCCGATCCCGAAATCCTGCCGGAGCTGGCCAAGAAAGCGCGGCCCGACGCCATCATCGCTACCGGCCGCTCCGACTATGCCAACCAGGTCAACAATGTCCTGTGCTTTCCCTTCGTCTTCCGCGGCGCCTTGGACGTGGATGCCACCACCATCAACGAACCCATGAAGGTCGCCGCGGTGGAAGCCATCGCGGCGCTGGCCCGTGCCGAGGCCAGCGATGTGGTGGCCAATGCCTATGGCGGGACACTCAGCGGCTTCGGCCCCGATCACATTATTCCCAAGCCTTTCGATCCGCGCCTGATCCTGCATATCGCTCCTGCCGTAGCCCGCGCCGCCATGGAGTCGGGTGTGGCGCGCCAGCCGATCGCCGATTTCGAGGCTTACGAAAACGAGCTGGAGAAATTCGTCTACCGGTCCGGCCAGTTGATGCGCCCGGTGTTCGATGTGGCGCGCCAGTCGCCCAAGCGCGTGGTCTATGCCGAAGGCGAGGAAGAGCGCACCTTGCGCGCGGTTCAGACCGTGGTGGACGAAGGCCTTGCCCATCCCACCCTGATCGGGCGCCGCGAGGTGATCCTGGAAAAGACCAAGCAATTGGGTTTGCGGCTGGATTTCAACAAGGAAGCGCGGATTCTGGATCCCCTCAGCGACCGGGAATTCTTCGCGCCCCTGACCGAACGCTATCAGCGGCTGGTGGAGCGCAAGGGCGTGCAGCCGGAATCCGCCGCGCGCTGGATCGCCACCCGCCATGGCATCGCTGCCGCCATGCTGCTGGAGGCGGGGGAGGTAGACGCCGCCTTGTGCGGCGGGTTGGGAGACTGGACGCGCCAGCTCACCAATATCCTTCCCATCATCCCGCGCCAGCCCGGCGTCACCCGGCTCTATTCGCTGTCGGCCCTGATCCTGCCCAATGGCGCGCTGTTCTTCTGCGACACCCATGTCACGGTCGATCCCACTGCCGAACAGATCGCGGAAATGACTCTGCTGGCCGCCAAGAGCGTGCGCCGCTTCGGGCTTGCGCCCAAGGCGGCACTTCTGTCCCATTCCAGCTTCGGCACATCCCAGTCGCCCAGCGCCCTCAAGATGCGCAAGGCGCTAGCCTTGCTGCGCGAGGCCAAGCCGGATTTCGAGATCGACGGCGAGATGCATGCCGACGCGGCGCTCAGCGACTCCCTGCGCGCCCGTGTCGTTTCCAACAGCCCCCTCACCGGCTCGGCCAACCTGCTGGTGATGCCGACCCTGGATGCCGCCAATATCGCGCTGACCCTGCTGTCGGCCGCCACCGAAGCGCTGCTGGTGGGTCCCCTGCTGCTGGGCGTCTCCAAGCCGGTGCATGTGATGGTGCCCTCGGTGACGGCACGCGGTATCGTCAACATGACGGCGCTGGCGGTGGCGCAAGCTTCGGCGACCGCGACCTGAAGGCAATCGGACGCCGAAACGAAAGAACGAGATGGTGGATCTGAAAAGCATGGCCGAGCGGGCCATCGCCCTGCACCGGCAAGGTGAGCTGGGACAGGCCGAGAGCCTTTACCGCCAGATCCTGGATTCCGAGCCGCGCCTGTTCGGACCGCGCCTTTATATGGGCCTGCTCACCCTGCAGCAGGGCCGCAACGCCGAAGCGTGCGACTTTCTGGGCGAAGCGGTGCAGATATCCCCCGACGACCTCAACGCCCTGATGAATTACGGCATGGCGCTGCGCGCGGCGGGCCGCGCCGAGGAAGCCATCCTGGTGTTCGATCGGGCGCTGGCGATCCAGCCCAATATGGCGGAAGGATTTTACAACCGAGGCGTGGCGCTGTCCGACGTCCGGCGGTTCGAGATGGCGGTGGAAAACTATGACCGCGCCCTGGCGCTGCAGCCGGAGTTGGTGGCCGCCCAGGTCAATCGCTGTATGGCGCTGGCGGCCATGCGGCGGTTCGACGATGCCATTGCCGGCTATGACCGGGTTCTGGCGATGCAGCCCAGCAATGTGCTGGCGCTGGTCCATCGCGGGCTTGTCCATCGCACCATGGGACGGCCACAGGCCGCGCTGGCCGATTTCGACCGCGCCCTGGCGCTGGACCCGGGGAACGTGGAAGCCGGCTACAATCGCGGCGTGGCGATGCTGGACCTGGAGCGCGCCGGCGATGCCCTGGCCTCGTTTGACGCCGTTTTGAGTGCCTATCACGCCAATGCCGAGGTGCTGAACAATCGCGGCGTGGCGCTGTGGAATCTCAAACGCCCCGCCGAGGCGCTGGAGAGTTACGAGCGGGCGCTGACGTTGGAACCGGCTTTTGCCGAAGCCTGGGGCAATCGCGGCCTGGCTCTGCGCGACTTAAGGCGGTACCGCGAAGCGCTGGCCAGTTTCGACCAGGTGCTGGAGCTGGAACCCAACAATGCCGTGGCCTGGAACAGCCGGGGCAATGCGCAGCGTGACCTGAAGGATCAAGAGGGGGCGATCGAAAGTTACACCCGTGCCATCAAGGCCCGGCCCGATTATGCCGATGCCCTGATCAACCGGGGTTATACCTATTGGTCGCTGAAGCAGAACGAAGCCGGCTGCGCGGATGTGGAGCGCGGCCTGGCGCTGGATCCCAATTATCCTTTTGCGCAGGGCGAGCTGTTTCACATGCGGATGTACAGCGCCGACTGGCAGGATTTCGACAACCGCAGGGCCGAACTGGAAAGACTGGTACTGGCCGGCAAGCGGGCGGTGCAGCCCTTCATTTTCCAGGCGGTGGTGGAGACGCCTGAGAGCGCCCAGGCTTGTTCTCGCACTTGGGCAAAAGACCGATATCCCGCCATGGCCAGCCGGCCGCACGATCCGGCCACGCGTGAACGCCGCGACAAGATCCGTATCGGTTATGTCTCCGGCGAATTCCGCCAGCAGGCCACGGCCGTTCTGATGGCGGGTCTCTATGAGCGCCATGACCGGGAGCAATTCGAGATCGTGGCCTTCGATGCGGGCTACAGCGACCACACGCCGATGCGCGCCCGGCTGGAAAAGGCCTTCGACCGCTGGATCGAAGTCGCCGCCTATTCCGACCAGGAAATCGCCGACATCGTCCGCGACAACGAAATCGACATCCTGGTCAATCTCAACGGCTATTTCGGCGAGACGCGGATGGGCGTCTTCGCCTGGCGCCCGGCACCTGTGCAGGTCAACTATCTGGGCTTTCCCGCAACCCTGGGCGCGTCCTATATCGATTACATCATCGCCGATACGGTGGTGATCCCGGAAGAAGACCGGCGCTTCTATGACGAACAGGTCGTCTATCTGCCGGGTAGCTATCAGGCCAATGACGACAGGGGCCGCGAGATGGCGCCCACGCCCAGCCGCGTCGAAGCGGGCTTGCCCGAGACCGGCTTTGTGTTCTGCAACTTCAACAACGCCTACAAGCTGACGCCCGGTACTTTCGACAGCTGGATGCGCATCCTGGCTCAGGTCGAGGGCAGCCTATTGTGGCTGCTGGACAGCGCCGCGCCTTATGCGGAAAATCTTCGCCGCGAAGCCGTCAAGCGCGGGGTGGCGCCGGAGCGGCTGGTGTTCGCGCCCGATATTCCCACCGACCAGCATCTGGCACGAATGACCCTGGCCGGGCTGTTCCTGGACAACCTGCCCTACAATGCCCACACCACCGCCAGCGATGCGCTATGGGCCGGCGTGCCGCTTGTCACCCGCAAGGGCACGGCCTTTCCGGGCCGGGTCGCCGCCAGCCTGCTCGGAGCCGCCGGGCTGCCGGAATTGATCGCCGAATCCGCCGCCGATTTTGAACGACTGGCGGTGCGGCTGGCGCAACAGCCCGCGGAGTTGAAATCGCTGCGCGACACGCTGGCCAAAAACAAAAGCCGTTCTACCCTGTTCGATACCGATCGCTTCCGCAGACATATCGAAGCGGCCTATCGCGGCATGTGGCAGCGCTGGCTGGCCGGCGAAAAGCCGTTGGGCTTTGCGGTCAAAGCGGACGCCTAAGCGAAGGCCTAGCGAATGAACTGATCCACGTAACCGGCGCCAAGGCCCACTTTCTCATAATGGGCGCGGCAGAGATTTATCTTGGTGAACACGTCCTCGTAGCCCAGCACGCCGCCGTCGGGATCGACATAGATCATCACGCCATTGACCTGGAACAGTGTGATCATCTCTTCCACGTCCTCATCCACCACCAGGGTGTGGGTCTCGCCCGGCGCCTCATAGACATAGCCGCCTTCCTGCGCCACCCAGTCATGCTCCAGATAGCGCCAGCGGCCCTTGATCACATAGCCATGCACCGGCTGGGGATGGCGATGGCGCGACAGCACGCCTGACTTGCGCACCTTGAGCAGATTCATCCAGTAGCCGCGCGAGGCGCAAAGGCATAGCGGGCGGAACCAGACATTCTCGCCTTGCGGCACCCACACGCGTTCGTCCGCGGGGATCACCGAGGGGATCACCAGTTCGGGCGGTGATTCCAAAGGCTGGGGATGACGATAGGGAATGCGGGAATTGTCCTGTGCCATTGCCGTCCTGCTCTATTTCACCAGATAGCCGCCATCCACCGGCAACACCGTGCCGGTGATGAAGGAGGCCGCTTCCGAACAAAGAAACACCACCGCGCCGCCGATATCGTCCGGCTTGCCCCAGCGGCCCAGGGGCGTGCGCGCCACGATTGCATCCGACCGCGCTTTGTCCGCCTGTGCTGCCTTGGTGAGGTCGGTTTCGACCCAGCCCGGCGCGATGGCATTGACCCGGATGCTGGGCGCCCAGGCCACCGCCAGCGCCTTGGTCAGTTGCGCCACGCCCCCTTTCGAAGCCGTGTAAGCCGGCGTCAAACCGCCGCCGAAAAAGGACCACACCGAAGCGGTGTTGACGACCGCACCGCCATGTTTTTCCAGCAACGCCTTGGCCGCCACGCAGAGACGCATGGTGCCCGTGAGATTGACATCGATCACCTGCTGGAAACCTTCCATGGTGAACTCCCGGCCGTCGCGCAGGATGATGCCGGCACAGTTCACCAGCGCGTCCAGCTGGGTGAGGTGGCCGACACAGGCCGAGACATCGTCATCGCGGGTTACATCCAGCACCCGTGCTTCGAGATGTTCGCGTTTCGGCACCGCCGCGACTTCTTCCACGGTCAAGCCGGTGACGGTCACATGATAGCCCGCGGCCAGCATCGCCTCGGCGATGCCGAAGCCGATGCCGCGCGCTCCGCCGGTGATCAATGCCTGCTTCATCCGGCTACCCTAGCGAGCCGGCAACGCGAAAGCGACATAGGCCGCGCCCTGCGGCGCATTCTTGTCGCGCGCATTGTCGCATTGGATCAGCACATATTGGCGCCCACCCACCATATAGGTGATAGGCGTGGCGTTGCCGGCATAGGGCAGCATCGCCTGCCATAACAGCTTACCGTCGCGGGGATCGAAGGCCCGAATCTTCTTGTCATACAGCGTTGCGCCAATGAACAGCACACCGCCTGCTGTGAGAATGGGTCCGCCGTAATTTTCCGAGCCGGTGGTCTTGTCCGCCAGCGCGGGGTATTCGCCCAGGGGAATTTTCCAGAGATACCGGCCGGTGTTGAGGTCGATGGCATTAAGGGTGCCCCAGGGCGGCGCCACCGCGGGATAGCCCTCGGGATCGAGAAATTTGCGATAGCCGGTGAAGCGGTAAGCCGGCCGGTCATCGGTGGCCGGGGCGGCAAGCTCGGTCTTATCCGAACCGCTGCGCACAAAATTCAGCAGCGCCTTGAGATCGCCCGCCAGCAGCCCGCGAAAGGCGGGCATACGGCCGCGCCCCGACCACAGCACATCCGTCATCTCCACTTCCGTCAGCTTGCTGTCCACCAACGAGGGAAAGGCGGGCGGCGAGCCCTTGCGGTCGCCGCCATGGCAGGAGGCGCAATTGTCCAGATAAAGCCCTTCGCCCAGGCTGGCGGCCTTGTGATTTTCCACCAGACCACCGGTCCAAGCCACATCATTGGCGTTGAGATACAGAATGCCCCGCGCAGCATCGGCGGCCTGACCACCCCATTCCGCACCGCCATCGAAACCTGGAAAGGCCAGGCTCTGCCGGTCCAGCCGCATATGCGGGAAGGGGCCGTCATTGGCAAAGCCGCGGAACTGCTCCAACGCCCACTGGTGCGCTTGCGGCGTGCGGTCGGTGAGCAGATCCTCGCTGAGATGCTGGCGCGCATAAGGCGCCGGCAGCGAAGGCACCGGCTGGGTGGCGGCGGCTTGCTCGCCCGGCACCGTGCTGGCGGGCACCGGCATTTCGCGAACCGGAAAAAGCGGTTTTCCCGTCAACCGGTCCAGCACGAACAGATAGCCTTGCTTGGTGGCCTGGGCCACCGCGTCAACCATCTTGCCGTCCCGCTTGAGCGTCAGCAGCACCGGCGGCGAAGGAAAATCCCGGTCGGCGATGTCATGGTGCGTGCCCTGGAAATACCAGACCAGCTTTCCGGTGTCGGCGTTCAGCGCCAGCAGCGAATTGGCATAGAGGTTGTCGCCGGCGCGGTCATAACCGTAGAAATCGCTCACTGCCGAGCCGGTGGCGGCAAACAGCAGCCCGCGCTTTTTATCCAACACCGTGCCGGGCCAGGCATTGGCGCCACCGCCGGTCTTCCAATAATCCGGCGGCCAGGTCTCATAACCGGGCTCGCCGGGATGCGGGATGGTGTGGAAGACCCAGCGCTGCTTGCCGGTATGCACGTCAAAAGCGCGGATGTCGCCCGGCGCGGCCGGCGCGCTTTCCGCCGTACGGAAGCCCATGACGATCAGGTCGCGCCAGATGGTGCCAGGGGTGGTGAGGGCGACGGAAATCTTGTCCGGGTCGCGATCCAGCCCGGCGCGCAGGTCGATGCGTCCCTCCTGGCCGAAGTCCGGCAGCGGCTTTCCTGTCTTGGGGTCGAGGGCATAGAGATAGTTGCCCGCATTGGCGAACAGGCGCTGCTCGCGGCCCTGGCGCCAGATCGCCAGACCCCGCTGCGGTCCGCCCGCCTTCACGCCAGAATGAAAACGCCAGAGCAATTTTCCGCTTCCGCCGTCCAGGGCGATAGTGTCCAGCGACGGGGTATAGGCATAGACAATACCATCCACTGCCAAAGGATGGGTTTGCGGATCGCCCGCTTCCGCCATGTCGAAACGCCAGGCCTGCTGAAGACCGGAGACATTGGCGCGGGTAATCTGGTTCAGGGTGGAAAAGCGACGGCCGCCTTCGCCGCCATAAAGCGCCCAATCCTTGGGGGCTTGCGCCAGACAGGGCTGCGCAAGCGCGGCCAGGAACGGCGCGGCCATGACAAAGCGGCGGACAGCAAGGGCGATATGAGGAGGGGCCAAGGATTATTGTCTCTTTATGGCTCCCCCTTATGCCGGATTTTGGGGGGATGGAAAACGCCGCACACGCGCCGGACGGTCATGCGCCACGGTTGGGTCCTACCGGGCATCCTGCAATCGAACCGCTAGCAGCCTCTGGGCGCGGCTGCCAAAATCTGCGAACTGCCCAAGATTTTGAATCGCCAGATTTTTCCTTCTGCTCCGTGTACAGGCAATTCTGCCGGCGCGCATCCTCTTTGCGGGAAAAACAAACCCGTCATTAGCAATTGCATGTCATGATGCGATTCTGGAGCGCGCCATGGTCAGCAAGGACTTCCTGATCCGGCTTGAAGGATACGGCCTCACAACAGCCGATATCCACTATCACATGCCCGATCATCCCAAGCTTCTGCAGCAATTTATCTGGCAGGAGTATGACCTGGCGCCGCTGTTTCCCGGCTTGAAGAAATTCCTCGACTTCTGGCAGCGCGAGTTGGAAGGCGCGCTGCATTCCGTGCGCGTGGCGCATGAACGGCTGGTCAAGCCGTCGGAATGGAAGCGCGTGGACGGCATATTCCGTCTGCACTAGCTATTTTGCCGTCAGCTCCGCCACCAGGGCGTGGTTCTCATAGACTTTCTGCAGCCCCTCGGTAATGGCGGCGGTGGAAACCGCCACCGCGCGGTTCGTCTGGGGATCGAAACCGAAGGCGCCGCCCAGGCTGTTGATGTTGCCGTCGAAGATGGCGCCCACCACCTGGCCGCGCGTGTTCACCACCGGCGAACCGGAATTGCCGCCGATGATGTCATTGTCGGTCGCGAAATCGAAAACCGTATTGGGATCGACCTTGCCCTGCGCCTGCTGCCAGCGCGGTGCCAGGTTGAAGGGGAACTGGCCGGTAGCGCGCGCCCATAGCCCACGGAAATAAGTGAAAGCTCCCGTCGTGACGCCGTTCTCGCTCCAACCGCCGACCTTTCCATAGGAAAGTCGCAGCGAGAAGGTTGCGTCCGGATAGGTATTGGCGCCATAGACCGCAAAGCGCGCTTTGGCGATCTGCTGCGCGGCACGGTCGATCGGCCCGCTGACACGTGTCTCATATTGCTTGCGCACCGCGCGGCTGGCGGCGTCGGTGGCCAGCACGAATTTGATCATGGGATCGTCCGAGGCCAGGATCGCCGCTCGTCCGCCTTCCCATAGTTTGCGGCGCAAGGCGGGATCGCTCAGCTTGGAGCCGGACAGCCGCGCCGAAAGCGTTTCAGGCGAATCCTTGCCCAGGAAAGTCTTGGTGCCGGCGGCATCCGCGGTCAGATATTCCCGCAATTTGGAAAGCCAGAATTCCAGCATCACCTGTTCCAGTTCGGGATAGACCGGTTGGGCATCGAGCAGGCGCTTCTCGACCAGCGGCAACTGGCTGTCGGTATATTCCGGCAGCCGCTCGCCATTGGCCTTAGCCCTCTCTTCGCTGGCGCGCACCAGCACGCGGGCATAGCGGAAGAGGTCCGACCCGAAACCGGCCCGGGTTTCCTGGAAGCTGTAGGCGCTGTAGAGGGCCCTGAGATCGGTCTGTGCCTTCGCGATCTCGCCCCAAGGATCGCCGACTTCCTTCGCCAGTGAAGCATTTTTGGCAACCGCGGCCCGCAACTGCTGGTCGCTTTTGCGCTTGGCGGTGATCAGCGCGGGATCGACCAGCGCCTTTTGCTGGCCGCTGAGCGCCTTGAAGCTGTTCTCGATGCCGAAGAGATTGTCATCGGCGATGCGCGCATGCTCCGCACTTTCCTCGCTGAAGCGGATCAGCCGGCCCCGCACTTCCGAAAAGAGCAACAAGGTGCGCGGCAAGCTCAGATCGCGCACCGTCTCCAATTGTTCTGCCGTCAACAGCCGCTGGGTGCTGCCGGGATTGCCCGCGACAAAGACCAGCTCGCCATCCTTGGGCGCCGCCGCGCTCCACTGCAGATGATCCGGCGTGGCAATGGGGGCGTTCTTTTCATAAAGCCGGACAAAGGAGAAATCGAGGTCGTAGCGGGGAAAGTTGAAATTGTCGGGATCGCCGCCAAAGAACGCGGTCTGCAGTTCCGGCGCCACCACCAGCCTCACATCGGAATATTTGCGGAAGACGTAAAGCTTGTATTGCCCGCCTTGATAGAGCGTGACCACTTGGCAACGGAACAGGCCTTCGCGACCGGCGCAGCCCTCTTTCTCCACCGCCGCGATCTCCGCATCGCGCGCCTTGATGAAAGCCTGGCCGGCCTTGCCGGCGGCGGCCTTGGTGACGCGCAAGGTGACATCGGAAATGGTGGTGAGGATTTCCGCCTGCATGCCCGGACAGAGTTTTTCGTCTTCGCGTTTCGCGGCCGAGAAGCCGTCCTTCACATAGTCGGTTTTCGACGTGGAAAGATTCTGTGCGCAGTCGCGCACACAATGGTGATTGGTCAAGACCAGCCCCTGGCCGGAAACCAGCGAGGCCGAACAGCCCGAGGACAGGCGCACCGCCGCGCCGCGCACGCGGTCGAGCCAGGCCTGGTCGATGCTGGAATGATATTTCGTGTTCACGGCGGCGATGGGGAAATTGTCGAAGGTCCACATGCCTTCGTCGGCCCGCGCCGCCGCCGCCAAAGACGCCACCAGTCCGGCCAAGACCACAATCCGCAATTTCATGGAAACTCTTCCCGCAAAGGTTCAATCGCCGTCCGGCCACTATGGCAAAAGATCGCCGGAAATTGCACCGGTTAAAAAAGCGTCAGGGCGGCGCAGAACCGGTCACCTTGGCCAACAGGCCGAAAAAGCCTTTTTTCCGCACCGAATTGATTCCCCAGTCCACCGGCAGGCTCTGATAGCCGTCCTCGAACCGCTCCCGGATCTGGCGGTAGTCGAAGAAGCCCCAGCCGCAATATTCCTCTACCGCCGCCAGCATATTGTTGTCCGGCTTGTCGAAATCGAAATGATCGTCCTCGTTGATCAGCAGAGGCTGGCCGCGATAGCCAGGGAGCGAACGCAGCTCCTTTGCCCGGTTGTGGATATCCTGCGGTGTTGGCGAACCATTGCCGTGAAACAGGACATAGTCCCAAACATTCATAAGACGCGCGGACGGCACCGCACGGGTGGCGTAACTGGTGCTGACCAGCAGGCGCCCCGCAGGCGTGGCAATGCGCCCCTTGGAACGCGCCTGAACCCGTTCGACCAGCTCGTGGTCGCGTCCCGGCTTGAGGATGTCGTAGCGCCAGCGCGGCAGATCGGATTCATTGGCGACTTCGATCAGGACATTGGTATAGCCCCCTTCGCAGATCAGATCGGTGACCTGGTCTGTGGCGCGGATCACTGCCGCCTCGTCCGTCAGCACCGGTGTGGCGGAGACATAGAAAAAGCCCAGCACCACGGCCATATCGGCTGCGTCCGCCGCCTCGATTACCCGCTTGAGCCGGGCGGCATAGTCGGGAAGCAGATTGCCGTCCGGCGTATAGCTGCTGGTGTGCCAGGGCTGGTGCCAGCCATAGCCGATCGGACTTCCGCCCTGGACATTCATGGCAATGGAATTCAGGCCGCAGGCGCGATAGCGCGGAAGATTGGCGATGAATTCGTTGGTGTTGCGCTCGGGATCCCAGGGGCCATCGGCATAGGCCCATACCCCGCGCGTCTCCGGATTATGATCGTCGATGATGGCGTTCACCATGCGGGAGGTGAACAGCAGACCTTCGATCTTCTTTCCCTGATAGGTGCGGCCCGGATAGGTCGGCTTGCCGTTGAAGCGAAAGCCATTGCCCTGGATCGAGACCGCGGTCTTGCGCGCCGGTGCCGCCATGACAGTTCCGATACCGCCGGTAAGGCCGGCCAGCACCACCGGTGCCCCCAACGATTTCAAGGCCTGCCGGCGATCCTGGACCATCCCATCCCCCAACCGTCTCTCGCGGTACTGCAGGGGTACATTACAGTATTATGTCGGCGAGGGGAGACGCGCGCAAAGCCGGGGCGCCAAAAAGCGGCGTCTTCAGAGCTTCCTGGCCGAACGGGGCCCGAAAAGCCGAAGCAAGCCCGCCCGGACCGCCAGGACCATCGCCTGCAGGACAGAAATGAAGCCGGCGCGGCCTCCGCGGTGTCTCTTCGTTCTTTCTCCGGACGCCGCAGCGATACTCAGCAGCCCATACAACATCAATGATGGCGGCTGCCGGTTTCGGAGAACACGGCCACGATCAACATCACCGATCCAAGCACGGCCGCAAAATTCGTCGCCCAACTCAACGCTGTAAGCATAAAGCCGCTCCGCAAATGCTCCCGGCCGGAACATGCCAGGAGGAAATCTGGCTGACATCGAATCAGCACCCCATCAGAATAATTGGGGCCGGTGAAGCTTCCGTGACGCGGCGACGGTTAATGCGGAGCATCTTTCGCCTTACCCGACAAAAGATCCTCCAAGGTGAACATGCGGCCGTTGGCGATAACGCGCTTTACCTTGTGGGCATCCGCGATGTTCTCCAGCGGGTTTCCTTCCACCAGCACAATATCGGCGAGCTTGCCGGGCGCGATCACCCCGGCATCCAGGCCCAGGAATTCCGCCGGCGTCGCGGTTGCGGCACGCAGGGCTTCGTAAGGTGTCATGCCGAACCGCACATAAGAAAGAAGCTCGGCATGCATATACATGGGCCCCGGTTGATCTGTGCCGGCAACAATGCGCCCCCCTGCCCGCTGCACATCCATCACCAGCTTGGCGGTCCCGGAATAATCCAGATGCGGCGGCGTATTTAGGATCTGCGCCTTGAGCCAGGGCGGTTCCAGCGCCAGCCTGGGATCGGAGCGCATGTCCGGCTCGGCTTCCAGAAAATCGCGCATCGTAGGGGAGACGGTGGGCGTCACCGTCATATGCGCTGCCCCCAATATCGATGAAACGTCGCTATAGCTGCGACCCAAGGTTATCTTGGGAGAATAGCCACGCCGCGATGTCCCTTCGGTGTGTTCCATACTGTCCATTCCGCTAAACGCGGCAGGATAGACTTCATGACTTGAGGCCGGAACGCCGATGCTATGGGCAAAGTCCACAATATGGCGCTGCTGCAGGTCGGGCATGCGGACATAGCTTTTCAGCATGTCGAAGCCGAGAATCCGCGCCCGGTTCAGCTCCATCTCCAATTGGGCATTGGAGGATATCGCGACGCCCATCTTGTAGTAGACCCGCTGCCATTCCATCAGGTGACCGGTGTTGAAGATGCGCGGGCC
>Ga0163163_10000206_pt1 | contig 60942 bp, 55 predicted proteins | sample S65metaG_FD_119766 | JGI IMG/M metagenome (GOLD analysis project Ga0163163, IMG submission 119766) | Switchgrass rhizosphere microbial communities from Kellogg Biological Station, Michigan, USA - S6-5 metaG | ecosystem: Host-associated > Plants > Roots > Rhizosphere > Soil | place: USA...
TGACGCTGGGTGATCACTTCAAGCACTTGAAATAGTCAGGGGTTCCAAGGGGGTTCCCAAGGGTTCCTGATGGTTCCGAGGGGTTCACGATGAGACGCCGTCACGCTGAACCCATAGAACCCCCGGGAACCCCCAGGAACCCTCAGGAACCTCGGGTTTCCAATGACTAAAGCCGAACTCGTCGAGGAAGTCTCCCGCGCCTCGGACCTCACGAAGAAGCACTCGGAGGTCATCGTGGATACGGTGTTCAAGAGCATCGTGGACGCGCTGCATCGAGGCGAGAAGATTGAGCTTCGCGGGTTCGGCAGTTTCCGCCTCCGCCGGCGTGAGCCGCGCAAGGGCCGGAACCCGAAGACGGGCGACAAGGTCGACGTGCCGCCGAAGAAGGTGCCGTACTTCAAGCCCGGCAAAGAGCTGAAGGATCTGATCAATCAGAGCACCGGCCCCTCCTGAGTTCGTGCCCTCCCATGGATCGGCTCTGGACGCCCTGGCGGCTGGCCTACGTGACTGAGGCGAGCACGGTGACGCCGCCCTGCATTTTCTGTGACGCTCTGGCGCATCTCGACACCGAGCCGCTCGTCGTGCATCGCGGCCAGGCCGCATTCGTCCTCTTGAACAAGTACCCGTACAACAACGGCCACCTCATGGTCGTGCCGCACCGGCACGTCGGGTGGCTCGCGGACCTCACGAGCGTGGAGCTCGCGGAGTTCATGACGCTGACGCAACAGGCGGAGAAGGCGCTCGCCGGCGTCTATCGTCCCCATGGCTTCAACATGGGGCTGAATCTCGGCAAGCCAGCCGGCGCAGGCGTGCTCGATCATCTGCATCTCCACGTGGTGCCGCGCTGGAACGGCGACACGAACTTCATGTCGGTGGTCGGCGAGACGCGCGTGCTGCCCGAGGAGCTGCCGCAGACGGCGGTGCGTCTGCGCGAAGCCTTCAAGGCGCTCGGCCAGTCGGCATAGAATCGTCTGACGTGGAATTCGCGCTCACTCCCGACCAGCAGGCTTACGTCGACAGCGTCCGCGCGTTCGCGCGCGATCACGTCTCGCCGCGGGCGGCGGACATCGACGCCTCCGCGATCTTTCCGCGCGACCTTGTGACGGACGCCGCGCGCCTCGGCTTGATGGGCGTGACGATTCCGCGCGAGCGGGGCGGCGCGGGCCGCGACTACGTCACCTACGCGCACGCGCTCGAAGCCATCGCGTTCTCGAGCGCCGTGCTGGCCGTGATCCTGAGCGTCAACAACTCGCTGGTGGCCGAGCCGATCCAGGCTGTGGGAACGGACGCGCAGAAAGATCGCTGGCTGACGCGTCTCGCGTCGGGCGAGTCGATCGGCGCCTTCGCGCTGTCGGAGCCTGGCGCCGGATCCGATGCCGGCAATCAGCAGACCGTCGCGCGCTTCGACAGCGGCGAGTACGTGCTGAACGGCCGCAAGGTGTGGGTCGCCAATGCCGAGGCCGCCGAGGTTGCCATCGTGTTTGCCAACACGGAGCCGGGCCACGGCCGGGGGATCACGGCGTTTCTCGTGCCGCTCTCGACGGCTGGCCTGACCCGCACCTCATCGGATTCGCTCGGCGTGCGCGGCCTCGGCTGCATGGATCTCACGCTCGAGGACGTTCGCGTGGGCGCCGACGCGGTCCTCGGCGAGATCGGGCGCGGCTTCCGGCTGGCCATGCGCGCGCTCGAAGGCGGGCGCGTCGCGATCGCCGCGCAGGCGCTCGGCGTCGGTCAAGCGGCGCTCGACGAGGCGCTCGCCTACGCACGCACGCGGCAGGCGTTCGGCCAGCCGATCGGCAACTTCCAGGCGATTCAGTTTCAGCTCGCGGATCTCGCGACCGACCTCGAAGCCGCGCGGCTGCTCATGTGGCGCGCGGCCGACACGCGCGATCGGGCGCCGCAAGCCGCGCTCGAAGCCGCGATGGCCAAGCTCCAGGCGTCGGAGGCCGCCCACCGCGCCGCCGACCGTGCGATGCAGATCCTCGCGTCGGAAGGCTACCGGCGGGGATCACGAATCGAACGGCTGTTCCGCGACGTGCGCGCCGCGGAGATCTATCAGGGCACGTCAGAAGTGCAGCGGATGATCATCGCAGAGCACGTCACGGACTATCGGTAAGACGGGGTTCCTGGGGGTTCCCTGGGGTTCCCTGGGGTTCCCTGGGGTTCCTTGGGGTTCCCAGAGGTTCCCCTTGCGGTTCCCAGAGGTTCCTTGGGGTTCCTGGAGGTTCCTCGAGGTTCTGCGCGCCGCGCGGGACGAGGTATGGGCCACAACGATCGACCTGAGGACTCGCTGCGCCAGGGCGCACCCGCTCCAGACGCGCCGCTGGGGCGCGATGCGAAGGGCTTCAAGTATGTCGCTCGGCGTGTGCGTGGAGGCAGTGACGCCTGCTGCGAACGCCGGAACCCCCGGGAACCGCCGGGAACCCAGGGAACCCTGGGAACCTTTAGGAACCTTTAGGAACCCCCAGGAACCTTAGGAACCCCCAGGAACCCCAACTTTCTCCAACGCCGATTTCATCGCGCCCAACGTATCCTCTGCAGCCTTCCTCGCCTGGCTTTCAGCGACGCGGCGCTTCACGGCGCCGAAGCCGCCCTTCAGCAAGTCGCCGCGCGACCGATTGAAGTAGATGACGGCCGAGGACGCGGCCGCTCCGGGCGTCGTCGTGTCGAGGATCGTGGTGATCGCGAGCGAGCCGTTGTAGTAGTGGCTCGCGTAGATCTGCTTCTGCGCGATCGTGATGCGATCGGGCGCCTGTGGATTCTGCCACCGCACCATATGGTCCGCGTGGACGACCGGGTTGCCGGCGTAGACCTCCTTGGCCCAGTAGATCAGGTCGGTGCCGCCCGCGAGCGTCGCGGCGGGGTAGCCGTCGAGGTACTTCGCCATTGCGGGCGCGTAGGCCATGATGTTCGGCGAGTTCCGGAGCAGCCCCGCCCATTGATCCTTCATGCTGACCGGCGCGGACTTGTCGTTGTAGGTGACGAGTGCCGCGTTGCCTCGCGACATGTACGCCGTGACGTACTCGACGAGCCGCCGGCGCGCCAGGGTGTTCAGCTGATTCGTGGCATCCGGGGCGTTCCAGTTGACCGCGGATTGCATCTCGGCCATGCCGGCGCCGCCGATCTTGACGTCGCAGCTGCCCGGCTTGCAGTCACGCAGATTCTTCACGTCCTCGTCGGGCAGCGTCAGGCTCGCCGTGTCCTGCGGCTGCGGTGGCCGATGAAACTCGCCGAACTGCAGCGTGACCTGGCCGTCGACATAGGTGACGAGCAGTTTGAAATAGTCCGCCGTGCGCTCTTTGCTCGCGCGAATCCGGATCGCCCCGATGACGGCGATCTCGCCCTCGTCACCGGACGTGGTCGTCCTGGTGATGACCTGGCCGCCGTCGAACGACGCGACGTCGCTGGCGGAAAAGCCCGCAAGATCCTTGAGATAGTGCGTGAGCTCGGTTGTCGGAGACTGCGCGCCGACCACGCTCGCCAGCCCGAGCGCGGCGACGACCGGTGTGACGCAGCGGATCGATCTCACCCCAGCATCTGCTTCGCGATTGTCTGGAGCTGCAGGTTCGACGTGCCTTCGTAGATCTGTCCGATCTTGGCGTCGCGATACAGCTTTTCGACGGGGTAGTCCTTCACGAAACCGTAGCCGCCGAACAGGTTGACGGCGAGCGAGGCCGTGCGCTCCGCGACTTCGGAGGCGAAGATCTTGCCCATCGCCGCCTCGGTCAGGAACGGCTCGCCGAGATCGCGCAGCCGGGCCGCGTTGTAGACGAGCAGCCGCGCGGCTTCGACGTCTGTCGCGGCGCGCGCCAGCTGGAACTGCACGCCCTGGAACTCGGCCAACGTCTTGCCGAACTGCTTGCGCTCTTTCGTGTACTTCGTCGCGTGCTCGAGCGCGCCGACCGCCAGGCCGAGCATCTGCGCCCCGATACCGATGCGGCCTTCGTTGAGCGTCTCGATCGCTACCTTGTACCCCTTGCCGACCTCGCCCAGCACCGCGGTCTTTGGCACGCGGCAGTCTTCGAGGATGAGCTCGCAGGTGCTCGACGCGCGAATGCCGAGCTTGTCTTCCTTCTTGCCGACGGTGAATCCGGCCATGCCGCGCTCGACGAGGAACGCGGTGATGCCGCGATAGCCGGCCTCCGGATTCACCGTGGCAAAGACGATGAAGAGGTCGGCTTCGTTGGCGTTGGTAATCCAGAGCTTCCGGCCGCTGAGGACGTAGCCGTCGCCGTCTTCGCGTGCGCGCGTCTGCAACGCAAACGCGTCGCTGCCCGAGCCCGCTTCCGAGAGCGCGTACGCGCCGACGGTCTTCGTCGCGAGCCGCGGCAGCCAGCGGCTCTTGATGTCCGCGTTGCCCCACCGGAGCAGGGCATTGACGACGAGTGTGTTCTGCACGTCGACGAGCACGCCGACCGACGGATCGATGCGCGACAGCTCCTCGACGACCAGCACCGCGTGGAAGAAACGGGCTCCCGCCCCGCCGTACGCGTCCGGAATCTCGATGCCCATGACGCCCAAATCGAACAGTTTGTCGATGAGATCCCGGGGAATCTTGGCGTGCTCGTCCATGTCGCGAACGAGCGGGCGGATTTGAGCGTCGGCGAACTCCCGCACGCTGTCGCGAAGAAGCCGTTCGTCTTCAGCCAGGCGTGTCAACGGGGCCGCCAGGGCGTCGGCGGGCGAGGTGGTCACGACCCCGAATGGTATCATTGCCTATCGGTCCCTGCCGTCCGGCGACCGGCAGTGCGCCGGAGTGTGCAGACGGTTTCCACATGACGCGTCGCGTCGCTTCGTCGTTGGCCTTGGTCGCGGCCGTCTGTGCCGTGCCCGTACTGCTTGGCCAGACCCCGGCCGCGACGCCGCCGCAGCAGGCGACCTTCCGCGCACGCGTCGACTCGGTCACCGTCGACGTCCAGGTCACGGACAAGACCGGCAAGCAGGTCGACGATCTGACCGCTGAGGACTTCGAAGTCAAAGAAGGCAAGACGGTCCAGACGGTCGATACGTTCAAGCTGATCAAGATCGACGACAACCCGAACGCCGCGCCGCCCCGCGAGATTCTCTCGTTCGAGGCGCAGGCGCGCGAGGCCGCCCGCGACGACACGCGGCTCATCATCATCTTCCTCGACGACTACCACACGCGCCGCGGCAACGCGATGCGCGTACGCGAGCAGGTCGCGCGGTGGATCACCACGCTCAACGATCATGATCTCGTCGCGCTGGCCTATCCGCTCACGTCGCCGGCCGCGCTGACGTTCACCTACAACCACGACGGAATTGCGGCGGCCGTCGCCAAGTTCGAGGGCCGGAAGTACGACTACACGCCGAAGAACGCCTACGAAGAGCGGTACCAGATGTCGCCGCCCGAGCTTCAGGAGAAGATGCGGAACGATCTCGTCGTGGCCGCGCTCGGCACGATGTGCCAGTACCTCGGATCGATGCGCGACGGCCGCAAGACGGTGCTCTTCGTGAGCGAAGGCATGGCGGGCACGATCCCGCCCGGGATCAGCACGACCGGATCGACGGCGATGGGGTCGAGCACGACCGTGGGGACGTCGCGCGAGTCGAGCTTCGCGAACTCCGCGTCGCTCCTGGGCGATCTCGTGGAGGTGTTTCGCGCGGCGGCACGCAACAACACGAGCATCTACACGCTCGATCCGCGCGGCCTGGCCGGCTCGGAATTCGACATCAACGACACGGTGGCGAGCCAGCTGGACCGGGCGGTGCTCAACGAGTCGATCGATACGCTGCGCACCATCGCCAGCAACACGAACGGCCGCGCGATCGTCAATCGCAACGACCCGGGACCGGACCTGCGGCAGATGATCCGGGACTCGAGCGCGTACTACCTGCTCGGCTACACGTCGACGCTCGCCGCCCGCGACGGCAAGTTCCATGAGATCTCCGTGCGCGTCAAGCGCAAGGACGTCGAGGTGCGCGCGCGCAAGGGCTACTGGGCCTACACCGAAGAGGAAGTCGCCAAGGCGATGGCGCCGTCCAAGCCGCCGCCGGCGCGCGACGTGCAGGACGCGCTCGACGGTCTCGCGACCGTGGTGTCACCGTCCGAACGACATCCGGTGCGCGTCTGGCTGGGGACGACCCGCGGCGACGCCGGCAAGACGACCGTCACGTTCTCGTGGGAGGCGGCATCGGACACGATCAGCGATCCCGCCAACACGATCGATCACGTCGCGGTGCTCGCGACATCGGCGACGGGCGAGAAGCTGTTCGAAGGCCCGGTCACGCGCGATCCGACGGCCGCGCCGCGCGCCGCGGGCATCGTGAAATTCGACGCGCCACCGGGCCGCGTGCGGCTGCACATGTCCGCGGAGACCGAGAAGAACGTGCGCGTCGATGCCGACGACCGCAACGTCGAGGTGCCCGACTACACGGTGCCCGGCGCGGTGATCACCGAGCCAATCGTGTTCCGCGGGCGGACGGCGCGAGACATCCAGCTGCTGCGCGCCGCGCCGGCGCCGATTCCGACGGCGGCCCGCACGTTCTCCCGCACGGAGCGCATCCTCGTGCGCTTCCAGGCGTTCGGGCCTGCGGGCCAGACGCCGGCCGTCACGATGCGCCTGCTCAACGCGCAAGGCGACAACATGGCCGCGCTGCCCGCGCCTGTCACCACTCCGGCCGGGTATGAAGCCGACCTCGGCCTCGCGCCACTGCCGGCCGGCGACTACCTCATCGAGATCAGTGTGCAGGTTGGCAGCGACCAGATCCGAAAGCTTCTCGCGATCAGGGTTACCTCCTAGATCAAGTTTGAAGTTCGAAGTTCAAAGTTAGAAGTTCGGAGAATCACGCGGGCCGTCTGCCCTTCAAACTTCGGACTTCAAACTTCGAACTTCGTGCTAGCATCCCGCCTCATGTTCGCGTCCCTGATGTCCCCCCTCGGCGCACTGCTCGGCGCACTCGGCGTGTTCACCAGCTTCTACGTCACGATGTGGTGGAGCGCGATCACCAAGGCGACGCCGCGTGAGTCCGCGCTCGAGCTGGGCACCGGATTCGTCACCAACTTCTTCGACACGCTCGGCATCGGCTCGTTCGCGCCGACGACGGCGGCGTTCAAGTTCTTCAAGCTCGTGCCGGATCGCCTGATTCCCGGTACGCTGAACGTCGGGCACACGATTCCGACGATTGCCGAGGCGTTCATCTACACGGCCGTGATCGCCGTCGACCCGAAAACGCTGATCCTGATGATTGCCGCGGCCGTCGCCGGCGCCTACCTCGGCGCGGGCATCGTCGCGAAGTGGCCAAAGCGCACCGTGCAACTCGCCATGGGCTCGGCGCTGATCGTCGCCGCGATCCTGTTCGCCTGGCGCAATCTGGTGGAGGGCGGCTACCTGTCCGGCTCCGGCGCCACGCTCGTCACGGGCGGCGCGGGGACCGGCACGCTCGGCCTCGAGGGCTTGAAGCTCGTCGTCGGTCTCGTCGGCAACTTCGTGCTGGGCGCGCTCATGACGCTCGGCATCGGCATGTATGCGCCATGCATGATTCTGGTCGGCCTGCTCGGGATGAACGCGAAGTCGGCGTTCCCGATCATGATGGGCTCGTGCGCCTTCCTCATGCCGGTGAGCAGCGCGCGCTTCGTGAAGGCTGAAGCCTACTCGCTGCGCCCGGCCATGGCCCTGGCCATCGGCGGCCTGCCGGGCGTCCTCATCGCCGCGTTCATCGTCAAGGACATGCCGCTCGAGTACGTGCGCTGGCTCGTGGTCGGCGTCGTGCTGATCGCCGCCACGATGATGCTGCGGTCGGCCGCGCGAAACGAGTGAGCCGACATTGGGATATTGGGCTATTGGGTTATTGGGCTATTGGCGGTGACGCCGACTCGACCACGAGTTTTTGCAATAGCCCAATGACCCAATAGCCCAATATCCCAATGACTACGCGTACATCCCCCGCAGCTGGGTCACCGTGGCCACGCGGCCGATCGCCACGATGTAGGCCGCCGTGCGCAGGTCCGTCTTGTATTTGAGCGCGGTGTTCAGCACATCGGCGAACGCCTCCTCCATCTTCAGCTCGAGGCGCTCGTTGACGTCCTTCTCGGTCCAGAAGTAGCCGTAGCGGTCCTGCACCCACTCGAAATACGACGTCGTCACGCCGCCCGCGTTCGCGAGGATGTCGGGGATCACGAACACCCCGCGGTCGTGCAGGTGCTTGTGGGCGTCCGGGGTGGTCGGCCCGTTGGCGCCTTCGGCCACGATCTTCGCGCGAATCTTCGGCGCGTTGTCCATCGTGATCTGATTCTCGAGCGCGGCCGGGACGAGGATGTCGACGTCCATCTCGAAGATCTTGTCGCTGGCCAGCTTTTCGGCATCGGGGAAGCCCGCGACCGTCTTCTTTTCCGCCGTCCAAGCGGCGAGCTTGTCAACATCGAGGCCTTTCGCGTTGTACACGCCGCCCTTCCAGTCGGTGACCGCGACGATCTTCGCGCCGAGCCGGCTGATCAGCTGCGCGGACACCGACCCCACGTTGCCGAAGCCCTGCACGGCGACGGTCGCGTTCTTGATATCCAGCCCGAGATGTTTCGCCGCCTCGCGGGTCGTGATCATCACGCCGCGGCCCGTCGCTTCACGCCGGCCGAGCGATCCACCCATGGCGATCGGCTTGCCCGTGACCACCGACGTCGTCGTGTGGCCGACGTGCATGCTGTAGGTGTCCATGACCCACGCCATGGTCTGTTCGTTGGTATTGACGTCGGGAGCCGGGACGTCCTTCTCGGGGCCAATGGCGTCGACGATCTCGGCGATATAGCGACGCGTCAGCGCCTCGAGCTCACGGCGCGACATCTTGGTCGGATCGCAGACGACGCCGCCCTTGCCGCCGCCGAACGGAATGTTGGCGACGGCGCACTTCCACGTCATCCACGCAGCCAGCGCCTTGACCTCGTCGAGCGTCACGTCCGGGTGATACCGGATGCCGCCTTTCGCCGGCCCGAGCGTGATGTTGTATTGGACGCGGTAGCCGGTGAACACCTCGATCTTCCCGTTGTCCATCGCCACGGGGCACGAGACGATGATTTGTCGTTTGGGGCTCGTGAGCATCTTCCAGATGCCTTCATCGAGTCCGAGCAGTCGGGCGGCGCCGTCGAACTCCTGGAGCATTGCGCCGAAGATTTTGTTGTCGGTTGCCATGTCAGTCTCCCGGATCGCCAGCGGTCCATCCCACGCGTGGGGCAACCTTGGAGCCTATCACCGGTTCCCGCGGGCCAAACCCGTATAATTAAGACTCATGAAATCGCTGACGCCAGAAACGGCCCAGGAGGGCAAGAAGGCCCGCTGGGAGCGGGACGTCGCGGGTCCGGCCATTGCCAAGTCGCCCGAGCGGGCCCCGTCGTTCACGACGATCTCCGGCCGGCCCATCGAGCGGCTCTACACGGCGGAAGACATCGACAAGCTCGATTACGCGCGCGACCTGGCCGATCCCGGCGTATTTCCCTACACGCGGGGCATTCACGCGAGCGGCTACCGCGGCAAGCTCTGGACGATGCGCCAGTTCGCCGGGTTCGGGACCCCCGAGGAGACCAACGGGCGCTACAAGCATCTGCTCGAGGCGGGTGGCACGGGGCTGAGCGTCGCGTTCGACCTGCCGACGCTGATGGGGCGCGATCCGGACCATCCCCTGTCGCTCGGCGAGGTCGGCAAGTGCGGCGTCAACGTCACGACGCTGGCCGACATGGAAGTGCTGTTCGACGGCATCAACCTCGCGGACATCACGACGTCGATGACGATTAATTCGCCGGCGCCGATGATCTTCGCGATGTATCTGGTCGTCGCCGAGAAGCAGGGCGCGGACTGGAAGACGCTCTCGGGCACGATCCAGAACGACATCCTCAAAGAGTTCATCGCGCAGAAGGAATACATCTTCCCGCCGCGTCCATCGATGCGGCTCATCACCGACATCTTCGCGTTCTGCTCGACGGACGTGCCGCGCTGGAACACGATCTCGGTGAGCGGCTACCACATCCGCGAGGCCGGCGCGACGGCGCTCCAGGAGCTCGCCTTCACGCTGCGCGACGGGATCGAGTACGTGCAGTGGGGCGTCGACGCGGGGCTCGACGTCGACGACTTCGTGCCGCGCATCTCGTTCTTCTTCAACGCGCACTCGGATTTCTTCGAGGAGATCGCGAAGTATCGGGCCGCGCGGAAGATCTGGTCGCGCGTCATGCGCGAGCGGTTTGGCGCCAAGGACGAGCGCTCCTGGAAGCTGCGCTTCCACACGCAGACGGCCGGCGTGTCGCTCACGGCGCAGCAGCCCTACAACAACGTCGTGCGCACCGCGCTTCAGGCGCTCGGCGCCGTGCTCGGCGGCACGAACTCGCTGCACACCAATTCGCTCGATGAGGCGCTGGCGCTGCCAACGGCCGAGGCCGCGACCATCGCGCTGCGGACGCAGCAGATCATCGCGCACGAGAGCGGCATCGTGAACGTGGTCGATCCGCTCGGCGGGTCCTACTTCATCGAGCGGTTGACGCTCGACATGGAGGAGGGCACGTACAAGTACTTCGACACGATCGACCGCATGGGCGGCATGGTCGCCGCTGTCGAGAACGGGTTCCCGCAGCGCGAGATCGCCGAATCGTCCTACCGGTTCCAGAAGTCGGTCGAGCAGCGGGAGAAGCTCATCGTCGGCGTCAACGCGTACGTCGAGGCCGACGAGGCGCCGTTCCCGATCCTCTACATCGACGAGTCGGCGGCCGAAGCGCAGATGACCCGCCTCAACGACGTCAAGCAGCGACGAGATCCGGACCGCGTGGCGCGGTCGCTCGCGGCGCTGCAGGATGTCGCCCGGGGGACCGGCAACACGATGGTGCCCCTCCTCGAGTGTGTCCGCGCCTACGCGACGGTTGGCGAGATGTGTGATGCCCTTCGGACGGTTTGGGGGGAGTACGAAGAGGTCCCGTCGATCTAGTACGATTTCTGTCAGTCGGAATGGCGATTTGTCCGGAAAACGGGCCTGTACTCCCTTGGGCGCACGGTCCCGTCAGGCACAGGACTTGCACTTTCCGGGGCGCCCAAGGCGCCCACGGATGAATTGTGGGTAGGCGTTCATGAGAAAGACGCGCGTCGTCATCGCCAAGCCAGGGTTGGATGGGCACGATCGCGGCGCCAAAGTCATTGCCCGCGCCCTTCGGGACGCCGGCATGGAAGTGATCTACACGGGCCTTCGGCAAACGCCCGAACAGATCGCCGCCGCCGCGCTGCAGGAGGATGCGGATGTCATTGGGTTGTCGATCCTCAGCGGCGCGCACATGCATATTTGTCCGCGGCTGATGGAGTTGTTGCACGAGAAGGGGCTGGACCACGTGATTGTGCTCGTCGGCGGGATCATTCCTGACGTAGACGTGCCGAAGCTGAAAGCGCTCGGCATCGCGGGAATCTTCCTGCCGGGCAGTCCGATGCAGGAGATCGTCGACTTCATCAACGAGCGCGTGCAGCCGCGCGCCGAGGCCGTGTGATGGCGAAGACGCTTCTGCTCGCCGACGACAGCGTGACGATTCAGCGCGTGATCGAGCTGACGTTCGCGCACGAGGATGTGCGAGTGGTGGCGGTCGCCGATGGCAAGCGTGCCGTGGAGTACATCTCGGTCGAGCGGCCGGACATCGTGGTCGCCGACGTGGGCGTCGCGGAAGTGGACGGGTTCGGGATCGTCGCGCACATGAAGAAGTCAGCCGCGCTGCGGGACATTCCCGTGCTGCTGCTGGCCGGTGCGTTCGAGCCCGTGGACGAAGGGCGCGTGCGGGCGAGCGGGTGCGACGGCATCCTCGTCAAACCCTTCGAGCCGCAACAGCTCGTGGGTCGTGTGAAGGAGCTCCTGGCCGAGCGTCGAGGCAAGAACGGCAAGGACAACGGGAAGGACAAGGGCAAGGAGCGCAACGGTTCGGGACCGGTTGTGGTGGCGTCGCGGGCCGAGCCCGCGCGCGCGGAAGTCGCGGTGAACGCGCCGGCAGCGGCGGCCGCACCGCCTCCGCCCCCGATGCCGTCGTTGCGGTTGGATACGCCGTCAGGAGCAGCCGCCGCGCAGATGGCTGCGCAGGAGCCAGCGGAAATGGCCGAGCGTCTTGTGTTCGATCACGCAGCAGGTAGCAACGGCGCGGCTCCCGAGCCGCTTGAGCTTCCCGCCTCGCCGATCTGGGAGCTGGGGATGGGGCAGCGGTCCGGGCCGGCCGCACCGGCGGCGCCTGCCCCCGCGCCGACCAAGGTCTCGCTGGCCAACGCGTTCTCCGCGCTTCTCGCGGCGGAGCAATCGCGCCCGGCGTCCGCGGCGGCTGTCGCGCCGCCAGAGATCCCCGTCGAAGTCATCGAAGAAGCGGTGCGCCGCATTCTCGACCGCATGACTGGCGAAACCGTCCGTCAGGTCGTCCTCGACACCGCCGAGCGCCTCATCCGCGAAGAGATCGACAAGATCAAAGCTATTCCAGAGTAGAACCGCGTCGTCCGAAGTCCGAAGTCCGAAGTCCGAGGTCCGCGGTCCGAGGTCCGAAGGCCACGGTCTCGGACCAATTCGACATAGACTTCCATTCAGGACGCAGACCAAGAACCTGGGACCTCGGACCGAGGACCTCGGACGACGCCGTCTCTATGCCATCAGTTCCCGACAAGCCCGCGCTCGAAAAGCTCGAAGAGAAGTGGCAAGCCCGCTGGGAGCAGGATCGCACCTACGCGTTCGACCGCTCCGTGGCGCGCGAGCGCGTGTACGCGATCGACACGCCGCCGCCGACGGTGAGCGGGTCGCTGCACGTCGGGCACGTGTTTTCCTATACGCACACCGACATCATCGCGCGCTTTCAGCGGATGCGCGGGCGCGAGGTGTTCTACCCGATGGGGTGGGACGACAACGGCCTGGCGACCGAGAGGCGCGTGCAAAACTATTACGGCGTGCGCTGCGATCCGTCGCTGCCGTTCGACGCCGCGTTCGTCGCGCCGGCCGAGCCGCCGAAGCCGCCGGTGTCGATCTCGCGCCCCAACTTCGTCGGGCTCTGCGCGCGTCTCACCGCTGAAGACGAGCGCGCATTCGAGCGGCTGTGGCGGCATCTCGGCTTGTCAATCGACTGGTCGCTGACTTACGCGACCGTCGGCAAGCACGCGCGGCGGATCTCGCAGATGGCATTTCTGCGGCTCCTCGCGGGCGGCCACGCGTACCAGCTCGAAGCGCCGACGCTCTGGGACGTCGATTTTCGTACCGCGGTCGCGCAGGCCGAGCTCGAAGATCGCGAGGTCCCTGGCGCGATGCACCGCGTCCGCTTTGCTCGCGCCGAGGGCGACGGCGCGATCGAAATCGAGACGACGCGGCCCGAGCTGATTCCGGCCTGCGTGGCGCTCGTGGCCCATCCCGATGACGCGCGATACCAACCGTTGTTCGGGCAAGACGTGCTCACGCCCCTCTTTAAGGTGCGCGTGCCCGTCAAGGCGCATCCGCTGGCCGATCCCGAAAAGGGCACAGGCATCGCGATGATCTGCACGTTCGGCGACATCACCGACGTGACGTGGTGGCGGGAGCTTGCGCTGCCCGTGCGCGCCATCGTCCAGGCCAACGGCACACTGCGGCCGGTGACCTGGGGCGCTCCCGGCTGGGAATCGGGCGACGTCGCGGCGGCGCAGCGCGCCTACGACCCGCTCGCGGGACTCTCCGCGGTCAAGGCGCGGCCGGTCGTCGTCGAGGCCCTTCGCGCGAGCGGCGATCTCGTCGCCGATCCCAAGCCGCTCACGCATCACGTCAAGTTCTACGAGAAGGGTGATCGGCCGCTCGAGATCGTCACCAGCCGCCAGTGGTTCATCAAGACGATGGAAATGCGCGAGGCGCTGATCGAGCGTGGCCGCGAAATCGACTGGCATCCGGCCTACATGCGCGCGCGGTACGAGAACTGGGTCCACGGGCTGACCGGCGATTGGTGCGCCAGCCGGCAACGATTCTTCGGCGTGCCGTTCCCGGTCTGGTACAAGGTCCGCGCGGACGGCACGATCGACCACGACGCGCGCCTGATCCCGACGGAAGCGCAGCTGCCGATCGATCCCTCGACGGACGCGCCGGCCGGCTACACGCCGGACCAGCGCAACATGCCGGGGGGGTTCGCGGGCGATCCGGACATCATGGACACGTGGGCGACGTCATCGCTCACACCGTTGATCGTCTGCGGCTGGGAAACCGACCCGGAGCTGTGGGACCTGACGTTTGGCGATCGGAACCGGCCGCCGGCCGAGCGAGGCATGGCTCTGCGTCCGCAGGCGCACGACATCATCCGCACGTGGCTCTTCTCGACCGTCGTGCGCACGCACCTCGCGGAGGGCGCGCTGCCGTGGAAGCACGCGGCGATCTCCGGGTGGGTGCTCGATCCCGATCGCAAGAAGATGTCCAAGTCCAAGGGCAACGTCGTCACGCCGATGGCGCTGCTCGAGGAGCACGGGTCCGACGCGGTGCGCTACTGGGCGGCCAAGGGCGGACCCGGAGTCGATACGGCGTTCGAGCCGGGCCAGATGAAGATTGGCCGGCGGCTCGCGATCAAGCTGCTCAACGCGTCGAAGTTCGTGTTGTCGAAGACGGAGCCGCGCGGCGGGGCGGCCGGCGTCACCGAGGCGCTCGATCGCGGCATGCTGGATCGGCTGGCGCGCGTCACCGACATCGCGACGCGCGACCTCGACGCGTACGACTATGCCTCGGCGCTCCGTCACACCGAAGAGTTCTTCTGGTGGTTCTGCGACGATTACATCGAGCTCGTGAAGCGGCGGCGCGCGGGCGCCGATGCGGCCGCCGCGTCCGCCGTGGACGCGTGTCTGACCGCGTTGCCGGTGATGCTGCAGCTGTTTGCGCCGTTCCTGCCCTTCGTCACCGAAGAGGTGTGGTCGTGGTGGCAGGCCGGCTCGATTCATTGCTCGGCCTGGCCGCATGCGACGAGCCCGTCGCCGCGGGCCGAATCGGCAGACGTCGCGGCCGCGCGCCATGCGTCGGAAATCACGGCGAGGATTCGCGCCGAGCGATCGGCGAAGAAGCTCGGCTTCGGGGTGGCCGTCCGGGCGGTGCTGGCCCTCTCGGCCGAGCATCAGCCGTCCTGGAGCGCCATCGAGCGCGACGTGCTGGCCGGCAACAACGTCGTCGCGGCGGACGTGACGTTTGCGCCCGATCGATTCGAGGTCGCGATCGATCCGCAGCCCGCCAATGCCTGAGCCGCTGGACGCGCAGGTCTACCGCGACCTTGTCCGTCAGGCGCTCGCTGAAGATCTCGGGTCGGGGGACCTGACGACCCGGGCGATCGTCCCGGCGGGGCAGACGGCCTCCGGCATGTTCCTCGCCAAGCGCGCCTGCGTCGTCGCCGGCCTCGAGCTGGCGCGCGAAGTGTTCCGGCAGATCGATCCGCTCGTCGTCTTTCTCGGCGAGGTGCAGGACGGCCACGTCTGCTCCGCGGGCACCGTGATCGCGCGCGTGAACGGTCCGGCGGCCGCGCTCCTCGTCGGCGAGCGCACGGCGCTCAATTTCCTGCAGTGGCTGTCGGGTGTCGCGACCGAGACCCATCGATTCGTCGAGGCCGCGGCCGGCCGGATCAATGTCCTCGACACGCGCAAGACGGTACCGACGCTCCGCGCGGTGCTCAAGTACGCCGTGCGGTGCGGAGGCGGCGTCAACCATCGCATGGGTCTCTACGACGGCGTGCTGATCAAGGACAACCACATCCGGCTCGCCGGCAGCATCGAAGAGGCGGTCAAGCGCGTGCGCGCGACCGGCACGCGGATGGAGATCGAAGTCGAGGCCCAGAGCCTCGCGGACGTCGACGCAGCGATTGCCGCCGGCGCCGACATCATCATGCTCGACAACCTCGACGACGGCGAGCTGCGTGACGCAATCGCGCGCATCGCGCGCCGGGCGCATGTCGAGATCTCCGGCGGCGTCACGCTCGACCGCGTCCATCGCATCGCCGCCCTTGGCGCCGACGACGTCTCGGTGGGCGCGATCACGCACTCCGCGCCGGCGGCGGACATCAGCCTGGAGATCGAGTGACGACGCCCGATACGCTGCCGCCGGATCTGATCCACGCTCTCGTGTCCGCTGAGCCGCGGCTGGCGGGGTTTGCGCGGCTGCGGTACTTCGCCGATGTGGAGTCCACGAACGACATCGCGCTGGCGTTCTGCAACGCCGGCGCGCCGGAGGGCACGTCGGTGCTGGCGGACGTGCAGCGCGCGGGGCGCGGCCGCCGCGGGCGGACGTGGTTTTCGCCACCCGGCGCCGGACTGTACTTATCCGTCGTTGTGCGGATGGGCGAGTCCGCGCGGACGCTGCCGCTCCTCACGCTGGCCGCGGGCGTCGCGGCGGCAGACGCAGTGGCGGCGACGAGCGGATTGCCGCTCGAGCTGAAGTGGCCGAACGATCTCGTGAGCGGCCGTCCGTGGCGAAAGCTCGGTGGCCTGCTATGCGAAGCGGCGGGGCCGGGTCCGAACGTCGACGCGGTCGTGGTCGGGATCGGCATCAACCTGCGGCAGGTGGCGTACCCCGCGGAGATCGCGGACCGCGCGACGTCCATCGAGACCGAGCTCGGCCGGTCTATCGATCGTGCGGCGCTGGTCGTCGAGGTGCTGGCGCGTCTGCGCGACGCGCTGGAGCGCCTGCGCGCCGGCGAGTCCGCCTGGGTGTGTCAGGAGTGGCGGCGATGGGGCCGCGCGGGACTCGGCGGTGCGAGCGTGCGCTGGTCCGACCAGGGCTCGGAGCGGCGCGGCCTCGCGCGCGATATCGATGAGGACGGCGCCTTGCTGGTCGAGTCCAACGGACGCGTCGAGCGGCTCGTGGCCGGTGAAGTGATGTGGGAGCGGCTGGCTCGTGGCTGACATCGATATTGGCGCGTACTGCCGGCAAGTCGAGGACTACCTGACGCGCGGCAACGGCGGCCATCTCGTGCGCATCGTGGGGCCGGGCTTCGAGCTCGTGCGTGGGTGGGCCACCGAAGGCATTCCGCTCAGCGTCGTCCAGCGCGGGATCGATCTGAAGCGCGATCGCCACCGCGCGGGACAGTCCACGCGGCCGCTCCGCATCGAATTCTGCGAGGCGGACGTCCGGCACGTCTACGAACACTGGCGGAGGGCCGTCGGCCTGCACGCGGCGCTCGGCGCGGTCGAGGCCGCGGACGAAGAGGCGGTAGAAGAGACGAAGCGGCCATCGCTGTCGAAACATCTCGATCGGGCCATTGAGCGTCTTGGCCGCGCGTCGGGCCGCCTCGATGTGCCGGACGCGGTTCGCGACGCGGTCGGCCGGCTGCTCACCGCGCTGACGGACCTTCGAGACCACGCGAAGAAAGCGCGAGGCGAGGCGCGCGACACGATCGTCGCCGAGCTTCGATCGCTCGACGCCCAGCTCGGCGCGAACGTGCGGGCCGCGGCCGCGCCCGATCTGCTGGCGGACGTCCAGCGCGACGCCACTCAGGATCTCGCGCCGTTTCGCGACCGGCTGCCGCCCGATCGCTGGCAGGAGGCCATGGCGGCCACCGTCGACCGCCTCCTGCGCGATCGCTGGGGCCTACCGACGCTGGATCTCTGAGGCGCGCAATGGAACTGACTCCGGACCGGCCCGTCGCCGGAGGCCGCATGCTCGCACGACACGAGGGCCGCGTCGTGCTCGTGGCGGGCGCGATTCCCGGCGAGCGCGTGCGCGTGCGCGTGGAGCGCGTCTCTCGCGACGTCACGTTCGCCGCCGCGGTGGACATCCTCGATCCGAGCCCCGACCGTCGAGAGCCGCCCGGCGATCCGGCCTGCGGCGGCGCCGACTACGCGCACATCCGGTACGACCGACAGCTCGCCCTCAAGTCTGACATCATCGCCGACGCGTTTCGACGCATCGGCAAGACCGCGCTCGCCGGCCCTGTGCGCGTGCGGCCGTCGTCCGAGCACGGGTATCGCCTGCGGGCGCGCCTGCACGTTCGACAGCGGCGCGCGGGCTTTTTCCGCGAAGGTACCCACCTGCTGTGCGACGCCGGCGCCACGGGGCAACTGCTCCCCGAATCCATGACGGCGCTGGATGGTGTGCTGGCCGCGATCGATGCGCGGCTGGCGGAGTGCGACGCGCTCGTCGTGTCCGAGAACATCGCCGCCACCGAGCGCGTGATTCACGTCGAGCCGCGCGATGGCGCGAGGCTCGACGATCTCGCCGGTCGCGTGCCGCTGCCCCCCGGCCTCACAGGTCTCACGACCGGGCGTCACGGTCACGCGACGACGCTGGCCGGCTCGGGCGCGGTCACCGATCGCGCGGCGCAGTTGTTCGGGAATGACCCGCCGATCGATCCCACCACGGCGTGGACACGGCAGGGGACGTCCTTCTTCCAAGGCAACCGGTACCTGACCGGCGCGCTCGTGCGGCAGGTGCTCGAGTCGGCGCGCGGAGAGCGATTCGTCGATCTCTACGCGGGCGTGGGCTTGTTTGCGATCGCGCTGGCGGCGTGGGGCGCGCGTGGGCTGGCCGTGGAAGGCGACCGATCGAGCGCCGCCGATCTCGCGCAAAACGCCGCCCGCTGGCCGGATCGCTTGCGTACGCTCCGCGCGTCCGTCGAGGAGGCCGTGACGATGCCTCTAGACCCGCCGCCGGATCTCGTCGTGCTCGATCCGCCGCGCACAGGCGTCGGCCCGGAGGCGCTCGATGGCGTGATCGCCTGGTCCGCGCCGCGCGTCGTCTACGTGTCCTGCGATCCGCCCACGCTCGCGCGTGATGCGAAGCGCCTCGTCGCCGCTGGCTACTCGATGACGTCGATCGACGCGTTCGATTTGTTTCCGAACACTGCACACGTGGAGACGATCTCGGTGTTCGATCGGTGAGCGACCGGACGCGCGCTACGCGCGACGGCGGACGTCGCCGCGGCGGCGCGCCGCTTCCACGAGGCCGCCGAAAAGCGTGGAGAATTGCCCCGTCCGCCAGAAGTTCTCCGGGTGCCATTGCACACCCAGGCAGAAGCCAGCGTCCTTCTTCTCGATCGCTTCGACAACGCCGTCCGGCGCGGTGGCCGAGACGACGAATCCGGGCGCCGGCGTCTTCACCGACTGGTGGTGCCGGCTGTTGACCGCGACGCGTCCGTCCTCGAGCTGAGGCGCGAGCAACATCGAAAGGCAGGTGTTGGGCTCGACGACGATGTCGTGCGCGATCGCGTCGCGTTTCGCGATCGTGTGCGCCAGGTCGCTCGGCTGCGAGCTCGGGATGTCCTGAATCAGCGTGCCACCGGCGGCGACGTTGAGCACCTGCGCGCCGCGGCAAATCGCGAGCAACGGCACGTCGCCGGCGATCGCCAGCCGCGCGAGCGCCAGCTCGTACTCGTCGCGCACCTGGTCGAGCTCGACCGTCGGGTGGCGGTCGGCCTCGCCGTACTCCTTCGGATTGACGTCCGGCCCGCCCGTCAGGAGCACGCCGTCGCAGTACGCCAGTGCGGTCGGCAGCGGATCGCTCTCCGGCGTGAGCACGCGGATTTCCGCGCCAGCCCTTTCGAGCGACGACACGTAGTCCTTACGGGGCCACGCAACGCCGATCACCGGACGGTACGACATGGGGATACTTTAACAAGAACTGAGATGTCCGGCGTGAACGGAAAAGTCCGGGGGAGCTGAGAAGTCCGGGGGAGCTGAGAAGTCCGGGGGAGCTGAGAAGTCCGGGGGAGCTGAGAAGTCCGGGTGAGCTGAGAAGTCCGGCGTGAGCTGAGAAGTCCGGCGTGAGCTGAGAAGTCCGGGGGAGCTGAGAAGTCCGGGGGAGCTGAGAAGTCCGGCGTGAGCTGAGAGGTCCCTGAGGCCTGGGGCCTGATCCCTAGGGCCTGATCCCCTGGGCCCTCGTCCCCGCGGTCACATCCGCGCGGGAACCTGGCACCCCATGAGATCCAGCGCCAGGGTGAGCTGTCGCCGGAGGTACGAGACCGCGGCGGCGCGCCAGAGGCGCACGTCTTCGCGCTCCTCTTTCAGGATCGGCTGGCGGTGGTAGAAGGCGTTGAAGGCCTGCGCCAGGCCGAACGCGTACTTCGCGAGGACGGCCAGCTCGAGGGATCGGACCGAGTTGTCGGCGATTTCGTCGAGCCGCGCGGCCTCGAGCACCAGCCCCCAGAGCTCGTCGCCCTCGTCGCCCGCGGTGAGCGCGTCGGTCGGAAGGGACAGCAGCTTGCCTGCGACGGCCTCCTCGGTGATGCCTTCGCGCTCCTCGAGCTTCGCGAGGATGTTGGCGGCGCGCACGGCCGCGTATTGGAGGTACGGGCCCGTCTCGCCTTCAAAGCTCAGCGCCTCGTCGATGTCGAACGCGATCACCTTGCCGCGCGAGAACTTGATCAGAAAATACCGCACGGCCGCGACCGCGATGGCCTCGGCCACACGGCGCCGATCGTCCGCGGCAAGCTCAGGGTTGCGTGCGCCGACTTCGCGTCCCGCCGTGTCGATCAGCCGATCGAGCAGATCGTCGGCCTTGACGCCCAGCCCTTTCCGTCCCGACACTTCAACGAACGCTTTTTCCTGGCTGGCGGCCTCTTCGTAGCCGAGCGCTCTCGCGGTCGCGTGCGAGAGCGCGACCATGTCGTACGAGAAGTGCGTCGACCGGTCCGCCTGCTCCTTGAAGCCCATCGTCGAGAGCGCCTGCTTCAGCAACTGCTGCAGATACGACTGACGCGAGTCGATGACGTTGTACACCGCGCGCGCGCGTCCGAACTTCGGCACGCCCTGCGCCTGGCCGGGATCGGACGTCGTCGCCCACAGCGGATGCCCGTCGCGGCGATCGAAAATGCGGTAGTAGAAGTCGCGGCCGAGCAGACCGAATTTCCAGAACTGGTTCGCGATGTCCTTGCCGACGTAGGTCACCGTGCCGTTCGATCGCACGATCACCTTCTCGCGCTGCTCGGCGTCGTCGGTCTCGGGATCGGGCGGTCCGCCATCCTCGATGGGCATGACCCAGCACCCCTTCAGCCGCCCTTCGGTCTGCAGAAACACTGCGTTGCGCGCCTTGAGATCGTCGAACGCCGTCGCCCAGAAGTGCAGCCGCAGGATGTCGCCCTCCCAGGTGAGGAGGTCGTAGTCCACGTTCATCCGCGCCATCGTCCGCAGGTGGCTGCGCACGATGCGGTCGGCGATGAACGCGCCCATCTCCGACTCCGCGTTGTTGCCGGCTTCAATCGCGTGCAGCGCATGCGCACGCTTGTCGAGGCGCGCGTTGTCGCCCTCGTACCATTCGGTGACCTTCGCGTAGAGGTCCCAGCAGTAGTAGTCGAAGCGCGTCGCAGCCGGATCGTCGGCGAGCGCGCGGACCGCGTCGAGATCGCGTCCCTCGAGCTCGGTAAACCCGACGACGACGTCGGCGACCTGGACGCCCGTGTCGTCGATGTAGTTCTGCACCTCGACGGCGTGCCCCTGGAACCGCAGCAATCGTACGAGCGTGTCGCCGAGCGCCGCATTCCTGAGATGGCCGATGTGCGCGGCCTTGTTCGGATTGATCGCGGTGTGTTCGACGATGACCTTGTCGGTCGACTCCGGGGCCGTGTCCGCGGCCGCCTGATTCACATGCGCTCGAACGAACGCGGCCCGATCGAGAAAGAAATTCACGTAGCCGTTGGGCGCGGCCTCGATTCTGGCGACGCCGTCGACCTGGCCGAGCGCCGTCTGCAGCTCCTGCGCCAGGACCCTGGGCGCCTTGCGCAGCCGGCGAGCGAGCTCGAACGCGACGGGCGCGGCCAGGTCGCCGAGCGCCCTTCGCGGCGGCACTTCGAGCACGATCGGCGGTTGATCCTGAGGAGCGAGGCCAAAGGCGCGCTCGAGGCCGGACTGAATCCGCGACCTCACGAGCGCGTACACCGGAAGCATCATCGCGACGATTCTATCCGGGCAAAGTCCTCAGGCGTATTGACGTTGGCGAGCAGCCGGTCGAGCGGGCCGAATTCGGCGGCCTCCTCGGCGCCGACCGCGGCCATCTCGAGAGTCGTCCCGAGGTCGGCGACCTTCAACGCGCCCGCGCGGAGCCGGTCGAGCACGCGTGTTCGCGTGCTGCGCCGATAGCAGGCAATCAAGGGCTCGGCGCCGCGCCCGGTGGCCATCCAGGCGCCGTCGTGACCGGCTGAGCGTTCGACCAGCCGCGCGAGGAGGCCGGCGTCGAGGAATGGCAGATCGCAAGCGACCGCGAGGACAGCGTCGTCCCGGGCGACCTCGAGCGCCGTGTACAGTCCACCCAATGCGCCGCGGTCGGGGACCAAATCGGCGTAGACGGGCAGGCCCAGGTCCGCATACAGGTCCGCGCGCGGTCCGACGATAAAGATGTCGTGCGCGACCCGTTGCAGAACCTCCAGTTGGCGAACGATGATGGGGCGGCCCTCGATGACCAGGCGGCTCTTATCGCGCCCGCCAAGCCGGCGAGCTTTGCCGCCCGCGAGGATCGCCGCCGACGCAAGAGCGACCATGGGCGCCTCATCATGACAGAGGCCCGGGTCGGCCGCCTCCTGGCGGCGTGCCTGCATCAGGCCATCCTCGACCATCTTCCCCAGCGAATTGAGTTCTATGAGCACTGGCTGCACTCGGAGGGGCTGCGGGACGGCAACATCGGGCTGTCGCCAATGATCGCGGTGCTCGGGTTTCTCCGCACGGAGGGCGAAGCGTACGATCTGGTCGCATCGCGGGCGGGGCAGTTGGCCGCGGAGTGGACCGTGACATCGCTTTCCGGATTCCAGCGTTGGATGATTACGGCGCTGCCGCGGCCGTTCCGCGCACGCATGGCGCTTCGCGTGGCCGCCCGTGTCGTCCGATCGATCTGCAGCGCGAGCAACGCGTCCTCGCGCGTGCGGCGGCGCGCGGCGCGATTCACCGTGAAGTCGTCGCTCTTCTGCGACGTCCGCGAGCATCAAGCCGCGCCGCTCTGTGCCTTCTACCACGCGGTGGCGATCGCGACACTCGCCCGGCTGGGTGTGCCGGCCGCTGGGCGCGTCGAGAGCTGCCACGCCGTGAGCGGCGGCACGTGTCTGATCACTCTCGAGTTGTTCGGCGCCGACGCGGCCGCCGACCCGGCCATGGCCGCCTGACGGACGTCCTTTCCCAACATGCGTCTTCGCTCCGCGACCATCAGCACCCTCGCACTCGTCGCTGCCTGGCCGGGGCCCGTCACGACCGTCGCGCAGGCGCCCTCCGGCGCCCGCGTGCTCGTGATGCCGTTTACCGTGTCGGTCGATGCGAAGGCCGCGGGGGGCGCCGGCGCCTCGCTCTGGCTGGGCGAGGCCGCGCGGCTGCTGCTGCTCGAGGACTTCGAGCGCCTTGGTGTGACGACCGTCACGCGCGATGAATCGACCAGGGCCTTCGATCGGCTGCAGCTGCCGGTGTCCGCGGCGCTCACGCGCGCGACGATGATCCGCGTGGGCGAACTGGTCGGCGCGTCCGAGGTCGTCTTCGGTGACCTGCGCCTCGGCGATCAACTGACGGTGCGCGCGCGCATGCTGCGGCTCGGCCCCAGCTCGGCCGCGCCAGACGTGTCGCGCGCCGGCGCGCTCACGGACATCATTCCGCTGTTCGAGCGCACCGCGTCGGAGCTTGCCACAGCCACCGGTCGTCGATCCGCGACGCCGGGGAAGACCGAGCCGCCGATGCCGTTCCCGGTTTTCGAAGGCTACGTGAAAGGTCTCGTCTCTCCGACGCCCAACGCACAGCAGCGCTTCTTCGAGGGCGCGTTGAAGCAGGCGCCGCACGATCCGCGTTTGCTGCTGGCACTATGGGGCGTCTACTCGGCGCAAGGCCAGAGCGAGAAAGCGCTGGCGATGGCGAGCGGCGTCTCCAAGGACTCGCCGCTGTCGCGCAAGGCCCGGTTTCTCGCGGCGCTGTCGTTGATCGAGCTCGGGCGATTCGATGGCGCGGCCGAGCAGCTCGCGGCGCTCAATCGCGAGCGGCCCTCGCCGGTGCTCTCGAACGCGCTCGGGATCGTGCAGCTTCGGCGGCCAAACGGGGCGCCTTCCGCGGCGCCGTTCTTCAACCGCGCGGTCGACGCCGAGGCGTCGAACACCGACTACCTCTTCAATCTCGGCTACGCGCACGCGCTCGCGCAGGACGCGCCCGGCGCGCTCAACTGGCTGCGGGAAGCCGTGCGCTTCGACGCCGCCAACGGTGACGCGCATCTGGTGATGAGCGCCGTGCTCATGTCGAGCGGCAAGACCGTCGAGGCGCAGCGCGAGCTCGATCTCGCCAAGCAGCTCGGCACGCGCCCGGACACGTCGACGCTCGCCGTGACGGCGCGCATTCCGCCGGGCCTCGAGCGGCTGCGCACGGATCTGGACGTCGCGCCGGCCGATCGCGTCGATGCCAACATCGCCAATCCCGCACAGCGTGACCAGCGGGAAACCGCCGCGTTCCATCTCGACCAGGGTCGCGCGCTGTTCAACGCCGAACGCGATCGCGAGGCGACGAGCGAGCTGCGGCGCGCGATCTATCTGGCGCCGTACGAGGACCTGCCGCACATGCTGCTCGGCAAGATCTACCTGCGCGGCGGCCGTCTGACCGAAGCGATCGACGAGTTCAAAGTCGCGATCTGGTGCCGCGAGACGGCCGACGCCCGCGTCGCGCTCGCGGGCGCGCTGCTCGAGTCGGGCGACAAGGACGCCGCGAAGCGCGAGGCCGAGCGGGCGCTCGTGCTCGACCCATCGTCGGCCGATGCGAAGGCGATCTTGAAGAAAATCGGTTAACATTTGCCCAGCCCCATGAACGATCAAAGCTTCCATGAGATCCAGCTCAGCGGGAAGCAGCTGGTGTTCCTGTTCATGTCGGCCGTCGTCCTGGCGGTCGTGATTTTCCTGTTGGGCGTGTCGGTCGGCCGCGGCGTGCGCGGCTCGGTCGCGAGCGCCTCCACCGCTGACGTCGGCGCGCCTACGGACACCACCGCTTCCGCCGCTCCGGCTGGTACGAAGGTCACCCCGGCGGATCTCGACTACCGCGACAAGCTGCAGGGACAGGGCGGCACGGGCGCGGCCGCTGCCGCCGCGGCCGCAACGAGCTTGGCCAAGCCCGCGGAGACCCCGGCGACGCCGCCGCCTCCCGTAACGCCGACCCCGGCGGCTCCGAAACCGACTGACAAACCGAATTCCAGCGCGATGGCGGAGGATCCGTCGAAGACCAAGGCGCCGACACCGACCTCGACGCCCAAGCCCACGCCAACCAAGCCTGCGACGCCGCCGCCGGCCGCCAAGTCCGCGCCGGCAGTCGCCGCGACGTCCGCGAAGCCCAATGACGCCAGCTGGTTCGTGCAGCTCAACGCGTTCAGCACGAAAGGAGCCGCCGACACCTTCATCCGCGAGCTGAAGGTGAAGGGCTACACGGCGTCCGCCGTGAGCACCGCGACGCTTTTCAAGGTGCGGATGGGACCCTACGCGGATCGCGCGGAGGCCGACAAGATGGCGGGCCGTCTCACGAAGGACGGGTACAAGCCGTTAGTTACGCGCTAGCCTTGCTCTCTGGCGTCCTGCTGGCCGCCAGTTTTCCAAAATTCGGGCACCCGGCATTCGCGTGGATTGCCCTCGCGCCGCTCATCGTCGCCATCACGCTCAGCGTCACATCGGGCCGAAGCGGCGTGCGCCAGCTCTTTCTGCTGGCCGCCGCCTCCGGGTTCATCTACTTCGCCGGCATGCTGTATTGGGCGGTCGGCACGATGGCTACCTACGGCGGGATCTCCGGCTGGGTGGCGTTTCTCGTCGGCGTGTTGATGTGGGCATATCTCGCCATTTACGTTGGCCTGTTCGGCGTGCTGTTTGGTCTGGCGGTACGGCGTTTTGGGACGAACGGGATCTGGCTCGCGCCCGCGTGCTGGGTCGCGAGCGAGTGGGTCCGCTGCGGTGCCTTCGGCGGATTCCCCTGGGGCACGCTCGGCGCGTCGCAAGCGACCGTGTTGCCCGTCGTGCAGCTGGCGAGCGTCACCGGTGTGCACGGACTATCCGCGCTCGTCTCGCTCGTGTCGGCCGCGGCCGCGGCGCTGGCGTTCGGTCGCCGCCGGTCGACGACGATCGGGGTGATCGCGGTGGGCGTGCTGCTCGTGGTTGTCGCGTTTTGCGGCACGCTGCGGCTCACGGCGAGCGCTCTGACGCGCACCGGGACGGTGACGCGCGTCGGGCTCGTTCAGGGCAACGTCAGCTTGCTCGAAAAGTGGGATCCGCAATCGCGCGACGCGATCCTCTCTCGCTATCTCGCGTTGAGCCAGCAAGCGATTGGCGGCGGCGCGTCGATCGTATTCTGGCCTGAGGCCTCGACGCCGTTCTACTTCGATACCGAGGGCGCGCTGGCCGAGCCGGTGCGCCGGCTGGCCGTGCAAGCGCGCGTGCCGTTCATCGTCGGCACCGACGAATACGAGTACGGCAAGAACGGCGCGGCCGATCGCATCTACAACACCGCGGTCGTCGTCGGCGTCGACGGCCGGTCGCATGGGACCTATCGCAAGATGCGGCTGGTGCCGTTCGGGGAGTTCGTGCCGTTGAAGAAGCTGCTGTTCTTCGTCGGCCCGCTCGTCCAGTCCGTGAGCGACTTCACGGAAGGCACCGAGGCGGTCGTGCTCGACGCGAACGGCCGCAAGGTCAGCGTCGCGATCTGCTACGAGTCGATCTATCCAACGATCGATCGGGAGTTCGTCCTTCGGGGCAGCGAGCTGCTCGCCACGATCACGAACGACGCCTGGTTCGGGCGCTCGTCGGCGCCGTATCAGCACTTCGACATGGGTGCGATCCGCGCGGTCGAAGAGGGGCGATACGTCGTGCGCGCGGCCAACACGGGCATCAGCGGGGCGGTCGATCCTTACGGGCGTGTCCTGCTCAAGACGCCGCTGTTCGAGGCGGCCTCGGTCACCGCGGACGTGCGGCTGCTCAATGGCCGGACGGTCTATGGGCGCCTCGGGGACGTCGTGGCGTGGCTCTCGCTGGCGATTGCTGGGGCGGCGGCGCTCAGTGGACTAAGATCAGGCACTAGGCACTAGGCCCCAGGCCCCAGGAGAAGACGTGACCTTCGACGAACAAGTCCGCCTGTTTGATGAACTGACTGCCCGCGCGACCGATCTACGGAGGGGCCTTTGACGAGGCCCGCCTAGGCCGCGAGCTTTCCGACCTCGAAACCCAAATCTCCGCGCCAGATTTCTGGAAGGACCAGCCCACCGCGCAGAAAGTGCTGCAGCGGCGGCGGCGGCTCGAGGACGACCGGACGCTGGCCGTGGCGTTGCGGAAGGAAGCCGAAGACCTCGGCGTGCTCTTCGACTGGACCCGGCAAGGCGAGGACGTCGGCGCCGATTTGTCGCGCGGCCTCGACACGTTCTCCCGCGACGTGCAGGCCGGCGAGATTCGCACGATGCTCTCCGGCGAGCTCGACGCCAAGAACGCGATCGTCACGATCCATCCGGGCGCGGGCGGCACCGAGTCGCAGGACTGGGCCGAAATGCTGATGCGCATGTATCTGCGCTGGACGGAGCGCCGCGGGTTCAAGCGCGAGATCATCGATCTCCAGCCGGGCGATGAGGCCGGGATCAAGAGCACGACGTTCACGGTCAACGGCGAGTACGCGTACGGCCTGCTTTCTGCCGAAGCCGGTGTTCATCGCCTCGTGCGCATCTCGCCGTTCGACCAGGCCGCGCGACGGCACACGTCGTTCGCGTCCGTCTACGTCTGGCCCGAGCTCGACGACGACATCGACGTCGAGGTCGAGGACAAGGACATCCGCGTCGACACGTTCCGGTCGAGCGGCGCGGGCGGCCAGCATGTGAACGTCACGGACTCGGCCGTGCGCATCACCCACATCCCGACCGGCATTGTCGTGTCGTGCCAGAACGAGCGGTCGCAGCACAAGAACCGCGCGTCGGCGATGAAGGTGCTCAAGTCGCGTCTGTACGATCTGCGGTTCAAGGAGCAGCAGGCGAAGCTCGATGAGCTCGGCGGCGAGAAGAAGGGCATCGCGTTCGGCAGCCAGATCCGGAGCTATGTCCTCCAGCCCTACCAGATGATCAAGGACCACCGGACGAAGTTCCAGGTGGGCGACGTCAATCGCGTGCTCGACGGCGACCTCGACGAGTTCATCAAGGCGTATCTGATGAAAAAAGCGATGGGGAAGCTGGAGACGGCTGCGGCTGACGACGACTGACGGTCCGGCGGCTTCCCGCGGCAATCCGTCCTAAGATAGCCGTCTCGGCCATGTCGACTGAATCCGGCGGCCCGCACTCCGGTCTGACGCCGCGTCATCTCGCGGCGGAGTACGCCACGGCGCGCGTGCTCGCGGAATCGGCGCGCCTCTCCGAAGCGATGCCGCAGATTCTGGAGGCGATCTGCCGGACGCTCGGATGGGAGTACGGCGCGCTCTGGCGCGTGGACCCACATGAGAACGTCCTGCGGCTCATCGCGGCCTGGCACATGCCGGGCACCGGGTTCGCCGAATTCGAACACCTCAGCCGCGACACGTCGTTTGCGAGCGGCATAGGGCTTCCCGGTCGCGTCTGGGCGGCGGCGCGTCCGGCGTTCATTCCCGATGTGCTGCACGACGAGAACTTTCCGCGCGCGCCGGCGGCCGCGCGCGAGCATCTGCATGCGGCGTTCGGCTTTCCCGTCGTGCTCGAGAAAGAAGTGCTCGGCGTCATGGAGTTCTTCAGCCGGGACATCCGCGAGCCCGACGAAGAGCTGCTGACGATGCTCGACACGATCGGCCGGCAGATCGGCCAGTTCATCGAGCGGCGCCGGGCGGAAGAGGATCTCGATCGCTTCTTCGCGCTGTCGCTCGACATGCTGTGCATCGCCGGGTTCGACGGCTACTTCCGGCGCATCAACCCCGCGTGGCAGCGCACACTGGGGTACACGGACGCGGAGCTCTACGCCCAGCCGTACCTCGATTTCGTCCATCCGATCGATCGCGAGAAGACGCTGGCCGAAGCGGGCAAGATCGCGGGCGGCGCGAGCGCGCTGCGATTCGAGAACCGGTACCGCTGCCGTGACGGAACGTATCGGTGGTTTTCCTGGACCGCCGTCCCGTACGCGGACGAGCAGCTCATTTTCGCGGTCGCCCGTGACATCACGAAGCGGAAGGAAGCCGACGAGCAACTCAACCAGTACGCACGCGCGCTCGATCGCGCGCGCGAGGCCGAAGCGGAAAACGCCGATCGGCTGACGCAGCTCGTCCGCGAGCTCGCCGGCGCCAAGGCCAAGGCCGAGGACGCGACCCAGGCCAAGGCGCAGTTTCTGGCGAACATGAGCCACGAAATCCGCACGCCGATGACCGGCATCATCGGCATGGCCGACCTGGCGCTGCAAACGCATCTCACCGGCGAGCAACGCGAGTACCTGACGACGATCGCGCGATCGGCCGAGTCGCTGCTCGACGTCGTCAACGACATCCTCGACTTCTCGAAGATCGAGGCGCGCAAGCTCCAGCTCGATCACATCAGCTTCCTGCTCCGCGACACGGTCGAGGACTTGATGAAGGTGCTCGCGATTCGCGCGCAGCACAAGAGCCTCGAGCTCGCCGTCAACATCCGCGCCGACGTGCCGGACGCGCTGGTGGGCGATCCGGGCCGGCTGCGGCAAGTGCTCACGAATCTCGTCGGCAATGCGATCAAGTTCACGCCGCGCGGCGAGGTCGTCGTGCACGTTGAGCCGCAGTCGATCGAAGCCGACGCCGTCGCGCTGCACTTCGCGGTGACCGACACCGGCGTCGGTGTGCCGGCCGACAAGCAGGCCGTCATCTTCGAGGCGTTTTCGCAGGCGGACACGTCGACCACGCGTACGTTCGGCGGCACCGGGCTCGGCCTGGCGATTGCCTCCGAGCTCGTGTCGCTGATGGGCGGCACGATTTGGCTCGAGAGCGAGGTCGGCGTCGGCAGCACGTTCCACTTCACCGCGCGCCTCAAGCGAGACACGGCGAGGGCCGCGGCGCCGGCGGGCATCGTCGCCGATCTGCACGACCTCCGCGTGATCGTCGTCGATGACAACGAGACCAACCGGCGCATCCTGCACGACGTGCTGCGCACCTGGAAGATGACCGCGACCGTCGTCGCGAGCAGCGCCGACGCGCTGACCGCATTCGAAGACGCCGATTCGCGGAACCGCCCGTTCGGACTGGCGATCATCGACGGCCAGATGCCGCAGATGGACGGCTTCATGCTCGCGCAGCGCCTCAAGGCGGACCGCCGCTTTGCGCCGACGCCGATCGTGATGCTCACGTCGGCGGTGCGCCCCGATGATGCGTCGAAGTGCCGGCGGCTCGGGATCGCGACGCACGTGACGAAGCCGATCAAGCAGTCGGATCTGCTGGACGCGATCGTCTCGCTCTTCGCGCGCCACGGGAGTGAGCCCGAGGCGTCGAGTCCGATGCCGGCGGGCCCGCCGACGACGCCACTGCGCATCCTGCTGGCCGAAGACAACCACGTCAACCGCACGCTCGCGACGCGCGTGCTCGAGAAGCGTGGGCACGAGGTCGTGAGCGCCGTCAACGGGCGCGAGGCGATCGACCGGCTCACGCATGCGTCGACGCCGTTCGACCTCGTGCTGATGGACGTGCAGATGCCCGAGCTCGACGGTTTGTCCGCGACCATATCGATCCGCCAGCATGAGCGCGCGTCCGGCGCGCACACGCCCATCGTCGCGATGACGGCGCATGCGATGACGGGCGACCGCGAGCGCTGTCTCGCGGCCGGCATGGACGACTACCTGTCGAAGCCGATCCGGCCCGCGGAGCTGATCGCCGCGGTGGAGCGCATTGCCGCGCGTGGCTCGAGCCGGGAACCGAGTCCATCCGTTCCGGTCGGGCCGCCGGCGCCGGCTGCGAGCGGCAACGGATTGCTCTTCGATCCCAAACACGCCCTGGCCCGGCTTGGCGGCGACCGGCAGCTCCTGCGTCAGCTGATCAGGATTTTCCGGACCGACGCGCGGCCGTTGATGGCCGCGATCAAGCGAACGGCGGCGGACGGCGAGGCCGACGGGCTCCGCCGAAGCGCGCACGCGTTGAAAGGGTCGCTCGGCACGATTGGCGCGCCGCGGGTCGCCGAAACCGCCCGTCGCCTCGAGCTGCTGGCGCAGGAAGGCGACCTCGCGCACGCGTCGCAGCTGGTCGACACGCTCGCCGGGCAGCTGCGCGAGCTCGACTTGTTGATGTCGCCGCTTCGTCCCGCGACGCGGCGGCGAGCCGTCCGCGCCACCGCGACGCGTGCGCGGCGCCGCGCGAAACGGCCGCGTCGATAGGTGTAGTCGATGAAGCGCCGGCCCCGCTCCTCGCCCCGGATTCTCGTCGTCGACGACGATCGCGCCACGCGCCTGCTGGTGCGAACGATCCTCGCGAAAGCCGGCTTCACGGTCAAGGAGGCCGGCGACGGCATGCGCGCGCTGGCGCAGCTCAAGACCACCGCGTTCGATCTGATGCTGCTCGACGTCTGGATGCCGAAGATGGACGGCCTCGCCGTGCTCGATCGCCTGAAGCGCCTCAAGCGCGCGCCGCCGATCGTCATCGTCACGACGTCAGACGAGACGCCGGCGACGATCCTCGGCGCCATCCGGCAGCAGGCGTACCAGTACATGCAGAAGCCGGTGGATCCCGGCGAGCTGGTGTCGATCGTGACCGAGGCGCTGAAGGCCGGCGCCGAGCCGCCGATCGAGGTCGTGTCGGCGCGGCCCGACTGGGTCGAGCTGGTGGTGCCGTGCACGCGAGGCGCGGCCGATCGGCTCCACGGCGTGATGGGCCGGCTCGAAGCGGATCTGCCGGAGGACCTGCGCGAGTCCGTCAGCTACGCGTTCCACGAGCTGCTGCTCAACGCGGTCGAGTGGGGAGGGAAGCTGGATCCGAAGCGTACGGTCCGGATCTCGTATCTCCGGGCGAAACGCATGTTGCTCTATCGCATCGCCGATCCGGGGCCGGGCTTCAAGATGGCGGACCTCGAGCACGCCGCGATCAACCACCCCGGCGATCCGATCGAGCACGTGTTGATCCGCGAGAAGAAGGGGCTGCGCCCGGGCGGCTTCGGACTGCTGATGGTCAGGGCGAACGTCGACGAGTTGATCTACAACGAAGCGCAGAACGAGGTCGTCTTCATCAAGTACCTGGACAAGCCCGCGTCTTAGTTCTTGCCCGGCTCGGTGCCGGCGATAAAGGCCTCGAGGCCTTTGTCGGTCATCACCATGACGACGTTGTTGGGACGGGTGAACTCGGGCTTGTCACCGCCCTCCGACTTCCGGCGCGCGATGTAGGGCTTCATGATGTCCATCCAAATCGGAAGGGCGATGTCGGCGCCCTGCGCGTTGGCCCCGAGCGATTTTTTCAGGTCGTACCCGACCCAGACCCCGACGGTGATGCCCGGATCGAAGCCGATGAACCACGCGTCGGTGGCGTCGTCAGTGGTGCCGGTCTTGCCGCCGAGCGGCCAATCGGCTGCCATCGGCGCGGCTCGTATGCCTGTTCCGTGCTGAATGACGCCCTGCAGGAGGTTGGTCATGATGTACGACGTGTCCGCGCGCAGCGACTCGTGCGGCTCGATGCGATGCTGCTCGAGCACGTTGCCGTCGCGGTCGCTCACGTCGAGGACCATGAGCGGCGCCATCCGTACGCCCTGATTCGGGAACGCGGAAAACGCCGACGTGAATTCGACCAGCGTCCCTTCAGCCGAACCGATCGCGGTCGAGAGATAGGGCGGAATCGGCGTCGTGATGCCCAGCGCGCGCGCGTACGGAATCACCTGCTCGGGCCGCAGCGCGTCCATCAAGCGAATCGTCGGCACGTTGCGCGAGTCCTCGAGCCCCCGGCGAAGGGTGATCTCGCCTTCGAACTTGCGGTCGAAGTTCTTCGGTTCGTAGAGCGGCTGATTCGGCCCGACGTTGAAGCTGACTGGCTCGTCGAGGAGCGGCGTGACGGTCGTGTAGCCGCGATCGATTGCGGCCGTGTAGACGAACGGCTTGAAGAGCGATCCGACCTGCCGTTGCGCCTGGATCGCGCGGTTGAACTGGCTGCGTTCGTAGCTCAATCCGCCCACCATCGCGAGCACCTGGCCCGTGTGGTTGTCGATTGCGATCACCGCGCCCTCGATGAGTGGCGTCTGGTCGAGATCGGCGGAAAACATGAGCTCCTTGGCGGTCATCTTGCCGATCTTCACCTGCACGATGTCACCGACCTTCGCGAGGTCCTCCGCCTTCTTGTTCGTCCAGCTGTAGCCGGTGCGCTCGATCGTGCCGTGCCACCTGCCGACGCGCACACGCAGCACGCCGCCCTTGTTCTCCGTGACGATCGCCGGCGCGCGCTCGCCCTCGTTCGGCTCGCGCGACCACTGCGGCAGCTTGTAGCTGTCGATCGGGTGGTTTTCCGCGAGCACGTTCTGCGTCGGCTTGCGATAGCCCTTCAATCGATCGATGCGGCGCAGGCCCGCGTCGAGCGCCGCGTTGGCCCAGCGCTGCATCTGCGGGTCGAGCCCGGTCTTCGCGATCAGCCCGTTCTCGTACACCGCCTTTGATCCGTACTGATCCTCGAGATGCTGGCGCACCGTCTCGACGAAATACGGCGCGATGGACGGCGACTGGTTCGGCTCGCCGTGGACGACAATCGGCTGTTTCTTGATGTCTTCGGCCTCCGGCTTCTTGATGTAGCCGTTGGCGACCATGCGGTCCAGCGCGTAGTTGCGCCGCGTGACCGCGGCTTTCATGTTCACGTACGGGCTCTCGCGGACGTTCCCCTGGTGGATGCCCGCGATCATCGCGGCCTCGCCGAGCGTCAGATCGCCGACGTGCTTCGAGAAATACAGCTGCGACGCCGCCTCCACGCCGTACGCGCCGTGGCCCCAGTACATCTTGTTGCAGTACATCGTGAAGATTTCCTGCTTCGTGTACCGCTTCTCGATCTGCATCGCCAGCAGCGCTTCCTTGATCTTCCGCTCCAGCGTTTCGTCGTCCGTCAGGAAGAGCTTGCGCGTGAGCTGTTGCGTAATCGTGCTGGCGCCGCCTTTGCGCTGCACGCCGACCAGACGGCGCGCGGCCGTCGCGAAGATGCGGAACACGTCGACGCCGCCATGCTTGAAGAAGCCGGCGTCCTCCGCCGAGATGATCGCGTTGCGCAGGTTGACGGGAATCTGATCGTAGGTGACCACCTGCCGGCGCTCGATCGCAAACTCGCCGACCACCGAACCGTCGCGCCCGAGCACCTTCGTGATGGTCGCCGGCGCGTAGTCGTCGAGCGCCGAGATCTGCGGCAGGTCGCCGACGAAGGCGAACAGCACGCCGCTCGCCGTGCCGAGGAGCGCCGCCACGAGAAACAGCGCGATGATTCCGAAGCTTCGGACCAGCCGGGCGCTCAGACGACGCATATCAAGAGTGTACCGAACTTCCGGGCGTTCAGTGCGCGCCGCCTCGCCCGGTTCGCGAGGGGGCCGACTGCGATGACTGGCCGCCTCGGGACGCCGGCGGTGGGGACGCCTGTCGCGATCCGCTGGACGGGGCTGGCGCCGCGGGCGGCGGGCCGTACCGCGGAACTGCCGTGCCCGAACTGGTGCGAGAGGACGAGGGCGGATCCGGCGCGGCACGGCGATCCGCCGGCCGATCCTCGGTGCGCGGGAGCGTGCGGCGATCGGGACCCGGCGGCGTGGCGCCGTCCGATGGCCGAGGCTGGGCGCGCGAAGGCGAGGACGGCGGCGGGTCCGACCAGAACCCAGGCCGGGCGACCGTCGGCGCGGGTCGCGGCTCGCCCGGACGAGCCTGCCAGGAAGGCGTGCGATCTTGCGAGGATCGCGGCATCGCCTGCCCGGGCGTGTCCGTCTCGCGCATCGTGCGCGACGCGGGAGCAAGCGGCGCGTTGCCGATCGCGCCGGGTCGAGCCTGCCCGGCTGGCTGTCCGACCTCCAGCCGCGGGACGCCGGCCATCCGGCTCGTCGTGGGGGAGTAGAGCGGGACACTGGCGCCCGGTCGTGCGGAGGGCGTGACCGGCGCGGTCGTTCGCTCCGTGAGGGTGCGATACGCGGGACTCGCGGCTCGCTGCGGCCTCACGGCGGTACCTGGTCCGTTCGCCGCACTGAACTGATTCGCCGTGGCCATCGTCCAGCCGCGCCGCCCGTCGGGTACGTTCGTGTTGAACCAGCCGACCGGGCGGCCGTCGACGCCGAGCGGACACCAGCCGACGTAGCCGGGACTCGTCGCCCATGACACCCACGCCGGCGCCCACTGACGGCCGGGCACCCAGAACCATCGGCCTGACGACACACCCCAGCGGCCGTAATGGTGCGTCGGCCACGACCAGACCGTCGGCCCGACCCAGAACCACCCGTACGAGCCGTAGGCGGACCAGTAGCCGTCGCTGTACGGCGCCCAGCCGGCGCTCACCTGCGGATACCAGACGCTGCCGTACGAGGGCTCGCTGCCCCAGGTGCCATAGGCGTCAAACGCGCCGCTGTACGCGCGCATCTCAGAGGGCAGGTACTGCGAGGAGGTCGTGCCGGTGCGCGCGTCGTGCTGATCCTCGACCCAGCGATCGAAGTCGTCGGCGGCCGTCGAATTGAACGAGGCCGCGCTCGATGGCTCGCCGTCTACGCGCGCCCAGGCATGCTGGCCGGCGCGCACGAGCGTGCGGCCGTGCGCGTTCTCGAGCTCGGCCGTTCCGCGGAACACCGCGAGATCGGCCTCGGGCAGGGTCCGGCGCGCCTCGGAAATGGAGACGCTGAAATCGCCGGCACTGTGAATCAGGGCGGAGCAACCCGCGGCATCGACGCGATACTCGACCTCATTGCTGACGCGCGTGATGGACAGGCGCAGGCGTCCGGTCCGCAGGCGGATGAGGGACTCCGATAGCAGGTCGACGCTCGTGTCGTTGTCGAGGTCGAGCGCGCTGCCGTCGCCGAACAGGATCTCCGCGCGTCCGTGCTCGGTGCGCAGGCGATCGCCGGCCAGGAGTGCGACGTTCACATCCGCCGGCTGCGCCTGGCCTTCCCGCTCGAGCGTCACCGTGCCATCGACGACCGAAACATGCGCCGGCACATCGTCGCGCGAGTACGTCTGGACGCGGGTGGGCTGGTCCGGGACGCCCTGAGCCCCGATGACGGGGCACAACGCAATAACAAGGGAGGCGACGAGGACACGCGAGGTCATCAAAGACCCTCACCGACTGGGTTGGCGGCTGGCGGTTTCATCATACCGCACCGCAGCATCCAGCCTCAAAAGCCCAAGTTTGGGCCGGTTTTCGGGTCAGAAACCTTTAGTCTCCAGGCAGCATCTGAGTTGACATTGTCCTGCTAAGATTTCTATAATCTTCTGGACTCAAGATTTCAGCCCCTCAGGGAAAAGGGAGAGCGTGCATGAGCAAGATTATTGGGATTGACCTGGGCACCACCAATTCTGTCGTCGCCGTCATGGAAGGCGGCGAGCCGGTGGTGATCACCAACGCAGAAGGCAGCCGGCTGACGCCGTCGGTCGTGGGTTTCACCAAGACGGGCGAGCGCCTGGTCGGACAAGTCGCGAAGCGCCAGGCGGTCACGAACCCGGAGAACACCGTGTTCTCCATCAAGCGGTTCATGGGCCGTCGGTTCGATGAGGTTTCCGAAGAAATGAAGATGGTCCCGTATCGCGTCGTGCGCGACGGGGATCGGGTCGTCATCAACGTCTCGCCGGACGGGCAGGAGAAGAAGTACTCGCCGCCCGAAGTCTCGGCGATGGTGTTGCAGAAGCTGAAGCAGGCCGCCGAGGACTACCTCGGTCAGCCGGTGACCAAGGCGGTCATCACGGTGCCGGCTTATTTCAACGACGCGCAGCGCCAGGCGACGAAGGACGCCGGCAAGGTCGCGGGCCTCGAAGTGCTCCGCATCGTCAACGAACCGACGGCGGCCGCGCTTGCGTACGGGCTCGACAAGAAGAAGGAAGAAACGATCGCCGTCTACGACTTTGGCGGCGGCACGTTCGACATCTCGATACTCGAGGTGGGCGAGGGCGTGGTCGAAGTGAAGGCCACCAACGGTGACACGCACCTCGGCGGTGACAACCTCGATCAGCGGGTCATCGATTGGATCGTGAGCGAATTCCGCAAACAGGAAGGCATCGATCTCTCGAAGGACCGGATGGCGCTGCAGCGTCTCAAGGAAGCGGCGGAGAAGGCCAAGATGGAGCTCTCGACCGTGATGGAGACGGAAATCAACCTGCCGTTCATCTCGGCCGATCAAACGGGACCGAAGCACCTGGCGATGAAGCTCACGCGAGCGAAGTTCGAGTCGCTCGTCGATGACTTGCTGCAGAAGAGCGTGGGGCCGTGCAAGCAGGCGATGGCTGACGCGGGCGTGACGGCGAAGGACATCGATGAGGTCGTGCTCGTCGGCGGCTCGACGCGCATTCCGCGCGTCCAGGCGATCGTCAAGGAGCTCTTCGGACGCGAGCCGCACAAGGGCGTGAATCCGGACGAGGTCGTGGCGATTGGCGCGGCGGTTCAGGCCGGCGTGCTCTCGGGCGAGGTCAAGGATCTCCTGTTGCTCGATGTGACGCCCCTGTCGCTCGGCATCGAGACCCTGGGCGGCGTCATGACGACGCTCATCCAGCGCAACACGACGATTCCGACGAAGAAGAGCGAAGTCTTCTCGACGGCGGCCGACGGCCAGACGAGCGTCGAGGTGCACGTGATGCAGGGCGAGCGTCCGATGGCGCGCGACAACCGCACGCTCGGCAAGTTCCATCTCGATGGGCTGCCGCCGGCGCCGCGCGGGGTGCCGCAGATCGAAGTGACCTTCGACATCGACGCCAACGGCATCGTGAATGTCCAGGCCAAGGACAAGGGCACGGGCAAGGAGCAGAAGATCACGATCACCGCGTCGAGCGGCCTGAGCAAGGACGAGGTCGACCGGATGATGAAGGACGCGGAATCGCACTCGGCCGACGACAAGCAGCGCAAGGAAGAGGTCGAGACGCGCAACCGTGCGGACCAGGCCGTTTACGTCGCCGAGAAGTTCATGAAGGAGTCCGGCGACAAGCTCGAGGCGTCCGATCGCCTGGCCATCGAGTCGGCGGCCAATGACGTGAAGAAGGCACTCGAGGCCAACGACCCGAGCGCGATCAACCGCACGCTCGAGGCGCTGACGAAGGCGCAGGAGAAAGCGGCGGAAGCGCTCTACAAGAACGCGGCTTCGGCGGGTTCGTCAGGTTCGGCGGGTTCCGCGGGTTCGGGCTCGGCGTCCGGCAACGGCAAGACCGACGATGTGATCGACGCCGAAGTTGTCGAGGAGAAGAAGTAACCCAATGACGATTGGCGATTTGAAGATTGAATCGGGCCAATCGCCAATCGCCAGCCATCAATCGTAGACAGACCATGGATCTTTACACCTTACTCGGTGTGACGCGCGCCGCGACGGCCGGCGAGATCGAGCGTGCGTATCGGAAGCTCGCGCGTCGCTATCACCCGGGCATCAACCCGGGTGATCGCGTCGCCGAGGAGATGTTCCGGCAGATCCAGCGCGCCTACGACGTGCTCGTCGATCTCGAGCAGCGGCGCGAGTACGACCGCGGCGCGCAGGTGAGTCCGCCGATGGCGCTCGAGGCGACCGTCTCGTTCGAGGGGTTTGATTTCTCGGCGCCGGCCGAGGGCCCGCTCGCGGCGACGTTCGCGGAGCTCTTCGCCGACGTGTTCCAGGAGGCCGCGCGCGAAGCGATCACGCCGAGCCAGGGCGCACCGGTGGAAATCACGTTGCGTTTGTCGTTCGAGGACGGCGTGCGCGGCGGACAGTTTCCGTTGTCCGTCGTTCGTCACGAGCGGTGCGCGACGTGCAGCGGTGCCGGGCGCGTGCCGCGGCCCGTCGTCTCGTGTCCCGCGTGCGGCGGCACGGGCAACCGGCGGTGGGCGCGCGGCCACATGGTCTTTACCAAGCCGTGCGACGTCTGCGAGGGCAGCGGCCGGATCACGAGCCAGCCGTGCCGCGGGTGCGCCGGATCAGGCGTGGCGCCGCGCAGCGAAGTCGTGACGGTCGTCGTGCCGCCCGGGATCGAGCACGGCGCGCGCGTGGCCGTGCCCGGCCGCGGCCAGGCCGGCGCGCGCGGTGGGCCCGCGGGCGATCTGTACGTGACGATCGACATCGCGGCCCATCCGTTCCTGCGGCGCGAGGGGCGCGATCTGCACGTGATGCTTCCCGTGGCCGTGCACGAGGCCGCGCTCGGCGCCCGCGTCGACGTGCCGACGCTCGACGGCGTCGTGCGGTTGAAGATTCCGCCAAACACGCCGGCCGGACAACGGCTGCGCGTGCGAGGCCAGGGCGTGCCCATGACGACGGGCGAGGCGGGCGATCTCGTGGCCGAGATTCAGATCGTGATGCCGCCAGTCAAAGACGAGCGCTCGCGCGAGCTGTTGCGCGAATTCGGGCGCCTCAACGACACCAACGTACGACAGCACTTTCTCCGGAATCCAGAACGATGACTAGACGAACGAAGACCGGCAAGGGCTACTACATGATCAGCGCGGTGGCGACGCGCTACAACATCCATCCGCAGACGCTGCGGCTCTACGAGCGCGAGGGGCTGCTCAAGCCGTCGCGCACGGAAGGCAACACGCGGCTGTACTCGGATGAGGACCTCCAGACGCTCGAGACGATCCTCGCGCTCACGCGCGATCTCGGCGTGAATCTCGCGGGGGTCGAGATCGTGCTCAACATGCGGCGCAAGATGGAGCGCATGCAGAGCGAAGTCAACGAGTTCATGCAGTACGTCAAGCACGAACTCGCGCGCGGCCTCGGCGATTGGGAGCAGCGGTTGAACACCGCGCTCGTGCCGACGAGCACCGCGGATCTCGTCGAGCACGCGACGCCACCGACCGTCGGCGCGCCGCAGTAAGGCGGGACAGTGCTATCCTGTCGTCTTCACCATGGCGTGTGCGCGGTGCGAGGGGACGGGCTGGCAGGCGGTTGAACGCGACGGCGTGCGCCGTGTCGAACGATGTGAGTGCTGGCAGGACACGCGCACGGCCAAGCTCATCGGCGACGCCCGCATCCCGCCGCGCTACGCGCGGTGCGACCTCGACAACTTCGTGCTCTACCCGAATGAGCAGCTGATCGCGACCGTCGGGCGCGCCCGTCGCTTCGCGGAGGCGTTTCCCGCGGTGCCGAAGGGCCTGTGCCTCATCGGCCCGCCGGGCATCGGCAAGACGCACATCGCCGTCGCCGTGCTCCGCCGCGTCGTGATTGAAAAGGGCGCACACGGCCTCTTCTACGACGTGCGCGATCTCCTGCGCGTCATCCGCTCGACCTACAACCCGGTCGTCCGCACCGCCGAGATGGACATCCTGCGGCCGGTGATGCAGGCCGAACTGCTCGTCCTCGACGATCTCGGCGCGGAAAAACCCTCCGAGTGGGTCGAGGAGACCATCAACCTCATCGTCAACACGCGCTACAACGAGCGGCGGGCGACGGTCTTCACGACGAACTACGAGGACCTGCCCGACGACAACGAGATCGACTCGCTCAAGGCCCGCGTCGGCTTCCGGCTGCACTCGCGCCTGCACGAGATGTGCGAGTTCCTCGAATACGACGGCGGCGACTACCGGATGCTGCCCGCGAATGGCGGCCCGGACGATTTGGCCACCCTCTGGAAGAAGAACCGCGGCCGCCGCGTCCTGCCGGCCCGCGCGCACGGCCAGGCCCGTGCCGAAATCCGGCCGCCGAAAGAGCTCAAGTGGCCGGGCGGCAAGGCGGGCACCAAGAATTGAATGCTCGGGCTCTACCTCCACATTCCGTTCTGTCAGGCCATCTGTAGCTACTGCAACTTCAACCGCGGTCTGCTGGACGCCGATCTCAAGACTCGCTACGTCAACGCGCTCGAGCGCGAGATTCGTTCGGCCGATCCTCGGCGGGCCGATCGCGCGGCGGATACGATCTTCTTCGGCGGCGGCACGCCGTCCTTGCTCGACGCCGCAGAGGTCTCGCGGTTGATTGCCGCGTGCCGCGAGACGTTCGATCTCGCGGCCGACACCGAGATCACGCTCGAGACCAATCCCGAGACGGCCACGCGCGATCGGCTGGACGCGTTTCTCGCCGCCGGCGTCAACCGCATCAGCTTCGGCGTCCAGTCGTTCGACGACGCCGAGCTCGCGCGTCTGGGCCGGATTCATTCCTCCGCACGCGCCCGCGAGGCCGTGCGCACCGCGCGCGCCGCCGGCTTCACCAACCTGAGCTTCGACCTGATGCTGTGGCTTCCCGGTCAAACGCTGGCGTCCTGGCTGCGGACGATCGACGAGGCGATCGCGCTCGCGCCCGATCACTTGTCGCTCTATCTGCTCGAGCTTTATCCGAACGCGCCGCTGAAGGAGTCGATGGCGCGCGCGCAGCCCGGCTGGGCGCAAGCCACGGACGACGATGCGGCCGACATGTACCTGGCGGCGCTCGAGCGCCTCGACGCGGCCGGCCTGGCACAGTACGAGATCTCCAACGTCGCCCGCCCCGGCTTTCTGAGCCGCCACAACGTCAAGTACTGGCAGGCGGGCTCGTGGTACGGATTCGGCTGTGGCGCGCATTCCACGGTGGATGGCGTCCGCTGGAAGAACCTCGCCTCGACTGCGGACTACATCGATGGGGTCGGGCGGGGCGCGTCGATCGTCCTGGATCGACAGGAGTTGTCGGCCGCCGAGCGCATGAGCGAGACGCTCTTCACCGGACTGCGGCTCACCACCGGTATCGACCGCCGGAACTTTCTGGCGCGCTACGGTGTCGATCCGTGGACCCGGTACCGGGAGACCCTCTCACCGTTCGTCGATGAGGGGTTGATGTGGGCCGATGACGAGCGATTCGGGCTCACGCGCCGGGGCATGCTCGTCGCGAACGACCTGCTTGTGACGTTTGTGTAGCGTAAGCTTCCGCCTTGTGTTGGCGAGGGGGCGTCCGGTAAAGTACCGAATCTTTTCGCGCCGCATCGTGACCGTGAACTTAGTGGCCATTGGGCCAGGAGGCAGTACATGAAGTTGTTTGGATCCGTGCCGGCGAGCCGCCGGCGTGCGACGCTCGCGGTTGGCCTGGCGGCCTTCGCGGTAGTGTGCGTCGCATCCGGGCTGACCGCCATGTCGGCGCCCTTGCAGACCCCGCCGGCCCAGACGCCCGCGCCTGCGCAGCCGGCCGACCAGATGAAATTTTCGGCTGACGCCGAGCTCATCTTCATGCAGATCGCGGCCGACAAGACTGCGGACTTCGAGGAGGTCATGGGCAAGGTCAAAGCTGCCCTCGCCAAGAGCGACAAGCCGGACCGCAAGGCGCAGGCATCGCACTGGAACCTCTTCAAGACGGACAGCGGGCCCATGAACGGCCTGGTCGTCTATGTGATGGTGCTGAACCCAGTGTCCAAGGATCAGACGTACGATCCGATGAAGATCCTGCAAGAAGGCGGGGCCACGCCGGAGGAGCTCCAGACGCTCTACACGAAGCTCAGTGGATCGCTGAAGATGATCAATCTGTCGGGCCTCAACAAAGTCCTCGACATGGGTGGAAGCGGAAACTAGTCCGCTCGGCGAACTCGTCGGAAGATTCAGCGGGACGCGCGGCAGCTGCCGGCGTCCCGTTCGTTTGTTGGGGGACCCCAGTGGCCCGCCGGACTCGAGCAGGAGACCGCACCCGGCAGTACGCTACAGTAACGGGAGAAGCACGTTCGGATTCATTGCCCTTCGGGCATGGAGGCTCTACATGAAGTCGTTTGGATCTCTGTCGGTGTCAGGCCGACGGACGGTGCTTGGCCTGGGGCTCGCAGCATTCGCGGTCGTGTGCGCGGCGTCCGGCCTTACGGCCCAGACTCCGCCGCCGCAGCAGACGCCCGCGCCGGCGGCCGCCGCGCAGCCCGCGGCCGAGAGCGGCTTGTCGGCGAAAAGCTCGCCGGCGATGTTCCTCAACATCATCAAGCCGGATAAGACCGCCGACTTCGAAGCGGCGATGAACAAGATCAAGGAAGCGCTCGCCAAGACCGACAAGCCCGAGCTGAAGAAGCTCGCCGACGGCTGGCAGGTCTTGAAGGTCGGGGAAACGGCCGGCGCGGGTAGCCCCAACGTCATCTACCTCTGGCTGATCAATCCCGCCGAGGTCGGCGCCGCCTACGACCCGGGCAAGATCCTCTACGACGCGCTGCCGCGCGCCGAGGCCGATGAGATCTTCAACAAGCTGAAGGATTCGTACACCAACCTGCAGCGCTGGACGCTCGAAAAAGTGCTCGACATGAAGGCCGGCGGGTAAGCTCGCTCGTCGCTGGTTGAGTTCACTCGGGACGCTTCGCGGGTACGCGGAGCGTCCCGTTCTCTTTTGGAGGAGCGCGTCATGCTGCTCGGTCCGATCCTGCTCGCCGGCCTGCTGGCGGCCGGAACTGCTCAGACGCCTCCGCCAGTCGCCCAGCCCGATTACCGCTTTCCCAGCGGCGCGGGCTTGCTGTTCTTCTACGTCAAGCCCGACAAGACCGCCGACTTCGAAGCCGTCGTCGCGCGCCTGAGTGAGGTCCTCGACAAGACGCAGGATCCGGTCCGCAAGCCCCAGGCGGCCAACTGGCACATCCTCCGCTCGGTCGAAGCGACACCCGCCGCCGCGATCTACGTCTTCATGTTCGTGCCCGCCGTCGCAGGCGCCGACTACGATCCCATCAAGGTGCTCGGCGAGGCGCTGCCGACAGAAGCGCAGGCGCTCTACGAACGGCTGCGGGATTCGGTGATTCGAGTCGAGCGGATGGGACTCGGGAAGATCAGATAGGGATCAAGTTTGAAGTTCGAAGTCAGAAGTTCGAAGTATGGAGTGACCGCCGACTTCGTACGCTCTAAACTTCGAACTTCAAACTTCGAACTTCGAACTTGATCAGAACGCCAGCACCGCCCCTACGTAAAACCTCTTCGGATTGCTGTAGAGCGGCTCTCCGTGCAGCGAGAAGAGGCGATAGTCCACCCGCACCCGCAGCGGCCCCGCGATCGTGAATTTCAATCCGCCGCCGAGATTGGTGCCGAAGCCGTTCGTCTCGAACGTGCGGTACGTCTCCTGATAGAACCCGCCGCCCGCCGTAAAGTACAGCTGTGCGCGGCCCGTCGGGGTCTGGACCAGGACGTTCCCCATGTGGGAGGTCAGTCCGGGCGCCGCTTGCGGCTCGTCCTCGCTCGTATGGCTGTACTCGTACTCGAAGCCGATGACGATGAGCGTCACCCCAATGGCAAAGCCCTTGGCTGTGCGGGTGGTCGGCGTGTAGCTGAGGCCCCAGAACGCGGTCGCGTCAGCCCAGGCCTTCGCGGGCCAGAGGAGGACCACGAACAGGGCGCAGAAGAGGAAAGGAAGACGACGTGTCATGACACCGGTATCGGTCTCAATGTAACCAGGCTCCAATGTGCAATGCGATCGCCAATGCCGCAATGTCCCCTGGCCATCACCAATCACCCATCACGAATCGCCAATGGTAGAGTTTCCTGATGGATCTGCGCTCGACGCCCGAGCAGGAGCTCCTGCGCCGCACGGTGCGGGAATTCGCCGAGGCGGAGATCCGTCCCTTCGTCATGGATTGGGACGAAGCGCAGGCGTTTCCGGCCGAGCTGGTGCCGCGCTTGGCGTCGATCGGGCTGATGGGCATCCAGATTCCCGACGAGTTCGGCGGCGCCGGCATGTCGGCCATCGAGTACTGCATCTGCATCGAAGAGCTGGCGCGGGTCGATCCGTCGATCGCGCTGTCGGTGGCGGCGCACAACGGCCTCGCGCTGGCGCATCTGTCGATGTTTGGCAATGACGCGCAGCGCGAGAAGTACGTCGCCCCGCTGGCGCGCGGCGAGACCCTCGGCGCCTGGTGTCTGACGGAGGCCGGCTCCGGTTCGGACGCCGCGGCGATGCGCACGTCCGCGCACCGGTCGGGCGGCCAATGGGTCATCAACGGCGCCAAACAGTTCATCACGCACGGCAAGATCGCGGGGACGCTGGTCGTCATTGCGGTGACGGATCGCGCGGAAGGCCGGCGCGGCGTCTCGACATTCGTCGTCGAGCGCGGCACGCCGGGGCTGCAGGCCGGCAAGAAAGAGAACAAGCTCGGCATGCGCGCGAGCGACACGAGCGAGGTGATTTTCCAGGATTGCCGCGTGCCGGCGGAGGCGCTCGTGGGCAAGGAAGGCGAGGGGTTCATCAACACACTGCAGGTGCTCGATGCCGGCCGCATCGGCATTGCGGCGCTCGCCGTCGGGCTCGCGCAAGGGGCCTACGAGGCGGCGCGGCGCTACGCGCACGAGCGTCGGCAGTTCGGCCAGCCGATTGCGTGGTTTCAGGCGATCCGCTGGAAGCTCGCCGACATGGCCACGCGCATCGACGCGGCCCGGCTGCTCACGTATCGCGCGGCCTGGATGCGCGACATGCGCCAGGAGCGGACGAGCACCGCGTCGTCGATGGCCAAGCTCTACTCGAGCGAGATCGCCGTGCGCGCCGCCGACGAGTGTGTGCAGATTCACGGCGGCTACGGCTTCATGAAGGACTATCCCGCCGAGAAGTACTTCCGCGACGTGAAGCTGTGCACGATCGGCGAGGGCACCAGCGAAATCCAGCGGCTGGTCATCGCGCGCGAGCTTCTTGGTCACTGACGTCATCGTGGCCGAGCCGACGCTCGTCTCCCGCATTCTCGCCTGTGACCCGCGCGCCATCGCGCGTGCGATTTCGCTCATCGAAAACGAAGCACCGGAGGGCGCGACGATCGCGGGGCAGATCTACGCGAAGACCGGCGGCGCGTACCTAATCGGCGTGACCGGCCCGCCCGGCGCCGGCAAGAGCACGCTCGTCGATCGGCTCATCGCGGAGATCCGCAAGTCGGGACGGACGGTCGGCGTGATCGCCGTCGACCCGACGAGCCCGTACAGCGGCGGCGCTGTGCTCGGCGACCGCGTGCGCATGCAAGCGCACGCCGAAGACGCCGGCGTCTTCATTCGGAGCATGGCGACGCGCGGCCACCTGGGCGGGCTCGCGCGGACGACGGCCGAGGCTGCGACGGTGCTCGACGCCGCGGGCTACGACGTCGTGATGATCGAAACCGTTGGCGTCGGGCAAGACGAAGTGGACATCGTCCGCACCGCCGACGTGTCGATCGTGACCATCGTCCCCGGCAGCGGCGACGAAGTGCAGGCGCTCAAAGCCGGCATCATGGAGATCGCGGACATCTTCGTCGTCAACAAAGCCGACCGCGAGGGCGCCGATCGCACCGCCGCGTCGATCGAGACGATGCTGTCGCTCGAGCAGTGGCCGGCGGGGGAGTGGAAGCCACCGGTGTTGCGCACGGTCGCGACGACGGGGGCGGGTGTCCCCGAGCTGGTCGCGATGGTCGATCGCTTTCGCGCGGAGACGGCGGCGACGCTGGGCGACCGCCGGCGGGCGAGGGCCGAGTGGCGGCTGCGCGAGGTCCTCGGCCGGACGTTCATGCAGCACCTGGACGCGCACGTCCTGGGCCCCGGCGAGTTCCACCAGATCCTCGATCGCATCGCCGCGCGCGACGTCGATCCCTACCGGGCGGCGAGCGACGTGCTCGGCCGCGCGCTCGGCGCGCGGTCGCAGATCGATCACGTCGGCGTCGCGGTGTCGGACGTCGCGGCGCTCACCGGGATGTTTGCGGCGCTCTTCGGACTGCGGACCTCGGACGCGGAGGACGTCGGTCTGCACCGTCTGCGTTTCGTCGAGACGGGCGACACGACGATCGAGCTCGTCGAGCCGATCTCGCCTGAGGCGCCCGTGGCGAAGTTCATCGCGAACAAGGGGCCGGGCCTGCATCACCTCTGCCTGCGCGTTCCAGACATCGACGCGGCGCTCGCCGCCCTCAAGGCGAAGGGCGTGCGGCTCATCGACGAGGTGCCGCGCGGCGGCGCGCACGGTTCCCGGATCGCCTTCATCCACCCGGCCAGCACACGCGGCCTGCTCGTGGAGTTGAAGCAGGCGCCATGACGCTCGGCGAGTTCGAGCTCTTCTCGCTCACTGACGGTTTCTTCGCGCTCGACGGCGGCGCGATGTTCGGCGTCGTGCCGAAGCCGCTCTGGGAGCGCCGCGCGCCCGCAGACGCGCGCAACCGGATCCGCCTCGGCATGCGCCCGCTCGTTGTTCGCACTGGCCGGGAGACCGTGCTCATCGACGCGGGCATCGGCGACAAGATGAGCGAGAAGGAACACGAGATCTACGCGATCGACCGCCGGCCTTCACTGGAGCAGGCGCTGGCCGCGGTGCAGCTGACGCCGGCCGACATCGACGTCGTCATCGCGACGCATCTGCACTTCGATCACGTCGGCAGCCTGACGATGCGCGTGGATGGGCAAATCGTGCCGCGGTTTCCCGGCGCCCGTCACGTGATTCGCCGGCCCGAGTGGGAGGACGCGACGCACCCGCACGAACGCAACCGGGCGAGCTACCTGCCGGAGAACTTCGTGCCGCTCGCCGAGGCGGGCCTCGTCGACTTCATCGACCACGACGGCGAGGTCGTGCCCGGCATCAGCGTGTGGCGCACGGGAGGCCACACGAATCACCACCAACTGGTCCGGATCGAGTCGGGTGGCAGGACCGCGGTGTTCACGGCCGATCTGATCCCGACGACCGCGCACCTCGATCCGCCGTGGATCATGGGCTACGATCTGTATCCGATGGACACGCTGGCCTACAAGAAGTCGTTTCTCCGCGAGGCTATCGCGCGCGAGTACGTTATCTTCTTCGAGCACGATCCGGCGGTAGCCGCCGGGATCATCCGGGAACAGGGCAATCGGCTCAGTATTGAACCGTTAGCGGTGTAGCGTTCTGGCCTTAACTTCGAACTTCTGAGTTCGAACTTCTAACTTGTCGCATGTCTATCTCAATTGGAATCATCGGCGGCTCGGGCTTGTACGACATGGCCGAGCTCACCGATCGCGAAGAGCGCGTCGTGGCGACGCCGTTTGGCGACCCTTCAGGCCCGTACGTGTTGGCGACGCTGCGCGGCCGCCGCGTCGCGTTTCTCGCGCGGCACGGCCACGGCCACCGGCTGCTCCCGTCCGAGCTCAACTTCCGCGCGAACATCTACGGGTTCAAGGTTCTCGGTGCCGAGTGGATCCTCTCGGCGAGCGCGGTCGGCAGCCTGCGCGAGGACTACAAACCGCTCGACCTCGTCATCCCGACGCAGTTCTACGACCGCACGCGCGGGCGCGTCAGCACGTTTTTCGGCGACGGGCTCGTCGCGCACGTCGGCTTCGCGCATCCGTTCTGCAAGCTGCTGAGCGACGTCGCCTATGAGGCCGGGCGGCGCGCCGGCGCCACGATGCACCGCGGCGGGACCTACGTGTGCATGGAAGGCCCGCAGTTCTCGACCAAGGCCGAGTCGGAGTCGTACCGCGCATCGGGCTTCGACATCATCGGCATGACGAACCTGCAGGAAGCGAAGCTCGCGCGCGAGGCGGAGATCTGCTACACGACGATCGCGCTCGTCACCGACTACGACTGCTGGCATCCCGATCACGACTCGGTGACGGTCGAGATGATCGTGTCCAATCTGATGCAGAACGCGAAAGTCGCGCAGCAGGTGATCGCGAACGCGGTGGAGAAGCTGCCGATCGCGCGCGGCTGTGAGTGCGCGCGTGCGCTCGCGACCGCGATCATCACGCGGCCCGAGGCCATTCCCGCCGCGACGCGCGCGCGGCTTCAACCTCTCGTGGGGAAATACCTCAAGTGAAAATCGTCGTCACCGGCTCAATCGCGTACGACTACCTGATGTCCTTCCCGGGGAAGTTCACCGAGCACTTCCTGCCGGAGCACTTCTCGCGGGTCAGTCTCAGCTTCCTCGTGGATTCGATGGACAAGCGCCGGGGCGGCTGCGCGCCGAACATCGCGTACACGCTGGCGCTGCTCGGCGAGCGGCCGCGGCTGATGGCCACGGCGGGCCAGGACTTCGGCGACTACCGCCGCTGGCTCGACGCCGCGGGCATCGACACGACGCTCGTCAAGGACGTGGCGGACAAGTTCACGGCGTCCTTCTTCTGCAGCACGGACACGGCGAACAATCAGATCGCGTCCTTTTACACCGGCGCCATGGCCCACGCGGGTGAGCTGTCGTTTCGTACGGCCGGGCCGGTCGATCTCGCGATCATCTCGCCGAACGATCCCGGCGCGATGACGCAGTACGCCGACGAGTGCCGCACGCTGGGCATCCGCTTTATCTACGATCCCGGACAGCAGTGCGCGCGCATGAGCGGCGAGGAGCTGATGCACGGGCTCTCGGGCGCGGAGATCGTCATCTGCAACGACTACGAGCTCGAGCTGCTGCGTCAGAAAACGCGGCTCGACGACGCGGGCATCCTCGCGCGCGCGAAGGCGCTCGTCGTCACGCGCGGTGAGCACGGATCGTCCGTCATTCGATCGAGCGGACGCGTGGACGTGCCAGCCGTGACGCCAGATCGCATCGCCGATCCGACGGGCGTGGGCGACGCCTATCGCGGCGGCTTCATGAAGGGCCTCGCCGCCGGCGCTGACGACGCCGTGTGCGCTCGGCTCGGCAGCGTCGCCGCCACGTTCGCGTTAGAGCACCTCGGCGGCACCAGCCACGCGTACACGGGGGCGGAGTTCAAAGAGCGCTACGAAATGCACTTTGGAAGCTTGAAGCTAAATGTCGGGCACTAGGCCCCAGGCCCCAGGCCCCGGGCGTTGGGCATGAGCCAGTGCCTATCGCCTAGGGCCTGAGCCCTGAGGCCAGACAACATCAAGCGCAATGAGAGCCCTCGCCATTTCCCTGATCGTCGCGTCGTTCGCGTGGCCGGTCGTGCTGGCGGGCGCAACCTGGGAGCTCGTTGAGAACCGCGCGCCCATCTGGTCGGGCGTCGTCTACGCCGCGGCCTCGAAGGTGTGCCATCAGCGGCCTGAGCGATCGTTTCATACCGCCGGGGTGAAGTGGCCCGTCTGCGGCCGGTGCAGCGGCCTGTATCTGGCGGCACCGATTGGCGCGCTGGCCGCGGGCGTCGCGATTCGCCGGCGGACGACCGCGCCTCGCCAGATGACATGGCTCGCGCTGGCCGCCGTGCCGACGGCGATCACGCTGGCCGTCGAATGGCTCAACCTGGCGCCGGTGTCGAGTCTCGCTCGCGCGCTGGCGGCGCTGCCGCTCGGCGCGATGATCGCGTTCGTGCTGGTTCGCACGGCGTCCGGCGAACCGTGAGCATCAGGTAAACTGACCAGGCATGTCCTCGCCGCCGTCCCAGCCCAAGACCGCGAACCCGGCGCGCGCACGAACGACCGAGGCCGCGCCCGACACCGCCAAAGTCACGCGCGCGTGCGTGCTCGCCGTCCTCGTCCCGGGACTCGGGCACATGACCATCGGGCAGCCGCGCAAGGCGGGCGTCTTCTTCGTCGTGCTGATGACGATGTTTGCGATTGGTCTCGCGTTCGGCGGGAGCTTTCTGCCGTTTGCCACCGACGAGCCGCTCGTGTTTCTCGGTGCGGCGGCGCAGTGGGTCGTGTTCGTGCCGCGCCTGCTCGCCGGGTTCGCGGGCCTCGGCCAGGGCGCCGTCACCGCCGTGACCTACGACTACGGCAACACGTTCCTCATCGTCGCCGGACTCTTGAACACCGTCATCACGCTCGACGTCTTCGACCTGGCGACCGGACGAAAGCGACCGTCATGACGACGCACCTCGGCGTGATGATTCTGTTTGCCGCGTGCGTGTCGACAGTCTTCGGCACGCTGCTCCGCGACCAGGTCCGCGAGCAGGTGCGGCTCGGCGCGCAGATCTTCAGCAGCCTCGTCGTCGGCGCATACCTCGTCGGCTGGCTGATGTACTTCGTCTTCGGCTGACGCGTGGCCCGGCGTCTGCTCTGGGTCTGGCTGCCGGCGGTGGCGCAAATGGCCGCGATCTTCGTCGCGTCGAGCATCCCCAATCTGGGCGAGTTGCCCGGCGGCGTCTCGCCCGACTTCGGGCACTTCGTTGGATACGCGCTCCTCGGCGGGCTGCTCGCGCGCGCCCTCGCTGACGCGCGCGTTGCCGGGCTCACGACCCGCGCCGCCGCGCTCGCATGGCTCGGCAGCGCGGTGTACGGCGCGAGCGACGAGTTTCACCAGAGCTTTGTGCCCGGCCGCACACCGGACGTGAACGACTGGCTCGTCGACATCGCCGGCGCCGCGGTCGCCATCATCGCCTGTCGCGCGATGGCGGCGGCGATCGCCCGCAGGCGGCAAAGCCGCGCAGTATAATCGCCCGGTTATGGCCTACGAAAACCTGCTGGTTGAGCGGCACGACGGCGTCATGGTCGTCACGATCAACCGGCCGAAAGTGCTGAACGCGCTGAACGCGCAGACGCTCACCGAGCTCGGCCAGGTCCTCGATGAGGTGGAGCGTGACGACACCGTGCGCGTCATCGTGCTCACCGGCGCGGGCGATCGGTCGTTCGTCGCCGGCGCAGACATCAACGAGCTCGCCGTGCAATCGCCGGTCGGCGGACGCGAACACGCGCGCCGCGGTCAGGCGATCTTTGACCGGCTGGAGCATCTCGGCAAACCGGTGATTGCCGCCGTCAACGGGTTCGCGCTCGGCGGCGGCTGCGAGCTGGCGATGGCCTGCACGATGCGCCTGGCGGCCGATACCGCGAAATTCGGACAGCCCGAAATCAACCTCGGGCTGATTCCCGGCTACGCCGGTTCGCAGCGCCTGCCGCGGCTCGTCGGCCGCGGGCGCGCGCTCGAGCTGCTGCTTGCCGGCGATCCCATCCCGGCGGACGACGCGTTCCGGATCGGCCTCGTCAATCGCGTCGTGCCGGCGGCCGAGCTGATGACCGAGGCGCGCGCGCTCGCGGACAAGCTCGCGTCGAAGCCCGCCGTCGCCGCGCGGTACATTCTCGAGGCCGTCTCCGGCGGGCTGGAGATGTCGTTCGCCGACGCCGCGGACTACGAGGCCACGCTGTTCGGCCTCGTCTCGACGACCGACGACATGCGCGAGGGCACGCGCGCGTTCCTCGAGAAGCGCAAGCCCAAGTTCACGGGACGATAGGCCGCCAGACAGCCATGCGGATCGCGCTCGTTGTTTCCCGTTACCACGCGTTCGTGACCGAGCCGCTCGAGGCCGGCGCGCGCGCGGCGCTCGCCGAGGCGGGGGTGGCGGCGTCCGACATCGAGACGTTCGCGGTGCCGGGCGCCTACGAGCTCGCGCAAGCGGCGCAGCGGGTCGCCGAGTCGGGGCGATGGTCCGCGGTGGTGTGCCTGGGCTGCCTTATTCGCGGCGAGACGCCCCACTTCGACTACATCGCACAAGCCGCGTCGCACGGCATCACTCGCGCGGCGCAGGCGACGGGCGTGCCCGTCGCCTTCGGGCTCCTCACGACCAATACCGCCGACGAGGCGCTCGCGCGCGCGGGCAGCGGGCCGGCGAACAAGGGACGGGAGGCCGCGCTCGCAGCCGTGGACATGGCGCGGCTGTACGCGCGCCTCGACGCGCAGGAAACGGGCGGGGAGACGATGCCGCCAGGACCGTGACGACAGGTCCCCGGCACCGTGCGCGCGAGGCCGCGCTGCAAATCCTGTACTTCTGGGAGGTCGGCCGCGCCTCGCCCGATGAGGCGCTCCAGGCGTTTTTCGCCGAACACGAGCCCGACGCCCCGGAAGCGCTGCGGGCGTTCGCCGCTGACCTGGTGCACGGTACGATCGCCGAGATTGCCGCGCTCGACGAGGTCGTCACCGCCCATTCCGCCAACTGGCGGCTCGATCGGCTGGCCGTGATTGACCGGATGATCCTGCGGATGGCAGTGTGGGAGCTGCGCCACGGGCAGGACACGCCGGCCCCGGTGGTGATCGACGAGGCCATCGAGCTCGCGCGGACCTTCAGCACCGATGATTCCGTCAGATTCGTCAATGGCGTCCTGGACGCGATTCGTAAAGCCCAGGCGTAGCGGCCGTCTCTATGTCGAATGAGCGAGAACAGATTGCGCAGCGTCAGGCCAAGCTCGATGAGCTGGTGCGCCTGGGCGTTGCCCCGTACCCCAATCACTACGACCGGACATCGTCGGTCAGCGCCATCGTCGCCGCGCACGGCGGCGAGACCGCCGACGCGCTCGAGGCAGCCAAGCCGGTCGTGCGCACAGCCGGCCGCATCCTGAGCATCCGCGGGTTCGGCAAAGCCAACTTCCTGGTGATTTCGGACGGGCTCGCGCGCATTCAGGTCTACGTGCGCGCCGATTCGCTCAGCGCGCTCGACTTCAAGGTCTACGGGCTGCTGGACTTCGGCGATCACATCGGCGTCGAAGGGCGCGTGTTCCGGACCAAGACGAACGAGCTGACGATCTGGGCGGCGTCGCTGACGTTCCTCGCCAAGTGCCGGTTGCCGATGCCCGAGAAGTGGCACGGCCTGACGGACGTCGAGACACGGTACCGTCAGCGTTATCTCGATCTGATCGTCAATCCCGACTCGCGGAAGGTGTTCGAGACTCGCGCGCGCGTCGTGGCGGGCATCCGCAAATTTCTCGACGCGCGCCGATTCCTCGAGGTCGAGACGCCGATGATGCAGCCGGTGGCGGGCGGCGCGCTGGCCCGGCCGTTCGTCACGCACCACAACACGCTCGACATCGATCTGTATCTGCGCATCGCGCCCGAGCTCTATCTCAAGCGGCTGACGGTCGGCGGCTTCGAGCGCGTGTACGAGATCAACCGCAATTTCCGCAACGAGGGGATCTCGACCCAACACAATCCCGAGTTCACGATGCTCGAGTTCTACGAGGCGTACGTGGACTACGAGCATCTGATGCAGATGACGGAGACGATGCTGACGGAGATTGTGGGGAGCGTGGGCGAGGGCCTCGATCGGCCGTTCGGCGACCACACGATCTCGTTCGCTGCGCCGTACCGGCGGCTGTCGCTGCGGCACGCGGCCGCGGAGGCCGCGACGCGGCGGCTGACCCGGACCGTCACGGAGCTGGATCTGCGCGACCGCGATCGCGCGAGCGACGTCGCGCGCGCGCTCGGCCTCGAGGTCCTGGCCTCGCACGGCGCCGGCAAGATCGCGACGAACATCTTCGAGACGCTCTGGCAGGACGAGCTCGTGCAGCCGACCTTCGTGTACGACTTTCCGACCGAGGTCTCGCCGCTGTCCAAGCAGAAGGCGAGCGATCCCGACACCGTCGAGCGCTTCGAGCTCTATGCGGGCGGTTTCGAGATCGCCAACGGCTTCAGCGAGCTGAACGACCCGTCGGAGCAGCGCCGCCGTTTCGAGGCGCAGCTGCGCGAGCGCGCCGCCGGCGACGCCGAGGCGCACCAGATGGACGAGGACTACGTGCGCGCGCTCGAATACGGCCTGCCGCCGACCGGCGGGGAAGGGATCGGCATCGACCGGCTGGTGATGCTGCTCACGAACAGCCCGTCGATTCGTGACGTCATCCTGTTTCCGTTGATGCGCCCTCGTAGCGATGGGGCGATGGAACAATAGCCCAATGACGATCACCAATCGCCGATCGCCAATCACCAATGTCCTTTGAGTGGTACGTCGCCCGCCGCTACCTGACCGCCCGCCGCCGGCAGGCGTTCATCTCGCTGATCTCGCTCGTCTCGATCGTGGGCGTGTGCGTCGGCGTGATGGCGCTCGTCATCGCGCTGGCGTTGATGACGGGCGTGCAAAGCGAGCTGCGCGATCGCATCGTCGGATCGACCGCGCATATCTACGTGTACCGGATCGGCCAGGGCTTCGAGGATCTCGACGGGATGATGGCCAAGCTGACGAGCACGCCGGGCGTCTCCGGGGCGGCGCCGGCGATCCTCGGCGGCGCGCTGATGACCGCATCAGGCAGCGAGACGTCGTTCGTCTGGCTGAAGGGCATCGATCCCACGCGCGAGCCTCAGGTGACCGACGTCGCCAACGCGATGCGCAGCGGCTCGCTGGCCGCACTCACGAATCGGCCGGAAGGCGCGCGGCAGGGCGTGGTGCTCGGCGCGGATCTCGCGAAGACGCTCCACGTGACGACCGGCGACGTCGTCACCGTGCTGACGCCGGAGGTCACGCTGCTGCCGCTGATGAGTCCGATTCCGCGATCGCGGCCCCTCGAGGTGGTCGGCACGTTCCGCTTCGGATTCTGGGAGTACGACTCGGGGTACGCGCTGCTGTCGCTGCCGGCGGCCGCGACGCTCCTCAATCGTCCCGACGGCCCCGAGCTCATTCAGCTCAAGCTCGCGCAGATGGATCGCGCGCCGGAGATCCGCGAGCAGCTGCAGGAGCGCCTCGGCGCGAACTATCTCGTCCAGGACTGGACCGAGCTCAACAAGCCCTTGTACTCCGCGCTCTGGCTCGAGAAAGTCGCGATCTCGCTCACGATCGGGCTCATCGTGATGGTCGCGGCGCTCAACATCGTCGCGTCGCTCGTGTTGCTCGTGATGGAGAAGAGCCGGGACATCGCGATCCTCCGCACCATGGGCGCGTCGGCGGCGGTCGTCCGACGCATCTTCGTGTATCAGGGACTCACGATCGGGCTCGTGGGCACGGGCGTGGGCACGGCGCTGGGCCTCGTCGCGTGTGCCGTGCTCGAGCACTACCAGCTGATCAAGTTGTCCGGCGAGGTCTACCAGATCACCTACCTGCCGTTTCGCGTGCTTCCGCTCGACGTGACGATCGTCGTGGTCTCGGCCGTCGTCGTGTGCTGGGTCGCGACGATTTATCCCGCGCGGCAGGCCGGCAAGCTCGACCCCGCCGAAGCGCTGCGACACGAGTAGCGATGGCCTTCGTCGAGATCTCCGGCCTCGTGAAGACCTACCAGACGCCGCGCGCGCGGATCGACGTGCTGCGCGGGCTGGATCTGCTCGTCGAGTCCGGGGAGATGCTGGCCATTGTGGGGGCGTCGGGTGTCGGCAAGAGCACGTTGCTGCACGTGCTTGGTGGCCTCGACACCCTCGATGCCGGCCAGGTCCGCGTCGGCGAGGCGCGTATCGATCAAATGAGCGACGAGGCGCGCGTGGCGTTTCGCAACCGCCATGTTGGCTTCGTGTTCCAGTTTCACCATCTGCTGCCGGAGTTCTCGGCCCTCGAGAACATCGAGATGCCGTTGCGCATCGCCGGGCGAGCGGCCGCCGAGCGCGACCGCGAGGCGACGTCGCTGCTCGAGCGGGTGGGCCTGGGCGAACGGAGCTCGCATCGGCCGGGCGCGCTGTCCGGCGGCGAGCAGCAGCGCGTCGCGGTCGCGCGCGCGCTGGTCTGCCGGCCCGCGTTGCTGCTCGCCGACGAGCCCACGGGCAACCTCGACGAGACGACCGCGGCGGACCTTCACCGGCTGCTCCGCGACATGCACCGCGAGCACGGGCTCACCTCGATCATCGTCACTCACAACCCGATCCTGGCGGCGGCATGCGATCGGGTCCTCCGCCTCGAGGGCGGCCGGCTGGTTGCGGTCTGAGCGCGCCGCGCCCCATACTTCTAGCGCCCCCCGGCCCTTCCAGCGTGTTCGTGCGATTGGAGGACCCTCCCCGTGAAGCGACGCGTTCAGCATCGTGTGTTCTTCGCCGTCCTCGTGCTCTTCCTGACGTTGCCGGCAGAATCCATTCTCCTTCGTGCTCTGGCCGCGCCCGATCAGTCCATCGCGGCGCAGCAATGGACTGCGACTCTCCAACAAGACGATCTCGTGCTGGCGGCCAGCCAGGTTGAGGCGTATCCCTTCGTTTATCGACGCGCGATCATGCGCGCGCTGCTTCCCGACATCCGTTCGTGGATCTGGCGAAAGCACATCCTGTCGTATCTCCAGATGCATCCGGAGCTGGACGAGAACGCGGTGGAGCTCATCCACCAGGCCGCTGCGTTGGCGACGCCCGAGGCGATGAGCGGCGACCGGTCGACCAGCGCGCAGATTGGCGCCGTTGCGACACAGATTCAGGCGACGCTCGGGCGAGACGTCGCTGACGACTTGCTCTACCGGCTCGGCCCGAAGGACCTTAGCGTCAGCAGCACGGCGCTCCCGATTCGCGAGCGGCTGGCGAACTTCGCGCGACAGCAGCTACTCGCGCTGGCTGGATCGAACGGGGACTGCGATTGCTCGTCCAGCTTTGGATGCGACGGGGCGGCCCGCTGCGACGGCAGCGGGGGCTGTACCGTGGACGACACGTGGCCGATGTGCGGCTGGCTGTGGATCGAGGAGTGCGACGGCGCATGCAAGAACGGCATCTCAGGCTAGGCCTCTTCGGACGACTGACGGTTTCCGCCGCGGTGGCCAGCCTTGCGCTGGTCGCCGTGACGGCGATCGTTCTGGCGCGGCCCGGCTGGCGTGATGCCGTGGGGCTGGGGCCGAGGCCCGCATACGCGACGCGCAGCCGCATCGACCTACCGCCGGAGGTGTACCGCTCGTCGCCCTTCACGATCGTGCTCTTCGCCAGGAGCACCTGCACCGTGTGCCGAAGCTCCGTGCCGTTTCTCGCGAGGCTCGTGCAGGAGGCTGCGGCGTCGGGCGTCGCGGTGCGTCTGGTGTCGAGCGCGCCCGTCGCGCCGGCCGAGGTCGCATTTGCGCAGGCGCTTGGCCTTGGCGCGACGCAGCTCGTCGGCGTCGATGTGCGCGCCCTCCGTGTGAAGCAGGTCCCGACCGTCGTGCTCGTCGATCGGTCTGGCGACATCCGCTACGCGCGGGAAGGCGCGGTTCCGGCAGTCGACCAGGACGAGCTGCTCCGCACGCTCTCCTTACTGATCCGTTTGTCGCCGATTCGATGATCTCGGTCGTCTACGTCTCGTTTCTCGTCGGCTACGGCCTCCTCTTCATCGCGGTCGTCACGTCGGCGCACGCCGTCTGGCGGCGGCGCGACCTGCACCGCATCGACATCCTCGTGGTCGTCGCCACGCTGACGATCGGTGCGTTCACCGGCCGCAGCGGGCTCTTCTTCTGGGGAGTGCGCGCGAGCCTGCTGCTCGCGCAACCCTACTTCCTGCTCAGATTGGTGGGGCACTTTCGCGAGGTGCCGCGCTGGTTGCTGGCCGTCGCCATCGCGATCATCCCACTGGGCACGCTGGCCCTGGTCGTGTGGCGGCCGAGCCTGCCGAACGCGCTGACGGCCACGGCTCAGTTCTATTGCACCGGGATCGAGCTCTACGCGGCGACGGCGTTTACGCAGGAGGCTCGCCGCACGGCGGGCGTCACGGCCCGACGGCTCGTGGCGGCCGCCTCCGGCACCTGGATGCTCGCGGCGCTCAACACGCTGGGCGCCCTGTCATTCATCCCAGCGATCAGAGACGCCTACTGGTTTCACGAACTGCTGATCGGCGGGATCGGCGTCGGCTACTTCCTGGCATTCGCGACGCCGCGCTATCTGCGCGCGCGTTGGCAGCGGCTCGAGCAGGCGCGATATCTGAGCGCGGCGGCGGATCGGACGCCTGAGGAGCGCGGCCGCCTGGCGGCCGCCGATCTCACTCAAGCCGCGGCGCGGAGCGTGGGGCACTCGCTCGCCATGGTGGCGCTCCGCGACGACCCGGAGGCGGAGCCCGCGATCGTCCAGGCCGCGACCGTCCCCTCGTTCGTCGGGTTGCCGCTCACACCGGCGGCCGGTCTCGTCGGACGGGCCATCACGAGCGATGGCGAGCAATCCGGCCGCCTCGACGCGTGCGAGGCCGAGTTGGCCTCGGCCATCGCGGGACTGGGCGCGAGGGCGCTCGTCGCCCCGATCAACTCGACCACGCATCGCTGGGGCGCGGTGGTCGTCGTCCAGCGGCGCGGGTCGCTGTTTCCCGAGGATGATCTGCGGTTGCTCGGCCAGTTTGCGCGGCATGCGGCCACCGCCCTCGACCACGCGCGGTTGATTGCCGACGCGCGCGAGCGCGAGCGCCGCGCCGCGGACCGCCGGCTCCGCGAAGTCGAGTCGCGGATGAGCCTGATGCTCGACAGCATCAAGGACTACGCGCTGTTCGTGCTCGACGACCGTGGATGCGTCGCGACCTGGGAGTCCGGTGCGGAGCACGTGTTCGGCTACACGAGCGGCGAGATGACGGACGAGCCCGCGGCAACGCTCTTCGACATGTCTCCGGCGGAGTTCGATGCGCTGATCGCCGAAGCCCGGCGGCTCGGTCACGCCGATCGCGAAGGCGCCTGCCGCCGGCGCGACGGCAGCAAGTTCGTCGGCGCCACGACCATCCGTCCGATGCAGGGCGAGGTCGGCGACCCGCCGGGCCTGGTGGTCGTCACCCGCGACGTCACCGAGCAGCGCAACCTCGAAGCCCGATTGCAGCAGAGCCAGAAAATGGAGGCGATCGGTCAGCTCGCCGGCGGGATCGCGCACGACTTCAACAACCTGTTGACCGGCATCCTCGGCTACGCACAGTGGCTCGAGCGCGGGCTGTCAGGCGATCCGGAGCGAAAGCAGGAGGTCGCCGAGATTCAGCGCGCCGCGGAGCGGGCCGCCGCGTTGACCCGGCAGCTGTTGGCGTTCAGCCGCCATCAGATGAGCCGCCCGGCGCCGGTCAACCTCTCGCGGCTCGTCAACGACCTCGTGCCGATGTTGCGCCGCGTGATCGGCGAGCAGATCACCGTCGTCCACGAGACGCCGCTCGAGATTGGCGCGGTGCTCGGCGACCACAACCAGCTCGAGCAGGTCGTGCTCAATCTTGCGGTGAACGCGCGCGACGCCATGCATCGCGGCGGCCGGCTCACGCTTCGCACCGCGATGGTTCACGTGGACGCCGTGTTTGCCGCGGGCGAGCTCTCGCCTGGCCGCCACGTGCTGCTCGAGGTGGCGGACACCGGCACCGGGATCGATCGCGCGACGATCGGCCGCATCTTCGAGCCGTTCTTCACCACCAAGCAGTACGGTGGCACCGGGCTCGGCCTCGCCACCGTCTACGGCATCGTCAAGCAGATGGCCGGGGCGATTCGTGTGGAGACCGAGGTCGGACAGGGCACGACTTTCCGGCTCTACTTCCCGGAGACGCACGAGCGGGAGGCCGACAAGACCGAGCCGGTGAGCGGAGACCTGATGCTCGGCCACGAGACCATCCTGATTGTCGAAGACGATGACGTCGTGCTGACGTTCCTGCGGCGGGCGCTCGATCGACAGGGCTACCGGGTGCTGGTCGCCGAGCATCCGACGGCCGCGCTGGCGCTCGCGAGGGCCTATCCCGATCGGATCGACCTGGTCATCACGGACGTCGTCCTGCCGGGCATGACTGGTGTGGAGTTCGTGCGGGAGTTTTCGTCGATCCAATCCGCCGTACCGACGCTTTACATTTCTGGCTACGCGGACGCGGTGCTGGCACGCGAGGGCACGCGACCGAAAGCAAGTCAATTCCTTCAGAAACCGTTTTCTGCTGCCGACCTACTCAAGCGTGTGCGGCTGATCCTCACGGGCGGCTAACTCCCTGTATTTTGGGCTCTCCGACCGTTTCAGTCCGCGAAGTCGCGCGATCCATGCCGTATAATCAGAGACAGGATCGTTATGACGACCCTGCTCCCCGGACGCTTTGATGTTTGAACGCTACACGGAACGTGCGCGGCGGGTTCTGTTCTTCGCCCGTTACGAAGCGACGCAGCTCGGCAGTACGTCGATCGAGACCGAGCACTTGCTTCTCGGGTTGATCCGCGAAGGGAAGGGGCTCACCAGCCGCATCTTCGCTCGATCGCACCTGTCGCTCGAAAGCATCCGCAAAGAAATCGAAGGCCGCACGGTCTTCCGCGAAAAGGTCTCGACCTCGGTCGATATCCCGTTCAGCGCGGAGACGAAGCGCGTCCTGCAATTTGCGGCCGAAGAGGCCGACCGGCTGCTGCACACCTACATCGGCACCGAGCACCTGCTGCTGGGGATCCTGCGCGAGGAGCGGTCGGTGGCGGCGTCGATTCTGTACGAGAAGGGGATGCGTCTCGCCAGCGTGCGCGAGGACATCGTCCAGCTCCTGAACGAGAAGACGGCCCCGGCGCGGCCGAAGGAAACGCCGCTGCTCGCCGAGTTCAGCCGCGACCTGACGGAAGCCGCCATCAAGAACCAGCTCGATCCGCTCGTGGGACGCGAGACGGAGCTCGAGCGCGTGCAACAGGTGCTGTGCCGCCGCACGAAGAACAATGCGGTGCTCATCGGCGAGCCCGGCGTCGGCAAGACCGCCATCGTCGAGGGCCTCGCCCAGAAAATCGTGTGCGGTGACGTGCCGCACTTCCTGGCGGACAAGCGCA
>Ga0163163_10000210_pt1 | contig 60503 bp, 35 predicted proteins | sample S65metaG_FD_119766 | JGI IMG/M metagenome (GOLD analysis project Ga0163163, IMG submission 119766) | Switchgrass rhizosphere microbial communities from Kellogg Biological Station, Michigan, USA - S6-5 metaG | ecosystem: Host-associated > Plants > Roots > Rhizosphere > Soil | place: USA...
CGAGCTTGCCCCCGATATTGCCCGCTTGGACTCGGTCCCCGTGGCAAAACGCAACCCCGAGACCATTAGCGTGCTGGAGCGGGCACGCACTTACCAATCCGCGCGACTCAACACCCACGCAAGCCCAATCCTTAATCATGATCGTGTAGAGGGTCATTCTCAAAATCTCTCTTTCGTGCGTAGATCTCTCCGATTGAGAAGTAAGGGAAAGACCCATCTGTTCACCAGAAACTCAAGTGAGAGATTCCTTGCATGAGTCAAGAACAACCGATAGGAGTCTGCGCCAGGTGCGGTTCGCGGAAAGACCTTGCGTGGGGACGTTGCGAAATCTGCGGCCATCTCATTTTGGAAACCTCTGCCCAAACAGCTTTAGTCCCTGTTCAGCATGAGACTATTAATATCGGGTCTGGCAACCCCCTCCATGAATTGCAATCCATTTTGTATAAGTGGGGGACAAAGAACATCCAGGGTCACCCGGTCATTGATGCCCAATTGCTGAAGTGATTCGGCTTGCCAACCAGAGGGGCTCTCGGGCACTTTCTGACATGGCAGCTAACAAAGAGCCTGAAGATTTTGATTCCCCGTTCTATAAGACGGCAAACGCCTTCTTTTCTTCGTACAGCCATCTCGGTTTGACTTACGACGACGTCACTTTGGCTACTTGCTATTCGGAGATTTTGCCACGTGACACGCAATTGGAGACTGAGCTTGCCGAAGGATTGAAGCTGAATATTCCAATGATTTCAGCAGACATGGATACCGTAACGGAAGCACGCATGGCCATCGCTATGGCGCTGAACGGTGGCCTGGGGTTGATTCATTACAACATGGCTGACCGGCAGCAATTATCGGAAGTGGGCCGCGTGAAGAATAATGTTCATGGCCTTATCCAGGATCCGATCAAAGTCACGGCCGAACAGTTGATCGGGGATGTTCTCAATCTGATCGAAAAGAAACGGTTTGCTTTCAGCACCTTTCCGGTAGTGGACAGCCAGGGTAAGCTGCTGGGCCTGCTATCCGGTCACGTCGTCAAGCCGCGATACGCCAAGCGCAAAGTGGCGGATGCACTCACGCCTCGAGCGCAGGTCCATACCATTGCAAAAAAAGAACTGGGTTCCGACCACATCGTCAAGGCAGACAAATTTTTCACAGAACATCCGGGTATTCACAAGTTGCTGGTGGTCGATGAGCGGGACCATCTGCACGGCCTTTTCACGATGAGTGATATCGAGCGCATCACCCAGGAACGCAGCGCGCAATTCAAGCCCGCTCGTGACGCCCAGTTCCGATTGGTTTGTGGCGCGGCAGTATCCGCCACACGCAACGCTTTCGGCGAGTTGGATCGCAACCGGATTTTGGCCCACGTAGGAGCCCTGGTCGAGCGAGGTGTCGATGTGGTAGCCGTCTCGACGGCTCACGGTCATAGCAAAGGAGTGGGTGATACGGTCCGCATGTTGCGCGATGCTTTTCCAAAACTCCCGATCATCGCCGGGAATGTCACCAGCGCCGCTGGAGTGCATTACCTCGCGGATTCCGGAGCAAACATTGTAAAAGTAGGGCAGGGGCCGGGCTCCATTTGCACGACCCGCATTGTTGCTGGAGTAGGCATTCCCCAGCTTACTGCGCTTTACGTTGCTTCGCGTGCGGTGGAAAAAAAGCGCGTCACCCTCCTGGCAGACGGTGGCATTAACAAATCGGGAGACATTGTCAAAGCTCTTACTCTGGCCGATGCGGTTATTTGCGGCGGAATGTTTGCAGGCTGTCCGGAAGCGCCTGGCGAGATTATGGAAATCAGCGGCAAGATGTACAAACAGTACCGCGGCATGGGAAGCCTCGCCGCCATGAAGTCGGGTTCCGCGGCACGCTATGGTCATGATTCAGAAGCTTCGCGGAAAGTCGCGCCCGAAGGAGTCGAAGCTCTAAAAGAAGTGACCAATTCGCTTGATCGGGTTGTGGCGCAGCTTATCGGCGGGATCCAATCGGGCATGGGATACCTTGGCGCAAGCAACCTGAGCCAATTGCGAAAGAAAGCCCGGTTCATTCGCGTCAGCCCCGCCGGACAGCGAGAAGCCGAACCGCATGATGTCGTCGAACTCAAGACAGCGAATTAACCGCTTCGTCCCGGATGATACCCTCCCAAATTCGCACGGTCCATTTTGTCGGTATCTGTGGCACGGCCATGGCTTCCGCCGCGGCCGCCATGCAGGAAAAAGGCTTTCAGGTGACGGGTTCCGACCAGAATGTTTATCCGCCCATGTCCACGTTTTTGGCGGAGCGAAATATTCCCGTGGCGTCAGGCTACTCGGACGCAAATCTTTCATATAAGCCGGACCTGGTAGTGATTGGTAACGCGATCTCGCGTGGAAATCCCGAAGCCGAATTTATCCTGGATCACAAGTTGCGCTTCTGCTCGCTTCCCGAGCTGCTCAGGGAATATTTTATTCGCGGAAAGCGCGCTATTGTGGTGGCCGGCACCCATGGCAAGACGACCACCACTTCCTTGCTGACTTGGATGTTCGAACACAATGGACTGCGTCCAGGGTACCTCATCGGCGGGATACCCAACAATTTCGGCCAAGGCGCCCGGTTTACTGATAGCGAATGGTTCATCATTGAAGGGGACGAGTACGATAGCGCCTTTTTCGACAAGCGCAGCAAGTTCATCCATTACCTGCCGGAAGTCGCGCTGATCAATAATCTCGAATATGATCACGCTGATATTTTCGACAACCTCGAAGCCGTCCAAAGCTCTTTCCGACATTTCATCCGATTGATTCCGCGCAATGGTTTGCTTTTGGCAAATGGCGATGACCGGAATCTCGGCCCATTGCTCAATGTTACCCACTGCCCGGTGAAACGATTTGGCCTGGGCGAAGGCAACGCCGTTCAGGCATTTAACATTCGCTACGGACCGACCGCGACGGAGTTCGAAATTCCCAGCTTCAAATTTCACCTTAATCTGTTGGGTGAGCTGAATGTTCGAAACGCACTCGCGGCAGTGGCTTGCGCCAAGCATTGCGGTTTGAAAAACCACCAAATTCAATCCGCGTTCGACACCTTTAAAGGTATCAGGCGCCGGATGGAAGTACGTGGAATTGCGGGCGGGGTTACTGTGGTGGATGATTTCGGCCATCATCCCACCGCCATTCGCGAGACATTGCGCGCGCTGCGCATCAAATATCCGGAGCAAAGACTCGTCGCGATCTTCGAGCCGCGCAGCAACACCAGCCGGCGCAAAGTGTTTCAGAATCAACTCGTAGCGGCATTTGCCGACGCGGATGCAGTGATCATTTCCCAAATTGCGCGCCTGGAATTGCTGGCGCCCGAAGAAAGGCTTGACCCTGCTAAATTGATGGAGGATTTAAAGTCTTCCGGAAAGTCTTCAGCTTACCTTGCCGATGCGGAATCGATTGTGGCGCACGTGGCCAAAAATGCTGAAGGAGGCGATGTAGTTTGTGTGTTCAGCAATGGTGGATTCGGCAATATCCACGCCAAACTTCTCGATCGGATTGGAAAGGGAAGATAAGACCTTGGTGGTTCCCCCTCCCATCGGACGGGAGGGTTGGGGTGAGGGCTTTCCCCACCACTAAAACCCATTTCGCTCAGAACTAATAAACATAGGACCTGTAATAATAATGGTCCCTGTCATAAGGATGGTGCCAGCGGTAGTGCCCTTTACTGTAATAGCCGCCATGGCCGTAATAATAGGGATGGCCGTAATAATCGCCATGGCCGTAATAAGTGTGTGGATACTCGCCATAGACTCCGACCGATACGCCCGCGGGACCCACCGGTTGAACAGCGCATCCAGCGCCACCCACCACTACCACCAAGCCAAGTAATGCAATCAGTTTCTTCATATAGATTCTCCTGAAGAAACCTCGCGTCGCGGGAAATGCTTCGATATGGGGTGAAACCTCAGCCGGGGAGGATTTGGATTCCCCAAGGCCGATTCATTAGCGGGCGCTAACTATAGTGAGTGGAATGTCGAAGCTTGACTCCTCGAAGTGGATGACGACTTCCATCGCTTCAAGTTTGCCCTGTTGGACCTCGTCCAATGCTCGATCGGGTCCTTCGAAACCGGTGGCCTCGGAATGCTGTTCGGTCCAATGCTCTGGTCCCGCATAAAACATTCCCGTTTGAGTATTGCGCAGCAGCACTTTCATAGGTTTTGCCTGAAGCTATCCAAAATTGTGCGTCGAGTCAGTGGGTTGATTCCCCCATCAGGAAATGAAACCGAAAGTAGCGTGCCGGACACTCACACTACGAGGCACTGCATAGAAACGCACATCTTGGAAAGAGAAAGCTGAAGAGGTAGCTTGAAGCGTCTGGTCTAGGCGTCAGGCTTGGATTCGAAGTGCAGATGGTCCCTGAGACTAGCCAGTTCCGCGCGCATTTCCGCAGCGATTTGGTAGCGTTCGTTCAACTCGGGTTGACACGCTTTGGTGATGATTTCGTTGAACTGCATGAAATCCTCGACTTCCGGTCGCTGCTCCCAGCCGGTCGGCAGCGTGGGAAAATCGGCCGGCCCAAGGCCCGTCACAGCCATGTACAAGACCTTGCCCAGCGCGTAGAGATCAGCGACCACGGTACCGGGATTTTGGTGATCCATGAAATTTGGCGTGCCGACGACGCTCATATCGCTGCGGTCAATCTCGGTGACCAGACCGACATCCACGAGTTTGGGCACGTTATTGACGAAAATGACGTTGGACGGTTTGATGTCGCGGTGGATCAGTTGCTGGGAATGGAGATATTCCAGCGCCTCGGTGAGCGCCAGACCGAGTTCAATACACTGTACGATTGGCAACGCGCCGCGGCGGCTCAATTCGCGATGCAAATTCCTGGCCGAATAGCTACCCGGATCGAATTTCTGACCGGCGACCTCGTCATCGCCGACTTCCATCACGCAGTAGTAATAACCAGCCGCGTCGTTACAGCCCACGTGCAGAATGTGTAACAACCCCGGGTGGTTCAGGGAAACTGGCATGAACTTGCGAATGCCATTGAATTCTCGCTCATAAGCTTCGGGGCCGCCGCGCTGCTTGCGATGGACAATCTTGACCGCGCGGTAGAGGCCGAAGACGTTACGCGCGAGCCACACTTCGCCGTACGCGCCAGAACCAATCGAGCGCAAGAGCGTGTGATCGGGGATAACCGGCAGCGCGTTGCCGGGCGCGGGTCCCGGCGATGGCGAAGTGGCGACTTCACTTCTTACCGTGGCAACTGCAGAAAAAATCGCGCCCAGCCAGGCACAAGGAATTTGCACTCCGACAATCAGCATCCAGACAAACCAAACGCGGAATTGCCACGCAATCAGCAACGCCGCCATGGTCACAAAAAGGATCGCGCCAACCGAGAGCATGGTTGCAATTATGGGACGGAAGCGAACCAGTCCAAGACCGGAAATCCCGCCACACAGCAGGAGAAGCAGGGATTCCTTCCAGGGCGAAACTCGCTCCAGCCAATCATGGTGCAGGAGATTGAGAAAGGAAGTTGCCATGATTTCCACACCGCCGGCGAACTCTCCGTTCCATCGAGTAAACGGACCGCGAAACTCATCCACCTCTTCCGCGACGAAGCGAGTAGCCGGTTTGCCGCCAATGAACACAATCTTGTTCGTGAAGAATCCGGCGGGTTGTCGTAATGCCTCCGCGAAGTTGACCCACCGCAGCGTGTTCGCCGGGCCGTAATAGTTGATCCACCGTTCCTGCATCCACGCCGCCGGCGTGTTGGTCAGCGGCGCGCCGCTGAGCACGGCGGCCACCCAGGGCAGACTGGCCCGATCTTCCGTCCCCGGATGCATCAAGCGCACGCCGAGGTCCGCATCTTTGAATACCTGCGCTAGACCCCAGCCCCTGGCGGCTTCTGCGAATTCTTGAATGGGACGACGAACTTGAAAAACCTTTGCAATGCCGGGCTGGACGACCTGGGCCAGTTCAGCCGCCAGCACGACTTTGCCATTTTTCCGGATCGCCTCCGCCAGCAGCTTGTCCGCGGCTTCGTTGCCTGGCTGGGCCAGCCAGACATCGAACACGACCAGTCGCGCGCCGTCGTGCGTCAACCGCTCCAGGAGTTGGGCGTGCAATGAGCGCTCCCACATCTCTCCCCACTTTTGATTCAAATCCTGGTGCGCCGTCTCATCCATGAGGACAAGCACACACTCCTCAGGCACGTGAGCGTGTCGGGCGGCAAAGATGAGATCGTAACTGAGTCGTTCGAAAATTCCGCCGTCGCCCGAAATGGCCAACAGGATCCACCCCAGCAATGTCGCGAGGGCGGCCGCCGCGATTCCATGCAAAAGCTGTTTGTTCATCTGGCCCGCAGGGTGCTTGGTGCGGGAACTCAAAAACCGGACGGTCAGGGTACGCATCTGCATGTTAACGGAGCACGCCAATATGTGAACTCCAACATATTAACGGCCTCGAATGGGTCTGCCACCCGGAGCTATTCGCCAGAAACCGTTGCGGAACGAGCGCATTTCGGTCCGGAGATTGCCAGCGTATAGCAGATTGATCGGCTCACAACAAGTCGTAAGATCGCAACCAATTTTCCCGTTCTTGGCTTCGGCAGGGATGCAATTGCGAGCCCAGCCGAACATAGGGCTTGATTCGAAAACTTTAGGGCGAAAAGCCTCATTCCGCCCTTGTAATTTACGGTACCAACACTGCGCGATAGAGGCGGCTGCCAGAGATGGCCGGGCGCGTGTTCGCAATCGTGACCGATGGATTGCTGAGGGTGAGCGTGGTCAATGGAGTCCAGACGAGTGGCGCTGTCAGGTTAGTTACATACTCCACGCGATAATTGGCGGCAGCAGCCCCAATCAGGGTCAATCCATTGCTGTAGCTGAAGCGCAGCGAGGGAGGATCGGGGATGTATATGGCTTGCACTACGACCTCCTGCCCGACAGCGACTGACACTGTGATATTACTCGGTTCGAGAAAGCCTGGCACAAGTTTGAATTCCATCGGATAGTCACCTCCACCGATCAATGCCTTTGTTGTGTGCGCGTCCGTGATGAAATTAGTGTCGCGGAAACCTCTGATCCGCCAGCCGGGACGAACATTCGTTGTATTTGGAGGAGTGAGGCTTACGGTGAGCAGACTGCTGCCGGCCTGCGGTACCGTAATGCCGGGGCTGATGATGATCACACCGCCACCCGTACTATTGCCGCCGCTATGACTGGAGATTTCCGCGCGGTTGATCAGATCCACCACCTCGCTGTTGATAGCGCGCACCAGCGTCTCGCCCGAACCGCCAAGATAAATCGCGGCCGGTAAATATTTGTCGATATCCACCTGCACATAGAGAGGACCGCCGCTGTTTCCGGGAAAGCTTTGGATATCCGTCGTGGCGAAGATGCTGTTCTCACGATGCGTGAACGTAAGGTTGCGATTTGTACTTGTGGCAAAGAGCTTGCCTTGGTTGGTTTCGGTCACGCCGTCTATTGGATAACCCACGAGGAATTTGTTATACGCGCTCAGAAGGTATTCGTTAGCGTCGGCATCTGAGGAGAGATACCCGCCGTAGCCCCCGCGCCCGGCGTCTTCGAGGAAATACATCGCCGCCGCGTCGAGGTTTTGGGAATCGGGCGTGGAAATCCCCGGGCTGTGGTCCGACTCCCGCTGGGCCGCATAGCCCTCGAAGATATACCAACCGCGCGCGATTTGCGGCACTGGTTCTAGCCGGTCATGGTATCGCTGGAAGAACCAGCGCGCCTGTGTAGTGTAACTCAACAAAGTGTCGTCGAACAACACGTGCGCTGCAGTGACCACCACGCGTTGCTTAACCACGAAACCACTGCCGAAACCAAAGCTGGTCTGAATCTGACCGTTGTAACAGTAAGGCGCGTTCGTTGTTGCGACGCCGAAATCAACTGGCATTGGTACCAGCGCGTTGTTGGCCGCTACAGGGAGGTAGCTTGCGCTCACCCGGTAGATGGCGCTCGCTCCAACCTGGATGACGCGCGATCGAGGCTCGATCCACTCGTCAACGCGTTTGAATTCCACTGTGTAGCTGCCGGGGCTCAGATTAGTGACGACAGCATCGCTGTTGAGCCAGTTGCTTGTGCCTTGCCGCCGCCATTGCCCGCGATTGGTTTCCGCTATTGCAGTAGCCATGGCATCTGGTTCTATCTGCACGGAGAGATTGCCGGGTGTGAGGAGCGCGGCGAACTTGTATTCGTACCCGAATTGGTTGTTAGTGCCGGCGCTGATAACCTCGGTGATTGGCGTGGCAGATGGCGGATAGTAGCCGCTGATCGGTAGGAATTCGATGCCGTAGATTCCCGTTACCAGGCCGGAGAGCGTGGCGCCGCTGTTGTGCCAGTTGAGTTCTCCAACCAGACGCCACTGGCCGACGGCGTTCGTCAGCCAAACCGTAAGCGTGCCAGTCGAGGGTAGAGGATTTGTAGGCGCAACTGTAGTGGTAAGCGAGTCGCCCAGCCCGTTAAGGTCATTATCAACAACCGTCACGACAGCGTTCGTGGGGCCGGCAATAGACGCGCCTATGCTAGAGTTGGTCAAGGAGGTCAGCGTGATCGCGAATTGTTCGTCGCCTTCAGTTTGCAAATCATCGGCAATCGTGAGGACGAGGTTTTTCGATTTGTCGATAGCCGAGAAGCTGAACGTGCCGCTGCGTGTCTGATAATCAACTCCGCCCGTGGCGCTCAGGTTGCTCGTGGCGTAAGCCACTGTTCCGGTGCCGGTGCCGAATTTGCGGATGGTGACGACGACATTGCCCTGGCCTTCGCGCACGGAGTAGGTGGCTGCGGAGAATTTGAAGACGGGACTCGGGTTCGTCACCATCGTCAGGCTGGAAGTCGCGGTTCCTGCGCCGTTGATCTCGGCGTTCAAAGCGGAGACCGCGGTAATGATTCCGCCTGGGCCCGGCAGAACTTTCAAACCCACAGCGCCTTGTGCGACCGTGACGAAATCACCTTCGTTCACTCTCGTCTCGCCATCACTCAGGAACAACGAGCCATTGGTTGTTCCCGTGATGCGGAAATGAGTCACCTCCGGTCCGTCGGCCGAGTTCGGGAAAATGAAGAGATTCGTTGGGCTGTCCTGGATCAACTGCGGTGCGTCGGCAACGGACAGGAGTGCGAAGCCGAAACGGCTCGCGCCACCGATTACTGAAAAATCTCCTCCAACGTAAACATCGTTGCCGGCCACGACGATAGCGTTGGGCGGATTTGGCTGAAGGAAGTCGATCGGGAGGGGATTGAAAGATGGATCATCCGTGCCGGTCGCGATGATGATCTTTTTCAGATTGCCATCGAAGTAACCGCCAACGTAAAGGTTGACTCCATCCCCTCCGACTGCCAAACAGGTAACTTCCCCTCCGCCGAATGACCAAGACTGATCGACAAAACCGGTGCCGAAGGCGTCCGCTTTTAGGAGATTGATTGGGAGCAATTTACCGCCGATAAAGAGGTTTGTTCCACTCAGCCCGAGTGCAGCAACGACGTTGGGAACCGGGTAGGGGTTCCAATTCGTGTCCAACGTTCCAGATAGGGCGGAAAGTTTTGCGACATTGGTCCGCACGACGCCGTTGAAGTTTGTGAAAAAACCACCAATATAAAGGTTCGTTCCACTCAGAACCAAAGAGTTCACCGCACGAAAATCGCCCACTGCGTCAGACTGCCACGAGGGGTCCGCAGTTCCCGTGTCGCCTAACTTGATAAGAGCGTATCTGTTTGTCTCACCACCAATCCCCGAATCAAAGTAGGATCCCCCAACGAACAAACTCCCGCCGCTAACCCCTAAAGCTTTGACTTGGCTTGAAGGGTTCAGCTTCGCGTCCCAGTTCGGGTCAACTGCGTCACTCTGGGTCCCCAGCTTGGCCAAATTCGTCCGGTTTAACCCTCCAATTTTTTCGAAATACCCACCAACAAAAACATTTGTGTTTCCGACTGCGATAGCATTCACGAGGCCGTCGGCGTCGGGAGACCAGAAGGGGTCAAGAGCGCCGTTCTGGTTGAGCCGCGCCAGATGCTGCCGCGGCAAACCGCCTGCGAACCAGAAATCGCCACCGAGGATGATTTTGCCATCGGGTTGTTGTGCAATGGCGTTAACCACCCCGGGCTTCTGCACTTGGGCGGAAAAGGTATGATCGCGCGCGCCGGTCACCAGGTCAATCTTGGTGAGGGCGAGGGAAACCTCGCCGTTGCACAGGTGGAACCGGCCGGCCGCGAACAGCCCAGACGGCGTTGCGAGCAAAACAGATGGAGCAGTCAGAGCGCCCAACACCCCGTTGTCGAATGTTACGTTCCAGTTCGTATCCCTGGCTCCAATTCCATTGGCATCCAGTTTTGCAAATGTCGGCCCGTTGCCGGTCGACAGGAATAGCGCATCCTTGATTAAGGCCTGCGAGGCACCAAATCCATTATCTGGAAAGGGTGTTGGATTCCAGTTCGTGTCAACGTTGCCTGGCCCGAGTGTGCTGAGCTTCACCACGGTAAAGCGGCTCGCGCCTCCAATGTTAGTGAGCTCCCTAAAACAATAGAGATTCGTGCCACCGATGATGAGACCCCCACCGAATCCAATTTTCGGATCCCAAGGATCAGCGACCCCCGTAATAGCCGACAGCTTGGCGAGATTGGTTCGGTACGCGGTGCCAATGCTCGTGAAGTCGCCAGCCACAAACACGTCGTTTCCGTTCGCGACAATTCGCGATACGTAGCCATTCGGGTTCGGTTTCCAATTCTCATCAACCGCACCGCTGCCGGTGACGCTCAACTTGGCAAAGTTCGTCGCTGGTTTGCCTCCAATGCTAGTGAAGTTGCCCGCAACAAAGACATTGGTTCCACTCACTGCGATTTCGAAAACGATCGCGTTCGGAAAGCCACTATTGCCATAGATATGCGGGCCGTCCATCCAACTCCGATCAACGGAGCCATCAAGCATACTCACTCGAACCAGAGACTGTCCGAGCACGTCCGGAACGTAGAAAGCACCCCCCAGATAAATGTTGGTCCCGACGGGAACGATGGCGTGGACAGCCCCTTGCCCGAACCCAGCGCCGTAGATGTCAATTGCGGGATTCCATGTTAGATCAAGTGAACCATTGGGGTTTAGCCGCGCGATATTCGTCCGCGGCACATTGTTCACCGAGACGAAATCGCCACTAATAATTATCTTCCCATCGTCTTGCACAGCGACGGCCTCCACGGAGCCGGCGGTGGACAGCTTCAAATCCGGCAGCGTGGCGGGGGAGGTTTGCCCTAGACAGGCAATGCCATCAAGGAGTCGAAAGGAAATGGTTAGAGCAAGGATAAAACCTGTAGGCTGACGCATGCACCGAGGAATCCGCCAGTAAAGGAACGAAGTTGCTTTTGGTATTGCGGTGCTTGCGGAAAAGCGCGCCTCATTCATAGCGGTGGTCTTGGAGACGGTTTGTTTATAACAGAAAATCGACGGTTTGTCATCAGGATCTTTGTCCAATTCCCACGACATTTCGACCTGGCCGGTCGAATCTCACCGCTTAGAGGCGTTGGACAGATTCGCGTATCCTGGCACACAATTGAGCTCTTTCGGCTCAAGCATGATCGGCACGGAGTTCGCATGGATTCACGCATAATCAGAAGCGCAAACGCAGTTGCGCGGCATAGACACGTTCATGCGGCAATTCGGGATACGAATTCAGAGGGTTCAAATGATAATCACTGCCAGCAATGTTCAACACGCCGAAGGTCACATCCCCGAATTGATGCGGAAATCGCCAACCGATGTAAGCATTGAATTGGGTAAAATCCTCGCTGGGCTGTTCAACTTTTATTTGGGTCACTGTCGCAGCAGTGTTACCTGTAAAAGTTCTCCTGGTGTCGTCCTGGAAAAAGCAATTCACTTCGCCGCGAGCAAAGAACCCGCAAGGATGGTTGAACAAAAGCGCAGCGCCAAACAGATGCAGATCGGATTTTGAAGTATTGTTGAATTCGTTTAAATCGGCGCTGTTAAAAACAAATTTAGGAATATCTGGAAACTCGGATTCAAGCTCGGATGAAACAAACTTATATGAAGTGCTGAGAGACCATTCATCCCCCAACAATTGGTTCACAATTATTCCTGCCGAGCGTTCGTTAAATTCAAGCCGCTGACGAGTGGAAGAAACGAAGAATGGCGGCAGGGAATTGACCCGTTCAAATACACCAATTTCCTGGTTCACGTCGGATGCCAACGATTCCGCGTTAAAACTAATGTAAGTGCGAGTTTTGAATTTCAGATCAACGGCCATGCCGAAGGTCTCAATAGGCGGTACTGAAACTGACCCAGCCACTGATTCAGGAATGATCGTGCGAAAGGTTTGAACGAACCCGGCAAGTTGAGGCGGTTCCAAGCGGTAATCTTCGTCAAGACTGACGCCGCTCAATGAGCGCGCATAAATACCACGCAAAGTAAGCCAATTCCGCGGACTATAAACCATCGCTGCTTTCGGGCCAAGCTGCTCCCTGCTCGTTTGACCTGAAGAAATGGGCGGCGCACGAAAATTCCTGGGAAACGTGACGTGATCATACGATAGCCCGGCCGTGAGGAAAAGATTCTGCACCGGCTCAATCGTGTAGTAGCCGTAGGCGCCAAAGCGTTCAAATTGCTCGGTGACATTAGTCTCTTCGTTTATCACGTCAGGATTGGGCGCGTACAGCAGACGATTGGCAGTTTCAAATTCGCCGGTTTGAAAGCGGCCGCCAAAAACAAACGTTTGTCCTTCGCTCTGAAGAATCTGGTTTAATTCCACTGTGTAAACCTCAACCTGGCTGCGAAGTTTCACATCAAAAAAGGGGGGATACTGCACGGCCTGAACTGTTTTGTTCGTATCGGTGTCCAGGACCAGTTCTCCTGCGGGGGCGGTGCTAAAATGCTGGTCGTTCTCCAATCGACCCGCAAGCAGCAGCGTGTGAACGCCCGGCGTCCATTCGCGATGATAGCCGATGAGAACATTGGGAGTTTGAACTTCATCGAACGTAAAGTTCGTTTTCACGTTCTGGTGCCAGTCGTAATACTGAAAATTATCTCCCGAATGGAAATCGCGGTATTCCGTCAGAAGGAAAAGGGTGTCTTGCGGCGTCAGTTGAAATTTGAACTTGGTGAACCAATGGATCAGGTCGAGTTCGTTGTTCGGTCGCACGCCGTCGTTGTGTTGGTAATCCAAATCCAGCGAGTAGCCGAATTTATCGAAAGTGCCGAACTGCGAGACTTCCTCGTGATATTGCCCGTCGCTGCGAACGGTCGTTGTCGCCGTAAGCCCGATTCTTTTCACATCGAAAAGTCTTGAGTATTCTTGCTGGGAAATGTTTTGAGAAAAAATTCCGGCGCCGACTGGTGCAAGAAGGTTCGCGAGCAAAAGTTCGTTGAACCAGACGGTTTCATAGCGAAGATTGAAGCCCGTCCGGTCGCGAACCTGGTCGAAGCTGTTCGCCAAGAACAAATGCGCGGAGTAATTGCCGTAATCGTCCGTCACCGCCCGCGATGCTTCGCGAACGCTCACCTCCGTCATGCCATTGTCTCGGTAAATGGACGCGAGACTGGCGCTGCGAACCGCCCGGTCCTGGTCTAATAACAGGCGCGAACGGTAGAGTTGCCGGTTATCATTTCGCTCCTGGGAGACCTCAAGATCGGCAATAGCCTCATTAATCCGGTTTTGCCACTGTTTAAGCAAAGCCGAGTAAAGCCAACTGGTGGGATCATTCGGATCAAGTTGCGTCGCCAAAGCCAATTCCTTCATTGCATGGTTTTCATCATTCGCATCAGCAAACGCTTTGCCCAGGTAACTCCGCAGAAGACTGCGTTGCGACTCTAAGGACGCCGCCACCAGCAAATCGCGCAAGCCGTCCTGGGAGCGGCCCTGACGGATCGAACATAAGCCACGCCCCAACCACGCATTGCCCAAAGCGCTGTCAACGGCAATGGCCTGATCGAACTGGGAAAAGGCCGCCGAAATCTTGTTCTGGGCGGCCAACAAGAAGCCATTCAAGGCAATGGCTTGGGCGTTCCTGGGCGAGAGTTGCAGGCTCTTTTCCAGCGCCGTGAGCGCTTTCGTAGTGTGACCGAAACTGAATTCCAGTTCCGCCACGCGCGCCCAGGCGAAACCGAAATCTGGAGCGTTTGTCGTCGCGTTTCGCGCCGCGTCCAAGGCGGCTTGAAGCTGGTAACGCGATTGCCGGTAGTACGATTCCGCCAGCCATTCGGACGAGGAACCAGGCGGATTTGTCCCGTTCCAATTCTCGAATTTGATCGCGGCGATCAACTGGTTTAACTCCGCCGAACCCGGCGCTGCCCGGATCGTTTGCAACAGTGCCCGCGCCTTGTCGACCTGGCCGACGCTTAATAGCAGCGAGGCGGAATAAGCACGCGCGGCGTCAGAGGTCGTAGGCAACTGCCAGGGAAAAATCTCAACGGCTTTCAGCAAGTCGCCGGAGCGGTACGCTCTGAGCGAATCTCCCGATGCTTGCTGTTCCTCTCTGCTGAACTGCAATTCATCAGGGTTCAGCACGGCGGGATAGTATAGACTCCACTGGATCATATCAGGGACGGCTTCGACGACAGCGCTTTTCCGCGGCGCGCGGCCCGGTTCGACGAGTCCTCGCTCGTTGTTGGCAAGTAAAACTTCGTCGGTTTCGTTGCGCAGCAGCACTTGGCCATCCAGAATGGTCAATTCCGAACTCCCTTCTTCCGTCACCTGCACAAGAAAGTCCGTGCCACGCACGGCTGCGCTGGCGCCGGGCAATTTCAGTTCGGACTTCCTCCCGCGCTCGCGATTGAAAACTTTGAATATACCCTTCCAAAACGAAGGCTGCGTGGAGGGTAATACTTCCAGGGTCGAACTCTCGCTGAGCTGGATCGTCATGCCGATCCGCAGATAGACTTCGGCACGGCTGCGCTCGCCAGTGCGAACGCGATCACTCGGACGGAGCGTTTGATGCAGACGGGCAGGAGACCACGCATCATTGCCCGCTGTGGAAACCTCGACTTTGCCTTGGATCATGACGAGAATATTGTTTATTGAGCCCGGCATCGTGACGGGATTAGTTTGGGCCGAGAGCCATATCGGATGGCAGAATAAGAACAGGAAGAACCCTAGCAGTCGCACTATCTTGCCCAAGAGGAAAAAAGCTGGCGTTGAAGCGCTTTCTTGAGCCATTGATCGCTCTTTTAGGGAAATTGTGAATTTAAGCAAGCAAAACCCTTCCGTTAAAAGCCAGTCCGTCGACCCAGCGGACGATGGGAGCGCTTCCCGGTAGACCGCCAAGCCAACCAGGCATTATGGCGGCACCGGGTCTCAGGCTTCAATGACGTATGGTTCTTCATCATACTGATAGGAGCGTTACGTGCTTGAAAGAGCGGTTCTATCAGGTTGGACCCGGGCTTCGAACGGGTCACATGACCGCGATTATTGCAAAAAAGTGTCGTCAAACGACCCGCGATGTGATTAACTGCGGCCGTTAACCCACGGTGCTTATGGCGGAAAAGCGCTACGAAACCATCAAGACCCGCGCCAGCTTGATCGGCCGGATCAAAGATCCCGAGAGTCATGCGGCCTGGGATGAGTTTCACGACATCTACGCCAGCCTCATTCGCTGGGCCGCGCTGAAAAAGGGACTGACAGAAGATGAAGCCCAGGAAGTCGTCCAGGAGACACTCATCACCGTGATGAAAAAGATCAAGGATTTCCAATACGACCCGGCGCGCGGTTCGTTCAAAGGTTGGCTGTTACACACCACCTATTGGCGCATCCACGATCAACTTCGCAAACGCAAACCCGCCGCGCTCCAGAGAAACCGTCGTAGCGACGACACGCAGCGCACCGCAACCATTGACCGTATTCCTGACGGCAACCACGACCTCGAGCGGCAGTGGGACGAGCAATGGCAGAAAAATCTCCTTGAAGTCGCGCTAACAAAAATCAAAAACCAGGTCAATCCCCTGCACTGGCAGATTTTTGATTCGCACATGAACAAAGGCTGGCCCGTGGCGAAAGTGGCCAGCACCTTCAAAATCACGGAAGAGCAGGTCTATGTGATCAAGTCGCGTGTCGGAGGGCTACTCAAGAAGGAGGTTCGTGGCCTGGAAATAAAACTAATCTGAACGACTTCTCGGCGAATGCCCTGCCAGTGCCACTGGAATTTATGATCGCGGCAGGCACAGGCCAGATGCAGAACGATTCGACCGAAACTGGATTGGGCAAGTAGCATTTGCATGGTGATCTCCGTGGGGTTTTCAATTGCTTGGTTGTTCTTGGATTTCGTTCACAACAGCCATACGCGCGGGGGGAAGCGAACCTTGCAAAAGAGCAAACGCGGGGCTTGCTTAAAAAAGCGTGAAGCGGGTTCTGGCCGCCATAGACCAACCAAAACCCGCTCAATCCCCCGTTTTCTTGTTCAAGGCAAAACTTGTGCGCGATAAAACCGGGACGGCAGAACAGCCGCCCCCAAGTCGTCGAATTTGAGCAGGCCACCGGTGGCAACATTAGTATGCAGTGGGGTCCAACTTGGTTGCCCAACAGTGCGGGTGCCTTCAATCAGAAACCGCCGTCCTGGTGGACCGATCAACTCGAGGTGGATCGCTCCGCCCGTCGTCGGGGAGATCGAAACGAAACGAGGCAGCGCGGCCACGGCCAAAACCCCATTGGTCGTTTTCACAGGAACTGCCTCCGCTTGCAGATTAGCCACCACAACGTCTGAAAACGCCATTACCTCGTCGTGATCCGGTGCATTCCCGACAATGGTGAATGGAACATGAACCAGCACACCGTTAGTAATTCGCGAATTGGCCGCTGAGAAGATCAGCACACGCCGTACGCCAGGCCACGGTTCTGAAGAGGCGACTAAATGATCCGACAGAGCGTTGCCGCGAACCGGTGTGCCGGAGGCCAGGTAATTTGTGTCATAGACCAGATCGAAATTCAACGTCGCCGCGTTGGTGTCCGTCGTGTAATTGACAGCCACCTGTACCGTGGTTCCAGGTGTTCCTACGCTGAAGCCGACCGATAGCGACGGCGAGGCGGACAGACTCGCGCCGGCAAACGACGCACCGATGATAAGCATGAGGAGGCATTTTGGTGTGAGGCATCTCATAATCTTCGAACTGTTCCGGCCCATGCACTCGGCTCCTATGCTTGCGAGAAAGTGAAGTCGCTCGCCCTCGGCGGGTGCCGCTGTTCGCATTTGAAGGAGGAAGTGCATGGGCCTGTTTGTTTCTTTACGTTTCCGGAGTAATGGGATTTCCGTGGGCGCTTTTTTGAAGCCATGCAGTTTAGTGCTGTCCCATCTGGATAACCCGTCCGGAGTGGACTTTGAAGGGCACTGCCTCGGCTTCAGGACTCGCGAGCGATACGTCGAAGAACTCCAGCGGATAAGCGCCCGGAGACGAATTCGCGCTGACCTCGATAGTCAGGTCCACCAGACTTCCGTCTTCAATGGCCGTTTGATTGAGCCCGAAGATCAGGATTCGCAGATTGGCTTTCCCGTCCGGCTGCGGCAGAACATTATAGAAAAGGACCTTGTCCGCAGCCACAGCCGCATTCCCGATTGCAGGTGTGACGCTAAGCACGTTTGGGTCATACTGCAGATCGAAAACGAGCGCGGAAACCGCTGTGTCTTGCGCGCGGAATTCAAGGCTCGTTACCACGCTGCTCCCCGCTGAAGTCCTGACCGCGGGAAGCGAAAGCTCGGCAGTTCCGACAGGGGCTGCCCCAGTATAAATTGCCCCCAAGCTCATGGCGATTGCGGCCAGGATAACGTGCTTGAAGGAGGTTCTCCTATTTGATCCGGGTCCTCTGCCCGATGTTCTTTTCATTGTTGTAGATGAGTCGTTTCGTGTTGTTTTCATTGTGTTCGTCTTTCTTGCCAGGCGGTGACCGCCCGCACTTTTTTCTGTTTATGTTTTTTTTCGTGGCGCCGCTTGTAGTGTGGCGCCGCTTGTTGCGTTGCAGACCGTTTTCTGTCTGACTGGATCACGAGCCGCGTGATACCAGGTTTGGTTTGTTCGAAGTCTGCGGGTCAAGTTACTCGAGCCCTGCTATTATCTTGCTGGTGCTCTTTCCGCATCCACCCGCACTTTCTGAGCAGCCATACGAGTCGCAAGACCCGGATCTTGCAACGCTGGTCAGAAAAATTTTCGTGCCCGCTACGCAAGTGGCAGTCAGCGTCAAATGGTCGCCGAGTCGGCAATGCAGCTTGGGGATTATCCGCAAAATGTTAGGCGAATTTTGGCAGGCTCGTGGCCACCCAAAACCCGCCAAATCCACAAGTCGTGAATCCAGGTTTACGGATTGTTCTGGTTGATCAGCTTCAGCCGGAAAAACTCAGTCGGTTTAGGTATTATCACAGGAACCGCAAATTCGTCCCCAAACCGGCCAGGCGGCAACGGAACAGTGGTCCAAACCGCGTTCGGACCGAGATTAATCGTGGATTGAAGTTCGTAGTTGGTTGCCCAAGCAGGCCAGGCTACGTAGACCGCGTTGGGTCCCAAACGTCCGAGTCGCAGCGATGGTGAAGGCGACAAATAGAATTGCTGTACCGACTCGACGATGCTGCCCATGCCTCCGCCAGGGGCGCGTCCGCGCGCGCGGACGTAGAAGTTTTGGCCCATGGGCAGCGAGACACCGGCACTCCAGCCGCCGAATGTGCGCGTAGCGCTTCGAAGTTGGCTGTAATTAATATTGTCCGTGGACAATTCAAAGGTGACCTGTTCGACTTCCGGTCCGCAACCTCTGCGAGTCCAAATGATGCCGGCCGGAGGCGGCGGCGGAAAGACGGGGAAAGACAACAAACCAAAGGATTGAGCCGCACTGCCGCCTCCAGTGAGCCGGCCAATCCGACTGCGCGCCGTGTCATGCAGAAACCTGAAATCTCCGCCGGCGACAACTTTTCCGTCGGTCTGCACGGCCAGACTCAATACGCCGCCGTCTGTGCCGCCGGTCCGAAAGGCTTTGTCAAAGCTCCCGTCCTCATCGATCCGGACGAGTCGATCGAAGCTGAAATATTCCGGATCTTCCCCATCGGCGAAGAAACGCCCACCGGCGAGAATTTTGTGGTCCGTCTGCACGGCCAGGCAGTTGATGCCGCCCTCCACCTGAAAGTATCGCCCCGGATTAAAGTTCGCATCGAGGACACCATTTGCATCCAATCGCCCGAGGTAGTTTCGTTGCGCGCCTGCGAGCGATGTGAAATAACCTCCCACGAGAATTTTCCCATCTGTCTGTACCGCCAGGCAGGTTACACTGGGACTGCCCATGAGTCCTATTGGCGTGCCGGTTACGCCCGGATCGAAGTTTGCATCCAGGTTACCGTCGGGATTCAATCGGGCTATACGGTTGCGCGTAGTGCCATTCAACGCGGTGAAAAGTCCGCCCATAAGAATCTTCCCGTCGCTTTCCAGGGCCAAGGCGCGGACAGGGGCGTTTGCAGTCGGGTTAAAGTTCCCATCTGGCGTTCCGTCCGGGTTCAGGCGGGCAATCCGCGGGTGCGTCTGACCGCCGACGACCGAGAAATCGCCGCCTATCAGAATCTTGCCGTCAGGTTGAACCGCCAGGCTCCAAACGATGCCATCCACCCCGGCGTTGAAGCTGGTATCGATGCTGCCATTGGACAGCAGACGCCCGACTCCGTTGCATGACTGTCCAGCCAGTGTCGTGAAAGCCCCTCCCGCGACAATCTTGCCATCCGCTTGCACGAGTAGAGTAAGCACGCTGCTATTTGCTCCCGGATTGAAAACGGTGTCCAGGTTGCCGTCAGGAAATAGTCGACCGACATAGTTTCGCATTTGTCCGGCCAGTGTGGTGAAATTTCCTCCTGCGAGAATCTTCCCATCGGCCTGCAAAGCCAGCGCGAGCACCGAGCCCGTGGCACCGGGATCCAAAGTAGTGTCCAAACTGCCGTCGGGATGCAGCCGTCCGAGATTGTTGCGCATCTGGTTACCCAACGAGCTGAAACTGCCGCCTACGACGATATTCCCATCTGGTTGCACGGCCAACACATGCACGGGACCGCTTGCTCCCGGGTTGAAACTGATGTCGAAACCTCCGCCGGGATCTAATCGGACGACGTGATTGCGAGTCTGCCCGCCGAACGCAGTAAAGAATCCGCCCACCAGAATTTTCCCATCGGGTTGCAAGACCAAACTCACCACTCCATAGTTTGCCCCCGTTGGATTGAAGGAGATGTCCAAGGTGCCATCAGAGCTTATTCGGCCAATCCGATTGCGCGTTTGCCCACAGAGAGCCGTGAAATTACCTCCTACCAGGATTTTGCCGTCTGTTTGCACAGCCAGGATTGCCACGCGATCATTCGCGCTTGGAGCAAAAGCCGTATCTAGTGAGCCGTCGGCATTTAATCGGCCAATATTGTTGCGAGGCGCCCCGCCTAACGTGGCAAAAAGACCCCCGACCAGGATTCTCCCGTCGGATTGTATCGTTATGGCCCACACCACAGGGAAGTCAGCACCGCTTGCATCAGGATTGAAAGTCGGATCCACGCTGCCGTCGGCTGTGCGCAACCGGGCAATCGAATTTCGAGTCTCCCCGCCAAGTTGTGTGAAATAGCCTCCTACCAAAATATTTCCATCCGGCTGCAATGCCAGACTGCACACCCCATCGTTTGCTCCAGGATTGAATGAAGCATCCACGCTGCCGTCGGCATTAAGGCGGCCAATATGATTGCATGTCTGTCCACCCAAAGTCGTGAACCAGCCTCCAACCAGAATTTTCCCGTCGCGCTGCACCACTACGCTTAACACCCAGCCATTCGCTCCCGGATCGAAGCTGTTATCCAGACTGCCATCCACATTGAGGCGAGCAATGTGGGCGCGAGGCACGCCGCGCACAGCGATGAAGCCCCCGCCAATGATAATCTTACCGTCAGTTTGAATTACGCCGGCAAACACCTCGCCGGTGACATTTGGGTCGAAACCGTCGATCGGACTTTGGCCGATCGACGGCAGCGCCATGAACATTACCAACCCCAGCCAAAGCAGTGAAGTTACGCGGCTACAATGCCGCCCGTGGAATCCGTTCCAATGAGAGTTCAATTTGTTTTTCATAGTTACTCGACGGGGCCACGATCAGTGAAACCCGTTTTATTGTCTGAAAGGCTGCAAACCATGGATTGCATTTCCTGCTGTCGCGCCGATGTTGCTATATGCAGCCACCAGCAACTTCTGAGCAGCCATACGTTCGAGGACGAATGAACCTTGCAAGGGATTCCGCCCGACGCCCTTGCTCCCATTTCGAAAAGCGCCGGCCCAATCTGGCAGATTCCCGATGTCGGGATTGACCGCGACGGCGTGTGGCTCCTCGCCTCGAAAAGGCAAGGCGGGGGCCCTCAAACCCCGAAGTCCACGAGCCGGGTATCCCGCTATTGCGGGTTGCTCCTATTGACCTGCTTCAATCGGAAGAACTCCTTAGGTTTGGTCATTGCCACAGCAACGGCATACTCGCCTCCAAACTGGACTGGTGCTGATGCAATGGCCGTCCAGATCGCGTGCGGTCCCAAGTTGTCCGTCGATTGCAGCTCGTAGTTGTCTGCCCATGAAGGCCAGGCAAGGTAGATCAAGTTGGGGCCCAATCGCATGACCCGCAACGCCGGAAGAACCGCGTCGGCTGCCCAGAAGCCGCCGAACAACCCAAAATCCACACTGTGGGAAGCTCCCGCACCCGGCTGGCCGACGCTGCCGCTCAAGCTGAATTGCCCACCCGCGCATATGCCGCCGCCCCCATTGATGGTGCTCCAATTCACATCTAAATTGAATCCGTTTTGCGCGTACGCTTGGCAAATCAACGCCATGGCGAAGGCTAGCTTTGCCAAGGTTCTCGCTAAATGAGTTTTCGTTGAGTTCATTTTCATCGCATTTCTTTTTTTTGTGACATGAATTGGCGATCTAGGGAGTCCCGACGGCGGCGGGACCATTCTCGGCCTGGAGATAGAGGTTTTTCGTGAAAGACAGCGCTTCTGGATAAGTGCCATTTCGAATGCGAATGACATAGCCCGGAAGCGCCACATCATAAGCTTGCAGCACGGTCGGGTACGGCGCCGTGCGCGAGCCATTGGGGCTGCCACCCGTGTAACTCTTGTCCACAAAGAGAATGTCGCGCGGGAGCGTGAAATCCTCCTGGACTGCGATTGTTGTGGAGCTTGACGGCGAGTTGGTTGCCATAGCTCCCATGCCGCGCTTGGCGAACGCTGTCCACAGGTCAACGTAGTTCGCTTTGTTTTGGTTCACAGCGTCGGCGAGAAGTATGGCGTCTCGCGCCTGAAGAAAGTTCGGGTTTGCTGGCGCCAGATTCATTCCGTCGGTCACAAGCCTCAATGTCAGTTCGTTTCCTCTGTCGAAACCGCATCTCTTGATTATGTTCGCCCGCGCTTCCCACAACGTGATGCACCAGACCTCGCCCTGATTGTGCACTTCAATGGCCGACGGTGAACTGACGCTTGGGTTGCTCGGAATGGTTGAGTGGGCACTGGCTTGTGCTGGATCAATGTCTTTGAAGGTCAATGGATTCCTGTTCAAGTCAGTCGTGTATGGATAGCGGCGTCCTCCATAGTAATAGTTTTGCGTGAACGTTCCATTCATCATAAACCTCGAATACGCACCGCGGGCGTACGCCGCATCAACGTCGTCACTGGAGGCACTCAACATCGCCAAACCGTAAAAGTCGGACCATCCTTCTCCCAAGCTTTTGGATTGAATTTCTGTAATCCCCGGCCCGACACCACCTGCGCCTCCGACCCGCCGGTTGCTGAGGCCGTGCGTGTACTCATGCAGCACAACTTCAGCATCAAAGTCGCCGTCGCGCGCTGGGGTCGGTCCATTCCAGATAAACATCTGCAACCGGCCAGGAGTACCGTCGGCCGCAGGCGTAAAGTTTGCATTATTGAATCCACTACCGTCCTGTGCGTCAGCCAGAACGGCGTCATTCTCACTGCCGCCACGATTGAAATTCGTTGTTTGAAAATTGCCCGCCGCCTCAGTGAAACCCAATTGATACAGGCGGTCGTGCATCCAATTGCACCAATAGAACAGTTGCACAACCGCGGCGTTGCTGTAAGCGGCCGGCGACTTCGTCAGGTCCAGCGGGAAGTCAAAGACACGGTTGGGCGATCCTTGCGGACGAGGCGTGTCGGCAACATTATCTGCGTCCCAGTCCAGATGAGCGTCCACGTTGTTGCCAATGGTTTGATTGTCGCCGTCGTTAATCCAGCCATTTGGCGATGCGGTCCTGTCCAGAGCGTCAATGGTGATCAACTCCCGGGCCACTTCGGCCGGCTGATTCGTAGCCGGGCTTTGAAGCCCAGGCGAAAACGGTGTCGGGCTGTCACTCGTGAAGACGCGGTAACTGGCATTGCTGAGGTAAACAGTCAGGCAATGCCGGAGCAACGCCTCGCCCGTTTCCGCGTCAAGGATGACGCGGAACGTTTCGCCACGTTTGCGGCTGGTTAGGAGCACTTCCCAGCAAAGCCGCATGCTGGACCGTTCTATCGGTAGCCAGACCATTCGCACTTCGGTTTCGCCGTTCAGCACCGGTGCTGCGACAAAAACCCGTACGGCTGGTCGGTCGCTATGGCTCGGCTTTTCCGTCACCTGCTCAATAGTCAACTCCTCCTCGATGTTTCGCGCAGCCCGCAGTACGGCCTGCGTTGCGGAGATCACGGGGTCGGCCTCCAGAGCCGCCCGGTTCCGCACGCCACGATCTGCTGCTTGGACCAAATCCGGTACAAAGCGACCGCAAAGCGAAACCAGTTCACCATGCCTTGTGGTGTGCCCGGTGAACAATCCGTCAAAGACGGGAATGTTGTCGAGGTGCTGTCGCCAGACGACTGTGCGCAGCCCGTTGTGAGGTGTCGTGAACTCGCGCGCCAGGAGTGCCTGGTCGAGAGCTTCAGGCCCATGACCGAAAAGCGCCCGATGGTCGTCGATGAACGCTTTGATGGCAGCATGCCGTTCGCGGGCGTCGAATTTCCGGGCAGTCTGAGCAGCGATTCCGCCACCTTCACCGTTTGGGCCGCTGAGAAAACTCTCCGTTGACCTTATCCAAGCCGGTGACCCGATGACTTCGTCCCAATCCAACTTGGCCTTCGGAAGCCGACTCTTGAGGTGCGCTAAAGCCGCGCGCCGACTTTCATCGGCTTCGACATTTCTGGCTGCAGTGCGCGCTCGTTTGTCGAAGTTGGCAAGCTCAGGTTGATCGGGTTGTTGGAATCCCGACGCTGGGTTCAGCCCGGCCAGGATTAGGGCAGCCACCATTCCACCACAATGGGTTAGTCTTGCGGTTCGAAGTTTCATAAACGTTAGTTCCTGAGAATTGCGTGTGCCTCAAATCCGCATTACTGGAGTGACACCAGTACCAGTACCATGCCCTTGCCTTTTTCCAGGGAGCTCATGGCCTTGCCGAGGACGGCACCCTGGGATCTGATGTGGTCAACAGCCGTCATACAGTGACCGGGTGTGTTGGATGTCGTAAGCAGATCACCGGGTTTGATGGGAGCCTCAGAAGCATCCGCGAACGCATAGACGCGGCCGCTCAGGGCCACGTTTTGGCCGCCTTCCAGCATGCCTTCCTGGTGCAAACTGATGCCTGCGTTAACGCCATTCGCCCCACTGACGATGCCGGCAATGCGCGAGTCGTAAGCTCGCTCGCTCATCTTCAGTTGTCCTGGATGTTCTTCATCAATCACCACTAACGCACCCTTGGGAATGTTTGAGGTGGACATCTGGAATGGCTCTGCCAAGTCGCAGCCACCCCGGATTGTGAGACAGCTAACACTGGCGCTGCCGTGAACGTAGATGTCGCCGTAGAAATCGCCAGCCAAACCCGATGTGGCCAAATAGGCTGTCTTCCCACTGATTGGATTGTGCGCGTAAACCCCGATGTCGTTTCCTTCGCCCGAAACTCCGTAGCCGGGGCCCACGACGTGCAAAGCCGCTTGTGGATCGGACGTGCCGATGCCGACTCTGCCGCCAGTGACCGTCTGGTTGCCGGTGAAGGCGTTTCCGCCTGTGCGCAAAGCCACATTCGAGCTCAGAGCCGAGTCTCCCAGTTTGCCACTGGACAAGAGCGGGACATTCGTCGAGAGCCGTGCATCGGACAGTTTGCCGTAAAAAATGTTCGCTGCGTTGAGACCGGTCAGGCCCAAACCGTCTCCTGCAAAGGCACCCCCCTCAAAGGCAGCGGCGGTAATCTTCCCGGCGGAGAAGTTACCGTTAGCATCCCGTGAAACGATCGTGTTGGGCGCGTTCGAGGATTGCGCGAGACTCAGAGGTTGCCACACACCATTGCCTGCGTATTGCAGTTCGACTGTCGAGCCTTGCACGCCAACAAACGGGAACGTGGTCGAAGTGTAAATCTGGCCGCCAAACGCCACTGCAACCAATTTGGTCCCATCCGCCGACGAGGCGACCGATACCAATTGGCGCGGGTTGAAGCGGTCCCGTGCGATCCAGTTCGTCCCGCCGTCGGTCGAAGTGTAAATCGGGCCGCCGGGAACCACCCCTGCCAGTTTGGTCCCATCCGCCGACGAGGAGACCGAGAACAACATCCAATCGTTCTTCCGCGCGGCCCAAGTCACGCCGCCATCAGTCGAAGTGTAAATTTGAGCGTTGAAGTCTTGATTCATCGCGACCAGTTTGCTTCCGTCAGCGGACGAAGCGACCGAAGCCCAATTGCGGTTGCTTTCGCGCGCAATCCAAGTCGCGCCGCCGTCGGTCGAAGTGTAAATCTGGCCGCCATCGACTACCGCGACGAGTTTGGTTCCGTCCGCCGATGTGGCAACCGAAGCCCAATTGCGGCCACTCTCTCGAGCGATCCAGCTCGCACCGCTGTCTCCAGAGGTATAAAGTTGGCCGCCATTCGCCGCTGCCACCAGCCTACTTCCGTCCGCCGACGTAGCGACCGACCTCCAGTTGCGGTTGCTCTCCCGTGCGGTCCAAGTCACCCCACCGTTGCTCGAAATGTAGATTTGACCGCCATACACTACCGCGACCAGCTTGCTTCCGTCCGCCGATGAGGCGACCGAATGGTCCCAGGACCGGGTGCGGTTACTCTCCCGTGCCGTCCAGTTCGTCCCGCCGTCGGTCGAAGTGTAAATCGGGCCGTTATTGACGGCAGCAACCAGCTTGCTACCGTCAGCTGACGAGGCGACTGAGTACCAATCGCGGGTGCTTTCTCTCGCCATCCACATAATGCCCGCCTCATAGCCTTTGATGTACTGTCCCATCCCGGGCACGACATTCCATCCGCCGCTGCCCAAACCGTAAACCCGTACCAGATCGCCCAACCGGGCGTTGGTGGGCAAATTGATGGTCACCTGCGCGACGCTTTCCACAGCATAACCCGTGTTAGGTTGCGCCTGTACACTAGAACCTTGGACCATCTGCCATGGCACGGCGCCCGGCACATTGGTCAAGCCAGCGCCGCTGCCACTGAAGCTGCCGGAAAAGCTGTTCGATACGCTGCTGAAATTAACCGCGCCACTGAAGGTTTGATTCGCATTGAGTCGTGCGATGTTGGCAGGCAGTTGGGCGTCGTTGACCGGACCGGTCACGTTGCCCGCCATTCCCGCGTAAATCGCATACGGAGTCGGCGTCAGTTCCGTTCGCGGTGTGAGGGTTACATAGGAGGCCACACTGCTAGCCTTCGCGTCAATCTCCAGCCACCGTCGCCCGCCAGTAAACGGGGTGTTGCCAAAGTCCAGCTTAACGGTGAACAAACCATTAACCACTGCCACCATCTGGTAGATCAATTCCGAACTCATCAAGTTGCCGGGAGGTGTCTCTGCGTCATAGACCCTGAATTTTAGATCGTAGTTGCCGTTGGCCGGGTTGCCATTGTCGGTCAGTTTGCCTTGGTAAGTGAAAGCCGTGGTTTGAGCGCTAGCGTAATTTGTCAGCGTGATGACAAGGCCGAGGAAGAGCAAGAATGTCCTCTTTTTCATATTGATTCGTTTTGTTTATCTTTGTTTGCTTGTGTCTCACTCCTTGCCGCGTCAGCACCGCTGGTGCCGTCCGGTCACCTGCATACAGGCCGGATTCAGGTTGGTCTGCATACACACGGTAAACTTCTTCGTGCAGACCGTTTCGCCTGGCTGGTCACAATCGGCGTGAAACCAAGTCTGGTCTTTGGAAGACCGCGGCCGATGGCTCGGCGCTGCTATTGTTCTGTCCTGCACTTAATCTTTTCGCACCAGCCGCTTCTTCTCATCTGGCAGCCATACGTGCGGCGAGGGAGAATCTTGCAACGTAAAAAATTCTGTCTGATACTAGCCAGACCAAGATTTTGACAGGCCTCAAGCTGATTATGTTCCTTTGATGATTCGTGGTGGTAGGTGATGGAATCGAACCATCGAAGCCGAGGGCGCGAGTAAACCTGTCGGATACACTGTCCCGCTGCCTGCTTATATCTAAGCGAAGCAGTCCACTTGCCGCCCAGCCCGGATGTTCGCTGCAGACACCACCGCTCGGTTCTTGTCGCTGCTGAACTGTGAGCACAGAATATTTCAACGACCTGTTCAGTGTTGGTTTTGTCAATCGAAACACTCCAAAAACCCTTGCCGTTGATCAGGATGCCGTTAAGCTCCTTTCACGAAAGATTTCTCTGAAAATAACTCTACAGGAAAGGATCATAATTATGACAAAGTTCAAGTTTACCCTCGCCGCAATTTTCTCCGTGAGTGCTGTCGTGATCGCCAGCCTGATCGCTGGTTCGCCCATGCGAGGCGCTGGTGATGAGGACCAACGAGGCCGGCAGAGCAGAATTCAACAAGGCTTCGCCAATGCGCCTCTTCCGCTAAATCTTACAGGAAAAGACCGGGGTCTTGTTGGATTGGGAAGTTACCTCGTGAATGTTGCTGGCGACTGCAATGGGTGCCACACCTCCGACCAGGCAAATCATTACCTCCCCGGCGGAAATCCCTTTCTTGGACAGCCCGAAAAAATTGATCCCGCCAAATACCTGGTTGGGGGTTCAGAATTCATTCCCGCCCATGGTCCATTTCCCGCCATCGTTTCGCGCAATCTTAGACCCGAAGCAAACGGCTTACCTAACGGTCACACTTACGCGGAGTTCCTGCAAATCATGAGGACAGGGATCGATCTCGATCAAGCTCACCCGCAGTATGGGCCATTGTTACAGGTCATGCCCTGGCCGAACTTCCGTAAGATGACGGATGAGGACCTTCGTGCAATCTACGAATATCTCAGAGCTTTGCCGCCTAACCCGAATCCGTAACCCTAAGAATCTGATTAGCCACGCACCCCACCGAGATCCGCGTCCAGACACATTGCCCAAATTGACTCCCGAGTGAAAAACCGGATAGGGATGCTGTGAACCTCACCCTGCAATCACGGCGAACGGATTTGATAGAACCGCCGAGGGAGGTTCGTTGCCTGAGTGTCGGTGAATTGGAATTGGCCGGGGGAGATTTCCGTCGCACTGCCAAGCGAAGTCCAGTTGCTGGATGTTGCGATATTTGTAGTAGCGAACGCAGTGAATGCCGCACCGCTGACGTTGGTAAACGAAAGTCGGAACGAGCCGTCGCCAAGACGCGCCGGGGTCAGGAACGTCGGCGCAGGTGGATTACCATAAATCCATAACACAACGGCGAGACCATCCGATCCGTTAGCTTCAAGGGCACCGCCTTCTCCCGCAGTGCCGATGTAGTTCCCATCGTTATTGTTTCCAGGAATGTGGCCGTTGCCATTGGTGACAATGGTTCCGTAAGAGCCGCCACCACCACCGCCGCCGCCGTGGCCTCCTCCAGGGTCACCGCTGCCGCCTGCACCGCCACCATAACCACCACCGCCGCCGCCGGAATAGAGCTGTCCCATGCCTCCGTGGCCGCCCGCCTGGTTCAACGCAGAAATTCCCGTGGTGATCGCATCGGTGTTGTAATCGACGCCATTGCCGCCTCCCACGCCTAAGCCGCCGGTGCCATTCGTACCAGGCTCTCCGCCAATCGCTGGAGAGTAGTCCTGACCGCGTTCGCCGCCCGCACCGCCACTGGCCCCAAAGCCCGCCCCACCTCCCGCGCCTGCGACGGCCCTCATCACGAGAAGATTATTGGTCATGAAAAACACCGACGACCCCTGCCCGCCTTGAGAACGATTGGTATTACTGCCCTCAAAAAACCCCGGTGGGCCGCCCTGGGTGTTGCCGCTGCCTGTACCCCCGAGCGAAGTACCGCTGAACGCGCCGCGCTGCCCGACGACGATGACAAACTGATCGCCCGGTTGAGCGTCGAGGGTGACACTGCTGAATGCACCCCCACCACCGTTGACAGGTCCAAGGAAGGAGAAAGCACCACCGCCGCCGCCAGCACCCCATAGCTTGAAGGTTACCTTCTTTACTCCGGCCGGAGCGACGTTCGTATAAACACCAGCGTTGGTGTATGTGACTGGCGGACTGTCATAAATCCATGTCGCGACTGCCAGGCCGTCCGATCCCGTAGAATTATTGACACCAGCCAGGCCACCCTGTCCGGCGGTCCCGATGTAGTTCGCATCAGCGGTGTTTCCAGGAATATAACTGCTGCCATTAGTGACAATGGTTCCGTAAGAGCCGCCGCCACCACCACCACCAGCAGAGCTTGGGTCGCCGCTGCCTCCGGCACCACCGCCGTAACCGCCACCACCGCCGCCGGAATTGAGGAGGCCGTTGCCACCGTTGCCGCCCGCCTGGTTTAGCGCAACGATTCCCGTGGTGATTGCGTTGCTGTTGTAATTGCCTCCAGAGGACTGGCCAATTCCACCAGCACCATTCTGACCAGGCGCACCGCCGATGGCTGGTGGGTGGCTCTGACCGGGTTCGCCGCCGCCGCCGCCGAACGCTCCGATACCTGCGCCACCACCTCCGCCTGCTACGGCTTTCATTGCCAGAAGATTGTTGGTTACGAAAAATACGGACGATGCCTGCCCGCCTTGAGCACGATTGGTGTTACTGCCGTTGAATGTTCCAGGGGGACCGCCCTCCGTGTTGCCGCTGCCTGCGCCTCCGAGCGAAGCACCGCTGACCGCGCCGCGCTGTCCGACGACGATGACAAAGGTATCGCCAGGTTGCGCGTCGAGCGTGACACTGCTGAATGCGCCACCGCCGCCGTTGCCGATTATTGGAAAAGACGGGCCCGGGATGAAGCTGCCCCCCCCACCCGCGCCCCACAATTTAAACGTCACCTTGTTCGCGCCCGCCGGCGCAACATTTGTGTAAACACCGGCGTTTGTGTAAGTGACTGTCTGGGCATCGGCAAATGGCAGCAAGCTGGCAATTGGGATGGCCAAAGCCCAACGCACATGGATTTTGAAAAAGTTGTTCATAGGAGCCCTGGAACGTTGCCATGGTAGGTTCCACTAACGACAAAATCCAGCTTATTCCGGCGTCAAAAAAGCGCGTTTCCCGCGACACTACCACCAGGTGAAAGCCGGGTCCGGTGTAGTTCCACTTGTAAGCTTCAAGTGGGAAAGTTGAAGAAAGCCGTATGGCTATCGCCAAACAACACATTGAACCGATACTGACCCTAGCAATTGTGCCGTTGGCTGAAGAGGTGGTCTTGTCGCGATCAGCCCACCATGTTCCGCCGCCCCGAGCCGCTAAAATACTGGCTAAAACCGCTTTTGCTTTGTTTTGGGGGGGTAGGTGATCGATTCGAACCATCGAAGGCGACGGCGACGAGGGACTGCGAAAGAACTTGGAATGATAGCGGGGGCGACCTTTAGCAAGTGGAGCACTTTTTGCGACGAGGCGTCATCTCAAGGATGTTGCCTCGTCGGTCGAGTTCGAAACGGCAGCAATCGAGCAGGAGCTTTTTCAACTGAGCCCGGGCTCGCTGCACACGGGACTTCGCGCCTGAGGGGGATAAGCCGAGTCGCTTCCCCATTTGGTCCTGCGTGAGTCCTTCCCATTCAGTTAAGAGCAAAGCTTCGCGGAACGCGGGCTGCAGCTCGTTAACAAATCGCCGGACACATGGCCGGAGGTCGGGCAAGTCTGCGGACGTTTCGGATGCCTGGGTAATCCCTTCCGGCAACTGTTCGCTTGTTCGCAACCGGCGGAAATAGTCGGTGATGGCGTTGCGAGTTACGCGCCACACCCAAGCTTCGAGCCGTTCGCTTGTGCGGACGGTGGGAAGCTTTTGATGAATTTTCAAAAAGACTTCCTGCAGGACGTCTTCGGCGGCTGCGTGATCGCGCATACGCGAACGGATGAAAGAACGAAGCTGGCTGGCAACTTCGTTCCAGATGCTTTCAACGGTGGCAGTCATTCATTGACCGCAGCAGCCCGGCGGACAGCATACGGTCGGCTCGTCGCAGTTACAGCAAGCGTTCTGCTGTTCGACAGCGATCTTGCTGGCGGCGTCGTTAACGGTATAAGAACAATTGTCTTTCGGATCGAGAGATTTAGTTTTCATATTCACCCGTGCTGACGCGGCTGGGCGGAAAAGGACGCAAGAAATTTTGCGGACACCTCTCCCTGTAGCATCTCCCCAGAGCGGGGAGGGCGGCGCTAGGCAGTGACGGCGGGGCAGACTTCCCCGGTTCCGGGCAAAGACAACGGCGAATGTAGCCCCTCGGCCACGTATTTTTTCATCAATGGAAAGGACATCGATCCCTGCCGCTAAAGGAGCGGCGTGCGAGCCTCGAAAAAGTATTGCAAGGATCTGACCAATCTCGGGCCACTTTTACTGAAACGGCTAGGGAGTGGAAGCGCGATAGAATTTCTGTCCCACCGGCGGGGCAATGATCACTTGCTTCAGCAATCCTGTACGGTACATGGAGAAGTTGACAATGAATCGGAAAGAACGGGATCGGATGACGATTCTGGTGGGGGTGAAAGCCAAAAAGCTGAGCCAAGTAGAAGCGGGCCAAATCATGGGGTGGGGTTACCCGCAGGCCAAGCGCATTTGGCAGCGCTACCAGGACCAAGGTGATGCAGGGCTGGTGCATCGACTGCGGGTGTTCCTGTGACGGTGTACCCAAATCAATTTGGTGACGTTGAACTCAATTGCGTCACCATTGTGCAATAATGGGGTGTGACGAGAAGCCTTAAGCCAGAGCCCAGGCCTCATCGTACTGAAAGGAACAAAGCAGCGTATGAAAGTGAAGGGTTATGGAGTGTAGCCCATGTATTTGGGCCAGCCTTTGTATTTGTAACGCACTTCGATCCAATCGAAATCGCGGTCCCTCGGGCTCTTTTTCGTCCAGCCGAATGTAGTATCAAGATTGTTCTGCGCCGCGGCTGCCTGGCGGATAGTAGTATCTTCTAGCCATTTATGGCCCTCGGCATGGCCATCCAGGAACCCGATACCGCTTTTACCGGAGTGAAATACAGCCAGTGGGTCGACCCAGGTACGGGTTTCCGCATTTATCACCCAGGTTCCCAGGTTGAAATTGCGAGAGTCGGCTTCCTCAACGAATACCAGTGTGCGCGCTGTGTCCGGGACCAGCGTTAATTTCTGGATGGAAGGAATTGTCCAGTAGTCACCATTCATCCCGTCAACTTTCGAGTAACTGTCATACGCCCAATGCGAGCCTGGTTTGCGGTTCTTGTAACGCAAATCAGCGGGACAATGATAAACGCCGAAATTTTGGCAGTAAGGCCAGATAGGACTCTTGGCCATGCCAGCCTGGACGGCAGCCACTGCCTGAGCCACGGTCATACCGGGTGTGATAGTGAGGCCTGGCAGCGGTCCCGGCCAATAACCGCCTCCATACATGTCGACATTTTGGTAATAACGAGGAGGCATGAAGTCGTTATTGTCGTGCGCGTACATGATAAAGCCAAGGCAAAGCTGCTTTTGATTGTTCAGGCAGTTTGTCACATAGGACTGTTGTTTGGCTTTGTCCAGCGCGGGCAACAGCATCGCGGCCAAAATCCCAATGATCGCGATAACGACCAGCAATTCAATCAAGGTGAAACCTTCGGTACGCGTTGTGACTCTTCTCATACTTCTCTCAGCGTGGACCACTGACAGCGTATTTGAATTCTACAATTCCAGGCAAGGAAAAATGAAATCTTTGAGAGTAGAGGAGAGATTGTGCCAAAAAGATTGTTACCCTGAGATTGGGCGTTGGGGCCTAGTAGGAACCAAAACAACATTGAGCAGTGCAGGCCTACGCAAGCCTGGCAATGGCAGGTTTGCAAACTGACTTTTTCAGACATCCGGCATTTGCGCTAGCCCCTCCGACCGTTGTGGACGGATTACCATTAGGCACCACGTTGGGCGAATTTCGCTGGCACTTAGCCCTGTGCGGCGTTGCAGAGGGAAAGCAAACTCCAAGTAAACCAAACCAACAAATTCTGGCTGACGGGTTCGTCTTGGATTGGTTACTTTCTGGTTACTTTCTAAGCATCGTTTTGTAAAAGTCGGCAAGAGACGACAAGAGCACGAAAGAGCAAATGTCCGATTTGCTTAAAAAGGATAAAACCCGCTAAAACCCTGGCCAAAATCGCTATAATTGCTTTGTTTTGGGGATGGTGGTAGGTGATGGATTCGAACCATCGAAGGCGTGAGCCAGCAGATTTACAGTCTGCCCCCGTTGGCCACTTGGGTAACCTACCAGCCTCACTTCGAGACCAATCTGTCGAGAGATCATAAGAGTAAGGTTCATTTAGTCAATTCGAATGCATGAGGATTTGATTAGCTCAGAAAAAAAACTTACCACGGATTGCACAGAGAACATGGAGGGGAAAAGGGCAAAAACCACAAGCGCAATAGAACTAAAACATGTATTCCGCGAAATCTGTGGTCAAATCTCTGTGTTCATTTTGCGCGGGCCTTCCACGTGCTTTGAGTTTCTGCCGTCTTCTTGTCAAGCTTGTGCGCATGCCCTAAGTTAGCGGCATGTTCGATTCGTTAAGCAGCAAGCTCCAGAATGCTTTCCGCAACTTGCGTGGGCTGGGCAAAATTTCCGAGGCTAATTCGACTGAAGCTCTCCGGGAGGTAAGGCTCGCTCTTTTGGAGGCCGACGTGAATTTCAAGGTTGCCCGAGATTTTATCGAGCGGGTGAGAGCCAAGTCGCTCGGAGAGGAAGTGGTTCAAAGTATTCAGCCCGGCCAGCAAGTGATCAAAATCATTCATGATGAATTGGTGGAGTTGCTCGGCTCGGAAAATGCCGGCTTGCAGTTAAGCGGCAACCCCAGTTGCGTGCTCATGGTCGGCCTTCATGGTTCGGGCAAAACGACCTCGAGCGCCAAACTCTCGCGGCTGCTGCTCAAACAGGGGCGCACGCCGCTGCTCGTGGGTGCTGACGTTTATCGCCCCGCAGCAATGGACCAACTTGAAAAGCTGGGGCAGCAGTTACAAATCCCCGTTTATGTGCACAAAGGCGAACAGGATGTGCTGAAGATTGCCCGGGAAGCTCTTTCACATGCACACACTCAGAACCGGAACACGCTCATCTTTGACACTGCGGGGCGTTTGCAAATCGACGAGCCGCTCGTCCAGGAATTGGTGCGCTTGCGGGATCTCGTTAAACCACAGGAGACGTTGCTGGTTCTTGACGCCGCGACCGGCCAGGAAGCGGTCAATGTAGCAACCCATTTTGATCGCGCGCTCAATATTACCGGATCGATTCTCACCAAATTAGACGGCGATGCGCGTGGCGGCGCGGCTCTCAGCATGAAGGCCGTTACCGGCAAGCCAATCAAGTTCGCTGGTTTGGGAGAGAAACTGGAGGACTTCGAGCCTTTTCATCCCGAGCGCATGGCTTCCCGCATCCTGGGCATGGGAGACGTAGTCAGCCTGGTTGAAAAAGCGGCGGAAGCCGTGGATCTGGACGACGCAATGCGGCTCGAAGAGAAAATGCGTAAGGGCCAATTCACGCTCGTGGATTTCCTCGACCAGTTACGTCAGATGAAAAAGCTCGGCCCGCTCGAGTCGATCATCGGGATGTTGCCTGGCGGCGCCGAGGCATTGAAAGGCACCGACTTGAAGAAGCAGGAGAAAGAATTTAAGCACATGGAAGCCATCATTTGTGGCATGACTCCCAAGGAACGCTTGAATCCCCAAATCTTAAACGCCAAACGACGCCAGCGCATCGCCAAGGGAAGCGGCGTCTCAGTTGCGGAGATCAACACGATGCTGAACAAATTCAATCAGATGCAGCAGATGATGAAGAAAATGGGCAAGTTCCAGAAAATGATGGCGCGCATGGGAGGCGGACCGGCCAGCTTGATGAGGTAAGAAAATAAAGTTCTGAACTGAAATTTTGCACCGTTACCGGGCTGGACGACATAATCCCGTTGGGATTGGAACTTCAGTGCTGCGATTCGCTGGACGCTGGAGAGATTCGAGACGGGGAATTTTCGGAGAAGGTGTTTCCATGGTCAGTCTTTCAACTCTGTTCTGTTACGGAGTGCGAATACGGAAATAACGCTGGAGTTCGCTGGGCGCGATGCCGTTGGTGAACGAAAAATTACCCCCCGAATCGAACTGGTTCGTAACAATGCTCACCCAGTTGCTCGATGGCAGCGCCACGTTGGTCGCGGTCAACACTGCATAGGGCGCGTTGGGCGGGCCGCCGGTGCCGGCGATGATCACGTTCGTGCCCGAGACGGTGATGCTTGCAAACTTCGGTTGCGCCGCACTGACCACTTCAATCGATCCGTCCACCAGCAGCTTGTTGGTCCAGCCAAGTCCGGGGTTGAGCGGGGGCAACGTCAGCGACGCGAACGACCCTGCAAATGTCGCGGCGCTGAAAAGTTTGAAGTTATCGCCCGCAGCCAACGCGGTCGGGCTGAGGTTGGTCACGATGAGCGCTCCGCCGTAAGTCAGCGTGGTGGTGACCTGGATTTGATCGTTGGTGAGGGTCGCGCCGTTCTTGCTGATTTCCATGATCGTCGCGCCGTTCAGTACGGGCGAGTTGCTCAAAACGATTTTGCCGATGGACGCGCCGGGGCTGAGATAGGCTCCGCCGAACACAATGAGGGTGCCGATGATGGTGCCGCTGCCGACCAGGGACGCGCTGCTGCCGATGAGGAGTTGGGGCGAGAAGACGTGCGTGCCGCCCTTCAATCGGAGCGTGGCCGGGCTCGAGCCGGTCCCGACTAGGAAAACGCGCCCGTTGCTGACGGTGGTGTTTCCGGTTTGCAACGTACCGCCGTTGAACTCGAACAGGCCCAGGGTGTTGGTCAGGACCAACTGGTCCACGTCAATTAACCCGGCGTTGAGGACATTCGTGCCGCGGCACACGTTCAGCGTCCCGGTCGCCGAGACGTTTGTTGTGCGCAAGGTGCCGCCGTCCACCGTGAGGCGATTCCCCGTGGATGTGGGATCAAACCCAGCATAGACGGCGCTCCCGGCGAAGACCGAACCACCGTTGCTCACGACAAGCCGGTTGTCTGCGCCGTCTGAACCGACGCGCAACTCGGTCGCGTTGTTCCACGACGACCCCGCGCCTGTGACCACCGCCAGGTTGTTGGTACTGTTCGCGAAGTCGCCGATGATGCCGGCAAGACTAACCAGCAGCCCGCCGTCATTTACCAGGAGCCGGTTGTCGTGGCCGCGGTAGCCCACAAACAGCTCACCGGGGCCGCTGGTCCAGGACGATCCGGGACCGGTGACGACTGCTTCGTTGTTGGTGGCAACGAACTCAAAGCCGATGTAATTGTCGCTGTCGGTGATGAGCGACGCGCCGTTGCTCACCACGAGGCGGTTGCCGGAGCCGTACTCGCCGAGGAGCAGGCCATCGCTTAGCCTCCAGCGGGAGCCGACGCCCGCGAGTGTGGCGTTGTTGGATCTGGCCGCGGGAAGATACCCTATCGAGGCGAAGCCGTCATTGGTCAGCAGTGCGCCGTTGGTAAGGATCAACTGGTTGAACGAAGAATCGGTCCCCACGTACAAACCGCGCGCAATGAAATGATTGCTCGCTCCGGCGCGAACGTCCCATACCGCCGGCGTGCCTCCCGAATTACCGACACTGAAATCCGTGCCGTTGTTGACGAACGCGCCGTGCGTGATGAGCGTGCCGCCGTTAAACTCGAACTTGCCCAACGCGTTGGCCAGCAACAACCGGTTCACCTCAATCAACCCCGCGTTGAGCACGTTGGTACCGCGGCGAATATCCAGAACCCCGTTGGTAGGGTTGTTCGCGCGCAAGATGCCGCCGTCCACCACGATGCGGTTGGCGGTGGAGGAGGAGTCGAAACCGGCCACGATTTCGCCGTTGCCAAACACGGTGCCGCTGTTGCTGACTACCAGCCGGTTCGCGTCACCGAAGAAGCCCACTGCCAGATCGAAGCGATTGCTCAAGAGCGAACCTGGGTCGGTGACGAGCACCTCGTTGTTGTGGCCCGAAGCCCCGATGTAACCGTAATCGTTGTCCACCCGCCCGCCGCTGCTCACCACCAACCGGTTGGACGAGCCGAAGGTACCGACATCCAACTCGCTTGTGCTCCACACCGACCCTGAACCCGTGACCAACGCCGCGTTATTGCTACTGCCAGCATTGAAGCCCACATTGCCGAGGACGGAAACGACCGCACCACCGTTGGTCACGACTAGTTGGTTGCCGCTTCCGCTTTCGCCGACACGCAATTCGTAACGATTGGTCCACCACGACCCTGCTCCAGTGACCAGCGCCAGATTGTTGCTGCTCAACACACTAAAGCCCATTATCCCGTTGCTATTTACCACCAGCGCGCCGTTGCTCACGATCATCTGATTGCTGGAACCGAAACGGCCGATGACAAGGTCGAAGGTAGTGCTCCACACCGAGTTTGAATCGGTCACGATGGCTTGGTTGTTGCCGCTGGTGTCGCCCACAGTGCCGCTGGCGGAAAGGGCCGAGGCGCCGTTGCTCACGATTAAGTGGCTGGCCGAACCGCTCACTCCGGCGGTCAGTGCGAAGGCATTGCTCCACACCGAGCCAGTACCTGTCACGAGCGCTGTGTTGCTGCTGCCGGAATACCCGAGGAAGCCATTTCCGTCGCTCACCGTTCCGCCGTTGCTGACCACCAATGAATTGAAGGTGCCACCGTCCCCGACGTGAAGGTCCAGTCCCAACGCCAGTCGCGAGCCGGGACCGGCGATGATGGCCGCGTTTGAACGGGCGCTGGCTCCGTTCCCAATGAAGGCACTGCCACCATTGGAGAGCAACGCGCCGTTGGTGACGAGTAACTGGTTGAACGGGGCAAACTGCCCCACCACCAGGAGCGTGATGAGCGCATGATCGTTCGTACCGGCGCGGACATCCCATACGGCCGGTGTGGCTCCCGAGCTGCCGACCACGAACGGCACGCCGTTGCTGATGACGGCCCCACGCGTGACGAGTGTGCCACCTTTGAACTCGAACCTACCCAGCGCGTTGGTCATCCGCAACTGGTCCGCTTCGATGAGCCCCGAATTGAACTGATTGGTGCCGCATAGAAGGTTTAGGGCAGCGGAGCCCGCCACGTTGGTCGCCTTCAGCGTGCTCCCGTCCACGACAATGCGGTTGTTGGTCGAAGAGAAGGGCCGGCCGAGCAGTACATCGCCGAGCGCGATGACGGCGCCGCCATTGGTCACTGCCAGGCGGGCGGCATTGCCGAACTCGCCGACAAGCAAACCCGTTCGATTGCTCCACACTGATCCTGGGCCGGTGACGACCGCTTCGCAGTTACTGGCGCTCAGGCCAGACGCGCCGTGGCCAATCCTGCCGAGGGCATTGTCCACAAACGCCGCGTTGCTGATGACCAGGCGACAACTGCTGCCGCTATAGCCAATGTCCAGGCCGCCTTGGTTGTTCCAAATGGACCCCGCGCCAGTAACCAGGGCCGTGTTATTGCTCGCATCAACAGGGTCGGCCATTCCCAGCAAGCTTGTGCCCGAACTCACCCGCCCACCGTTACTAATCATCAGCCGGTTCCCGGAGCTGATCACCCCGATAGACAACCCGGAATTGGTCCACAGCGACCCCGGACCGGTCACCACCACCTCGTTGTTGGTGCCCAAAAAGTGAACCCCCCCGATGACCCCCGCCCGACTCTCCACCTGTGCGCCGTTGCTGATCGTCAGCCGGTTGAACGAGCCGTTGCTGCTGATGAACAAGTTGCTGCCCACGTACCAGTAAGCGGTGGGGCTGATAAGTCGGACTTCGTTGGACTTTGCCATCAAATTCAGCCCAATAATGGCCTCGGCGGCATTTCCCAAGGCGGCGTTGTCAGAAAGCGTGAGCAACGTAAACGGGGCGTTGGTGCCGATGATCAGCTTGCCGGGGAACGAATTGGTCTCGTTGATCAATGTGCGCGTCGCGCCATCGGCGACGATTTGGGCGCGGAGAGCCGGGACTGCGACCAGCGTCGCCGCAAGGATAATTCGTGCTGTTTTCATGGTTGGAAGTTTTCAGTCATATATGGAAATCCGGTAGAATCGCTGCGGAATTCCGGGTGCGATGCCGTTGGTGAACGAAAACTCGCCGTTTGGACCGAACTGATTGGTGGCAATGTTCACCCAGTTGCTCAAGGGCAGGACCACGTTGGTCGAGGTCAACACGGTGTAGGGCGCATCGGCCAGGCCGTTGGTGCCGGTGATGATCACGTTCGTGCCCAACAGGGTGATGCTTGCAAACTTCGGCAGCGGCGTGCCGACCACGTCGATCGAACCGTTCACCGTCAGTTTGTTCGTCCAGTTGAGTCCGGGGGCGAGCGGCGGCAACGAAATTGCGGTGAACGAACCGGCATACGGCGCGGCACTGAACAGTTGGAAATGATTTCCCGACGCCAGTGGGTTTGGCCCGATATTGGTCACGGTGAGCGTGCCGCCGTAGGTGAGCGAGCCCATCACTTGAAGCTGATCGTTGGTCACGGTCGTGCCGTTCCGGCTGATTTCCATAAAGGTCGCGCCTTGCAACAAGGGCGAGCTGATAGAAACTATTTTGCCGATGGAGGTGCCGGGACTAAGCAGCCCGCCCGCTTGCACGGTGAACGCGCCCGCGATGCCACCGTTGCCGGTAATTGCGGCGTTGGATGAAACGGTCAGGCCGCCAGCGAACGAGTGAGTGCTGTTGGTCGCGAGCACGATCGTGGCCGCGCTGAGGCCGTTGCCGACGCGGAACACCTGCCCGTTGTTGATCGTGCTGCCCTTGACGGACAACGTGCCGCCGTTGAACTCGAAAAATCCGAGCGTGTTGGTCAATCGCAGCACGTCCCCGTCCACCAATCCCGCGTTGAGGACGTTGGTGCCTCGACGCACGTCCAGCAGACCGGTCGCCGATGCGTTGGTTACGCGCAAGGTGCCGCCGTCCACCGTCAGGCGATTCTTCGTAGAGGCGGGATCGAAGCCGACATAGACGGCATTGCTGGCGAAGGCCACACCGTTGTTGCTTACAGTGAGCTGGCTGGCAGAACCCAGGTAGCCGACTCGAAGGTCTCCAAGAGTGTTCCACGTCGAGCCCGCGTCGGTCACCAGCGCCTGGTTGTTGCTGCCATTGGAAAGGCCGCCGATGAGGGTGAGCGAACTGCTCATCCATCCGCCGTTGCTGACTACCAGACGATTGAACGAACCGCCATACCCGACTGCGATGTAACCATCCACCGCCCAGCGTGAACCCATCCCCGAGATAGTCGCGCTGTTGGAAATTGCCCCGGGAAACTGCCCGATGAGGACGTCGAGACCGTTGTTCAGCAGCGCGCCGTTGGTCACGAGCAACTGGTTGAACGATGCGTTTTCCCCCAGGAACATCTGCTGGCCCGTCATGACGTGATTGCTCACGCCGGCGCGCACGTCCCAAACCGCGGGGGTCGTCCCGCTCCTGCCGACCGTGAATGGCGCGCCGTTGCTGATGACCGCGCCGCGCGTGATGAGCGTGCCGCCGTTGAACTCGAACTTGCCCAAGGTGTTGGTCAGGAGCAATCGATCCACGTCAATCAGCCCGGCGTTGAGCACATTGGTGCCGCGGCGCACGTCCAGCACCGCTGTGCCGCCACCGTTGGTCGCCCGCAGCGTGCCGCCGTCCACGACCACGCGGTTGTTGAGCGAGGACGAGTCATAGCCGACAATGAGGGTTTCGCTGGAAAACGCGGCTGCGTCGCTGATCGTCAATCCGTTGCGGCTGCCAAAAGCTCCGACGAAGAGCGTGCCCGCGTTGGACCAAGATGATCCCGCCCCGGTCACCAGTGCCAGATTGTTGCCGCCTACGTCCCCGATGCTGCCGTTCACACTGCGCACCACGCCGCCATCGCTCACCGTCAACCGGTTTCCGGCGCCTCCGTATCCGACGGAGAGAAAGTTATGGTCGCTCCAGCTTGTGTTAGGCCCGCTCACCACTGCCTCGTTGTTGCTGCTGGCACTGGTTTCGCCGACGGCTGCCGCTAAACTCTCCATTCGTCCTCCATTGGTAATTACCAGCCGGTTACCCGAACCGACGTCGCCGATATTCAGGGCACCGGCATTGCTCCACACCGAACCGGAACCTGTCACCGTGACCGAGTTCGAATTCGCGGCCACGTTCGCACCGATCGAGCTGCTGACGCCGTTAACAAAGATTGCGCCGTCGCCTACGACCAACTGGTTGGCAGCGCTGAGGTTGCCCACCACGAGATCATTCCGGTTGCTCCACAGCGTGCCCGCGCCGGAGAGCAGGACATAATTGTTCCCCAGGCTCGTGCTCGCGCCGATGGTCGCGTTGCTGCTCAACACTGTCGCGCCGTTGATCGCCATCAACACGTTGCCGCTCCCGCCATCGCCCACGATCAGGCCGGCCAGATTGTTCCAACCCGAACCGCTGCCAGTCAGCACAACCGTGTTGTTGTGCGCGCTGAAACCTGAACCAATAGTACCATCATTGCACGCCAGCCAGCCGCCGTCGTTCACGTCCGCGCGATTGCCCGCGCTGCCCCCGCCCAGGTACAGTAAAGTTTGATTGCTCCACAGCGAACCCGCGCCGGTAACGACCACTCGATTATTGGAGACTGAGCCGCCCATCACACCGGTCCCACTCCATACGGTGGCGCCGTTGCTCACGACAAGGCGGTTGAAACCGCTTTGGCTCCCGATCGTTAGAATGGAGCGGTTGGCCCACAGCGAACCTGGTCCCGTGACCAGCGCCTCGCTGTTGCTGGCGCCGCTGAAGTCGCCGACATAGCCCGTGTCGCAATGCACCAGCCCGCCGGATTCAATCACGAGTCGGTTGTCGGGTCCAGAGAAGCCTACGAACAAATTGAGCGCGTTGCTCCAGACCGAGCCGCCGCCGGTGACCAGCGCCAGGTTATTGTTGGCGCTGGCAGTGTTGCCCACAGTGCCGGACTGGCTGGCCACCCGGCCGCCGTCGCTCACGATCAATTGGTTGTTACGCCCGAAAGTGCCGATGGTGAGATCGCTGCGGTTGCTCCAGAGCGAACCGTTGCCGGTGACCAACGCCAGATTGTTGCTGCTGGTAACCGTTTTGCCGAGAACGCCGTTATTATCCACCACCAGTGCGCCGTTGCTCACCAGCAACTGATTTTCTCTGGCGCCGTTGCCGACAGACAGATCGCCGCGGTTGCTCCACGTTGAGTTGATTCCGGTCACCAGGGCCAGATTTCCCAGGCTCGATGCTCCAACCTGGGCGTTGCTGTTCACCACCCATCCGCCGTTGCTGACGACCAGCAAGTTCCAAGAGCCGGCCCCGCCCAGGCTCAAGTCCGCGCGGGTGCTCCAAAGCGAGCCCGTTCCCGTCACCAGCACAGTATTGCTCGGGCTGAAGAAGGACCTGCCGACAAAGGCGTTGCTGTTGACCACCCATCCGCCGCCGTTCACCTCCAGCCGGTTCGCAAAGCCCAACTCGCCCACGATCAGGTCCAGTCCATTGCTCCACAACGAACCCGTGCCGCTGACCGTCACCGTGTTGCTATTGGCGTTCCCACTGAAATCCCCACCGTGACCGATGGTGCTGGAACCACTAGCCAGGACCGTTGCACCGTTGCTCACCACGAGCCGGTTGGCCGCCCCATTTGTGCCGACAAAGAGCGAGCCTCCCATCAACCAGCTCGCGCTGGAGCTGGCCAGGCGAACTTCGTTCGAGTTCGCCCCGGTGTTGCGCCCGATCAATCCGTTGGCCGAGTTGGTCAGCAGCGCATTATCGGAGAGCACGAGTAACGTGAACGCGCCGTTTGTTCCCACCGTTACGTCGCCGGTGAAGGTATTGGTTTCGTTGAGGAGGGTGCGGCTCGCGCCATCGGCGACGATCTGTGCTCGCAGCGGCGGGACTGCGACCAGCATCACAGCCGCAACCCAAGAGGGCATCAACCGCAGAGGCGGGATCCTCTGAATCCCAAAGGGATTCCAGCACTTAGCCCAGGGTTGCGAGGAACGAGCTACCCTGGGTGTACAATCGGAACGCGTCCCAACCCCAAGGGGGTTGCAGACAACGGGCGCGACGAGACGCAACCCCGTTGGGGTTGGGGAATTATTTCGACGAGAACCCAGGGTAACTCGTTCCGCGCAGCCCTGGGCTAAACGACACAATCCCGTTGGGATTGAGACTTCAGCGCTTCGGTTCACCTGGCCCCAGAACAATCTGTTGCGAAGCATTTTTGTGAAAACAGTTTTCATGGGAGTTCGAGAGGTTGAGTTTTTCTTCTCGTCCGAGGTTTCCAGTTTCAAGGCGTCCTAATGCGGAAAAAGCGTTGTCGATCGCCAGGCGCGATCCCGTTGGTAAACGAGAATTCCCCGCCCGAGCCGAACTGATTTGTGGCGATGCTCACCCAGTTGCTCAACGGAATGGTAATATTGGTTGCGGTCAACACGGCATAGTTCGCGCCGGCACTGCCGTTGGTGCCGGAAATGACCATGTTCGTGCCCGAAACGGTGATACTTGAAAAGCTCGGCTGTGGCACAGAGACCACTTCGATTGAGCCGTCCACCAGCAGTTTGTTCGTCCAGCCAAGTCCGGGGTTGACCGGCGGCAACGTGACGACCGAGAACGCTCCGGTGTAACTGTTGGCGCTGAACAACGGAAAGCGGTCGCCGAGGGCCAGCGCGGTCGGCCCAAGATTACTGACGGTTAGCTCACCGCCGTAGGTCAACGCGGCGGTCACCTGGATTTGATCATTCGTGAGGGTTGCGCCGCTCTTGCTAATTTCCATGCGGGTGTGGCCTTGCAGCGAGGGCGAGTTGCTCAAGACGATTTTGCCCACGGAGGCGCCGGGCGCGAAAGTGCCACCGGCTTCCACAGTGAGCGCGCCGACAATCGTGCCGTTGCCGACCAGCGAGCCGTAGGTGGAAATGGCCAGTCCGTTGCTGAAAGAATGCGTGCCGTTGCCGGCCATCGCGAACGTAGCCGGGCTGTCGCCGTTGCCAACGCGGAACAACTGCCCGTTGTTTACGGTGCTGTTTCCAGAGGAGAGTTCGCCGCCATTGAACTCGAATAGGCCCAGCGTGTTGGTCATCACAAGCCGGTCCACATCCACCAGCCCGGCGTCGAGACGGTTGGTGCCGCTGGCAATGTCGAACGTGCCTGTGCCTGTCAGATTTTGCACACGGAGTGTGCCGCCGTTGATCTGAATCAGATCGTTGCCGGAGGTGGCGCTGTTGAAACCCAGAGCGATCGCGTTGCTTGCAAAGACGGTGCCGCCATCGGTGATCAAGAGCCGATGGCCCAAGCCGTCGGTTCCGACTCGTATATTGACCTGATTGCTCCAGACCGACCCGGCGCCCGTCACAATCACCAGATTGTTGCTGCCCTGGGCATCCGAGCCGATGTCGGCGACTCTACCTACCACCGATCCGCCGTTGCTGATCACCAGCGAATTGAACGAGCCGGAAGACCCGACTTCGAGAGAAAAGCCCAGGGTCCATCGCGAACCCGGCCCGGTGACAATGACGGCGTTGGATTTGGAACCTGAATTCAAACCGATGTAGCCTTCATCACTGAGCAGCGCAGCGCCGTCGGTCACTGTCAGCCGATTGTCGCTGCCTGATTGACCTACAAAGAGTCGGAATCGATTGCTCCAAACGGCTCCCGCACCGGAAAGACCCGCCGCGTTGCTGCTACTCGTTGATCCGAAGCCAATGATCCCATTGTGATTCACCACCGTGCCACCGCCAATCAGGAACAAGACACTCGATGGGCCATTGCTGCCCACGTATAAATCTCCCTCCATCAGCCAGCGCGAATCGGGTCCGAACATCGCTACCCCGTTGCCGCTGGCTGATTCCAGAGCGCCAATGGTCCCATTACTGGAAACCACGCATGCTCCATCGAATACTGCCAATGAGTTTCCCGAGCCTGCGGCCCCTACCTCCAGAGACGATAGATTTGTCCAGGTTGTCCCCGATCCCGAAAGCGTAGCTTGATTGCCCTGGCTGGCAGAAAGGACACCGATGGTCGCTTTCCCGCTGACCAACGACGCACCATTTTCAATCAACAGCTCATTATCGTCACCACTGTGTCCGAGCTCGAAGAACCGATTGACCACCCAGCGGGAGCCCAAGCCCGAGAGTGCCACCGTATTCACCTCGGCACCGCTGTTCACACCGATGAGGGCGTCCAGGCCGTTCGTAACAAATCCGCCATTGGTGATGGTGAGGTGATTGTCGCTACCGTCAAAGCCCACAAAGGTGTGGAAAGTATTGTTCCAAATCGTCCCTGGGCCGGTCACCACGGCGAGATTGTTCTCGGCCGAAGCGCCGTTCCCAATGAAGCCGGAATTATTGCGGACTTGGGCGCTGTTGCTCACGACGAGTTGATTGCCACGTCCATCCAAGCCCACGTACAATTCGCCCAGATTCGTCCACGTCGAACCCGCGCCCGTCACCAACGCCAGGTTGTTGCTGCCGAAAGTGCTGGCGCCTACGTAGCCGACACCGTTCTGCACCGCCCCGCCGCCGCTCACGATCAATCGGTTGCCCACACCGCTTTGACCGATGTAAAGGTCGGTCGTATCGCTCCAAAGTGAATTGGCACCCGTCACCAACGCCAGGTTGTTGCTGCCGCCAGTGCCCAAGTACCCGAGGCTGCTCCGCAAGACGCCACCGTTGCTGACGACCAACTGATTGCCCGCGCTCCCGAAGCCGATCTGAATTGTCGCATTGGTCCAGAGGGACCCCGAACCCGTCACCACCGCCACGTTACTACTGCTGCTGAAGCTGACGCCAACGACACTCACATTGGCCCGCAGGACACCACCGTTGCTCACAACCAATTGATTGCCCGCGCCGTTGAAGCCGAGGTCAAACGAGTTCGTGTTGTGCCACAGCGAACCCGGACCGGTCACCACGGCTGTGTTGTTGCTCGCGCTGGCGTTCAAGCCCAGGTAGCCGCTTTGGTCCCGCAGCGTGGCCCCATTGCTCACGGTCAACCGGTTGAAGGAGCCGTTGCTCCCAACCATGAGCTGGTTGCCCACGAACCAGCGCGCGCTCGGACTGAGCAAACGGACTTCGTTGGTCTTGGCGGTTGTGTTGAGGCCGATGGTTCCGTTGCCTGAATTGGTCAGCAGCGCGTTGGTGGACAAGATGAGCAACGTGAACGAGCCGTTGGCGCCGATAGTCACATCGGTGAAGGAGTTGGTGGTGTTGCTCAACGTGTTGGTCGCGCCGTCGTTAACGATTTGCGCGCGCGCTCCCGGGACAGAGAGCAGCATTGCGGTGAGGATGATTCGAGACAGCACGTTTTTTGTAATCATAGTCAGGCCTTTCTGATAGGTGGAACCCGCCATCGGCACTCGCTATGCACAATGCATGGCCACCAGAAATCTTTGCGGGCATCTATATTCTGCATTCGCTCGCAAATGGGGGATCTTTCAGGCAGTTCGCAGGAAGGTTGATTGGGAGCGGATGGGGACCCGCTGCGGTGGTAAGCGTTCGACCATCAGCGAATCAGGAATCAGCTGTCGTGGCTCGCGCGTCCGACTAACTGATCACTCATTTCACTGATTACTGATTAACAGCCCAATCCAGCCCCAATTCTCGTAGCTGCAGTCGGACTTGCGCGAGGTCCCACAACTGCAAACGCTGCGCATCCACGCTCACGGCCAGACGTTGGCCGTCGGGGCTGAGGGCCAGCGGTAGCATGCCCGTGGGCAACAACAGCAGCGGCCCCAGCGTGCCCGCATCGTAGAGGCCTGCGTTGCGCTGGTCTTTGGTGAGCCAGAGCGCGCGAGCGTCCGGCGTGTAAAGGACGCGGATGAAATTCGTCAGCGCGCGGGTGCGCTCCCAGGTTGTCGTGTTCCAGAATGCCGTTCCCCCGCGGGCAGAAGTGATCGCCACTTCATCCCCTAGAGGGGAATACTGGAAATCGCCTATTGGTTGCGTCAGTTTGGCGACCTGCTCCAGCTCCGGTAGCCGGTACACGTAGAGCGACGTGCCGAAGGGGCTGAAAATTCCCAACCAGCGTCCGTCCGGCGAAACTCCGTTGACGCCGGGAATCGTGGGCGCCCACCGTCCGCTGCCGGTTTCGATCTTCTCCGGCGCCAGAATCTGCGAGCCTTTGGCACCGGTCATTACCACGGAGTTGGAAACCAGGTCAAGAAACGTGAAGCCTTTGGGCGCGGACAGAGGAAGCCGCGTCAATTCGGGCGGCGCCGCGGGATTCGCCGCGGGCGTCAACCGCCAGCGGAAGCCAGCGGCGTCACCTTGATTGCCACGGCTGCCGAACAGCTCCCGGCCATCCGGCGAGAAATGGAAATGCGCGTCGTAAGCGTTGGTCTCGATCACGCCAGGCCCACTGCCGGCCAAGTCCCACACGGCGGCGCGTTTCGCATCTGACGCGGCCAGCCATCGTCTATCCGGAGAAAACTTCGCCTGAAGCAAGCGCACGCCAAGGTCTTCCACAAACTCGCGATGCGCCACAGGCCGCTCGAAGGCGTACAGTTGCACGCTGGTTTGGGTGCTCACCGCGCAGCGCCGGCCATCCGCGCTGAACTGGATGAGATGACTGTTCAAACTGGCCGTGAAGGCGCGGCGCTTCGTCCCCACCTCCCAGCAAATAAGGTCCTTTTCAAATCCGGCAGTGAACAGATATGCGCCGTCCGGACTGAAGGCGGCCCGCACGGCCTGAAACTTGTGCCGGCCCAGCAGTTCGGTTTTGCCGGTCTGCGCGTCCATCCAATGGACGACGCCACCGTGGTCCGGCACGACCAGCGCGCGACCGTCCAGACGCCATGCCATCGTATTCACGTCCTCTTTGAAAGTGTGGGACGCCAGTGCCACTGCCTCCGGATTCGTCGCATCATGCACCGAGAGCCGCCTGCCTTCGTCCAGAGGCGACACGGCGGCGAATCGTTCGCCCTCCGGTGAAAAGCTCAGGATGACCGGCCTGCCCGCCAGCGGAAACCGGACCAGTTCCCGGCCATCCTCCAAATTCCAGATGGCTACGCCTTCAGTCTGGTTTCGAGCGATGACGCGTGACAGGCGCGGATGAAACGAGAGGGCTTTATACGCAACCTGCCGCAGCAGCAGAATGCGTTTCTGTTCCTCCACATTCCACACCTCCCAATCCCCATACCGACCGCTGGAATCCAAATCCCGCTTCACCGCCAGGAAGTGCCCATCGGCGCTCCATTCCTTGTAAAACGCCGGCAGGTTGGTGCTGGCGGGTAATGTGGCCAGAAGCCGGTTGTCCGAGACGGCGCGAATCTCGACCGGCTCCCGTCGGCGGCTGACCGCGAGACGTTCAAAGGATGGATCGAGGAACGCGATGTTGGCATCGGCGAACAATAGTTCCCGCTCGAAGCGCAAGTCGGGCAGCGCCAGTGCGACCATCACTTCGCGCCGCAGCTCCGCCGAGTTTGAAATGGCCGCCGCCCGTCGGATGGCATCGAGCGCCCGCACACGATGGCCCATCTCGCCGCTGACCATGGTGGCGCGGGCCTGTTCGAGCAGTGCCGTGTAGAGTTGCTGTTGCGCTTGCCTTTCGGCCGCTTCGGCACGGGCCAGAGACTTCTGCGCCTGTTCGCGCAACGCTGCCTCTCGTCGGGCGTGGGTATCAGCGATTTGCCTTTGCCGGCGTTGAACCCAGTTGGAAAGAATCGCCGCGAAGACCAGCACCAGCGCCGCGACGGCCACGAACGTCGCCCGGCGAAGGTGATGTTCAACCCGGTAGGCACGGCGCACCGAGCGGTCGGCCAGGATCAGATTCAGGTCACCCGCGAGCTCGGCGGCGTTGCTGTGACGCTCCTTCGCCTTCGGAGCGCAGGCGCGCGCGAGCACCTCGTTCAACTCGATCAAACCTTCTCGCTCGCTCTTGGGCCAGCGGTCCAGGTCGTCCGGCAGTCCGGGAAAATCGCAGCGGTTCTTGCCCGTGGCTGCTTCGTAAAGCAACCGCCCCAAGGCGAACAGATCGGCGCGTTCACTGCCCGGACCTTCAGGCGGGATGAATCCCTCCGTGCCTACGAACGAATGTTCTTCGTGGACACCCGTTACCAGACCGATGTCCGCCAGTTTGGCTTGGCCGTGAACAAAGATGACGTTCGAGGGCTTTACGTCACGATGCACAAGTCCGTGCCGATGAAGGTGCCCGAGTGCGCCGGCGAGTTGGACACCGAGCGAAACGGCATCAGTCACCGGAAGCCGAGTGCGCGCTTTGAGTTCGGAAGCAAGAGTACGGGGGGAGTAAAGGCCCGAATTCCGAAGTCCGAAATCCGAAGGAAGCTCGAAATCCGAAGCCCGAGATTCAGGACCGCCGGTTGGTTCGGTGCTCGATTTTCGGATTTCTTTCGGATCTCGGATTTCGGCTTTCGGATCTTCGGCCGCATCGTCCGCAAGCTCCATCACATAAAAGAAACAAGCGGCAGCGTCGTCCCGTCCGACGTGCAGCACATTGACGACTCCCGGGTGAGAGCGTGAGATGGGCTCGAACTGAACGATTCCATGGAACTCACGCTCATAGGGGCGCTCGCTGGCAAAATGGCAACGCCAGACCACTTTGACCGCGCGCAATGCTCCCGTGATGCTTCGCGCCAGCCAGACTTCGCCATAACTGCCTCCACCGATGCGGGCGATGATTTCATGATCCGGAATGGGCGGAGGAGGTCTCGACGGGATACTCTCGGCACTGCTCGAGGGCGAGGAACCGAGCAGGTTCTCAATGCGTGCAGCCAGTGAGTCGGAGTTCATGGAGATTCAGGGGCTATTCTAGATGTCCCCTTAACTCCAGGCGAGGATCAAGTATTCATGATTCCCTGGGTCCGCTCATCGTTGATGCGGCGGACCGCGCGCTTCATGGCTTGGGCAACCCGATGCTTTGCCAAATAAACCTGTGCCGCATTCAGGCCCAGCGTGGCGGCAACCTTTGAAGCCGGCCACTCCTTGAGCACGCAATAATCGAATACCTGAAAGTGTTTCGGATTGCTGGCAGCTCGAACGCGCGCCAAAGCCGCGTCGAACGTGGATTTCTCCCATTCCTCGTTCCACGCTGCGTCAATCGCGCCGGCACTCTGATCGATAATGGCTGCGGCGTGTGCCTCATCCTCGTCCAGCGATTCAGGCGCAACTTCCGCCCTGGGCGGCTGCCGATAAATGCGGCGTAGATGATCGATGATCCGCCTTCGTGTGATGCGCAGAAGCCACTGCCTGAAAGTGCCGCGCTCGGGATCATAGCGGAACTCAGGCATCTTCCGCGCGACCGCGATGACGGTGTCCTGCACGATCTCCTGGGCGCTGGCGTCATCCATCCCGGACCGGCGGGCCACGTTGTAAAGAAGGCGCCAGTACAGATTGAAGAAAGTTCGCCAACTCTCCTGGTCGTCGAGATTGCGGAGCCGGCTCAACAGGGTCCGGCGGGTCAGCAAAGAATCGTCACCAAGCCTGCTCATGACAAATCATTCAACATTCTACTGATTGCATTCGCTCAAGCAGCCACGTTCTTTCATGCGGAAGAGGCGATACAAACCAGACCGGCCAAGGCTACCCCATCCGCGTTTTAGCGCAGCAGGAAACCTAAATTAGCTACCAAAAGATTCTGTGAGTGTCGCCATCTGGCATGTGAACTGGGTAATAAAGTTCTGAACTGAAGCAATTGTCTCGATTACACCGGAATGCGATCCTTGCCTTAACTCAATAATAGATATTACCCAAAGAGCGGACAATCAGATTACCGCTTTCCGTCAATCAAAGATGGCAAATTTTGTGATCTTATTTTCCTTGTTGAATGTGCAGCGCACAAACAACGACGCGCGTTCGTAATTCAACCGATAGCGATAGACACGGTTGTCACCCTCGTTTTTTCGCTCGACCAAATCAAGAGACTGAATCGTGCCAAGTTTCCTAACGTCGTCTCCGAATCCAGCTTTCAATTCGCTGCTCAGTCCCAAAGCCAATTCCGAGATGAATCTATTTGTGTCGAGCTTGCTGTTCGCGAAATCTTCGATCACCGATTTGATCTGCGCCGTAACTTGGGGATCATTATCAACAATGGGCTTCTCACCTGGCAGCAGCAGCGCTGGCAGATAGAATCCTGCCACCCTGAGAGCCAGGTCTCGCAGGTCGCGATTCTCTGCATTGGCCAGCACAATGACAGTGAGGTGGTCATCAATAAACCGCTCGAAATCGGATGAGAACCCAGGGAGACCGCCACCGTGCCGCACGCATCTGTGGCCTTGAATATTGTCAATGAACCATCCGAATCCGTAGGGGTGAGTCGTCCCGTTTTTCAACTTTACCGGAGTCCACATCTGCTCACGAATGGCCCGTTTGAGAATGGTGTCAGAGGACAACGCCACGTCCCATTTCACCAAGTCCAACACAGTGGCAAGAAAAGCCCCGCTGGGACGCAGGGCAATCCAGTCGGGAGCGTTTTGCAATTTGTGCCCCGTCGCTGCGTAACCGCTGGCGCGATGAGGAACGATGTCCGCCGTGGTGGTGCGGCTTGCGCTCATCCCTGCGGGAGCAAAAAGGCGATCGGCGATGAATTCTGCCCACGGTTTGCCGCTGACTCTGTGGATGATCTCGGCGAGCGCATAGTAGCCGACATTCGAATACTCCCACTTCTCACCCGGGGTAAAACGAAGCGGAAGCACCGCCACCGCCTTAATGACATCAGCATCCGGTCGCGCTTTAAAAGGATCAAAGCCCGGCACTTCTCGCACCAGTCCTGATGTGTGCGTCAACAGATGCCGAATCGTTATGTCTTTCCAGGCATCCGGCGTGGCTTCAAGATATTTGCCGATGGAATCGTCCAGGCCGATCTTCCCATCTTGTGCGAGCAGCAAGATCGCGGCGGCGAGGAATTGTTTGCTGACCGAACCGATCTTGAAAACCGTTTCCGGGGTTGCGTGCGTATCCGTCTCCACGTTGGCCAATCCGTAGCCCTGCGCCTTGACGGTCTTGCCATCCTCGACCACGGCAAGCGAGAGACCGGGAATGTGCAGCCACTGCCTTTGAGTTTCGACGTAATCATCCACTTCATCCCCAAAAGTTGCCGAACAGACAGGCAAAGCCAGACTCAGTCCGAGACCGCGCGATACGAGGTTAATGATGCTCATATTTGTCGTTCACTTTACATGGCTTTGTCCACGACCAGCATTTCGATTGCTTCGCTACCTGTTACGAGTTCAAGGCCAAGTTCATTAAGCAAAGCCTCTTTGAGTCCTTCAGGATTTTTTCGGAATTCCTCTTCATCCCATGTCAGGTCGATGTCGAAACGGCTGGAAATTCCACTGCGATCAATCACCGGCAATTCAAAATAACTTTCGAGAAGCCCCGACAGATCAGCGAGAGACCCGTTGGGAATTGAGCACTGGCCGGGCCCGATGACAGAATTGTCCGACGACCCGCGACCCGACGTTGGTTTCAATCCCGGCGCACGCGGATTTTTGATCGTGAGAATCAAAACGTCAGTTCGCCGCGTTTCTTTCCTGCCCAGGAGGCTGAATTTTTTCTCGATCTCCTTTTGCAACGCTTGTTCCGACCCAGTGGGCAGGTTGGCAATGAAATCAAATCTCCCCTTTGGCAATGCAGCAGGGAAAACCATCCGCGATGTCAGCGTCCCGTAAGCCGCTTGCAAAATCTCCTTAACCGGAGCGCAGATTCCGATGACTTTTCTGTCACCGTCGCGACGGTCATAACCCCAGCCGCCGAATTCAGAAAACTTCGAGGGAACAATCCTAACCTGGGCTGGCACTCTCTCCAGCATTCCCGACTGAGCGCGCGGAGTTTGCCACGGATACGTTGTTCGTTCCAGGATTGTATTGATGGCCACGGTGGTGGTGCCCGCAGCGAGCAATACGACTGCGCCCACTACCACCGCCGTTTTCGCTTTGGTCCAGGCCATAATTTTCAAGGCTCCTTGGATGAGGGTTAAGGTTGAACCGGAAGCTGTCATACCCTTGGCGAACGCGACGGCAGTAGCGGTTTTCACCAACACCGCAGGAGCAGCCTGAACAGAGTTCGCGGAGATCGCAGTCGTCAAGACCGCAGCGGAAAGAACCATGCCGCGTTTCGTGAAAAACTCGCGCAACTTTTCCACGGCACGATTCACGCGCTTCTTGGCCGCGTCTTCGCTCGCGCCCAAAGCCGCGCCGACTTCGCCCATGGTCTTGCCATCAAAGAACCTCAACACCACGGCATGGTGATCCGCTTCGCTCAATCCGGCCATCGCCCTGTCCAGCAGTGGGGCGATTTGCGGCCAGACCTCGGATTCGTTTTTGTTCAACGAGTTTTGCAAATGTGCCTCCTGTTCGCGGCGAGCACGCCGGATTTCACTGCGGATCAGAGTCACCGCCGTCAGCCGTGCAGTTTGATACAGCCAGCCGGAGAGGACAACTCCCTTGCCCAAATGCCGGGATTTCTTCGCTAGAATAACGAAGACCGCCTGGGTGATTTCCTCAGCCTGATGCGGATTGCGAGTGTGGCGCTGCGCGACCGAATAAACCTTGTTGATGTGCCTCGATACCAGCGCAGCAAAGGCTTCATCGGAATCGTGATCCACGTATTCCCGCAACAGTGCGTTGTCATCCAATTCCTGCATCTACATCTAAATGCCGCCAGAAGGGAAAAGGTGACAGTTTTTTGCGATGGAGGCAGACGCCAGCGGTGCCATTCACACTTTCGTGTACTCCGGTTTCGGAATTTCACCTGAAAAGGCTCGCTCCGAAATCATTTATTTTCTGACTGTTTCTGAAAACACTTCGGCAAATTTGCTTTTGGCGGCCAACACTCCACGATACCGATTTAAGCCGGTAATAGCTTGGATATAATCGAACTCGCGTAACTGCGATTGGTGGGCGCGGAGCGCTCGCAATTTTTGAGACATGACCGGACTGATGTCCTGAACAAAATCAAAGTGCGAGAGCGGGGTCCAGACTTCATAAAAACGTAAAGATATTGAACGCAAGCCGTTCTTGAATGCGGCGCGAAGAATGGGCAAAGCCGCCATATGGTCGGGGTGCGCATCCTGCGGATGCGGCAGGTAAATGAGCTCAGGCCTTATGCTCTTTAGAAGAGGTCGCAGCAAACGAGCTGCCTCCGGGATCTCATTGCCGAGCGTCCAGTCGGAGCACCGCAGGAAAAAGAGATTCTTCAGCTTCAAAATGCGGGCCGCTTTCCTGGCTTCCCTTTCGCGAGTTGCACGGGCTTGATCACGTGGTAAATGTTTTAGTCCAAGCTCGCCAGAGGTCAAAAATATCGCGCTAATCACATCGCCTCGTTTGGCGTGCACACAGACCGTACCTCCACAGCCGATAGTTTCATCGTCAGGATGGGGTGCGATGACCAGGACATTCATGGCGACTTCAATTGCCGGGAGCCAATGGCATAGCGCGGAGATTAAAAGCTACCAGGTGCTCATCCTCTCGAACGCATAAATAGTGTGACCGCAAGTGCTGCTGGAACTGTTTATAATGGTCGAGCCACCAAAACGTACTCGAGATGAAGACAATGAACTGGGCATTATCCTGTCGCATGCGCTCAATCTCCCTTATAGCGGTACTGTCGTTTTCAGGTGCTCCCCAGTATTGACCATCCTTTTCGAGAAATGGAGTGGCATTCTCCAGGCGCGATGTTTTTCGAATTTGCTCCTCGTCCACCAGGACGAACTTTATACCGCGAGGAATGAGCTTTCGAATTTCTGCCCCCACTTGTCGAAGTTTGGGGATATCTTCCCCAGCGAGATCCACAAGATTGAAATCGAGTTTCGGCAAGCCCGGTCGGACTCGAACTGCCATCAGCGTGTGGCCAAAGGTCTTAACCTGGGTAAATCCTGCGAGTTTAAAATCGGTCTCACTCCAAAGGCTGCGATGTCGTTCTAATTCATTCCCGCAGAGGTCTTCCTGTGCAGTTTCGTACTTGGGAGTGCTGACAACAACGGCCTGATTGGCGCGACCAGCAACTTCGTTGAGAAGTTGCAGCCCCGCATTTTTATCAAAATGTTCGATAATATCTCCGAGAAAAATCAGATCATAGTTCGGAAGAGTTTTTATCACTATCGTGGCATCCCCTACGTGGATCTTATCATAAAGGTAAGTATGCATTGGAGTAAGGTAGGGTGTATGACCTTCAATGCCATCAATTCGGATTTGCCAGTTCTTTTTGTCGTAACGGGCAGGGTCGTGCTCAGCTTCAAGGATGTCGGTGTACTCACGGAATAGGTGTCCCCATTTGCCAAAACCGACGCCAACGTCAAGAATCGAGCGCGGTTTCAACTGGCGCACAATGTAGATGACTGTCGGAATGATGTTTGGTCGACTACTAGGCACAAGCGATAGGTGGAAGCCGAAAAATCTTCACACGTTGGTTCTCGAGGAGAACGTCGCAATCCGAGCGTAATTGCTGATGCAGGCCGCGATATTGTTCAAGCCACCAAAACGAGCTCCAAGCAAAAACGATATAGTTGGCGCCCAGCCGTCGCAAGCGTTGCAATTCGCTCAGAGCGTCCGCATCGTTTGCAGGCGGCCCCCAGTATCGTCCGTTGTGTTCCAGAAAGGGAAATACCTTGTAATCACTCAATGCGCGGGATTCATTTCCCCATTGATCCTCATTCACCAGAATAAACGCGGAGCCAACGGGCAGCTTTTCACGGATTTCCTGAACTGCCAGGTCTAATTGTGCCGGCCAGTTGGCAACGTCAGGTACTGGATGGGTCTTCGTATCCGTTTCGGGATTGGCTCTCAGATATTGTGCCAGGGACTCGGCCGTCTCTTGTTCGAGTTTTCTTATCCCCGGACTTAAATGCTTTGCAGCGATGAAAAGCTTTTGTTGCTTGCCATCCACTTTTTCGGGCAGCACGAAAGTCGCGCACTGTAGTCCGGCCTCAAGATAAAGCGCGGAGTAGTCATGCACCCAAACATGTTCCGCTGTTTTCCAGGGCCAATCCTCGCTCCAATCAATGTTGATGAGATGGCCGGTGACTGCGGCAAGTCTTCGAAACAGTCCGAGAACAACTGGTCGGGGATGGTGCAAGAAGACCTCTATGGCCACCATTATATCGTAACCTGCGCCAGGGAATGGTTTGCCGGAATACAAATCATATTGCTGAAACGATATGTTCGATTGTTGGCCACAGTAGCGTTTCGCGTTTTCAAGCTGTTCGGGGCTCAAATCCAGGGCAGTGATCTTTGTATCCTGGAAGGACGACGCCAGAAGACGAGTAATACGTCCAAAGCCACAGCCGACCTCAAGAATACTCGCTAATGGAATCCCACTCGAGCGCAAGACATCGATCAGAAATGTCTCTTGAAGCCGGTGGAACTCTTGAGGCAAGTTTTCGTGAAGGTAATTGCGCCCTCGCTGGAGCCAATATTCATTTACGTTAAAAGACGATTGCATGCGCGTGACTGCCGATTGAAAAATTCAAACTCTGTTAAATACGGAGCTTGATGATTTCGGACTTTGTTCAGCCATGTTGATATTTGGATTTCGTTACTGCTCTGGCGTAGAGCTCCACGAGCTGCCGGTTCAATTGACGTATATCATAACGGGCTGCCACAAATGCCCGGCCGTTGCGTCCCAAGATAGGCCAAATCTCCGGATGCTCCACTAAATAACTGAGCCGATCGCTAAGGGCTTTTACGTCACGTTCAGGCACAAGAAACCCCGACTGGTCCGGGAGTAGACCTTCGGGCAATCCACCATGATCGGTCGCAATCACCGGTAACCCGACAGCCTGCGCTTCCTGAAGAGATAATCCCTGACCTTCTTGGTCACCCTCTACACTCACGCTGGCCAGGACGAAAAGATGCGCGTGGTCCATAAGCTGCTTGAGTGCATTGCCTGCAAGTGCACCGTGTAAGGTGACGTGCTGCTCAAGCTCAAGTTCAGCGACCAGTCCTGACAGCCGCGGACGCAAAGGGCCATCGCCCACAATGTCATAATGAACGTCAGGATGTTTTTGACGGAGTGCCGCGAGCGCCCGAATGGAGTATTCGTGTCCTTTAATCTCGACCAGCCGTCCGATCGTAAGAATTCGAATGGGCTCGCCTTGCTTCACGCCGCGCTCGCGCCACGGGAATTCTTCCAGGTTTAACCCCACAGGCAGCAATTGAAACTTTGAGGCTGGGCAACCAAGCTTCTCGAGCGCGCGACGAGTGAATTCGCTGTTGCCAGTAATAAATTCGGCCGTTTCAAACAGCTTCTGGTACATGTCCGGTCCTTGCTTTCGAGGCAAAGTGCAAAAGTCGTAGCCGTGGAAGCTAACTACCAGGGGGGCATGCCATAGTTTAGATGCAAAGCGAAAGCTATTCCCATTCGGCCCGAAATGCGCGTGCAACACATCGTAGTCCCCGGGCTTATCCAAGAGCCTTTTCAACCGATAAAGAATCGAGAGGCTTTCAGCTTGGAATCCATATTCTTGCCGTCGCAAAGATTGGATTGCCAATCGCGGTTGGGCAGTGAAGCACCGGAGAAACACAGGAAGCGCTCGTGCGACTCTCCTCAAATTACTCAATGGTCGAACCTCTCCCGGAATCCATGTTTGGCCTCTCAGCGGGCGGAGCGGCAACTCCCATGGAACGCATTCGGCGGGCAGCTTCATAAAAGAAGTGCGCGCCAGAAGGTTGTAGCGCTCCACTTCGGGTTGTTGCGGAGCGCCATCGGGTGGTGGAAGGTCCGCGTAAATGTCCACGCGGTGTCCCAGGTCAATCAGGCCGGTGATTTGGCGGAGGATGAAGGTTTCTGAAATGACCGGGAATGTTCCGAGGAACATCGCAATTCGCAAGGGTGGGTGCATGCTCAGCCGCAATAGGTCATGAAGCTTTACGCGTACAGACTTGCTGATAAAGGCTTGCGTAATCACTTGCCATCCTCTCAGCCGAGAAACGCTTTTGAGCATTTTGGCGGATGCGTTCGCGACTGAGTTGAAAACATCGCGGGATGAGTTGCTGAAAGCCCTCCGCAGTAGTGGCGGTGAATCCGCTGATACCCTCCTCAATGATTTCTTCCACCGCTCCACGCCGCATCGCGGCGACAGGAGTTCCGCATAGCATGGCTTCGAGCAGCACCAAGCCGAATGCTTCCGGATATTGAATTGGATAAAGCAACGCCCGGGCGCCCCCCAAAAGTTTGTTCCGCTCAGCCGGCCTGGCATAACCCACATACTCGACAGATTTGCCGTCGATCAATGGCTTCACCTTTTCCCGAAAATAGGGATTCTCAGGTCCAGCCATCAAGAGTCGCAATCCATTTGCGCGGGCGGCCTCGATGGCTTGCAAAGGACCTTTCCCCGAAGTGAATCGGCCCAGATAGAGAACGTAATCTTCGGGCGTTTCCCGAAATGAGAATTGAGATACGTCCACTCCGTGAGGAATCACAGCGGCGGGCTTAAGATGAGGATATGCGCTCCATTGATGACTTGAAATAGCTGTGACACAAATACCTGGGTTCGCTTCCCAGAGCCGAGCGTTGTTGTCATCCGGCACAATGTGCAGAGTGTGGACCATTGGCGTTTGAGCAATTCTTTGAAGCGGGACACCCCAAAGATAGGCTTGCGTATGGAGGAGATCGAAACGGTTGGATTGCTCGACTGCCCGGCAAAGATTAATCCATTCACAAAGTTGCCAATCATCGAACCCTCCCGGAGAGCCATAAGGTCCAGGCAGAGTAATGACAACTTCGGCATCCGCGCTGGAGCCTTTGCACCCGAAAACCGTAATTTCATGGCCCAGCCGTTTCAGCTCACGCGCCAGCAACCAAATCCAAGCCTCAACACTGCCGCTCGAATCCTGAGAGACCGGAGCGGACACAGTTGAAACAAGTGCAATGCGCATGAAAGTTTCTTAGCCCATGGCAGCATCGAGCAGTCTGGGCAGAACCTGATCGCTAGAAAATACTTGTTCGGCCAGTTTTCGGGCCGCGAGACAGTGCCGAGGATAGTCCGAATTGATCTGTTCTATCCCTGCCAATGCGCTCGTCATGTCCGTAAAGGTTAACAAGCCTTCGCTCGTGGGCAACCAGTCTTGCAACCCTGTGTCTTCAATAAGCACCGGCCTTCCCGACGCCAGGTAGCAAACACTTCGGTCGCTGAACCAACCGCCTCGCATTTTAACGTACCCATTCTTAGGCACGCTGAACTCGGCGCGGGAGTTTTGGATAAACTCACGATACGATTCGGGTGTTTTGGAAATGACCTCGCCATGAACCGTTTCCCAACCATGGCTCGTGAGCACCTCGGGCTTGATACCCATCTGTGCAATGAGAAATCTTTGGGCAGTTTGTCTGGGCAGATCCAGGAAGGCGGGAAATTCTTTGTCGCGCTGACCGTAGGCCACTCCGCCATGGTTCACCTCTCGAAATCCCTGCCAGCGCATCACCGATGTAAAATGAGTGGCGGCCGATGCTGTTAGGGGCCATTCGGGCAGGAAAACAGGCGGCAGGGTTTTCAACCAGGGACCCCCGGTCTCAGGAATGGGACAATCAGGAAAGCCGATGCGCTGTCCGAAAGTGAACCGGCGATCGGATTTAGCCACTCCCTCAACCCAACCCGGATCACCATTGGCCAGCGTTATTTGCGTGAATCCGGGATCCACGTCGATGAACGCCCTGCGCTTGGGACCTTCATATTCCTTACGCCAGTTCCAGAACGGGACAGCGCGCATAATGAGGAGGTCTGCACTTGCGCAAATCTCCAGAAATTCTGGTAAAGGTACGCCAAGCGAGCGATAATTATCACGATAAATCCAGCGGTCTCCCAGTCCGAACGGCGCCAAACAGGCGTTTACGTAACGCGCGGGGTAGTCCAATTCATGTGTCCATTCCTCCGTCTCCCAGATGTAAACCCAAGAGGAGCGGCCACAATCCTCCAGATAATAAACCTCATGGCCCAAGGCTCGGAAGCCCAGCAAATATTGAAGCACAGCCCACGCCTGCCCGCCCAGGCCGGAGAGACCTATTGTGCCGGCGAAGATGATGGTCATTTATTGATAGTTTTTCGAGGAGAACACACTGTCTCGCAGGTCCCACCTGGTTTGTCACAATCCCGCGCGTTGCATCAGGCTGCCGATCACTTTCTCAGCTCCAAAGTATTCGTTGGCAATCTCCGTGGCAGCTCGGCAATTGCCTTCGTAATCGCTCTCAATTTTATCAACGGCCGCTAAAATATCATCTGTAGTCTTGAATCCGAACAACCCTTTTCCGGTAGGGACGAACTTGCTGAAGCCGGTTTCCTGAGTAACGACGGGCCGACCAGCAGCCAGATAACACACGCTTC